>Ga0153961_1000018_pt1 | contig 110269 bp, 95 predicted proteins | sample TSFL045MetaG_FD_104748 | JGI IMG/M metagenome (GOLD analysis project Ga0153961, IMG submission 104748) | Attine ant fungus gardens microbial communities from Florida, USA - TSFL045 MetaG | ecosystem: Host-associated > Fungi > Mycelium > Unclassified | place: USA: Florida, Withalacochee...
TCTGAACCAATCTGCTCTCCACCGCACAAATCGGGCCGGATATGTTGCAGCCGGATGACAGCCAATATAGATTGTCGAAAAACCATCCCCCGAAGGTGGCCGGTTGCGTGAAGCCTCGTGCAACCCTGTAGAGAGAGGATTTACCCTTGTCCGAATTGGTTTCCGTCGCGCTGTTTCTGGCCGCTATTGCAATCTATTCCTGTAAAGCCGGGCGTAATAAATTCTGGTTTATTCTTGTTCTTATCCTGCTGGTGCTTTTCGTTGTCCTGAACGCCACCCTTTTTGCCAGCAACTATTTTACCGGTGACGGCATCAACGATGCGGTGCTCTATACGCTGACTAACAGCCTGACCGGCGCGGGTGTCAGTAAATATGTGGTGCCCGCGATTGGGCTGATTATTGTGCTGTTCCTGCTGTTCTGCCTGCTGTCGTGGATTCTGCGTCGGCGTAAGCGTCCGCATCATATGGGCTGGTCACTGCTGGCGGCCGCCTGCGCGCTCGGCTCGGTGCAGACCACCCCGGCCTTTCGCCAGGTCGCAACGCTCATCGTGTCGCATACCCAGATGGCGGACTCTGACTTCGATAACGTCTATAAAGTGCCACGTAATCGCATTGAACAGCCGCGCCTCAACGTGGTTTACATCTATGGTGAAAGCTTAGAGCGCACCTATTTCGACCCCATCGCCTTTCCTGGTTTAACGCCGGAACTAAGCCGGGAGAAAGAGCAGAGTATCGACTTCAGCGAAACCGAACAGTTACCCGGCACCGACTACACCATTGCAGGCATGGTGGCCTCACAGTGCGGCATTCCGCTATTTGCGCCGTTTGACGGTAATGCGTCGGCGTCGCTCTCCAGCTTCTATCCGCAAAACGTCTGTCTGGGCGACATCCTGAAAAACTCCGGCTACCAGAACTGGTTTATCCAGGGCGCCGATCTGCGTTTTGCCGGTAAAGATGTCTTCCTGAAATCGCACGGTTTCGATCCCGAAAATCTTTATGGCTCGCAGGAGCTGAAAAGCCGCGTTGCCGATCCGGCTTATCGCAATAACTGGGGTTATTACGACGATACGGTGCTGGATGAAGTCTTTGAGAAGTATCAGGAACTCTCGCAGGCCGGTAAACCTTTCGCGCTGTTTACGCTGACCGTCGATACGCATCACCCGGACGGGTTTATCTCACGCAGCTGCGATCGCAGGAGCTACAGCATTGATGGCAAACCGAATCAGTCCTTCAGCGCGGTCACCTGCTCGCAGGAACACGTGGCGCGGCTGATCACGCGCATCAAAGCGTCGCCGTGGTTTAAAAATACCGTGATTGTGGTGAGCTCCGATCATCTGGCCATGAACAACACGGCGCATCCGTGGCTGGTCAAACAGCCACGTCGCAATCTGTTCATGGTGATCCGGGGCGATAAACCGCAGTCGGAGCTGATGGAGGCGAAGCGCAGCACGCTGGATAATGGCGCGACGCTGCTGGATATTCTTGGCGGCGATAACGCGATTGGCCTGGGTCGCAGCAGCCTTTCTTCACTTTCGCTCTCCACCCAGTTCGACGATATGAAGAGTAAGGTGGCGAGCTGGAAACCCGACATCATCCAGCTCTGGAACTTTCCGAAGAAGATAGACGGCTTCACGGTGGATCAGGCGAAGAATACGTTCAGCTTCTCAGGCACTACCTTTAAATTGCCAATTCTGTTCCGCATCAGCGATAAGCATGTTGAGCCGATGCCGGAAGGGGAATATTCGGCCCCACTGCGCTATCAGCTGGCCGATTTCGCCTCCGCTGATAAATTCCTCTGGGTGGATCGCTGTTTTAAAATGGCGCGACTCTGGCAGCCTTCGCTGGCCCTCTCCGGTGATCTCTGTGTAGCGATGGGGCAGCTCGGCGGCACGCCAACCGTAACGCATGTCGACAAACCGCAGTGGAAAGGCAAAGTGCAGTTCCCGGACGGCGCAATCAGCGAGGCACGTTACCAGCAGAACCTGGCGCAGATCCGCATTGAAGATAACAACATTCGCTATAGCGCCGACAGCTTCCGGCTCGAAGTGCCTGGCGCGCCGGAAACGGTTAAAAGCTTCAGCGGCATCTCACGGCCAGAGAGCTGGGGGCGCTGGTCAAACGCCAATCTCGCGCCAGAAGTGCATATCGATTATGTCGATGCACTCCCGGCTAAGTTTGATCTGGTCATTACCGCACGCGCTTATGGCCCCAACGCACACCGCGCGATCCCGGTTCGGGTCGGCGATCAGCAGCAACTGCTGTCGCTGGGCGAAGAGGTATCGACGCATACCCTGCATTTCGACAACCCAGGCGCCAGCCATCAGCTGGTCATTGCGCCACCGGAACCGCAGCTGAGTAACACCGGCAATATTACCGGGCAGGATCCACGCAAACTGGGCATCGGCATGGTTGAAATTAAAATCGTGCCACAGCCTTAAGACCCGTTTTTTCCCCTTCCGCCTCTGCGGATTACCGCAGAGGCACCTCATCAGTCCACGGCAACATGTTGCGACACAGCTCGTACTCCTCTGCACGTTACCTTCGGCAAACTTACGACTAAAGTCGATCAGATGGATAATCGCCTCGGCCAGCTTACGACGAAAGTCGATCAGATCGACGAGCGGCTCGGGCATCTCACTATAAAAGTTAATCAGATCGACGAGCGGCTTGGTCATGTTGAAAGAAAAACCGACAAGCTGGCCGTCCGTTTTAATCACCTGGAAATCAACGTGGATAAGATGGAAGTGATGCTCAGTGAAATGAATTTCCGATTAACGGCCGCTGTCGACAGCCTGAGAAATGACGTTGTGACACTGACCACCAATATGCGCTGGATCAAACGGTTGTCTATCCTCATGACCACCACCCTGCTGGCGGCGGTCCTGAAAGATATTTTACTGTGATCCCACTACCCGGTCAGGGTCTGTCGCGCAGTGCTTCCAGCTTCTCGCGCTGCTGACCCTCAGCGGTAAAGTTTTCCACTGCCAGCCAGCGCTGCAGGCCCTTTTTTACCTGCGGCCATTCGCTGTCAATAATCGAAAACCAGCTGGTATCACGCGAACGCCCTTTGTAGACGATTGCCTGACGGAACTCGCCTTCATACCGGAAGCCCAGCCGTGCCGCTGCCTTACGCGACGGGGCATTACAGCTGTCGCATTTCCATTCATAACGACGATAACCCAGCGTCTCAAATGCGTAACGCATCAGCAGAAAATGCGCCTCCGTTGCCATGCGGGTCTGCTTCAGCCTGGGCGAAAAAGCAACGTGTCCGACTTCCATTACGCCATGTTCAGGCTGAATGCGCATGAACGACAGACTGCCCACCGCCTGCTCGGTGGCGATATCGATCACCGCAAAGTGCAGCGGGTCGCGACTGCCCTCCATCTGACTGAAATAATCCTGCCACGCCTGCCGGTCATCAAACGGCCCCATAAACATGTAAGTCCAGTCGCGTCCATCCTCAGCCAGCGACCACGCTTCAGATAGAGCATCGCTATGCCGTGCCACGCTGTAGGGCTCCAGTCGGCATGCCTGCCCGGTGAAAATCTGATGCTGCGGTAATGGACGGGGTTGCCAGTCGGGTAAAGAGTGACCGACCGGCTGACCAAATTGATTCAGGTGTTGTGACATATCGCCTCCCGGCTGCAGATGATATCCGCAGATTGCCACTATCATGGTGGGTTAAAAAGTACCACAGCTGGAGAAATTCAGAGATCCATTGTCTGCAAGCGCATCTGTAAGACCCTGTACAGCTTACCTGACTGGCCCGGTTAAGCCTGTTATGTCGCACTGTTCAGGCTGGCCGGTGCGGCAATGGAGTGGCGAATCATCAGGCGGGCATCAAAGCGCGGCATTGGCCCGGTTGCCTCGCCGCGACTGCAACGTTTTCTCTCTGAAGTGCTGTAACTGAGTAAGGAACCTGATAATGGCAGTAAAATCTGAAATCAAAGCCGTGGTACTGGGTGGTGGCATCATCGGTGTTTCGACGGCGCTGGAACTGACAAAACGGGGTGCGGCGGTCACGCTGGTGACTAAAGGCGCGCTCTGCTCCGGTGCATCGGGACGTTCGCTGTCGTGGCTCAATTCGGCAGGTGAGCGCTCCCTGCCCTACCACGCGCTGCGCATAGCGTGCATCGATCGCTATCGCACCCTGTTTGCTCAACATCCTGACCTCGACTGGCTGCGTTTTGATGGCGGGGTCTGCTGGTTTAACGACGATGCAGCCGGAACCCAGGCACGGCATGCCTATGAGAAAGCCCACGGCTACGACTCACAGCTCATGACGCCTGACAACGTGGCGCAGGCGGATGCGGATGCGGCCATCGATATCGACGCGCCGCCATCCGGCCCAATCCTGGTAACCGTTACGCGCTGGATCATGACTGGTACGAAGAGGATATCCAGCTGCTGGCGGGAGGTGATTACCCTATTGATGAGCAGGTCGTGGCAAAGCTGGCAGACGAAGCGAGCAGGCTGTTACGGGGTGACGAGCCGCTCAGCGTTCAGAGCTGGAAGATTGGCCTGAAGCCGATTCCTGGCGATGGCGATTTGGTGCTGGGCCAGTTGCAGAAGGTGCCGGGCTGTTATGTGGCGTTCACGCATTCGGGCGCAACGCTGGCGCTGATTGTCGGGGAATGACTGGCGGAAGAGATCGTAAGCGGTGAGAAGCATCCGATGCTGGCAGGCTTTAGTGCAGAGCGTTTCAGCTAAAAAAAAGCCGGTCATCGCGACCGGCTGATTTTATTTAGCCACGGAAGAAGATATCGCCCGATTTACCCATGACGATTTTGCCGGTGTCATTGGTAATCAGAATATAGTTGGCGTTGATATAGGCCCAGTGGGTATCTGCCTGTGGAGCGGGCAGATTACGTTTTTGCCACTCGGTGATGGTGAAAGTTTTATCGGTGTACTTCTCTGGCACGATGTCACCGATTTTGTACTCTTTGTAGTCGATGATGATGGTGCTGAGTTCGTAATTAGGGCGTGAGCCATTAGACGGTGCCGGGGACGTCGGCGTCGTCGGCGTAATGCCGTCATTGGATTGTGAACTGGTCTGAGGCTGGTTTTGCGTGGCACCGGCGTCCGACTGAACGCTGCCCGTATCAGGCGTAGCGGGCTGAATCTGCGGCGGTGGTGAAACGGTATCCGTTGCTTCGCCAGCAGCCTGTACAGCGGGGATCAGGCTCAGCGAGCCAACCAGTAATCCCATTGATAAAAGTACACGTTGAGTCCTGCGCATAATGATTTCCACGTTGAATTTTGACAGTCAGGCTAAAGTTTATCGCACTTCAGTTCCGTTGTACTGACGCTATGTGCAGGGAAAACAGCCCTGTTCGCTTGACTGCACACAGCTCAGGTATCGGATCACTGTGGAACCACTTTATCCTGAGTTGCCAGATCGACCAACAATGCAATGCCTAAATAGTTGCTCCAGTTAAAGCCGTTCTGCAGCACTACAATCGCATTGCCATGACGTTTATCGTAGCCGATAAAACTGGCGTAGCCGCCAATATACCCCACCTGATAGGTGATCTGCTGTCCTTCGATGGTGTCGGTGACCCAGGCGATATTCTGCGTCTGCGCCCCCTGCTGATACCAGGGCCGGTTCACCGCGGCAAAGGCCCGATCGCGCGCCGTATCACCGGTCGCATCAAGATGCGCGCGCAGATAAGCACTCAGATCGCGCGCATTACTGTAAAGACTGGCGGCAGCCACCATGTTACCGTGGAAATGCCAGTCGGGCGTCAGCGTACCACGACGGATAAATTTCGGCTGATCGCCAGCATGGCCGAGGGCACGCAGCGGATAGCCGGTCAGCCGCTCCGGTTCAAAGCTGCTCTGATCCATCTTTAACGGCGTGAAGATGAGCTGTGATGCGAGCGTCTGAATGTCCTGATGGAAACGGGTGCGCACGATAAAACCGAGCAGCGCATAGCCGAGGTTAGAGTAGTGTGGCATGCGTACCGCCGGCGCCGAAAAGTCCGCCAGATAACTCAGCAGTTGGTCACTGTCGAGATTGCCATAGAAGTTCTCACCCGTGGCGAGATAACGAATGAACTGCTGCAGCATCGGCAGATCCATATCCTGACGCGGCAAACCCGACGTGTGCGTCACCAGTTGCAGCAGCGTGATGCGCCGCGCATCGGCGCTGAGGGGGACACCGTGCGGCAGCAGGTCGGCCAGCGTATCGCTCCAGCGCAGTCTGCCCTGATCCACCAGCTGGATAATGACTTCTGCCGTCACGCCTTTACTGAGCGATCCCAGCGCAAACAGGGTATCGGGCGTGATCGGATAGCGATGCACCCGATCGGTGACGCCAAACGGGTAATAGCGGGTCGGGCCGCCGTGATGAATCACCGCAATGCTGATGCCGGGAACCTGCTTTTGCAGCATGTAATGCTGCACGATGTCATCGACATTTTCGTGAAAGGTGGCATGCGTAAGATAAACGCGGTCGCCCACCGGCGCGGAGGTTTGCGACAGGGTTCCACAGCCCGCCAGCAGGAAAATTACGGCAGGTATGCATCGCGTTGTTAATCTGCTCATCCACCGGCTGGCAGAAGCCATTCGTGTAAGGTGTACGGCCACAGCCCGCCTGCTGCAAAATCCATTTTTCATTTAATAATCATCATTTTAATTGTCTTTAGCATGCAGCAGGCCAGATATAGCGCAAAAATGTACCATAAAGTGCTGCGGGCTATCGCCTGCATAACGGGGTGAAAGGGGTGTTAAACACGGTTTAGCCACTGCGTACTGCCCTGGTTAGCTGTGTTGCAGCGCACAAGGGTGTACACTGCTGCGGTTTTAAGGCTTAACGCCGCGCTGAAATTTGATATGCCCGGGAGGCAACCGCATGAAAGAAGGCCCACTGTCCGAAAAAGAGCTGCAATGGCTGGAAGATATGCTGGAAAAATATGGCAGCGAAGCGTCAATTATTGATGTCTCCGAACTGGATGGTTTGCTGACTGCCGTGCTCTCCGGCCCCGTGACCGTCGAACCCAGTCAGTGGCTGGTGGCGCTGTGGGGTGGCGAGAAGCAGATTCCAAAATGGAGCAACGAGCGTGAAATGACGCGCTTTATGTCGCTCTGTTTCCAGCATATGAATGATGTCGCTGACCGCTTATCTGAATTCCCGGAGCAGTTCGAACCGCTGTTTGGCATCCGCGAGATGGAAGGTCTGGAATTTACCGTGGTGGAAGAGTGGTGCTTCGGCTACATGCGCGGTGTCACGCTGACCGACTGGTCTGCCCTGCCTGCCGATCTGCAGCCTGCGCTGGACGCTATCGCCCTGCACGGTGTGGAAGAGAACCTGGAAAAGATTGACGCCATGACGCCGGAGGAGATGGAAGCCAGCATTGAGGCTATCCGCCCTGCTGCACTGGCGCTGCACGACCACTGGATCGCCCAGCCGGAAGCGATTCCCGTGCCACAGAAACCTGTTTCAGCTGATAAACTGCCCGGCCGTAACGATCCCTGTCCGTGCGGCAGCGGCAAAAAATATAAGCAGTGCTGTCTGCATTGATTGAGGGTACTGTGTTCTGATCTGCCGGGCGGAGAGTCTGCCTGGCAGGTTTATCTGACGATCTCCGTCGCTCTGACCTGCCTCACCCTGCCCGTGCCCTTCTTCGATTACACTGCTCACGACTTGAACAGTCCCACGCTTATCGCTAAGGTAAGCGCGATTTTACCCGCCAGGAAAACACATGATTACCATCGCGCTGATTGACGATCACCTTATCGTCCGCTCCGGCTTTGCCCAGCTGCTGAGCCTGGAATCGGATTTCCAGGTGGTGGCGGAATTTGGTTCCGGCCGTGAGGCGCTGGCGGGTCTGCCCGGTCGCGGTGTGCAGGTCTGCATCTGCGATATCTCAATGCCAGACCTTTCCGGGCTGGCGCTACTGAGCCAGTTACCCGCGGGATTAGCCACCATCATGCTGTCGGTGCATGACAGTCCGGCGCTGGTGGAGCAGGCATTGAATGCCGGGGCGCGCGGATTTCTCTCCAAACGCTGCCATCCCGACGAGCTGATTGCGGCGGTCCGCACTGTCTCTGCGGGCGGCTGTTATCTGACGCGCGAGATTGCGATAAAACTGGCCGCCGGGCGTCAGGATCCGTTGACACGCCGCGAACGGCAGGTGGCGGAAAAACTGGCACAGGGTATGGCGGTAAAAGAAATTGCCGTGGAACTCGGCCTGTCGCCGAAAACGGTGCATGTCCATCGCGCCAACCTGATGGAGAAGCTCAACGTCAGTAATGATGTCGAGCTGGCCCGTCGCATGTTCGACGGCTGGCAATGAGTGCTTTTTTCTCCCGGCTGATCTCTGTGGTCGCCAGCTTTTTCATCTTCTCGGCGGCCTGGTTCTGCCTGTGGAGCATCAGCCTGCACCTGGTGGAGCGCCCGGAACTGGCGGTACTGCTGTTCCCGTTTGGCCTGCGTCTGGGACTGATGCTGCAGTGCCCGCACGGTTACTGGCCGGTACTGCTGGCGGCAGAGTGGGTCATGCTGATCTGGCTGGCGAAGGCGGTCGCGCTGGCGCATCTGCCGCTGTTAATGGCAGGCAGTGTACTGACGCTGCTGCCGGTGGCGTTGATCTCCCATTACCGCCATCAGCGTGACTGGCGCACCCTGCTGAGCCAGGGCGCGGCCCTGATCGCCGCCGCGCTGCTGCAATCCCTGGCGTGGGTGGGTCAGCAGGAGATGCTGAACGCCCTGCTGCTGACGCTGACCGGCGGCCTGACCCTCGCCCCGACCTGCCTGGTGATCTGGCACTATCTCAGCAGCACCCGCTGGCAGCCGCTGGGTCCGGCGCTGATCTCACAGCCGGTCAACTGGCGCGCCCGGCATCTTATCTGGTATCTGCTGCTGTTCGTTATCAGCCTGTGGTTGCAGCTTGGCCTGCCCGCTGAACTGTCGCGCTTCACGCCGTTTTGTCTGGCGCTACCAATCATTGCGCTGGCCTGGCACTACGGCTGGCAGGGTGCGCTAATCGCAACGCTGATGAACGCCATTGCGCTGATCGCCAGCCAGACATGGCACGATCATCCGGTCGATCTCCTGCTCTCGCTGCTGGCGCAGAGTCTGACCGGACTGCTGCTGGGTGCGGGTATCCAGCGACTGCGTGAGCTGAACCAGTCGCTGCAAAGTGAACTGGCGCGCAACCGCCGGCTGGCAGAACGGCTGGTCGAGATAGAAGAGAACGTGCGTCAGGAAGTGGCGCGCGAACTGCACGATGATATCGGCCAGACGATAACGGCAATACGCACCCAGGCGGGCATCGTACAGCGACTTGCGCCAGATAACGCCCGGGTGATCCAGAGCGGCGTGCACATTGAGCAGCTCTCACTTGGCGTTTATGACGCGGTGCGGCGTCTGCTGGGGCGTCTGCGGCCCCGTCAGTTAGATGATCTTTCACTTGAACAGGCGGTCCGATCCCTGCTGCGTGAAATGGAGCTGGAGGACTGCGGTATCGTCAGCCACCTTGAGTGGCGCATTGATGAGACGCTGCTGAGCGAAGCGCAGCGCGTCACGCTGTTTCGCGTCTGTCAGGAGGGGCTGAATAACATCGTTAAACACGCCAATGCTACCGCCGTGATGCTCAAAGGCTGGCAACAGGATGAACGCATTGTGCTGATGATTGAGGATGATGGCTGCGGTCTGCCGTCAGGCACCGGCCAGCAGGGCTTTGGCCTGGCCGGGATGCGCGAACGCGTTTCTGCACTCGGCGGATCGCTGACAATTGCCTGTACACACGGCACCCGCGTCAGCGTGCATCTGCCGTTGCGTTTTGCCTAAGGAACCACCGTGTTTAACTTTCTGAAAACGCCCGCTAACGCCGCTCCGCTGCAGGACAAAAGTGAGATTGATAGCCGCTATCGCTACTGGCGACGGCACATCATGTCAACCATCTGGATCGGCTATGCCCTGTTCTACTTTACCCGTAAAAGCTTTAACGCGGCCGCGCCGGAAGTGATCGCCAGCGGCGTGATGATGCGCACCGATATCGGCCTGCTGGCGACGCTGTTTTATATCACCTATGGCTTGTCTAAGTTTTTCTCCGGCATCGTCAGTGACCGCTCTGACGCCCGTTACTTTATGGGACTGGGGCTGATCGCGACTGGCGTGGTGAATATCCTGTTTGGCTTCTCCACCTCGCTGTGGGCCTTTGCGCTACTGTGGACCCTTAACGCCTTTTTCCAGGGCTGGGGTGCGCCGGTCTGCGCGCGCCTGCTGACCAGCTGGTATTCGCGTAACGAGCGCGGTGGCTGGTGGGCACTGTGGAACACCGCACATAATGTCGGCGGCGCGGTGATCCCGATCGTTATCGGCGCGGTAGCGCTGCACTATGGCTGGCGAACCGGGATGATGATTGCGGGCAGCTTAGCGATCCTCGCCGGGCTGTTTCTCTGCTGGCATCTGCGCGACCGCCCTCAGACGGTCGGTCTGCCCGCGGTAGGCGACTGGCGACAGGATGAGATGGAGATGGCGCAGCAGCAGGAAGGTGCAGGTCTGAGCCGCAAAGCGATCCTGATGCGCTACGTGCTGCTCAACCCCTACATCTGGCTGCTGTCGCTCTGTTACGTGCTGGTCTATGTGGTTCGTGCCGCGCTCAATGACTGGGGCAATCTCTACATCTCGGAGACGCTGGGCGTGGATCTGGTCACGGCGAATTCAGCGATAACCCTGTTTGAGCTGGGCGGCGTGATCGGCGCGCTGGTGGCGGGCTGGGGGTCGGACAAACTGTTTAATGGCAACCGTGGCCCGATGAACCTGGTTTTTGCGGCCGGGATTTTGCTCTCAGTTGGTTCACTGTGGCTGATGCCGTTTACCAGTTACGTGATGCAGGCAGCCTGCTTCTTCACGACCGGATTTTTTGTTTTCGGCCCACAGATGCTGATTGGTATGGCGGCAGCCGAATGTTCCCATAAAGACGCCGCGGGTGCGGCAACCGGCTTTGTCGGCCTGTTCGCCTATCTTGGCGCGTCGCTCTCCGGCTGGCCGCTGGCGTGGGTGATCGACGTCTGGCACTGGAGCGGCTTCTTTGCGGTGATTGCCGCCGCAGCGGGAATTTCTGCGCTGCTGCTGCTGCCGTTTTTAAATGCCCAGACACCCCGCGCCTCCCCTGAAGCGTGATACGTCTCTCCTTTTTGCCCTGAGTGGGGCAAAACTAAGAAATTTTCCTGGTTTCGCCTGGATGCTGTCTCAGGCCAGTCTGGCGATGGATTTTTACAATGCCAGCCATTCGCTGCCGATGGCAGCTTTCCAATCAGGAGAATCCCCTTCCATGCTAGCCTTCCTCAAACAGGTGCGCAGACCGACGCTGGATCTGCCAATCGAACTGCGGCGCAAGATGTGGTTCAAACCGTTTATGCAGTCCTATCTGGTGGTCTTTATCGGCTACCTGACCATGTATCTGATCCGCAAAAACTTCAACATTGCGCAGAATGACATGATCACCACCTACGGGCTGAGTATGACGCAGCTGGGGATGATCGGTCTGGGTTTCTCCATCACCTACGGCGTCGGAAAAACGCTGGTCTCCTACTACGCAGACGGCAAAAACACCAAGCAGTTCCTGCCGTTCATGCTTATCCTGTCGGCCATCTGTATGCTGGGTTTCAGCGCCAGTATGGACAGCGGCTCCATCAGCCTGTTCCTGATGATCACCTTTTATGCTTTAAGCGGATTCTTCCAGAGCACCGGCGGTTCATGCAGTTATTCGACCATCACCAAATGGACGCCGCGCCGCAAACGGGGATCTTACCTGGGCATGTGGAACATCTCTCATAACCTCGGCGGTGCCGGTGCAGCGGGTGTCGCGCTGTTTGGCGCAAATGTGCTGTTCGACGGCCACGTCATCGGCATGTTTATCTTCCCGTCGATCATCGCGTTGATTGTCGGCTTTATCGGCCTGCGCTACGGCAGCGACTCCCCGGAATCCTATGGCCTGGGCAAAGCCGAAGAGTTGTTTGACGAGGAGCTGAGCGAAGAGGACAAAGAAGCTGATAATGAGTCAATGACCAAATGGCAAATCTTTGTCGAATATGTGCTGAAAAATAAAGTGATCTGGCTGCTCTGCTTCGCCAACATCTTCCTTTATGTCGTGCGCATCGGGATCGATCAGTGGTCAACGGTCTACGCCTTTCAGGAGCTGAAACTCTCTAAAGAGGTGGCAATTCAGGGCTTTACCCTGTTTGAAGTCGGCGCGCTGGTGGGTACACTGCTGTGGGGCTGGCTCTCCGATCTGGCCAATGGCCGTCGTGCGCTGGTGGCCTGCGTCGCGTTAGCGTTGATTATTGCCACGCTCGGGATCTATCAGCATGCCAGCAACCAGTATGTTTATCTGGCCTCGCTGTTCGCGCTTGGCTTTCTGGTCTTTGGCCCGCAGCTGTTAATCGGCGTCGCCGCGGTCGGCTTTGTGCCAAAAAAAGCGATTGGCGCGGCGGATGGCATCAAAGGCACCTTCGCCTATCTGATTGGTGACAGCTTCGCCAAACTGGGCCTGGGCATGATTGCCGACGGCACGCCGATATTTGGCCTGACCGGCTGGGCAGGCACTTTTGCCGCGCTGGATATCGCTGCTATCGCCTGTATCTGCCTGATGGCGCTGGTTGCGGTGATGGAGGAGCGCAAGATTCGCCGTGAGAAGCGCTTGCAGCGGTTGAAGATGGCGTAAAGATAAAAATCTGGCCCGGCGCATGTCGGTCTTTTTGAATACGCCACCTTTTACTTCGAGCCCCAGTTCGCCTGAGCAGGTATAACGACGGTCTTTCATTGCGGCATGATCCCTGGGCTGGTTTTCTGCACGAGCGATCATTATTGCCAATTGGGTTCGTACTATCAGAGGGTTTGATTACATCAGAGTGGCTGGGGCAGTGGAGAATTCAGGGTAATAAGGTTTGCTTACTCCCCAGCTGAAACGTCAGCTGGCGGCGTTGAAAGAATAGCGCAGCGTTTATCCAGTAACGACTCAACGGATGCCCGATTGCCCTTATCCCAGCCGCGCCGGGTGGTTAGCAGGATAAACCCTTTTTCTCCCGAGAACGTCGCCGGGATAAGCGCTACACCAGACTCCGCCAGCTGCGGCGTCGACAGATGGAAATGGCGCGCCACGGAGGAGACAGGATAGATCCCCATCGCCGTCGGCTGCATAACGCGACGGGCATAGTAGGTGTGATTCAGCAAACGATCTGGCAAGGGCCGCCAGTCATTATGAATAAAGGGGCGCTCGGCCTGAAGCTGGCGATAGACATCTTCCCGCAGGCAGGTCAGATGAATATGAAGTTGATTCTGGCTGCGGCCATAAGCGGAATTCAGCGCCATGCCGAGCCGATCCTCAGGCACTTCAGCACCATAGGCCGCCATCAGACGATAACGCATTAACCAGGCGTAGCCGAAATAATCGGGACGGCCGGGGCGCGTCAGCGTAATGCTCTCAATGCCGGACATCGCCACCGTGGGCACCAGAATAAAGTGCAACCTGTGGCGAGGATTCTGGATGATGCTGTAGCCCTGTGTGCTGTCCTGCGACAGATAGATTTGCTGGCAGGGTGCCGGATCGCGACGGTAGTGATAGTTATTCATGCAGAGGTCATTCGTGACCGTCCATAGCGCGTCAGAGCGGGCGCATCCTGTCAGCAGCAGCGCGATGACCAGCGGCAGAGATTGGTATGACCACAACAATTTCTCGTTCAGGCGACTCAATTATTCAGAACCTTAGTCAGCTCAAGCTCATGGGTTGTGGGGTCAAAATACAGATAAAACAGATCCCCATCCAGCTGATCAGGCTTTGCCCATATTTCCTTCTCACCCAGACTGCGATTTTGCTTCACGTATCCCAGCTTTTCGAGATAAGTGCGCAGCGATGCAGTATCTGAAGTCCCTTTAAATACGATGCTATTTGAAGAGGAATAACCATCGCCCGGATGAGACTCGAAGTAAAACTCGTAAGTTATACGCGGTGCTTTTTCGATATCGGGGTCTGTCAGCATGTGGTAGTTAAAGAAATCATTATCTTTATAGACAGTTGCCTCATCAGAGACTAATGCAACAAACCAGAAAAACAAGCCGCCACAGACAAGCATGGTGATAGCTATAAGTGCGAACCATTTAAACAGGTTTTTCATTGCTTCGTCCCCATAAATGAGAGAAATGTCCCATCATTGGTAACTACCTTAACAATTCAAGATGTGAAGTCGTTAAGCCTTGCCTAATGACATGCGTGCGTTTATGAGGATCAAAGGGCCGTTATGCTCCCTATTCTTTTGGATAAGAAAAATCAGCAGTGACTAAATGCGACATTGATTTATCAGATTGAACATCATAGGCGAAATAGTAACGATCTCCCGTTGTGAACGTAAATCCGAACACAGGAAGGCACTCACCTTTTGGAATATAAACAGGTTTGTCGTCAAAAACCTTGTGAAAGGCGTTGCTTTTATCGCTGTTGATTTGAATGGCAGTGACCCTTTCTTGTGGAGCTAGTGGAGACAAGACACAAACCTGGTTATATTTCAGAAAAGCCGTCGCAGATTCACGTTCCGCCATTCGATCGCCCGGCCTAGGGCATCCCGTTAAGAGAAATATAACTCCCAGCCACATTCTGTTTTTCATGTTTACCGCTCCTTCCCTGTTACGACATTCTGATAAAGCGAGTCAGGACAAACTACTTTACTCATTATAAATTTATTTGTTATTAATCTTCTTCTCTATCGCTCTGATTATAATCTGATAACCGATGAGCGTTACCACTGTACAGATGACTATTAACGAGATCCCTACAAAACCTTCGATATCACGCTGATTAAATAGCTTTGCTAACATTGTCCAGAACTGCTGTTCTCCCTTTGTTGATGGATCTGATGGTCTTGCAAGAAGAAAGGTGATGACGAACAAGGACATTGCGATAAGGATTCTAAATCCCGCAGGGACACGTTTTGCTTCCATTTAAAACCACCTCAATAGTGCCAAAAGACATTATCCCATTCTGTAATCTCACTTGTGCAGTAAAGAGTAATGCCTGCCTTATAGCTATGAAATCAGTTCTGTGCTGTAAAGTGATGCAGCCTAACGATACACCAAGCGGGCCGCGAGGGTGTAGTCTGAAGTTACCTCGCTCTACATTATTCACCCACGTATAGTCATCTATCCTTCCATCATCCCGATACAATCCAAACCATTCATACCTGATGACTGGCGTTGAAGTTGGCCATGAGTAGGAGTCATGCAAGTCAGTCCGGATTATACCTTTCCAGCCACCGGTTGGGCGCTTAACGATGTGATATAAACCATCAGGTATTGGCCCATTGTCTGGAACTGTAATACATCCTGCGCGATTGCGATATTCCCTGTTACCAGAGTACGCCATAAATGTCCCGATTCCATACATGATTAAGGGTGAGTAATCTGCATCGTTAACAGTGAACTTTCCTTTTAATGACCTCTCTGGCTCCTTTTATTCTAGTGATTTCATTCAATAACGTTATTTATCATACTGCCTCAGCATGAAAATAAATTGATCTACCTCTGATATTCTACACAATGATAGGTTAGCAAAAACATTATTACTAGCTGTCATTATGATTCTCCAAAGCGCTATAAAATCCAATTATGCCACATAAATTAGCGCTGCATGTAAGCGGAACACTTTATAATCCCTCTGAAAGATTATCTGCTTCAAGAGTAGATAGGAAAAGTGAAGATAGTGTACTTAAGGCAGAGTTTCTTTGCAGAAAATTCGGTTTCAGCTTCGGCCTGGCAGATAATATTGATTCGTAAAAAAATCACTTATTGGAATATCTTCATATGGCCTATCAGGCATGGCTCACTTTGCGCTATGTAAAACAATATGGAGCAGGTAAACCAGCCTGAAGGGAGCAATATACTCAAGCAATGAACTGTGATGTGCGCCCACCAGTCTATATATTCGCCGCATTATTAATGTTCCATATATTTTCTATTTTAGTTATAGTGAAAAAGACAGATAACTGCTGGATTTCAGGCATAATGAAAGCCTCAGTTGAGTTCCAATTACATACTAATGGTGCGAACACCGGACTCGAATTTTGAAATAAGCAACTGTATTAAATGCTTAAATGCTTTCTTATGTGCCCATTTTTATTTGATAATTCTTTATTTGGTGACTTTTTTAAGTCAGGATTGACTATCGCAAGTTCGGTTAGGTTCCGAGTATGGGATCGTAACCGCACGCACCTTTCCTAAAATTTGATTTTACAAAGACCTTCACATTACCAGCGCGGTACCTAATATAAAATTATCAATGTAGAAGGGCAAGAGCGCCCTTCTACATTAAGCTTGATTTTAAAAGCGCTGTGCATACACTATGCAATCTCTTCCGGCTTTTTTTGCTCGATAAAGCGCATTATCAGCAGCAGTAATAATAGTTGATGAAGAATAATCATTCTGTTTGACTGCTACTCCGAGGCTTAGAGTAACGCTAATGCTCCCATTGCACCGGCCTGTGATCGATGTTTTTATCTTTCTAATAATATCTTCAGCATTAGTGTTTTCAAGAATCAATATTGTAAACTCTTCGCCACCTGACCTGGAAATAAAAATATCATCTCCTAAAAAATTACTTAATTTCATACCTAAATCTCTTAAAACCTTATCACCAGCCTCATGACCATATGTATCATTAATTTTCTTAAAATGGTCAATATCTGCAATACAAATTGTTCCAGTATTTTTTTCAAGATCTCTGAGTTTAATGTTAAGGTACCGTCTATTAGGTAAACCCGTTAGTTCATCTGTCAACGACAGATCAACCGCAGATTTGTAATTATAATTCACATATGATATAAAATTATTAAAAGAAAAAATAATCATTAACATTGCCGGGACATAAAGAAGAGCAGCTAATAGTGATGCCGTATCTCTCTCTATCAGGCTAAGACCTCCAGCCATAGAGGCTAGTGATGAGTTCAGGAGTAAAAATAGACTTATCCTAAAAAATAGCAGATGCATTTGCTTAGAAAGTATATTAAACGATTTTCTAATAAACCATACCATCAGTATCACTGTGCAAGAGTTTATAAAAAAGTAAAAGTTTAGTTTAGATGTGTCACCCATAGCAAAAAAAAGGATAATAATTAGCGTAGCCATAAAGCAGGTGTAAATAATTATCATTCTATAAAGAAGACCTTTTGGAGATTCGACTTCATGAATGAGCTTGTCGTGTATTTTAAAATTCATCACGTAATCCTGATCTAGTTTAAGCAGAAATAGTACCACGTGATTGTTTATAAAGGTCATAATTTGTTCTAATAAAGGCGTCATTTTTAGGCATGGAAAATAAGCTCAAAAGTTGTCCGACAATTTGCCCTATTCCCTTCTTTCTTGATGCTATATGCAAATTTTATAGAAATTGACGGGTTTGCTCATTGCTGGATGAGCAAGGTTTGCTTTCAGCTATGACCACTCCTGACACTTATAAGTACAAAAAATTATCCATTTTAAAGAAAGCGAGTAATCCCATCAAAGATTTTACAGAAAACCCTTCACACTGTTCACCTTCCAGTTTTATTCATATATATCAGTTAATTACTCGATGAATGATAGGTGTAGGGTGAAGGTTATCATTCATAACCGGTGAAGTTCATGCATAAAAAAACCGGATTACAGGTGCCAACAGCTGACTGGTTTTCAGCTTATGAATATCTGCTGAACCAATATGAGGAAAAATATACAGTTCGAGATAGCGCAGGAGCCTTTAACGATGGTCATCACTCCAGCGCTTGTTACTCGCGTGCCATTCGCGGGCGATGATGTCAAAAGTGTAAGCACCTACATTTTCAGCCTGGGCTTCTTTTTGTTCGGATTTGGGGTCAATCCCCTGCCCTAGCATCTTTTTAGCTTAGTCACGCTTAGCACGTGCCTGAGCAAGCGTTACTGTCGGCCAGACGCCAAAGGCAAGCCGGTCTTATTTTTTATCGGCTGCCGTCGATACTTCATACATCAGTATTTTGATCCTTTGGTGGTGACCTCAATGTACAAACCGCCTCCATCAGCCATTAGGCTTTGCAGTGTCGACCTGGCGGGCATTCAACTTCATTTGGGAGCACATTTCTTATCGAAGTGGGGATGCCCCCAATTATGTCCCCAGCGAGGTCTGGATTGCAACGGATGTGCCCGGACGAGGCAGGATAATAAAACCAGCCTTCATGTTGATTTTAAAGGTTTTTTTTGGACTTACCATGGCGGGAATGGACAGGATACTGGTGCGAAGTCCGGACTCGAATCTTGAAGTAAGTAATTGTATTGCATATTAAAAATTAAAATTAAATACTTAAATGCCCCCTTATGTGCCCCCTTTTTATTTTATAAGTCTTTCTATTCTTTATGTGGTGACTTGTTTAAGTCAAGATTGACTGTCTCAAGTTCGGTTAGGTTCCGACTATAGGATCGTAACCGCACGCACCTTTCCTAAAATTTGATTTTACAAAGACCTTCACATTACCAGCGCGGTACCTAACATAAAGTTATCAAGTTAGAAGGACAAGAGCGCCCTTCTACATTTAGCTTGATTTTAAAAGCGCTGTGCATACACAATGCAATCTCTTCCTGCTTTCTTTGCTCGATAAAGCGCATTATCAGCAGCAGTAATAATAGTTGATGAAGAATAATTATTCTGTTTGACTGCTACTCCGATGCTTAGAGTAACGCTAATGCTCCCATTGCACCGGCCTGTGATCGATGTTTTTATCTTTCTAATAATATCTTCAGCATTAGTATTTTCAAGAATCAATATTGTAAACTCTTCGCCACCTGACCTAGAAATAAAAATATCACCTCCTAAAAAGTTACTTAATTTCATACCTAAGTCTCTTAAAACCTTATCACCAGCCTCATGACCATATGTATCATTAATTTTCTTAAAGTGGTCAATATCTGCAATACAAATTGTTCCAGTATTTTTATCAAGATCTCTGAGTTTAATGTTAAGGTACCTTCTATTAGGTAAACCCGTTAGTTCATCTGTCAACGACAGATCAACCGCAGATTTGTAATTATAATTCACATATGATATAAAATTATTGAAAGAAAAAATAATCATTAACATTGCTGGGACATAAAGAAGAGCAGCTAATAGTGATGCCGTATCTCTCTCAATCAGGCTAAGACCTCCAGTCATAGAGGCTAGTGATGAGTTCAGGAGTAAAAATAGGCTTATCCTAAAAAATAGCAGATGCATCTTTTTAGAAAGTATATTAAACGACTTTCTAATAAACCATACCATCAGTATCACTGTGCAAGAGTTTATAAAAAAGTAAAAGTTTATTTTAGATGTATCACCCATAGCAAAAAAAAGGATAATAATTAGCGTAGCCATAAAGAAGGTGTAAATAATTATCATTCTATAAAGAAGACCTTTTGGAGATTCAACTTCATGAATGAGCTTGTCGTGTATTTTAAAATTCATCACGTAATCCTGATCTAGTTTAAGCAGAAATAGTACCACGTGATTGTTTATAAAGGTCATAATTTGTGCTAATAAAGGCGTGATTTTTAGGCATGGAAAATTAAGCTCAAAAGTTATCCGTCAATTTGCCCTATTCCCTTCTTCCTTGATGCTATCTGCAAATTTTATAGAAATTGACGGGTTTGCTTATTGCTGGATGAGCAAGGTTTGCTTTCAGCTATGACCACTTCTGACACTTATAAGTACAAAAAAATTATCCATTTTAAGGAGAGCGAGTAATCCCATAAAAGATTTTACAGAAAACCCTTCACACTGTTCACCTTCCACTTTTATTCATATATATCAGTAGATTACTTGATGAATGATAGGTGTAGGGTGAAGGTTATCATTCATCACCGGTGAAGTTCATGCATAAAAAAACCGGCTTTCGCCGGTTCTGATAGTCATATTGCTGCAGGATCGTTGCACTTAGGCAGCCAGTCGGTGCTGCTTTCTTCCGTCAGGTCAAGATTCGTCTGCATACCCAGCTTTGTCCGCCGCTTCATGTAGTGCTGTCCGTACTCCCGCATGATGCTTTCCAGCGACAGGCCGAACATCTTCATGCTGAGCGGATTCTTGTAGCCATTGGCCTCCATATAGGCCAGATAAGCATGGTAGAGATAACGCCTCGGCTGAAGCGGCCTGATGCTGGCATTCCCCATGTATAGCGCGTTTGGCTCCGGCGTCGTGAACAGGTATCCGCAGAAGTCCACCATCGGATCTGCGTCACGCTTGATGCGCATCGCCTCGTCGGAGTTCTGCTGCGACTGAAGCAGCGACCGGGCCTGCTGTGGCTGGCTGAACTGCTGCATCAGCTGGCGCACTATAACAGCCAGCTCACCGCTGATTTTCTCCTTCAGCTGCGGGTCGCGCTCATCTGCCGGAATGATTTCCGGGAAGTGCAGAATTACCCGGCGGCGCGACACGCCCCCGCTGCGGTCGGTGAAGCGCATCGGGTTGTTGTTCACCGCCAGAATTACCGCCGGAATGTGCGTTGAATAGGCGTCCCTGTACTTCGGGTCCACGGAGACCGCATCTCCACCGGTAATCGCCTTAATGCCCGCGCCGTCGCCGCTCCATTTTTCCTGGTCGGGCAGGATAATCAGCGAATACCCAATCACAGCCGCGCGTTCGCGCGACGACTCCAGCGTCTCGATAGTTGCTGAAGTGGTGTTGTCCGTTCCGGCCAGCATGGTGGCGATTTCCGCCATGATGCTCTTACCACTGCCGCCGGGGCCGGTGACCTCCAGAAACAGCTGCCAGTCGTAGCGGTTCGCCAGCACCATAAACAGCGCGGCCAGAATGATGTCACGCTTAGCCGGGTCCCGTCCGGCGGCGCGGTCGAGCCACTGCCAGAAGTGCGGCGCGTGGTCTGCCAGCGTTTCGCCCTGAACGGGCTTCGTGTAGTCCACCTCGCTGACCGTGCGCAGCCAGAAGTCTTTACTGTGCGGGCTGAAGCCGCCGGTGCGGGTGTCCAGCACGCCATTACGGAAGCCAATCAGGCAGCGCGCCGGGTCGGCCTGCTGCGGCAGCATCAGCTTCAGCGTGTCCACCACGCCCGAAATCTTGCCCGCCGAAAACGGCGCGCGCAGGCGCTGAAACAGCTTCGCCACGTCGCGCTCAAACTGCTTCCCGGAAATCACCTTCCACGCGCCGGAGCGGTAGCGTGACAGAATTTCCCCGCTGGCGTCCACGGCCAGCGCGCTGCGGTAGTGCTCCGCCACGCGCTCCGCCTTCTCACTGGCGCTCATGGCCGAAAATTCCGCCTCGCTCATTACGTCGAACGGACTGGCGGCGGGCGGCGTGGCGGCTTCGGCCAGCCCCCGCCGGGTGCTTTCCTCACCGTGTTGCATGAAAGCGTCATTCCAGTCGCCGAACACCGGAGGCAGGGCCACGGCGGCGCGACTGGCTTCGGCGGCCTGCCTTGCTTTAGTCTGGCCGTCGCCGTTCAGGTCGCGGTCGGCGGCAATCAGCAACGGCAGTGCGGGGTGCTTTTCACGGGCAAGGCCAGCCAGAGAAAGGAGGTTAACGGACGACAGGGCAATCCATACCTCATCCCCGGTCAGGTTGTGCACCGTCAGGCCGGTGGCGTAGCCCTCCGTCAGCCAGATGCGCGCTGCCGGTTTACCGGTACTGAGAACATGGCACGCGCCTTTTACCTGTCCGCCCTTCAGCGTGCGCTTCTCGCCCGCGGCGTTAATCAGCTGCACGTTCACCAGCTGGCCGCCCGCATCATGGAGGGGAATGAGCAAATCACCGGCGCAATAGGCCGTGAGCGCGATTTTCTGCGGCTTCGCCAGCGTCAGACAGGACTGCTCCGGCCAGCCCTTACGGGACAGGTAGGCGTTGCCGGTTGCCTGCTGCGCGGTGCTGACCAGCTGCCGGGCCTGCTTCACGGCGGCGGAGCGGGCGGCTTCGTTATCTTCGCCCGCGCTGGCGACAGGCGTGCTGTCCACCGGTGGCAGGCTGCCGGTCAGGCCGTTTACCCGCGCGGCGGCTTCGGTCAGGCTCAGTGAGAGGGCCTTTTTCACCAGGTCCATGCCGTCACCGGCACCGCACTGATTACAAATCCACGTGCCGCGCCCCTCCTGGTCGTCAAAGCGGAAGCGGTCGGTTCCGCCGCATACCGGGCAGGAGGTATGGCGGTTCTTAACCACCTTCACGCCCAGCGCGGGCAGGATGCGGGGCCACTGGCCCCGCGCGGCTTTGGCCGCGTCTGATACGGTCATTTTCATTTTTTTCTCCCTCAGTGCAGCACCGGCGCGTCTTTCAGACGCCCGCAGAGTTCATCCATCACCACCTGTCCCAGAAAGCTCAGGCACGGGGCCGACTTCAGCGGCCCGGCTGCCAGCAGGTCGTCGAGCAGCGCACAGGCAATTTCCTGACCACGCAGGCGTCCGTGCTGGCGCAGGTAGAAGCCCTCCAGCTCGGTTTCAATGGCGCGCTCAAGACGCGCCAGCGTCAGGCCGGGATAGCGCTTCTGTTCGCGGCAGATGCTCAGCCAGGCGCAGGCCACCGCGCGGCGGGACAGCGCGGACCGCAGCTCAGTTGAAAGGGTACGTGTGCTCATGACTCAACCTCTTCGTTCATCCAGCCGTCCTGACAGCGGTTCACCACCCCGTCCAGCTGCTCGGTGATGAGGAAAATAAGCGAGTTCAGCTGCGCCTGCTGTGTGGCCTGTGGCTGCTCGTGGCAATCCTGAAGCAGGGTCATGTCGCTGATAAAGCGCCCGGCATTACGCAGGTGCTCAAGGCGCAACAGGTCGGCGTGGGAAATGGTGACGTGAGTCATGCGCGCACCTCCCTGACCGGCAGGCGGGCAGCGAGGGAAAGTATGTAATTGCGGGCCAGCGGCAGGCGGGCGGCGCGTTCGTCAGCGGCAACGGTGCGGAGCATGTGGATACGCTGCTGGCGCTCGGTACGGCGCACGGCGGCAAAGACGAAAACAAACTGAGGGTATGGGGAATTAAGGACCGCAGCCATAGGGGCAAACTCCTTTGTTAGCTTTTTACAGCTACCACCAGAGTTCCTACGCTCAAGGGTGGCAGCCCGGACGGGGGTAGGAATACCGGCAACAAAGGAAACCGGCCAGCCCGAAGGCTGCCCCGCCCGGGCCACCATTACGCAGACGGCACAGCGGAAACAGAACCGCTGCCCGAAAAATGGGTGCACACGGGCACAGACACAAAAAAAGACGCATGGCGCGTCTGGTGTCGCCTTTGTTTCGCTCGGGTTCCTACGCCCGGCTGCCGATTTTGCGACAGCAGAAAGACTGTACCAGGGAATGGCCCCGGCGCGCAAGCCGGGGGATACAGGAAAATGCAGCATGGCGTAAAATCTCAACAGTTGGAGAAGATCATGCTGCACGTTCCTGACCGCGTGCTGCGATGCGTGCATTCATCCAGGCGCTGACCTCGCTGGCAAGCCACGCGACGTTCTTGCCGCCAAGCGATACCTGCCCCGGAAAAGCACTGCGGCTGATGAGGTCATAGATGGTTGAGCGGGACAGGCCGCAGACGTGGATCACTTCCGGCAGGCGCATAAAGCGCTCCTGGACCGGGAATGATACCGGCATGGCAGGTGCCGCCGGGGCGGATGAATGAGCGTTTAAAGTCGTGTGCATGAGCTACCTCTTATGTGTCCGTGAAGCGCCGCACAGGTGTGTACGGCATCGGGTAGCTCTTTATTTTGCGAATATTTTTGCCGGTGACAACAACAGAAATCTGTCTGACAGGCCTCACAAAAACCACATAAAGCATGGGTGTACGAGAACAGTACTAATTAGTGCTAAAGAGTACTAATAAGGTTTTATCCAATAACTTTAAGTTTGCTTCACTCGGATTTTAAAAACTACTCATTCTAAAGGGCGAATAAGGCCGGAATCCCGGCGATGAACAATAGTGAACAGAGGGTGAAAGATTAATTTTTCACTCTTCACCTCTTAATTTACTGTATTTACTCTTTTTTTCTCTCTGGTGAAGAATAGTGAAGGATTTATATAAAACTGAAAGCTGATAACAGGCTTCAGTGAGACCTTTTCCTGGCTTGCCAGAAGTAATGCTTTTGTCTGGTCCGTCATACAACGCCTTCCGGTAGAAGCTGCTGTGCCAGACCCGGCACAATTGACTTACTGAAACCAGCCGACAGGAAACGATATGGCCCTGAAATGTCCCGAATGTGGTCAGGTGGCCCACACCCGCACCAGCGCTTATGAAGCGCCCTCCGTAAAGCGTACCTGGTACCAGTGCCATAACCTCGACTGTTCCTGCACGTTCACCGCGCTGGAGAGCGTCGAGAAAATAATCATGAAGCCGCACAGGCCCGCAGCGGCAGAGCCGGAACCGCAGAATGACGTGCCGGTTCGCCAGCCGCAGACGCTGGGCCGCTATGGTTCAGCCAGCGCCCGCAAAGACCGCCACGCACAGCCCTGACAGAGAGGAAAAACAGCATGACACAGCAGCAGATGACCGACGAACAGATTCATGCCGCCGGCAACCGTATCGGTACGGCGCAGGCCAGAGCACAGCGGCCACTTAAGGAGGCAGGATGGCTCCTGCGGTTACCCGAGGCCGACGTTATCAGCCACACCACCGAGCTGGTAAAGGGGCTGTCCTCTGAATGGCGGCTGCGTATTGAAGACCTCAATACAAAGATGCTGGCCTGGCTGGAGGCAAGACAGACCGAAAAGGCCGCCACTGAAAATCTCAGCGGGCTGCGCCAGCGTAAGGCCGAAATGGAGCAGACAAGCCGGGACAACCGGGCACGCTTCCGTGAACTGCTGGGACAGAATGGCGGCTCCGTCACGCCGGAGATGAAGACGCTGCGCGCGGAGTATCTGGAGCAGCAGGAAACGGCATCTGACCTTGCCGGACTGATTGTCGAAAAGGAAAGACAGCTGCCGGTGCTGGCAGACGTGACCGGGCGTAAGGCTAACGCTTACGTGTTCTGTCATGAGGGCATCACGGATGAGCGCATTGATATGCTTATTGATGACTTCTTTATAATTCACGGCGCAGAGCTGAGCAGCCTGCTCAGGATGAAGTACAGCCAGTTTGAACGGAATGGCTCAACGCATGCACCGGGGGTTATCGAAGGCGCGAACGATGCCGACACGCTATACCGCGTATATATCCAGAACCTCATTAAGCGATGGACGAGCGTAAATCAGCCGCTGATGTTCCGTGATGACGTGCTGAGCGTCAGCGGTGCGCATCCTTTCCGGGGAGCCAGAACCGACCGCCGCAAGCGTAAACTTTTCTGAGCCGCAGACTCAGGAACTCACCGAAGCCCGGCCCGTGCCGGGCTTTTTTACGTCTGCTGCGTGAGTGCATGTCTATGCTGCATGAAAATGCATGAGTCTCAGGCATCCCGGAACGGCAGGCAAGGCCAGCAGCGGCGCGGCTCAGAGCTAATCATGCAGGTGCATGAAAACCGCTGCATAAAGCGGGCAGGCGTGGCGGGGCTACGAGCGCGCGCAATGGGTCTTAACCAATAACTTGGAAGATCAAAATAAAAGCAGTACATTCTTATACATTAAGAAAACTTCTAGGTTTCACGAACAAAAGATAGGGTAAAAATTATGCAAATTGAAGTTGCTACGGAGCCTACAGATACTACAAAAGACAAGGGTGATCTCTTTGAAGGCTTAGTGAAAAATCTGTTAAAAGCTCAGAATTATGAGGTTGCACAGGAACTAAGAGTGACAGGAGCAGAAATAGATCTACTGTGTAAACATAAAGTTAACAGTAAAGAAATTTATGTAGAATGCAAAGCTCAAAAAGATAAAATCAGCGCGCCTGTATTAAATAAATTAATAGGAATTGTTAATGTACATGACTATTCTGAAGGATGGATAATTTCCACTTCGGAGTTTGGTAAAGACGCACTGGGCATAGTAGATATTTATGCGAAAAAGCCTAGAGAAAAATCATCTCAATTCAGCTTTTACACGCCAGAAAGAGTTATTGAATCATTAATATCATCAGGCGTTATTATCGACAAGCCACATAAGTCAGCTTTAGATTTCATCCTCTCAGATGATTTACTTGGAAGCTGGACATTATTAATAAGTAAGTATGGCCGCTTCTGGTCAGTATATACTCTCAAAGGCGGTGTTCCTGACGGAGTGCTACTTTTTGGCGCAAAATCTGGTAATTTGATTAGTGATGCAGCCACACTAGAAAATATAGCCAAACTTGACGCGACCATTTGCGATTATGATTTATTTGTTGCCAGAAAAGACGTTCAAGTTACCTTAGCCCCTGAAAAACCGATTAGTATAACAAATGTTGTTGAAGTCCAAATTGGAGACTCTTGGGATGATTATAGACCAGCAAGGCCTAAAGATTTTGTTGGGCGGGATGAGATGCAAAAAGAAATTCTTGGCTTCCTTTCTAATGTAAAAGATAATTCAACCTCAACAAGGATTTTTGCCATCACAGGCAACTCAGGTTTGGGAAAAAGCTCTTTAATAGCAAAGATCCGTGATCGTTCCAAGAACAAACACTATCATAGAAAATACTTTGTTTATGCTGTAGATATCCGAGGCGCAAAGGCACCTTCATATATAACATCATCTTTTTTGCAAGCATTAAAAGAGGCACAAATCCATGGGTTTGGTAAGAAAATAGAACTTAACCTTACTGACCCTACAAATTACTTCTCATCTGAATCCATATCAGAATACCTAGAAAGCGTGAAAGAAGAAGGAAAGGTAATTTGTCTTGTTTTTGACCAGTTCGAAGAACTTTATTCAAAACCTGAGTTATTCAGTGTGTTCAATTCTGCAAACAGCCTTATGCTCGAGGTTGCAGGTTATAAAGGGAACTTAGCTCTAGGATTTGCCTGGAAAACAGATAGTACAACTCAACAAGATCATCCTGCCTATCATATGTGGCATAACCTTTCAGATTTAAGAAAAGAATTTAAATTAAGCTTATTTGATGCTGGTGAAATATCGAAATCCATTACCACTTTTGAAAAAGAGTTCGATAACAAACTAGCACCTGCAATAAGAAATCAGATCAGCTATAGTTGCCAAGGGTTTCCATGGCTCTTAAAAAAACTATGTATTAATATCAAAGAAAATTTAAGGCGTGCAGGTTCAAAAGAAATAACGTCCGTTGAACTTGATGTGGAAAAACTATTTACTAACGATTTAGATTTGCTTTCTCCTTCTGAAAAAACGTGCCTAGATCTTATTGCAGCAAGAGCACCTGCTGATTGGAGTGAGATTATTGAGTTATCAAGTGCTGCCGACGTCAGCAATCTTGTCAATAAAAGAATGGTGATAAAAAGCGGTGATAGGCTGAATATTTATTGGGATATTTTCAAAGACTATCTCGTCACGAAAAAACTACCTGTTATACCATACAATTATGTACCAAGCTCTGATTACAAATCCATCATTAATATTGCAAAAAAATTAGATAGCACTACCTATAAATCCTCACAAGAAATATCTCAACTGGCTGGAATAAAGGAAACCACCATGCTAAATATTGGGGCTGATTTAGTTATGTTTAGCATTGCGGAAAGACTATCTTCAAATTTCAAACTTAATAAAACATTGACAGAAAGTAGTGAGGAAAGCATTCTAAAACGAATTAGAGAAAGATTAAGTAAACATTCTTTTAAAGTTGCACTTTATAAGCTCTATCTCGGTAAAGTAGTTGATATAGACTTAATTGTTGAGGCTTTAAAAGAAAGTCTACCTAAGGCTCACCACAGCCAACCTACTTGGTTAGTTTATGCTCGAAGGCTATCACGATATTTGCATATGTCTGGTTACATTTCTCAAAGTAAAGATAGTTATTTAATTCAAGATCAAGGAGGCATACAACAAGCAGTTTCTTCTTGGCAAAAAAGATCCAAGGGACATAAAAATGAAATATTCGCACCTAATGCGTCACCCCGCTTAACAATTGATTGTTTAACTTTAATTCAGGAGGGTGCTTCATACGAAGAAATAAATAATAAAGGATGTAAAAATGCTTTAAATGTACTCTCTCGATTCAACTTAATAATAATTGATAAAAAAACAATAAATATAAATACGGCTGTGCTATCTAAATACAGCTCAACCATTGAGTGCATTTGGGAGAGCACTAAAAAAGAACCATCCATGATATCTTGCATTGAGAAAATTAAAAGTAACCCAGAAATAAAAAATCATGAACTGGGTAAGTTCATTGCTGAAAAAAACGGAGCGAACTGGGGTGAGGCTAGCTTAAGACGGTTTGGCAATAGCTTGAAGCAGTGGTCTTCATGGCTTATTGATAGAGGTATCGAAGAGGAGATCCCCGAACCACCAGGTAGAAGAAATAATCCTAAATAAGATTATCTAAGAGTGGTGATTAAGTTTGGTATTATGAATCCCTATCGCCACTCTCACTTATCCCGATATTTTAAGATTCTTTTGCAAACTCATAAGGTGATACAACCTTATTTCTATTTTTATCGAGGAAATCCGCCCACCATTGCAACATCAATCTGCGTTCATCCAAATGCTCCGAAGTATGAATATAAGCAGCACGCACATTATTACGCTCGGAGTGGCTCAACTGCCGCTCTATCGCATCATCACTCCATAACCCCGACTCACCCAGCGCACCACGTGCCATTGTCCTGAAGCCATGCCCGCAAACTTCGGTTTTTGTGTCATACCCCATGGCGCGCAGAGCATTATTAACCGTGTTTTCGCTCATGACTTTTTTAGGATCGTGATCGCCGGGAAAGAGCCTCTCGTTGTCACCGCTTAACTGTTTCAACTTTTCCAGCAGGGCTAAAACCTGACGGCTTAGAGGTACGAGATGATCCTCTTTCATCTTCATGCCACGATGAGAGTAACGAACTCCTTCTATCTCTTTACGCTGAGCAGGAATTTTCCATAAAGCCCTTTTGAAATCGAACTCATCCCAACGGGCAAAACGCAGTTCACTGGAACGGACAAAAGTTAGTAATGAAAGCTCTACAGCAATACGGGTCATGATACGTCCACGGTATGTGGCCAGACGTTCGAGAAATTCAGGGAAACGGCTGAAGGGTAATGCGGGGTAATGGCGAGCCTTGACCGTAGAAAGTGCCCCGGCCATATCAACAGCTGGATTCGATTCAATGTAATCATTCTGCACGGCATAACGCATTATCGCCGTAACACGCTGCTGAAGACGCTGAGCGACATCATGTCTGCCACTGGCATCAACGGCCTTAATAGGTGCTAAGAGCTGGCTGGTTTTCAGTTTACGAATATCTGCCAAACCGATATGAGGGAAAATATACAGTTCAAGATAGCGCAGGATCCGTGAACGATGGTCATCACCCCAGCGCTTGTTACTGGCATGCCATTCACGGGCGATCGTTTCAAAATTATAAGCCCCGGCGTTCTCAGCCTGGGCTTCTTTCTGCTCAGCTTTGGGGTCAATCCCCTGCCCTAATATCTTTTTAGCTTCGTCACGCTTAGCACGTGCCTCGGCAAGCGTCACTGTCGGCCAAACGCCGAAGGCAAGTCGGTCTTCTTTTTTGTCAGCTGGACGCCGGTACTTCATGCGCCAGTACTTTGATCCTTTAGTCGTGACCTCAAGATACAAACCGCCGCCATCGGCCATTTTATAGTTTTTTTCTTTGGGCTTTGCAGTGTCGACCTGACGGGCATTCAGCTTCATTTTGGGGGCACATTTCTTATCGAAGTGGAAATGCCCCCAATTATGCCCCCACCGAGGTCTGGATTGCAACGGATGCGCTCGGACGACGCAGGATGATAAAATCAGGTCTAACGTTGATTTTAAAGGTTTTTTTGGACTTCCCCGGACGGGGATGGAATGGATACTGGTGCCGAAGGCCGGAATCGAACCGGCACGCCTCGCGGCGGTTGATTTTGAATCAACTGCGTCTACCGATTTCGCCACTTCGGCACTGAAGGGTATGCGGAAAACGTTGAGGATTATACCGTTACCCCCTGTTTCCGCAACCCTTATCCGCAGGCGAGTGCGCAACTGCTGAAAAAACCGTCTTTTGGGTTCTCAGCTTCACCTGCTTAACCCGAAACAGCCTTCACATCAGTCACCAAGGTCGGCAGATCCCACGTACCGCCCGCATGGATATAACGGCACATACCGGTCCCGCCGTCATAGCTTTTGCGGAAAGCCTTGCCGTCCCATACCCAGCTTTCCTGGCTCATGCAGTCACCGATGCCCCGGCCTTTCTGCACGCTGGTAATCTCGCCCTTGTCATAATCCGATCCGGAAATGGTCACCAGTTCAGGCTTGCCTTTCAGCTGATTATCAATGACCCAGTAGCCATATCCTTCGTTATAAGCCGCTCGCCAGCAGAGTGCTGAAAGCAGAACGTGGCTGTCATCCAGTGGCGTAAGCGTAAGTCCGTCGGTTTCCGGATCGCTGTTTTCTGCAGGTGAATAGAGGCTGTCGCAGGTGTCATCGTCATTGTGATTGACCGTTGCAAGCAGTCGGGTTTTCAGTGCGTCGCTTTCCGCAGCGGTCAGCAGACGGGGTTCGCCGCCGAGGGTTTTTGCTGCCTGAATAATCGGTGCAGGTACAGCCTTAGCGACGCTGCTTTCCGGTTTAGTGCCTTTTTTGGTGAGCGCACCTGGCGTGCCGATACGGCCCTGGACGTCGTCCGCTTTCAGCAGCACGGCATAAGCGCCCTCACCGGAAAGCTGAAATGGCTTTGTGCCGCCTTTAAATTCCACTTTACCGCTGCCTTTCACGGCGCTGATGACCGCAGCGGTCTGAGTGGCAGACATTCGCCAGTTGTCATCAGCCGCCACCAGATCGCCAGCGGATTTACCATTGATCCAAAGCGTCAGATTTTCCGCTGGTTCACTGTCATCTTCGGTGTCGCCGAGCGTCACTTCGCCAACTGTCTCCGTTCCCGGTCCAGCGGCACGGGTGAGCAGGATGGAGCCGGAGGGATCCTCTTCTTTGGCATAACCCGCAATGCGGCAGGTCCGGGTGTTATCACAGACCACTTCCCAGTCTTTGTGCTCAAGCGTTTTTCCGCTCTGAGCGGCCTGAGCCGACAGGGAAAGCATCGCCAGCACGAAAAGCATCGGTTTACAGTTCACTTTAATCCCTCAGGTTTTATTTCTGATATCAGTGCTGATATCACTCTTACACCACGAGTGCGAGGAAACCAACAGCCATCGTTTATTGCCGCCAGGCTTTGACGAGAGGATACGCCGCGTTCCTGGGCAATGCGACTATAGGGCAACTCTCTCTTTTTTGTTACGTGCTTCTACCAGCACGCTGTGCAGCTGGCCGATAGAGAGATCGCGGATGACAGGCGCAGGAATACCGCGTAGTCGTCTGCAAAGATAAACAATACCCAAAAAGTCGATACCTTCACTATGGAAAAGATATTCGTTTTCTTGCAGGGAAAACGCCTTCCGGAAATCATCTTCTTCTGCAAAAAAGCTCACGCCGAAAACTTTTTCTGCTTCTTTCAGCAATTCAACACCATCATCGCCGGTAATACCTAAATCGTTTTCCAGGCAGGTATTTTCATCAATGTTTTCACGTCTGCATCCTGAAAACTCACGAACAAAAGCGATAACGTCAGCTAATGAAGGTTCCATATCCTTGCTCCTGCTAGAGCGCTCCGCGCCTTTCTGTCATTTTACACTCGCCACAGAGTCATTTTCTGTACCTCAGCCGCTGGATTGGCCTCTCTCACGGCGGTAAGAAAACCGGCAAAATCCCGATTAAAAAAGGTGTAGTTGTTCAGGACTCTGAACTCCCTTTCGGTGCGATAAGACCCGGTGACGTATCGCACCAGCCATACCCGGCGGCTGCTGACTTCAGTTCCGGTGACTTTTATCCTGATGATATTTTCCAGCGGAACTTTGCAGAGTGTTTCGCCGTCACGCTGCTGATACAGGAAGTCGCTGTCATAGTAATAATCTTCAGTATTCATGCCCAATTTTTTTAATATCGGGGTGTTAGCCGAAATTTTTTTCATCTCGCCTGGAGAAGGAGGGAGCCCTTTTTTAAGGGGCAAAGGCCTAAAGCAATACCAGATGAACAAAATGAAAAACGCTAACGACAGCAGTGAGAAAATAAAATAAACAAACTGATGCATTTAAATGACCCGACCTGTTCGGATAGCTCCTGATTATATCGAAGAAGATATGACGCCGTTATCCATTTTTACTGCCCCCTAACGCAAAAGAGCCAACCTCCCGGCTGGCTTTTTCTTGCCTCTTTCCAGCATCTTGCATGAGCAGCATCGGGCATCAGTAATGCCCGTCATCTCCTGTTGCTGTCAGGATGAGCGCCTCAATGCGTATGGTCATGATGCAGCTTGTTTTCGACCTTATCCTTCACTTCGTCAGCTTTGTCTTTCACCTTCTCAGTCAGGCTCTCTTTATGGCCGCGGTTATGCGCGCCGGGTGCCCGTGGAAACTTCAAGGAAATTTTTTTTACATAAAATCTCTAACAGCTGTCATTTTGGCGCGGTCAGGCCCCTCAAAAGATTGCCATCACAGTTACAATATTTTAATGTTAATTTATCAATGGACACGGTTTCCAGGGAAATGCAATGGACGCAACAATGCTCGCCAGTTCAGTCTTATCGGGCGTGGTTTCAGTACCGATGGATTTTTATCTGGGACTGGAGCGAACCTTTCAGGATTTAGACCTTTCTGATGGAGGCAGACGCATCCAGTCACGCAACATGCATGATGACGTCCGCGTTGGCCGGGCTGTCTATCAGGCCTTCAGGGACAGAAATAAGATAGCGAAAATCGTTAATATCATCATTGATGATTCACTGCAGTATCTTCCCGAACCTGCACTGCGCAAGGTTTATGACAAGCTGATAGGCAACAATAACCAGCCGGACGACTACGCAACTAACATTGTCTTCATACCTGGGATCAAAGGTCGTCAGTGGTGTCATGCTGTCATTAATTTCCCGCATCGCACTCCGGGGGCTGACCGGAGGCCTGACTGGCGGCGTCATCGCTCAGGGCGTAATTTCCCGCGCCTGTGAAGCCTCCAGACGACTTCAGATGCAAGACCCTGAACTGTGGCGAGAACTGCGGATTAACGACTACGACATGCTCTATTTCATGTTCGAAGAACCCCTGCAGAACTTCATCAAAATGGGTGATATGTTACGTAAAAACCCCTCAGCCTCCAGAGAATTTATTAATGCTATCGAAACTTATTAGACTTCTTCGTAAGCTCATCGCCGAAGTGTCTGGCGGTCTGGTATTAATGGCTATGGTGGTGGGCATTTTTTTGGCAGCCACGCTGAATGAGGGTGCCATGCGCATAATTGCTCCCCTGCTCGTTCTTGTTTTGGGCCTGGTTGTTTACGGCCTGACCTGGCTGATAGCTGAAAAGCCAGACCGCCGTTAACCCTGTGCTGACTAAAGCCCGGACAACAAGCGTAAGCCGTCATGAGTTCAAACCAGATATCTAACGAACACGCTGTCCTTGCCCCCTGCGGAATAGGTCAGTCAGGAGGTGGATATGGCGATATTCGCAAAGCAGGATAATAAAAAATCTTTTAGCCTCAATTCAATCGCGGCATTGAATTCATCAACATGCCTATTATTCCGTTAATAATTGAAAAAAATGACGACTCGGCAAATATAATCTCAAAGGTAAATACCACCCAACCCGACGAAGCCGCTTATAAAATTCGCCACAAGCAAAGCGGAAGCTTTAATTTTAATCAGGACAGTTCATGATAAAATCAGAAGGGATATTAAATAATCTCTCAGCGGAACTTGATTATTACTGACTTAAAAAATCACTTCACAAAACGATAATAACCACAAGCATCTGAATATTTCATAACTTTTATTACAAAAGATTCCCAGAGCGCTATTTAATGAAGAAAGTCAGGAACGTTCTGCTCCTCAGTCTTTTTTAAGAACACTGAATAAGTACATACCGAGGTCGAGATGGAACAAGCACAATGCAGTGCGTGAGGATGGGGAGTGGCGGCATTTCTGGTAGCAGGCAGTGCATCAGCGGTAAGCTGGCAGGATCAGCAGAGCAATGCAGCGTCGCTGCTCAGCCAGTAAAATAACGGCAGCACCCACCTTAACAAGCCGCAACCCTTAACCGCTCACCTCCCCCACAAACGCAAAAGAGCCAACCTCGCGGTTGGCCCCTTCTTGCATCTTTCAGCATCTTGCATGCTCAGCATCGGATATCAGCGATACCCATCAGCGCCTGTTGTTGTCAGGATGAGCGCCTCAATGTGAGTGATCATGCAGCTTATGCTCCACCTTATCCTTCACTTCACCAGCTTTGTCCTTCACCTTCTCAGTCAGGCTCTCTTTGTGGTCGCGATTGTGCGCGGCGGGTGACTGCGTACCTGCGGTGACAGGTTTTACCCCTGCCGCCCTGCCCGGCAGCTCGCGCTCCAGACCACCTCGTGCATGGTCGATGTCCACTTCCTGACGACGCACCGTGTCGTTGATGGTCTCGGTGCGGTCGCTGCCGTCGGTACGCACTACTACTTCTTCTTTCACGTGGGTCGTTTTGTTGATCACCGGCTGCTCATGCGTCTCAGCAACCTCGACGGTTTTCTCAGACCAGTCCACTTCTCCGGCCAGCGCAGGCTCATTCACCGAGCGACGGAAGATGTCAGCGTGCTGCTCATGCAGCGAGATATCTTCAGATACGGTATCGGTCACGGTATAGCGTCGTACGCGGGTCGAGCCTTCGCTCACCAGACGTTTACCCACTTCCACCTGCTCTTCCGCCAGACGCAGAATATCAGCTTCGCTCTCATCACCGGTCAGTGAGGTACGTAGCGGCTCAGCCGGGCGGTCATTGGTCTCACCGGCAAACTGCATGCCTGCTGTCGGGTTGATGCCCGGTGCGGTGGTGCCGTTCTCAACGGAACTTTGCATACGTGACGGCACATCCACTGAATCATGAGAATGGAGAATTGTCATGGCGCGGGCCAGCTTCTCTTCCCCGGTACAGATGGTCAGCACGACGCCACCCTTGTCCATTGCTCGGGTGTAGACATCCGCCTCATCTTTATCGACGTCGTGCCCAAACAGACGCTGCCACAGGCTCGGATGGCGGATCGACTGCCCTTCCTGCTGCAAACGTTCTCCACTGATAAGACTGATGTCCCGATCAGAAAAGCCTGCTTTTACGAGATTTCTTTTCGCGGCCTCTGCCTGAATTGCAGAATCGAACAGTGTTACGATTTTTTCCTGTGCCATGATAGGTTCCTCTCTGTTAGCTGATTTGATCGTCATCTCTCTCAACGTTCACCTGTTGCTCACGTCGGGTCACCACTTCCTGAAAAGGAACATTCTCCTGCACTTTTCGGATGTGGATTTCCTCTTTAAGCACCAGCTTTCTGACGATTTGGATTTCTTCCTCTACTACCGGGACAATCAGTACACCGTTCTCTTCCCTGATGTCGGGCATCGTTTCAACGGGCTGTGCTTTCGCTACATGCTTAACCTCAACCTTCTCCTGGGTAAGCAGTGTACTGATGACCTCGTCATGCTCAGTTGTGGAACGGGTAACGCGGACATGTCCATCCACAATCTTTTGCTTCGTCAGGGCTATTTGCTCTTCAGCGAGTTTAAGCGTGACCTCTGCATTATTATTGTGCTCTGGCTGTCCAGCCATAATAACTCTCCCGTTAATTTAAATATCGGCCACAACTGCCTGACACAGTGATTAAGCATGAACAACCTCGCGATTTTCGCAAGGCGGGATAATAGAAAATTTTGCGGGAAAAATTTAATTACGGCACGAAAAATCCCGCCCAGACCCCGCAAAATATCTTTCACCACCGCTACGCTAAAAGTAAAAAACCCCTTTAAAACTGAAACCTGCGCAGAAGTAATTGCGAAGGTAAATATTTACACCGCAGACACAAAGACTTATAAAATCGCTTACAGGAAAACTAATTTTTTAATTCATACCAGGACAATTCCTGATAAAAACGGCGAGAATATTAAAGAATGTTTCAGCACAAGAGCTAATTAACGCACCAGGGAAAGTCATCTCACGAAATAATAACACCCGTACTCATCCGGATATTTAATTTTATTTATTACAGAAGATTCTCAAAGCGTTATTTATGAAGAAAGTTCAGGAACTTTCTGCTCGTCAGACTCTCTTAGCAAAACTGAATACGCAGATACTGAGGTAAAGATGAAACAGGCACAACGCAGTGCATGGATGTTGGGCATGGCGGCACTTCTGGTGACAGGCAGTGCATCAGCAGCAAGCTGGCAGGATCAGCTGAGCAGTGCAGCATCGCAGCTCAGCCAGCAGAATAATGGCACCACCACCAGCACCACGCAGCAGAATGGCGGCATGTCGCTCTCTTCTATTACCAGCATGCTGGGTGGCAGCGACAAAGCGGTCAGCGCCAACAGCATGACCAACGCGGCCGGTGTGATGCAGTACTGCGTTGAACACAACGTGGTGAAAAACAATGTACAGTCGGTTAAAGATCAGGTGCTGAGCAAGCTCGGTCTGAATACGACTACCGCGCAGGAACAGAAAACTGACTATACCCAGGGCGTGGCAGGATTGCTGAACACCGGGAACGGCCAGCAGCTTAATCTGCAAAGCCTGAGCAACTCACCGATGGGTGAGAAGCTGAAAACCAAAGCCTGTAACGTGGTCCTGAAGCAGGGCAAAAACTTTATCTCCTGATCCCTCTCCTCTCTCTCCCCTCTCTATGTTGAGGGGAGTGTTAATCGCCTCTCTGCTGTGATGCCTGACATTCCCTTAACCTGGTGTTGAGCGCTATAGTGTTGTTTTGGTTTCTACAGGACAGCACGCATGAAAGGCATCAACATCGCACTTTACTTCGACCCCGATCAGATTCAGGCCTGCGTTCACGAACAGGACGACAGCTATCTCAGCAAAAAATTCGAGTATGACGATGGCGTGATTGAAGAGATCTACCAGTGGCTGGAGCAGTACGAACCTAAACGCACCCACATCTGCCTGATTGAAAACGAAACCGCCGAGTTGCTGGCCGATGAGCTGGTCGACAGCGGCTATCGCGTCCATCAGGTCACCATGCATCAGCTGCTGAGCTGGTTTGCTACCGAGCCACCATCCACGCCAGACGGTACGCCGATGCGCGCGATGCTGCGTTTCCTGGAAGATGAACATCCGCGTGAATATGAGTCGCGCACGCCGCAGACCGAAGCGCTGATGGAGATGTTCGACGAGCTGGATGCGCTGGAGATGGTCGATGACGGCGATGACGAAGACGGGCTGCCAGGCGATCTGCTGCGCGCCATGAAGAAGCACAAAATCACCGCCAGTGCCGCGGCCCAGCGTCTGCTGCCGGACGTCAACGAACGTATCCGCGAACATCTGATGCAGTATCCCGAACTGATGACGCCCGAAATCCTGCAGGACTTCTTCCCGGAGCTGTTAGAGGCGCTGGAGCGCCCGAAACACTAATCAGGGAGATCTGACATGCTGGAGCTGATTAAAGCGGTCAGCCTGGGGCTGGTCGTCATCCTGCCGCTCGCGAATCCGCTCACCACCGTGGCGCTGTTTTTAGGGCTGGCGGGAGACATGAATTTCGAGGAGCGCAACCGCCAGGCGCGCCAGGCGCGCCAGGCGTCCCTCTACGTTTTCGCCATCATGGTGGTGGCGTGGTACGCGGGCAGCGCGGTGCTGAACACCTTCGGTATCTCTATACCGGGTCTGCGCATGGCGGGCGGCCTGATCGTCGCCTTTATCGGCTTCCGGATGCTGTTTCCAGCGAAGCCTGCAGGTCATTCAGTCGAAGCGAAGCACAAGCTGGATGAGCAGGAGGCAACCAAAGAGCCGGTGAATATCGCCTTTGTGCCGCTGGCGATGCCAAGCACGGCGGGACCGGGAACCATTGCGATGATTATCTCTTCCGCCTCAACGGTGAGAAGTGGCGTCGATTTTCCCGCCTGGGTGATCAGCGTGGCACCGGTGCTGACCTTCCTGCTGGTGAGCCTGATCCTGTGGATCTCGCTGCGCAGTTCAGGAGCCATCATGAAACTGGTGGGTAAAAGCGGCATTGAGGCGATATCGCGCCTGATGGGATTTTTACTGGTCTGTATGGGCGTGCAGTTCATCATTAACGGCGTGCTGGAAGTAGTGCGCACCTTCCATTAATCCGGGTTTTCCCCTCTCCGGACAGGCAGAGGGGAAAGCGCGATTACTTTAGCGTTTTACGCACTTCAGCAACCTGATCTTTGCTCACCGCAGGCGCAGTGTTGCTCCAGCCCTGACGAATAAAGGTCGCCAGCTGCGCGACTTCATCATCATTCAGCCGCTGGGCAAAGCCCGGCATCGCCAGTTTAGACGGCGCTTTTTCGGTAGAAGGCTGCTGTGCGCCGGCCAGAATGGTGTGGATCAAGCCGGTTGGATCCTTAGCATTGACGAGGGTTGCGCCATCCAGCTCCGGGAAGATCCCCGGTGCGCCTTTGCCGGTCACGAAGTGACAGGCACCGCAGTTATCCAGATAGAGACGCTCGCCTTCGCTGAGGTTCTTCGCGGCGGTGAGTTTCGCTTCCGTTGCCTGCTGCGCCTGCACGTTAAAGGCCTGCAATGGCGGATTGCCGCCCAGGAACTTCAGGTAGGCCGCGATAGCTTTGAGATCGGCATCGGTCATGTGTGAGCTGCTGTGCTCAACCACCGAGGTCATCTCACCGCCTACTGCCGCTTTATCGTTACGACCGGTCTGCAGGTAATCAATGACTTCCTGCTCGCTCCAGTGTGGCAGGCCACGCAGTGACGGCACATCCCAGTTGTTCAGGCTGCCGCCCGCCAGGAATTTATCGTCACCGCTATCCAGCGCTTTCTCGTTCATGCCCAGACCGCGCGGCGTATGACAGCTGCCGCAGTGACCCAGACTCTCCACGATATAGGCACCGCGGTTGATCTCTGCTGACGCACCGCCAATCGGCTGGAACGGTTTATCGGACGCGAACGCCCAGTTCCAGAATCGCATGCCCCAGCGCTGGCTGAACGGGAAGCTCAGATCGGTTTCGGGTGGCTGTTCTGCACTCGGCTGTACGCCTTTCATGAAGTAGACGTAGAGCGCGTGGATATCGGCATCGCTGATTTTGGCGTAGTCAGGGTACGGCATGGCCGGATAGAGATGCGATCCGTCCGGTAATACCCCTTTGCGCACCGCGTCAGAGAACTGCTGCTCGCTGTAGTTGCCGATACCGTGCTGCTTATCCGGCGTAATGTTGGTAGAGAAGATGGTGCCGAGGTTCGACTCAATCGCCAGTCCACCCGAATAGGCCGGTTTGCCGGGCAGCGAGTGGCACGCCATGCAGTCGCCCAGCCGCGAGAGATACTCGCCCTGCTTAATCAGTTGCGCTTCATCTTCGGCGTGAACCGGCAGCGCAAATCCGCTGGCCAGCAGCACCGCGTTGGCAAAAATAAAAGACTTCAGTTTCAGCTTATTCATGCGCTTATGCCTGTACCAGTGGGCCGGGATTTTTCAGATAGTGATCTTTGATCGCCTGCGCCGCCATCAGGGTAATCGCACCGATGGTATCGGTCGGGTTCGCCTGGAAGTTCTGCGGGAAGGCGTTGCCGCCGGGCACAAAGACGTTATGAACATCCCAGCTCTGCAGATATTTGTTCAGCGCCGAGGTTTTCGGGTTATCGCCCATTACGGCACCGCCCACATTGTGGGTAGAGACATATTTGGTGAGATCGAAGTCCGCGCCCATCGGCAGGAAGCTCATGCTCATGCTGTCCGGATTCAGCTCTTTGGCGATGTTGCCGACGATGCCTTTCAGATGCTGCTGCAGCTTCAGCTCATTCTCTTTCCAGTTAAACGTCATACGCAGCAGAGGCAGGCCACGGTGATCGTTGTAGTTCGGATCGAGATCCAGATAGATGTCGCGATAAGACTGGCAGGTGGTGGTAATGCTGATCTTCATCGAATGGCCGTACCACTCTTCCAGACCTTCCTTGTAACCCATGCCCCAGGTCGGGGTGCCTTTTGGCAGCGCGGTGCTGATTGGCGTGCCGGTTGCCTGTGAACTGTGGATCTTCGCGCCGCCCAGGAAGCCGAGTGAAGGACCGTCGAAGTTGCCTGGCGAGATATCGTTAAACATCTGGCCGGTCGCGCCTGCCGTCGCATACGGATTGAAGTTTTTATCTTTGAAGAACAGCGTTGCGCCGCCGTTCGACAGGAACGCGTAGTTACGGCCTATCACGCCCTCTTCCGTAATCGGGTTATAAGGCTTGCCAATGCCGGAAAGCAGCATCAGGCGCACGTTGTAGAGCTGGAAGCTGCTCAGCACCACGATTTTCGCGGGCTGGAAGCACTCGTTGCCCTGTGCATCGATATAGATTACGCCTTTGGCGGTTTTCTTATCATCGTTCAGCACAACCTTGATCACTTCCGCATTCACTTCATACGAGAAGTTCGGCATCCGCTTCAGCGAATCCATCACCGCGGTCTGCGGCGACGCTTTGGAATAGTTCAGGCAGGGATATTTGCTGCAGTAGCCGCAGTAGTTGCACGGTGCGATCTGGTTGCCGTATGGGTTTTTCCATGCGCGCGACACACAGGCTGACGGGTTCGGGAACGGGTGGTAACCGAGCTTCGTTGCCACCTCTTTGAACATCACGTTGTTCAGCGTGTCATCCAGCGCGGGCAGCGGATAAGGTTCAGAGCGCGGGCCTTCAAACGGGTCACCGCCTTCCAGGATTTTGCCGCGCAGGTTGCCGGTGTTGCCCGACTGGCCGCAAATCAGTTCAAATTTGTAGTAGTACGGCTCGATCTCTTCCCAGCTAAACGGGAAGTCCATCACACGCATATCATCCTGCAGAATGCCGGGCTTGTAAGCCTCGTCAACGTAGGTTTTAAGTTTGATATCGGTCGGCGTCGGACGGATCAATACCGCCGTCCAGTGCAGACCGGAACCGCCCACGCCGGTGCCCGGTGCAAACGCGCCCCATTTACGGGTTGGCAATGCTGTCTGGCTGCTGTTGTAGCGCACGGTGACCGCCACTTCGGCGGGTGTCGCAAACACTTTGTTGCGCACCGCATAGGCGTATTCATCCGCCGGTTTCGGGTAGGCGAATTCGTCGTAATCGCGATCGCCGCCGCGCTCCAGGGCGCGCACGTCCAGACCTGCCAGTGCCAGCTCGATGCTCATCAGCGAGCCTGCCCAGCCGAGGCCGCAGACCACGACGTCGACTTCTTTTTTAGTAACCTGTGCCATGATAATCCTGTTTACCTGATGTGGAAGCGCTTAAGCGCGTTCACCTTTGATGCTGACCGGGCCGAGTGGATAAGGAACGTTGTGCTGTTTCACCCATTCGGTGAAGCTGGCACGCGCGCCCGGGAAGCCGATGGCGATCCAGGCTTTCATGCCTTTATTACCGCCGTACATCGGGTCGGCCAGGTAGCCATGCTTGGTATCAGAAAGCAGCTGGCTGAAGAAATGGGAAGGCTTAAGATCGGCTTCGCCCAGCGCGGCAAAGTCGATCTCGTTTTTGTTGACCTGGGTCAGGACCGCATCTTTCTCTTCCAGCGTCAGCGCATGAAACGCTTTCTGGTGCGTATTCTGCGACCACTGATTGATCAGCCGGATACCGGTCTGGTACATCTGCTGGGGACGGAACGGGATCTGATAACCCATCGTGGCGGGTGCTTTCGTGTTGAAAGGCCCCTGCATATAGATTTCGCTGCCAAACGCTTCGCTGTGCAGCTGCTGGTCGATAAAGATCGGCACATTAGTTTCCAGCGCGCCTGGCGCTTTGCCTTTGCCGCCCGCCGGAATCAGGCGGTCGGTAGCGGCCAGGATGAACTGCCACTCATCGGCACTAAAAAAGATTGGTTTGTAATCGGCTAACTCGGGTGCGGCCATCTCTGCAGCCTGTGCGGCAGTCATGCCTTTCAGAACCAGCTCACTTAATGGCAACGCCAGCAGTGAACCGAGCAAAAATTTACGCCTGGTGGTGGGTTTTTCTAAAAGCATATCCGCACGACTCTCATCTGCTAAATACCCGCTTACGGTGTTATGACGCTGAAAGGCCGGGTGCAGGCAGGAGACTCCCCGCAGAGATAAATGCACACAGCACAGACAACGGCAGAACAGAGAAGGCAGGTAGAATTATAGTTCGGTGACTAACGGAACATATCGGTTAATAACCTGGCAATATTAGGGATATAGATATGTCTGAATGTAAAAATTGAATTTAAAGTGTGTCTAAGTGAAAGTTTATCATGGTGTTGCGGAAGGGTTACGGGTAGGTAAAAGATTTACAGCAAGGAAATTGCGTCTAAAACCGCATAAACATCGGGTATTTAGCCGTTTTAACGCAGGAGTAATGGATATTATTTTCGTCCTGTCATCATCACGCTGAATAACCGATAAAAAAATATCATACTTCCATACCAGAGAATCATTCTCATCGTTAACACTATAGTGACTTTGATGGTCATACAATCAGACAGTGCGCAAATTATGATCGCCTGAATAAATCCGGCTTTATTCCGCCTGCTTTAAAATGACGCTGAAATAATAACTGACCGACATTATCTTAATTCGTCTTTTTGCCTGAATAACTAAGCATGTAATTGTGCAAAGCTCATAACAAACCGGCATTTTGAGATTATCCGGCGCCCGATAGAGTAGAGCGATCAACGACTCAGGATAACTCTCAATGCGCAAATCGCTACTCTCACTCTCTTTATTGACTGCACTGGCACTGGTTCACCCGGCACACGCCACGACGCCTGCCGACACGCTGGTGGTTGCCGTCCCGCTGGATGGCATCATCAGTTTCGATCCGGCGGAAAGTTTTGAAATGGTCAGCAACAGCAGCCAGCGCAATATCTATCAGAGGCTCGTGGAGCCGGACCATCAGAATCCGCAAAAATTATCGCCGCTGGCCGCTACGCACTGGCAGGCCGGGAAAACGCCGCACAGTCTCGTTTTTGATCTCAATCCGCAGGCCCGCTTCTCCAGTGGTAATCCCCTGACGGCTCAGGATGTGGTGTTCTCCTTAACCCGTGCGGTAAAACTCAACAAGGCGCCCTCCTTTATCCTGGGTGAGTTTGGCTGGACGCCGGAAAATATCGATCAGCAGTTCACGGTGATTAACGACCACCAGATTGAGCTGCGCTGGCCCGCTGAAATCGGCAGCGATCTGGCGCTGCGCCTGCTGACTGCGCCGGTCGCCTCCATCGTTGACAGTAAACTGGCACAGCAGCACGTCAGCAACAATGATTACGGCAACGCCTGGCTGAAAACGCACTCGGCTGGCAGCGCGGCATATGCCATCAAACAGTTTGTCCCGCTGCAGGCGCTGGTGCTGGAAGCTAACCCTTACAGCACGCAGAAGCCGCATCTGAAGCGGGTATTGCTCAAGGGCGTCGCCGAAGCCGGCAGCCGCCGACTGCTGCTTCAGCAGGGTGACGTGGATGTCGCCTACCAGCTCGGACCAGACCAGATTGCCGCGCTGAAAAATGTGCCCAATGTGCGGGTCGACGCCTTCCCGTCCAGCCTGGTTTACTACGTTGGCTTTAATACTCAGAGCGCGCAGCAACCGGCGCTGGGCAATCCGGCGCTATGGCAGGCGGCACGCTGGCTGGTGGACTATGACAGCCTGGCAAACCAGTTGCTGAAAGGTCAGTACCGCATCCATCAGAGCCTCCTGCCGGACGGCTTCGATGGTGCACTGAACACCACGCCGTTCCATTACGATCTGAAAAAGGCGCAGGAAATCCTGCAGAAAGGCGGCATCAAACCGGGCACCCACATCGCGCTGACGGTGGTGAACCAGCCGCCGTTTATTGACGTGGCGCAGGCGCTGCAGGCGAGCTTTGCCAAAGCGGATGTGCAGCTCGATATCCAGCCGGTGGCGGAGTCAGAGCTGTGGAGCAAAATGCGCAGCCGCGACTTCCAGGCCATCTTCACTTACTGGGGCGCGGACTACGTCGACCCTAACACCAATGCCAGCGCCTTTGCTTCTAACGTGCCAGGCGGCGGCAAAACCCTGGCGTGGCGCGTCGGCTGGACCATTCCGGAGCTGAGTGCGCAAACCCGCGCCGCCGCCGGAGAGAGCGATGCGGCCAAACGCCGTAGCCTCTATACCGGGCTGCAAACCCGCATCCAGCAGGATTCGCCATTTATCGTACTGTTACAGGGCGCGACCCAGGTGGCGGTGCGCAGCAACCTCAGTCACCTGCAGCAGGGCATCGGCGTCAGCCTGCTCAATTTCGAAGAGGTGCAGAAGTAATCCCGCGTTTCAGGCCGCTGCTCTATTGGCAGCGGCCGCGTTTTTGACGAATTGTTCTCCTCCTGTCTATGCTCCGCTTGCTATCCTTCAGGCATAATCCTTTGACTGAGAGTGGAAAACCATGACTTCCCCGCTACTGATTGCCCGTACGCCAGACGTCGAACTTTATCTGTTGCCGCAAATGGCCAACCGCCACGGTTTAATTACCGGTGCGACCGGCACCGGTAAAACCGTGACGCTGCAGAAGCTGGCCGAATCGTTCTCTGCGAGTGGCGTACCGGTCTTTATGGCTGACGTCAAAGGCGATTTAACTGGTGTGGCGACGGCGGGCCAGTCCAGCGAAAAGCTGCAGGAGAGGCTGGCGAAAATCGGGGTCACCGACTGGCAGCCGCAGAGCAATCCGGTGGTGCTGTGGGATATCTTCGGCGAGAAAGGCCATCCGGTGCGCGCCACCGTCTCCGATCTTGGACCGCTGCTGCTGGCGCGGCTGCTGAATCTGAATGAGGTACAGAGCGGCGTGCTGCAGATTATTTTCCGCATCGCCGATGACCAGGGCCTGCTGCTGCTGGACTTCAAAGATTTGCGCGCCATGACGCAATACATCGGTGACAACGCCAAAAACTTTCAGACCCACTACGGCAATATCAACAGCGCCTCGGTCGGCGCGATTCAGCGTGGATTACTGACGCTGGAGCAACAGGGTGCGGAACACTTCTTTGGTGAGCCGATGCTGGATATCGCCGACTGGATGCGCGTCGACAGCAGCGGCAAAGGCATCATCAACATCCTCTCCGCAGAGAAGCTCTACCAGATGCCAAAACTCTACGCCACCAGCCTGCTGTGGCTGCTGTCGGAGCTTTACGAGCATCTGCCGGAAGCGGGCGATCTCGATCAGCCAAAGCTGGTGTTCTTCTTTGATGAAGCGCACCTGCTGTTTACCGACGTGCCAGCCGTGCTGCTGGAGAAAATCGAGCAGGTGATGCGGCTGATCCGTTCCAAAGGCGTCGGCGTCTGGTTCGTCACTCAGAACCCGGCAGATATTCCGGATCGGGTGCTGGGCCAGCTCGGCAACCGCGTCCAGCACGCCCTGCGTGCCTTCACACCTAAAGATCAGAAAGCGGTGAAAACGGCCGCCGATACGCTGCGCGCCAACCCGGCGTTTGACAGCGTCGAGGCGATCCAGGCACTGGGCACCGGCGAAGCGCTGATTTCCTTCCTGGATGCCAAAGGCAGCCCGTCGGTAGTGGAACGTGCGATGGTGATTGCACCCGGCTCGCGTATGGGACCGGTTACCGGCGATGAGCGTAACGGCCTGATCAACCATTCGCCGCTTTATGGCAAATATGACACCGAAATCGATCGCGAATCGGCGTTTGAAAAGCTGCAAAAAGGCTTTCAGGCCGCCAGCGATGAGGCGAGTGCACCCCCGGCCAAAGGCGATGCTGTCGCGGTCGACACTGGCATTCTCGGTGGTCTGAAAGCGATCCTGTTTGGTCATACCGGCCCGCGCGGCGGCAAACACGATGGCGTGGTCCAGACCATGGCGAAAAGCGCTACCCGCCAGATCACCAGTCAGATCATCCGTGGGGTGCTCGGCAGCCTGCTGGGTGGCCGTCGCCGATGAACCCCGCTCTCTGCTAAGATCAGGTTATGGATAAACACTACGAACTGAAACGGATGAAACGCCTGGCGCTGCTGCTGCTGCTGCTCGCCGTCGCCACTTTTGTCGTCACCCTTTTCCTGCCGCCCGGCTTCTGGGTCAGCGGCGTCAAAGCGATTGCGGAAGCCGCGATGGTCGGCGCACTGGCGGACTGGTTTGCCGTGGTGGCGCTGTTCCGGCGCGTGCCGGTACCCTTTATCTCGCGCCATACCGCCATCATCCCGCGCAACAAAGATCGTATCGGTGAAAATCTCGGGCGCTTTGTGCAGGAGAAATTTCTTGATACCGACTCCCTGCTGAATCTGATTCGCCGTCACGATCCCTCAAACCTGCTGGCACAGTGGCTGAATGCGCCGGGCAATGCCGACCGCGTTGGCCGCCATCTGCTGCAGGTGATGCGCGGCTTTCTGGATCTCACCGATGACGCACGAATTCAGACCTTTATGCGCCGCGCGGTGCATCGCGCCATCGACAAGGTCGATCTCAGCCAGACCAGCGCCATGGTGCTGGAGAGCCTGACCAAAAATAACCGTCATCAGGCGCTGCTGGACGCGGCTATCGAACAGCTGCTGAAGCTGCTGCATAAACCCAGTACCCGCGAGTTTATTGCGATGCAGCTGGTGCGCTGGCTGAAACGCGAGCATCCGATCAAAGCCAAAATGTTGCCGACCGAATGGCTGGGTGAACACAGCGCCGAGCTGGTGGCAAACGCGGTCGATTCCCTGCTGGATGATGTGGCGCTGGATCAGGGCCACGAGCTGCGCCTCGGCTTCAACCGGGCGGTTGATAAACTGATCGCTAAGCTGCAGACCGACCCGGAAATGGCGGAGCGCGCCGAAGAAATTAAGGGCTGGCTGAAAGAGGATGCCTCATTCAATCGCTACATCGGCGAGCTGTGGAATGATATGCGCAACTGGCTCAAGGCCGATCTCAGCAGCGATGATTCGCGGGTGCAGGAGAAAGTGCGCAGCGCAGCGTTGTGGCTGGGCGAAACCCTGGCGGCCGCCCCGGCGCTACGTGACTCCATGAATCAGCATCTGGAGCAGGCGGCGCGCAGCGTGGCGCCGGAGTTTGCCAGCTTCCTGACGCGTCACATCAGCGACACCGTGAAGAGCTGGGATGCGCGCGACATGTCGCAGCAGATCGAACTCAATATCGGCAAGGACCTGCAGTTTATTCGCATCAACGGTACGCTGGTCGGCGGCACTATCGGGCTGATTCTTTATCTGCTGTCGCAGCTGCCGGCTGTGCTGCCGGTGGTGAAAGGCTGGCTGATCTGAATCTGGTGCGGCACGGTGTTCGCCGCATTCCACCGTGCTCACCTGAACAAAAAACGTCGCCTCACCGGCGGGATTTTCTATTGTCTGTGTCAGGTGTTAAACGGCGGCTACGCCTGGTCCAGCGCAGGCTGCGCCACCGCCATAAAATGTTTTACCCTGTCCCGCTCCACATCGTTCCACCAGACGCCATCTACCTTGAGCGCGCTGGCCACAATAACGGCCTGCGTACGCGCCAGAATCTGGCAGACGTTGGCGGGCGTCACGCCCGAACCCACCAGCAGCGGTAAGGTGGTGGCGGCGCGGATCTCGTCGATTTCGTCCAGCGTGGCGCTGTCCCCGGTACGTTGTCCGGTGGCGATAACTGCATCCGCTTCGAAGAAATCGACATCGCGGGTCAGTTCCTGAATGGAGCGATCGGCCACTATCGCATGGCTGCCGTGTTTAACGTGGCTGTCGGCGAACACCCTGATATGTTCGGCGCGCAGCTGGCTACGGTAGCGCAGCGCTTTTGCGGCGGCTCCTTCAATAAAGCCTTCGTTGGCGATATACGCATTGGCCCACTGATTGACACGGATAAAATCCGCCCCGCCCGCCAGTGCGGTGGCAAAAGCAGGTAATGCTGCATTCGCCAGCACGTTAATGCCCAGCGGCACGCCGAAACGTTCCCGCACTTTTTCCGTAATTACCGCCATCAGCGCTGGCGTTTCCGGGCCAATATCCTCAGGTTTTGAAAAAGGAATATCGCCATGATTTTCTACAATCAGGCCGTGAACGCCGCCAAGAATATAGTTTTCCGCATCACGTAATGCACGATCAATTATCGCGCTGACGGGTTTGCCGCGATATTTTGGCGAACCCGGAAAAGGGTCACAGTGAATGACGCCAATAACCGCTTTAGAGCGTGAAAATATCGCTTGTATTGCATCAATTTTTTCTGCTGATATAGCAACCATCGCTTCATTATCCTGTTCAGGAAAACACTATGCGTGTTTATGTGGCTGGTAATATTACTGTCGATGAAACCTGGTCTGTTACAGATATTCCGGCTAAGGGCGCCTCTGTTCACGGTTATCAACGTTCGCAGGATATCGGCGGTAAAGGCGCGAATCAGGCGATACTTTTATCCCGTTGCGGCATTGAAACGTATTTAATTGCCGCGACCGGTTATGACAGCAATGGAAAATGGATCCGTCAGCAGCTCATGAACGAGCCTCTGACGTTACTGCCCGCGCAGCCCATGACTGCGTTGAGTGATACCTCACTTATTCTGCACAGCGCCGATGGCGATAACGCCATTATTACCAGTACAACGGCGGCAGATGCGCTGGATATCGATACGCTTAACCACCATCTTGCCAGCGCGCGTCCGGGCGATCTGCTGGTGCAGCAGGGCAATTTCTCGCCAGAGAAAACCCATGCGCTGTTCAGTCTGGCCAAATCTCGCGGCCTGATCACCGTATTTAACCCCTCGCCCGTGCACGCCGGTTTTGCCTCCTGCTGGCCGCTGGTGGATATCGCCGTGGTCAATCAGCACGAAGCCCAACAGTTGCAGCCCCGCGCAGTGAAAACGTTAGTGACCACATTCGGCAGCGCGGGTGCCTGGCTGACTCAGGGCGACCAGCGAACGTTTTACCCGGCACAACCCGCCAATGCCGTCGATACTACCGGCGCAGGTGATACCTTTCTTGCCGTGATGCTGGCTTCCGCGATCCTGCGTGGGGGGGAAATTGATGCATTAGCACTCACCCATGCCTGTCAGGCTGCTGCGCTGACCGTCAGCCGTCATGGCACACTTCAGGCCTTCCCCACCGCAGAGGAACTCGCCGCACTACTCCAGGCAGGCGGCGAGTCAGCGATTACTTAAATATCGCGCGGTAGCTGTCCACGTTGGCTTTGGTTACCACCGTGGCCGGCACCAGAATGGTTTTTGACACAGTTTTGCCCGACGTAAGCGCGTTCAGGGCCTTAACTGCTTCTTCACCCATCTTTTTCGGATCCTGCTGCAGCACGGCCTCGACATAACCGCCATCAATGCCGCTAATGGCTTTTGACGTCAGATCCCAGCCAAAGACTTTAATGTCCTTCTCACGGCCCTGGTTTTCAACGGCAGCAATTGCACCCAGCAGTGCCGGTTCACCGGTCGCGTAGATAGCGGTCAAATCCGGGTTACCGGTCATCAGGTTTTCTGCCGCCGTCATCGCGGTATCCTGCACGTTCTGGCCATCAACCACGTCCGCTACGGTGATGCCCGCATTGCTCTTAATCGTTTCTTCAAACCCTTTCTGACGCTGGTTCTGTACGGCTGAATTCAGCGCGCCCACAATGCCCAGTCGCGCTTTGCCGCCCCTGTTTTTTGCCACGTAGTCGACGAAATATTTACCCATAATTTTGCCGCCCTCCAGGTTATCCACGCCCACCTGTGCTGCCTGAGGGCCGGCCGGTAATACCGAATCAATCGCAATCACCGGTATTTTAGCGGCGGCCGCTTCTTTTATGGCTGGCATGATGCCATTGACATCAATCGCATCCACCATAATGCCCTTGACGCCTTGTTGAATATAATTTTCGATCGCATCGTTTTGCGACACAGGATTATCGTTGGCGTTAAAGATCACTAAATTTTTACTGCTGGCTTTCGCTGCGTCCTGAGCGCCATTGTTCATCTGATTAAAAAACAGAGCCTGCTGATTAATCTGAACCAGCGCATAAGTGGGAGCGGCTTGCGCCAGTGAAAATAAAGAACCTGCAGACAGTAAGCCGGTTGCCAGCGCAACAGCACGCAGTTTTCTGGTGTTAAATGCCATCATCTTAAAATTCCTCATCGGGAATGAGCGATAACCAGTCGATCTCCGCATCGAAATGCAGAGGGAATAGTGTTGGCGGGCAAATATCGTCTGAGTGGCTGCTTCAGCCAGGACCTGAATAATCGACTTTCTGCACACCGTCCATTATGGTGCACGTGTGAAAGGGATTAATCGGGTTTGGGAGTGACTCCCGGGTAATGCGGTAAACTGTCTTTAACATTCGCTTCTGGCTAAATTTTGTCAAGCGATTATTTTATCGCCAGCGGTCATATTAAAAACTGTATTCGCTGCGCGCAACTGTGTGACTGATAGCCGATTCCGGGCAAGATGGCAGGTGATATGAGTAAAAAACGGGTGCTGTTATCCGATGTCGCAGCGCTGGCCGGACTGTCAAAAGCGACCGTATCCCGCTATATGAATCGAAGTATTATGCTGCCGCAGGAGACGATTAATCGCATCGAAGCGGCGATTCGCCAACTTGATTATCGCGGTAACAGCCTGGCTCGTCGTCTGAGCAAGGGCGGTAGCGAAACCCTGGGGCTGGTGCTGCCCGATATCACTAATCCCTTCTTTGCCGAACTGGCAGATGCCGCCGAAGAAGCCGCCTCTGCCCATGGTTACAGCCTGGTGCTGTGTATTACCCGCAACCATCCAGGCAAAGAGAGCCAGTTTATCCGCTGGCTGGATACCTGCCAGGTAGACGGCCTGCTGTTTACCACCAACCATCCTGATAACGGTCTGTTGCGCAAAGAAATTAATCGCCACCAGCGCATCGTACTGCTGGATGAGGACATTCCTGGTAGCAGGGTGCCCAAGGTGTTTGTCGACAACGTTCAGGGTGGCCAGATTGCTACCGAAAAGCTGATCGCTGCGGGTCACCGCCATATCGCCTTTGTCGGCGGCCCGGATGAACTAATGAGTGCGCGCGAGCGCTACCAGGGGTTTTGCACCGCAATGGAGCAGGCTGGCCTGCGTGTCACGCCCGAATGGGTAATGTACGGCGAATACCAGCGTGAGTTCGGTAAACAGGCGCTGGAACAGCTGTTTAGCCGCGCTGAACGTCCTACCGCCGTTTTTGCCGCCAGTGATTTTCTCGTGCTGGGATTAATGGATGGCCTGCGCGCGCGTGGGCTTAACGCTCCCGATGCGCTGTCGCTGGTGGGCTTTGATGACGCGACCTATGCTGATTTTACTCAGCCCCGCATTTCAACCATCCGCCAGCCCGCACGTGAACTGGGCCGCACGGCGGTAGAAATCATGTTGCGTATTCTGAATGATGACCTCCCCATCCCCGCCGAAACCCGCCTGCCGGTAGAATGGGTGGCGCGCGATTCGATACGAATATGTTAACAACGTTCCAGAATGGCGCAAAAGCGCACAGTTCTGGCGCAAATAATGCGCTTTTTGATTTTATAGTGTTATTTTAAGTAAACCGGTTTACCTAAAATAAAACGATAAATCTTTTTTATTACATTTAGTTAGATCGCAAGTGTAACTTCTGTTCGCATGCTGGCACGGAAGCTGCAATGTTTTACCTGGCAAACAAATATCGTTGTAGCGTGTTGTTCTGTGTGTTGTGACAAAGGTTTTATCCTGCAGGTAAACCGGTTTACAAGGGCGTAAACCGTGCCGGATACCCCTTTTTTACATGCAGAGTAACGGTCCCGTTAGTCGTGATGGGAGTAATCACATGCAGCAAGCACAAACTGCCCTGACGCGGGTAGAGATGGTGAATATTACCAAGACCTATGGCGCGATACGTTCTCTGCGCGGCGTAAATCTGCAACTGGCTCCGGGTGAAGTGCTGGGCCTGGTGGGTGACAACGGCGCGGGTAAATCCACACTGACCAAGGTGCTGTCAGGTGCTGTCGTGCCTACCAGCGGCACGATTCGTATTGATGGTGAAGAGCAGCATTTTAGTAACCCGGCGGATTCACGCCGCTGCCATATCGAGATGGTTTATCAGGATCTGTCGCTGTGCGACACCGTCGATGTGGCAGGCAATCTGTTTATGGGACGTGAGCCGATGAAATCCATTCTCGGCATTCCGTTTCTGGATGAAGAGAAAATGCACGCTGACGCACGGGAGATGCTGAAAGGCCTGGGGATTTCTATTCCGGATACCCGGCTGCTGGTGCGCAATTTATCCGGCGGGCAGCGCCAGGCGATTGCTATTGCGCGCGCCGCCGCCTTCGATCCTAAAGTGCTGATCATGGATGAACCTACCGCCGCGCTGGCCGTCGCCGAAGTGGAGGCGGTACTGGAGCTGATCCGTCGGGTGTCGGCACGTGGCGTGAGTGTCATCCTGATCACGCATCGCCTGCAGGATCTGTTCCTGGTCTGCGATCGCATCATGGTGATGTACGAAGGCACCAACGTGGCGGAGCGCCGGGTGGCCGAAACGGATTTGACCGAGATCGTCAATTTGATCGTGGGTGAGAAATTTGTCGCCCGCTCGGCCGCAGCGCACTGAGCGAGGTAACAGGATGACTATTATGAATCTGAGCAGTTCCCGCATGGCACAGCACTCGCTTCCGCGTCGCCTTCTGCACAACCACTCTGGCGTAGTCAGCATCGCACTCTTTTTTGTGTTCTGCTGCGTGGTGTTTTCCCTGATCACCGGCAACTTTCTCAGCAGCGCAAACTGGCTGAATATCATTCGCCAGAGTGCACCGCTGCTGATCGTCGCCACGGCGATGACGCTGGTGATTACCACGGGTGGGATTGATCTTTCCGTGGGGTCGACACTGGCACTGGTCGGCGCCCTGTCCGCTATCGCCCTGAATAACTGGGGCCTGCCCTGGCCGGTGGTGTTGCTGGGCGGCTTGCTACTGGGTGCGCTGGTCGGTGCCATCAACGGCTTCTTTATTGCTTACGAAGGCATCCCTGCCTTTATCGTCACGCTGGCAACGCTGGCGGTGGTGCGTGGCGTGGCACTTCTGATCACCCAGGGTTACTCCATTCCCATCCCTGCCGACAGCCTGTTCGCCTTTATGGGACGCGCCTGGGTGCTGGGCGTTCCGATGCCTGCGCTGATTGGCATCGTGGTGCTGGTGACAGGCCATATCGTTCTGAACCATATGCGTTTTGGTCGTTATGTCACAGCGATCGGCGCGAATGCGGAAGGCGCACGCCGTAGCGGGATTAACACCAAAGCCGTGACCATGAAGGTCTACATCCTCAGCAGCATGGCGGCAGCGCTGGCGGGCATGATCATCACCGCCCGTCTCGGCAGCGGATCCTCTAATCAGGGCGAAGGCTTTGAGTTGCAGGTGATCGCTGCAGTGGTGCTGGGCAGTACCAGTCTGTTCGGCGGCTTCGGCACCATTATTGGCACGCTGCTAGGCGCAATGTCGATTGCCATCATCCAGAACGGCCTGATTTTGTCGCACATCTCCCCGTTTTACACGCAGATCGCCACCGGTACGATTATTTTGCTGGCGATCTGGCTGAACACCCGCATTCTCAACCCGACGCGATCGGCGGCGAAAGGATAGCGTATGAAACATTCAATTTTTCGTCATCCTGATCCACTGCCGCTGGGCATCAACAGTGGCTATGTGATGACCGTACTCGGCCCGCTCCCTGTCAGTGAGATGGGGGTGACGCTGATGCACGAACATATTTTGCTGGATGCGTCCGGCAAATGGGTGCCGCCCTGCTGCTGTAGCGATCGTCATCTGGCGGAATTGCCCGTCAGCATCGAAAACCTGGGCGAGCTGTCACTTAATCCGCTCATCAGCCGCGATAACTGTCAGCTGTTTGATGTGGATTTAGCGATTGAGGAGCTGATTAAGTTTCGGGCGCTGGGCGGCGATACCGTGGTGGACCCTACGAATATTGGCATTGGCCGCGATCCCAAAGCACTGCAACGCATTGCACGCCTGACCGGGCTGAATATCATCATGAGCACCGGGTTATATCTGGAACCGTCTCATCCGGATTGGGTGAAAACGATCAGCATCGAAGCCCTGACTGAGAAGCTGATTTACGACCTCGGCGGCAGGGAGGAAAAACCCGAGGTGCTGGCTGGCTTGATCGGCGAGATTGGCGTATCCAGCCGCTTTACGCCCGACGAGGAGAAATCCCTGCGGGCGGCGGGCCGTGCCAGTGCCGCGACAAGTGTGCCGATTGAGGTGCATCTGCCCGGTTGGGCACGATTAGGGCATCAGGTGCTGGATATCCTTGAAGATGAAGGGGCAGACCTGCGCCATGTGGTGTTGTGCCACATGAACCCCAGCTTTGCCGACAAACGTTATCAGCGCGAACTCGCGCAGCGCGGGGCCTTTCTGGAGTACGACATGATCGGCATGAGCTATTACTACGCCGATGAGTCCGCACAGTCACCGTCCGATGAGGAGAATGCCCGTGCTATTCGCGAGCTGATCGATGATGGCTTTATCGAACAGATTTTATTGTCGCAGGACGTGTTCCTGAAAACCATGCTGACCCGCTACGGCGGTCATGGCTATGGCTACATCCTTAAACATTTTGTTCCGCGTCTGAAACGCCACGGCGTGAGCGGCGAACAACTTGAAACCTTACTGATTGCTAACCCACAGCGCGTTTTTGGTGGGTAAGGGAGAACCGTAATGCAGAAGAAAATTTTACTGGTCGGCGAGTCCTGGACCAGCACATCTGTTCACGTCAAAGGCTTCGATCAGTTTGCCACCGCCACCTGGCATAATGGCGCAATCGACTTTATGGCGGCGCTGGCCGACAGTGACTATGCCATCACCTACATGCCCGCCCATGCTGCCGCCACCGAGTTTCCTTTAACACTGGACGGACTTCAGCAGTGGGATGCCATCATTTTATCGGACATCGGTGCCAATACGTTGCTGTTGCATCCGGATACCTGGCTCAAGAGCCAGCGCACGGCGAACCGCCTGACGCTGATCCACGACTATGTGGCCGCAGGTGGCGCGCTGATGATGATTGGCGGCTACTTTAGTTTTCAGGGTATTAATGGCGGCGCGCGCTATCGCAATACGGCAGTTGAGAAAGTACTGCCGGTGCGCTGCCTGGCCTGGGATGACCGTATCGAAACGCCCGAAGGCGTTTATCCCAGCGTGACGGAATCTCACGCGCTGTTCACCGATATGCCAGACGAATGGCCGTGGTTGCTGGGTTATAACGAAGTGGAGATGCACCCTGAAGGTAAATTGCTGGCGACCATTGACGGTACGTCACATCCGCTGCTGGCGGTGCGCGAGTATCAGCAGGGCCGCTCACTGGTCTGGACCAGCGATATGTCTGCGCACTGGCTGCCGCAGGAATTTGCCCGGTGGCAGGGTTACCGCCAGCTGTGGATCAACTGTCTGGACTGGTTAACGGTGCGCGGATGATGAGCCAGAGCCAGACGCTGGCGCAGCAGCTGCTGCGCTTTGACACCATTAATCCACCGGGCAATGAAGCGGCCTGCATGCACTTTCTGGCGAACTGGCTGATGGAACAGGGCTTTGACGTCACCTTGTCCTCCTTCGGTGAAGATCGCCTGAACCTGATTGCCAGTCTGCCTGGCAGTCGGCCTGGACCGCAGCTGGCGTTTACCGGCCATCTGGATACCGTCCCGCTCGGCAATGCTGACTGGCAGTACGATCCTTTCGGTGAAATCGTGGGTGACAGACTTTACGGGCGCGGATCCAGTGACATGAAGGCCGCTGTCGCGGCATTTGCTATGGCCTGCGTGACGAATCAGCAGGCGATTCGCCAGGGTTCCGGCGTAGTGCTGCTGATCACGGGCGGGGAGGAAACGGGCTGCGACGGTGCGCGGGCGCTGATTGATACCGCTGACCTGCCCGGTGTGGGCGCATTGATTGTCGGTGAGCCCACCGCCAACTATCCGGTTATTGGCCACAAAGGGGCGCTATGGCTACGCTGTGAAACCCGCGGGAAAACAGCCCATGGCGCAATGCCGGAACTGGGCATCAATGCCATTTATCTGGCGGCGGAGGCACTGGGCAAGATTCAGCACTTCTCGCCTGGCGCACCTCATCCGCTGATGAAGCAGCCGACCATTAACGTCGGACGCATTGCAGGCGGCCTGAACATTAACTCGGTGCCCGATCGCACGCAGTTTGACGTGGATATCCGTAGTGCACCCAATCTGCAGCACGCCACCATTCGTCAGCAACTGACAACCTTAATGGGAGACAGCGTAACGATGACGACGCTGGTGGATCTGCCGGCGGTACTGAGTGAAGACAATCAGGCCTGGATTCAATCTGTTTATCAGCATTGTCAGGCGTTACATGACGCCCCGCTGACACCGCGCATTGTGCCCTACTTTACTGATGCGTCCCTGTTGTTGCCCGCGCTGGGTTCGCCGCCCTGCATTATCCTCGGTCCCGGCGAGCCATCAATGGCACACCAGACGGATGAATACTGCCTCCTGAGCCGGTTAGCGGAAGCGGAAGTGTTGTATGGTGCGTTGATTAACGACTGGATGAGGTAATGGGGGGATGCATCAGACGGCTGGACAAATAAACTGGCGCACAGTGCCTACCATAAAAAAGCCGCCCCGAGAGGCGGCCATTTTCGTGATAACGATCAGCGCCGCTTAATCAACATAAACATACTGATCGCGAAGAACGCAAAGCTCGGCAGAATCGCCCCCAGAATCGGCGGCAAACCGTAAACCAGACTCAGCGGGCCGAAAATCTGGTCCAGCACGTAGAACAGGAAGCCAAAGCTGATACCGGTCACCACGCGCACACCCATCGACACGCTACGCAGCGGACCAAAGATAAACGACAGCGCCATCAGCATCATCACTGCCACCGACAACGGCTGGAAAATCTTGCTCCACATATTCAGCTGATAACGTCCCGCTTCCTGACCACTCTGCTTCAGATATTTACTGTAGCTATGGAGACCGCGAATCGATAATGCGTCGGGATCCAGCGCTACCACGCCCAGTTTATCTGGCGTCAGATTGGTTTTCCATTCGCCGCTCAGGCTCTGTGAACCGGTAATCTGCTTCGGATCGGTCAGGTTTGACTCATCGACCTGTGACAGCATCCAGCGCTTCTTAGCCGCATCCCAGGTCGCGGTCGCCGCATAACGCACACTCTGCAGGCGACGCTGATCGTTGAAGTTGTAGATGCTCACACCATCAATTTCGTTGTCGCCTTTGATGCGCTCAATATAGATGAAGTTATTGCCATCTTTCGCCCACAGGCCATTCTGCGTCGAGACCAGTGCGCCGCCATAAAGCTGCTGCGCCCGATAGTTACGCGCCATCTGCTCGCCCGATGGCGCAACAAACTCACCAATCGCCATGGTCAGCAGCACCAGCGGAATCGCCGTTTTCATCACGGACAGTGCCACCTGCATGCGGGTAAAGCCCGCCGCCTGCATCACCACCAGCTCACTGCGCTGCGCCAGCGCGCCCAGTCCCAGCAGCGCGCCCAGCAGGGCCGCCATCGGGAAGAAAATCTCAATATCTTTCGGCACGCTGAGCAGGGTGTAATAACCGGCACTCAGCGCGCTATAGCTCCCCTGGCCGGTTTTACGCAGCTGATCGACGAACTTGATGATGCCGGAAAGCGACACCAGCATGAACAGCGTCAGCATGATGGTATTAAATATGGTTTTACCGATATAGCGGTCAAGTACGCGAAACATCAGACCGACCCTCCGCGGGTAAAGCGGGCGCGAATCCGACGCATCGGCACCGTATCCCACAGGTTAAGCAGCACCGCCAGCATCAGATAGCTGATATTCACCACCCACATCCAGAGCGCCGGATCGAGCCGCCCTTTTGCTCCGCTTGACTTCAGCGAGCTCTGCAACAGGAAGAAGATCAGATAGAGCAGCATGGCGGGCAACATCGACAGCACGCGACCCTGACGCGGGTTCACCACGCTGAGCGGCACCACCATCAGCGCCATTACCAGCACCGCAAACACCAGCGTCAGACGCCAGTGCAGCTCGGCCTGGAAATCCGGTGTCTTATTCGCGAACAGGTCGGTCATGCTGGCCTGCTCAGCATCGTTAGGATCAAGCGTTGCCGCTTTATATCCCACAATTGCCTGATAGTTGGTGAAGTCGGTGATACGGAAATCACGCAGCAGTGCGGTGCCCTCAAAGCGGGTGCCTTTATCCAGCGTTACCACCTGCGAGCCATCTTTGTGCTGCTCCATGTGACCGCTGTCAGCCAGCACCACCGAAGGACGCGCGTTGCCTTTTGGCCGTAACTGCGCCAGGAACACGTTACCAAAGTTGTTGCCCTTCACATCCTCGACAAACAGCACAGCGCTGCCGTCGCTGGAGGTCTGGAACTGTCCGGCAGCCATCGCCGCAGCACCAGGGTTTGCTTTGGCGTTCTGCGTCACCTCATCCTGATAGCGGGATGACCACGGCCCCAGCCAGATGACGTTCACCGCTGCTACCACTGAGGTAAATAGCATCAGGACCATCGCCGCTTTTACCAGGACGGCCTTACTCAGGCCGCAGGCGTGCATCACGGTAATTTCACTTTCCGTGTAGAGACGCCCCAGCGTCATCAGGATCGCCAGAAACAGACTTAAGGGCAGTATAAGTTGTGCCATTTGAGGCACACCGAGTCCTAACAAGGTCAGAACGAGGTTTGTCGGCACTTCGCCATCCACCGCGGCTCCCAGGATCCTGACTAACTTCTGGCAAAAGAAGATGAGTAGCAGGATAAACAGGATAGCCAGCTGGCTTTTGAGCGTTTCCCGAACCAGATATCTTATGATGATCACGCTTAGTACGCCTGTGAAAACTTGTCTTTTTGCAGGAAAATCGCTAGTTTCAACGCTTATCAGCCATTTTTCTTCATCAATGGCCGTCGCCGTAGCTAAATTTGTATGAAAAACGCGTCCGGGTGGTGAAAAAACAACATCCTGTCACCCTGATTCATTATGACCTCCAGCAGCAGAATGTCATGCTGCGACAATGAATAAATGGGTCATGAGCGCGCTACATTCTAGCGGCAGCAGCGGCCGTTGTCTTTAAGATTCAGGAGAGTGCATGGAGTTCAGTGTAAAAAGCGGAAGCCCGGAAAAACAGCGCAGTGCCTGCATTGTCGTTGGCGTTTTCGAACCGCGTCGTCTGTCACCGATTGCCGAACAGCTGGATAAAATCAGCGACGGCTACATCAGCGCCCTGCTGCGCCGCGGCGAGCTGGAAGGAAAAGTGGGCCAGACACTGCTGCTGCATCATGTGCCAAATATCCTGTCCGAGCGTATTCTGCTGATTGGCTGCGGTAAAGAGCGTGAGCTGGATGAACGCCAGTACAAGCAGGTCATTCAGAAAACAATCAACACCCTGAACGACACCGGCTCCATGGAAGCGGTCTGCTTCCTGACCGAGCTGCATGTCAAAGGCCGTAATACTTACTGGAAAGTGCGTCAGGCGGTGGAGACCTCAAAAGAGGCGCTCTACAACTTCGACCAGCTGAAAAGTAACAAAGCCGAGCCGCGTCGTCCGCTGCGCAAGCTGGTGTTTAACGTGCCGACCCGCCGTGAACTCACCAGCGGCGAACGCGCTATCCAGCATGGATTAGCGGTCGCTGCCGGCATGAAAGCCGCTAAAGATCTCGGCAACATGCCACCAAACATCTGTAACGCAGCCTATCTGGCGTCGCAGGCGCGTCAGCTGGCCGATGCCTTCAGCAAAAATGTCACCACCCGCGTGATCGGCGAACAGCAGATGAAAGAGCTGGGCATGAACGCCTATCTCGCTGTCGGTGCCGGTTCGCAGAACGAATCGCTGATGTCGGTGATTGAATACAAAGGCAATCCCGACGCTGAAGCGCGCCCGATTGTGCTGGTGGGTAAAGGGCTGACCTTTGACTCCGGCGGCATCTCTATCAAGCCTGCCGACAGCATGGACGAAATGAAATATGACATGTGCGGTGCGGCCGCCGTCTATGGCGTGATGCGGATGGTGGCCGAGCTGAATCTGCCGCTGAATGTAGTGGGCGTGCTGGCGGGCTGTGAAAACATGCCGGATGGCCGCTCAATGCGTCCGGGCGACGTGCTGACCACCATGTCTGGCCAGACGGTTGAGGTACTTAACACCGACGCCGAAGGCCGTCTGGTGCTGTGCGATGCGCTGACCTACGTGGAACGCTTCGACCCGGAAGTGGTGATTGACGTAGCAACGCTGACCGGCGCCTGCGTGATTGCGCTGGGTCATCACATCAGCGGCCTGCTGTCGAACCACAACCCGCTGGCGCATGAGCTGATCAGCGCCTCGGAGCAGTCGGGCGATCGCGCCTGGCGTCTGCCGATGGCGGATGAGTTCCAGGAGCAGCTGGAGTCCAACTTTGCCGATATGGGCAACATCGGTGGCCGTCCTGGTGGCGCGATTACCGCCGCCTGCTTCCTGGCTCGCTTTGCCCGCAAATATAACTGGGCGCACCTGGATATCGCCGGTACCGCCTGGCGCTCCGGCAAGGCCAAAGGCGCGACCGGACGTCCGGTGCCGATGCTGTCGCAGTTTCTGTTGAATCGGGCAGGATTGAACGGCGACGACTAAGCGCCCTCTTTTCTGACAGCAAGGGCGGATCTGAATCCGCCCTTGATCTTCTGATGAGCTAACCGATGAAAAACGCAACCTTCTACGTGCTGGAAACCGATGCAACGAGCGATGGCCTGAGTGCCGTAGAAGCGCTGGTGTGCAATCTGGCGGAAACACGCTGGCGGGCCGGAAAGCGGGTATTGATCGCCTGCGAAGACGAACAGCAAGCTATTCGTCTCGACGAAGCGCTATGGCAACGACCGGCAAATGCCTTCGTGCCGCACAACCTGGCGGGTGAAGGCCCGCGCTACGGTGCGCCGGTCGAACTGGCCTGGCCACAGCGTCGCGGCAGTTCTCAGCGCGACCTGCTGATTAGCCTGCTGCCCCACTTCGCAGATTTTGCTACTGCTTTCCATGAAGTGATAGACTTCGTTCCTTACGAGGACGCTCTCAAACAACTGGCGCGCGAACGCTATAAAGCGTATCGCAGCGTTGGATTCCAATTGAATACGGCAGCGCCACCACAGCCGCAAACGACATAGCAGAAATGGAAAAGACATATAACCCGCAAGATATCGAGCAGCCGCTTTACGAGCATTGGGAAAAGCAGGGCTACTTCAAACCGAATGGCGATACCCGCCAGGAAAGCTTTTGCATCATGATCCCGCCGCCGAACGTCACTGGTAGCTTGCACATGGGTCACGCCTTCCAGCAAACCATCATGGACACCATGATCCGTTACCAGCGCATGCAGGGGAAAAATACCCTGTGGCAGGCCGGTACTGACCACGCGGGCATCGCCACGCAGATGGTGGTTGAGCGCAAAATTGCGGCTGAAGAGGGCAAGACGCGCCAGGATTATGGCCGCGATGCGTTCATCGAGAAAATCTGGCAGTGGAAAGCGGAATCCGGCGGCACGATTACCCGTCAGATGCGCCGCCTGGGTAACTCCGTCGACTGGGAGCGCGAGCGCTTCACCATGGACGACGGCCTTTCCAATGCCGTGAAAGAGGTGTTTGTTCGCCTCTACAAAGAGAACCTGATCTACCGTGGCAAACGCCTGGTGAACTGGGATCCTAAACTGCGCACGGCAATCTCCGATCTGGAAGTGGAAAACCGCGAGAGCAAAGGCTCGATGTGGCATATCCGCTATCCACTGGCTGATGGCGCAAAAACCGCCGACGGTAAAGATTACCTGGTCGTTGCCACCACCCGTCCGGAAACCCTGCTGGGCGATACCGGCGTGGCCGTTAACCCGGAAGATCCGCGTTACAAAGATCTGATCGGCAAATTTGTGATGCTGCCGCTGATTGACCGTCTGATTCCAATCGTTGGCGACGAACACGCTGACATGGAAAAAGGCACCGGCTGCGTCAAGATCACCCCGGCGCATGATTTTAACGACTACGAAGTGGGTCGTCGTCATAAGCTGCCAATGATCAACATCCTGACCTTTGATGGTGATATCCGCGACCGCGCTCAGGTGTATGACACCAACGGCGAAGCCAGCGATGCCTGTTCCGATGAGATCCCGGCCGCCTTCCGGAACATGGAACGCTTTGCCGCGCGTAAAGCCATCGTTGCCGCTGTCGATGAACTGGGCCTGCTTGAAGAGATCAAGCCGCACGAGCTGACCGTGCCTTACGGCGATCGTGGTGGCGTGGTGATCGAGCCGATGCTGACTGACCAGTGGTATGTGCGTACCGCGCCGCTGGCAAAAGTGGCCGTTGAAGCCGTTGAGAATGGCGACATCCAGTTTGTGCCGAAGCAATATGAAAACATGTACTTCTCCTGGATGCGCGATATTCAGGACTGGTGTATTTCCCGTCAGCTCTGGTGGGGTCACCGCATCCCGGCATGGTATGACAACGACGGTAACGTCTACGTTGGCCGCACCGAAGAGGAAGTCCGCGCCGGGAACAACCTGGCCGCCGATGTGGCGTTGCGTCAGGATGACGACGTGCTGGATACCTGGTTCTCGTCAGGTCTGTGGACCTTCTCCACCCTGGGCTGGCCGGAAAACACCGAAGCGCTGCGCACCTTCCATCCGACCAGCGTGCTGGTCAGCGGCTTCGACATCATCTTCTTCTGGATTGCCCGCATGATCATGCTGACCATGCACTTCATCAAAGATGAAAACGGCAAACCGCAGGTGCCGTTCAAAACCGTCTACATGACCGGTCTGATCCGCGATGAAGAAGGTCAGAAGATGTCGAAATCCAAGGGCAACGTGATTGACCCGCTGGATATGGTTGACGGCATTTCGCTGGAAGCGCTGCTGGAAAAACGCACCGGCAACATGATGCAGCCACAGCTGGCGGAGAAGATCCGCAAACGTACCGAGAAGCAATTCCCGGATGGCATTGAGCCATCAGGCACCGATGCGCTGCGTTTCACTCTGGCGGCGCTGGCCTCAACCGGTCGCGACATCAACTGGGACATGAAACGCCTGGAAGGGTATCGCAACTTCTGTAACAAGCTGTGGAACGCCAGCCGCTTCGTGCTGATGAACACCGAAGACCAGGATTGCGGACAGACCGGCGGCGACATGACGCTGTCGCTGGCGGATCGCTGGATCCTGACCGAGTTCAACAACACGGTGAAAGCGTACCGTGAAGCGCTGGATAGCTACCGTTTCGACATCGCGGCTAACCTGCTGTATGACTTCACCTGGAACCAGTTCTGCGACTGGTATCTGGAGCTGACCAAGCCAGTGATGAACAGCGGCAGTGAAGCTGAACTGCGCGGCACCCGTCATACGCTGGTTCACGTGCTGGAAGCGCTGCTGCGCCTGGCGCACCCGATCATTCCGTTTATCACTGAAACCATCTGGCAGCGCGTGAAGGGGCTGAAAAATATCAGCGACGACACCATTATGCTGCAGCCTTTCCCACAGTATGATGCGGCGAAAGAAGATGCCGAAGCGAAAGCGGACATTGAGTGGATGAAGCAGGCGATCGTCGCGGTGCGTAACATCCGTGCCGAGATGAACATCGCGCTGAGCAAACCGCTGGATGTGCTGCTGCGTGACTGCTCGCCTGCGGCGCTGCGTCGCGTTGAAGCTAACCGCAACTTCCTGTCGCGTCTGGCGCGTCTGGAGAGCCTGACCATTCTGCCTGCGGGCGAGAAAGGCCCGGTGTCGGTGACCAAAATTGTGGAAGGCGCTGAGCTGCTGATCCCGATGGCCGATCTGGTGGATAAAACTGCCGAGCTGGAGCGTCTGGCGAAAGAGCTGGTTAAGCTGGATGTCGAGATCGAGAAGATTGAGACCAAGCTGGCGAACGAAGGCTTTGTGTCACGCGCGCCGGAAGCGGTCGTTGCGAAAGAGCGCGAACGCGTGGCAGACCTGCAACAATCAAAAACAAAACTGATTGAACAGCAGGCGGTCATTGCGGCATTGTAAGCGTCTTAGCTGACAGCTTATTCATAAAGCCGGGCTTGCCCGGCTTTTTTATTGACCTCGTACAAATCCGGAAGAGATGATGACGACCAGTACCATCCCGCGTTTTGACCTCCAGGTACGGCCAATTACGGCCGCTGATAATGCGCATATTGCCCGGGTGATCCGTGATGTTTCTGCGGAGTTCGGCCTGACGGCTGACAAGGGCTATACCGTCTCCGATCCTCAGCTCGACCAGCTGTTTGAGCTTTACAGTGCCGAACAGAGCGCCTACTGGATTGTGGAGTATCAGGGCAAAGTGGTCGGCGGCGGAGGGGTTGCGCCTCTCGCCTGCAGCGCGCCCGATATCTGCGAACTGCAAAAGATGTACTTCCTGCCAGAGGTGCGCGGTCAGGGCCTGGCGCGCGAACTGGCGCTGCGGGCGATGGAACATGCGCGCAGCCACGGCTTCCGTCGCTGCTATCTGGAAACGACCGCCAGCCTGACGCGAGCGATTAAACTCTATGAGTCGCTGGGCTTTGAGCATATCGACAGCGCGATGGGCTGCACCGGCCATGTCGACTGCGAAGTGCGGATGCTGAAACTACTGTGACAGACGAGGCTGCCCGCCCCGCCAGTGCAGCCGTATCAGAACGCGGGAACGCCGCTGTGAAAGCGTAATTCGTTGTCCGGTTCGCTGATTAACCGCCCTTCTGTTTCCCCAATCGTCTGAACCCGCGGCGCGATATTTTTACCGGCAATCTGTGCCGCCAGCGTTAAATAGTCCTGATAATGCCGCGCCTCGGAGCGCAGCAGCGAAATATAGAACGTCGCCAGTTCATCATCAAGATATGGTGCCAGACTGGCGAAACGCTCGCAGGATCGCGCCTCAATGTAAGCACCACAAATCAGCTTATCCACCAGCGTCTCCGGCTCATGGGTGGTCACTTCGCGCAGCAGCGATTTGGCATAGCGGCTGGAGGTAATCTTCTGATAGACCAGCCCGCGTGACTGCATAATTTCCCACACCTGATAGAAGTGATGCAGCTCCTCTTTAATCAGCAGCACCATCTTCTCCACCAGCTCATCCGCCCACGGCAGCGCATTGCGCACAATAACGCTTTTCGTCAGGTTCTTATGGGCGTTGATAAAGTCGCTGTCGCCATCTTCGCGGAAGATAAAATTTTCATAAGGCTTCAGCCACGCCAGAATGGCGTCGCCGCTGGGTTTGTCGGCGACATATTTGCGGATCAGCCACACGGCGGTCTGGGCGGCTTTCAGTTCGCACACCAGATGGTCGGTTAACAGCAGGGTCAGATTTTCCGGCTTGCGCGCCTCATCAATCCAGGCCTGTGGCGTGCGGCAGTGCAGAAACTGATAGATAGGTTCAAGTAAAGGTGCGTAATTCATGATGTCTAAAGGCGTGGCAGAAGTGACGGGCGGAGAACTCTCCGCCCCGGCTATTTAGTGTCGAATACCATCATCATCTTCATCTTCGATGGCGTCGTCATCTTCGTCTTCATCTTCGGCATCAGGGTCTTCGAAATAGGTGCCCCAGCCGTCATAGTCGACGTTGTACTTACCAATCAGGTTCACCAGTTGCTCAACCTGCACATCAATCAGTTCAGGCTTCAGCGCAGATTCGCTGATGATGTCGACGCACATCACAGTGGTGCCATCTTCCAGCTCCAGCTCTTCCGGCTCGGTCACTTCATAACCCAGCTTGAACGCATCAACCGCGGCTTTTTCCAGTGAATCAAAATTATTGCATGAGAGATGATGCTCGATGGTATAGAGCGCATCAGGATCGCTGCCATCCTCCAGCAGCTCTTCGATAATCTGCCGTGTCTCTTCCTGCTGCTCTTCCAGTAATGCTTCATATGCCATGACAATGTCCTCTCTGAGTTCGGCAATAATCAATTATTTTCCCACACTGCCTGTCGCGCCACTACACAAAACGAAAAGTTTCTTAACAGCAGACTTGAAAATGAATATTCATACGGTTAAATTGAATTTTAATTCATTTTTATGATTACCGGAGTGTTGTATGAGTCAACTGTATCAGCGTCATTTCCTCAGGCTTCTGGATTTTACCCCCGCCGAAATTGACCACCTGCTTTCCCTGTCTGCGGAGTTGAAACAGGCGAAAAAAAGCGCCAGCGAAGTGCAGTATCTGAAAGGCAAAAACATCGCGCTCATCTTCGAAAAAGACTCGACCCGTACCCGATGCTCTTTCGAAGTTGCCGCTTACGATCAGGGTGCAAACGTCACGTATCTCGGCCCGAGTGGCAGTCAGATCGGCCATAAAGAGTCAATGCGCGACACCGCGCGGGTGCTGGGCCGCATGTACGATGGCATTCAGTATCGCGGTTACGGTCAGGAGCTGGTGGAGACGCTGGCAGAACACGCCGGTGTGCCGGTGTGGAACGGTCTGACCACCGAGTTTCACCCGACCCAGTTGCTGGCCGACCTGCTGACCATGCAGGAGCATCTGCCGGGCAAAAAACTCAGCGAGATGACGCTGGTCTACGTGGGCGATGCGCGCAACAACATGGGTAACACCATGCTGGAAGCCGCTGCTCAGGTCGGTCTGGATCTGCGTCTGGTGGCTCCGAAGAGCTGCTGGCCAGAGGACGAACTGGTGGCGCAGTGCCGCGATGCTGCGCAGCAGACCGGTGGCAAAATTACCCTCACCGAAGATATTGCTGATGGCGTAAAAGGCGCTGACTTTATCTACACCGATGTCTGGGTGTCCATGGGCGAAGCCAAAGACGTCTGGGCCGGGCGTATCGCCCTGCTGCGTGACTATCAGGTCAACCGCGCGATGCTCGATCTGACCGGTAACCCGCAGGTTAAATTCCTGCACTGCCTGCCCGCTTTCCATGACGATCAGACCACACTGGGCCAGCAGATGGCAGAACAGTACGATCTGCCCAACGGCATGGAAGTGAGCAACGAAGTGTTTGAGTCGCCGCACAGCATTGTGTTCGACCAGGCCGAGAACCGGATGCACACTATTAAAGCGGTGATGGTCGCCACGCTGGGCCAGCGCTGACCGGCGGGATTCAGATGGGCTGATGACACGAAGTCACGTTCGCTGGTGCAGAGCGCGTCACCCGTCTGACCTCCCATGCACGCTTAGCTGCTACCGAGGCGCAAAGGTTTTCCTCTTGCCGCGCCACCGCGAACGGGTATAATGCGGCCCAATTTGCCGGAGGAAATATGCGACAGCACAGCGGACAATTTAACGCTCAATCACGCCTGACCGCAGGCGGCGCTGCTGTTTCTTTCGGTCATCGACCCGATCATAAAAAAGCCCCTTAAACAGGGGCTTTTTTTTGTCCGCAATCCGGCCGCGCAGAGGAGAGAGCTATGCCTAACCCGCTATATCGCAAGCACATTATTTCAATCAACGACCTCAGTCGTGAAGAGCTGGAACTGGCGCTGCACACCGCCGCGAAGCTTAAAGCCCATCCGCAGCCGGAACTGCTGAAGCATAAGGTGATCGCCAGCTGCTTCTTTGAGGCCTCGACCCGTACCCGCCTGTCGTTTGAAACCGCGATTCATCGCCTGGGCGCGTCAGCGGTGGGCTTTGCGGACGGCAGTAATACCTCGCTGGGCAAAAAAGGCGAAACCCTGGCCGACACCATTTCCGTCATCGGCACCTACGTTGATGCGATCGTGATGCGTCATCCGCAGGAAGGCGCAGCGCGGCTGGCGACCGAATTTTCGGGCGGCATCCCGATTCTCAACGCCGGTGACGGCGCAAACCAGCATCCGACGCAGACGCTGCTCGATCTCTTCACCATTCAGGAGACGCAGAGCCGTCTTAATCAGCTGAATGTAGCGATGGTCGGCGACCTGAAGTATGGCCGCACCGTGCACTCTCTGACGCAGGCGCTGGCAAAATTTGATGGCAACCGCTTCTTCTTCATCGCGCCCGATGCGCTGGCGATGCCAGCCTATATCACCGATATGCTGGATGAGAAGAATATCGCCTGGTCCCGTCACGACAGCTTTGAAGAGGTGATGCCGCAGCTCGATATCCTCTATATGACGCGCGTGCAGAAAGAGCGGCTCGATCCCTCTGAATATGCCAACGTCAAAGCACAGTTCATTCTGCGCGCCGCCGATCTCAGTACGGCACGCGACAACATGAAGGTGCTGCACCCGCTGCCACGCATCGACGAGATCACCACTGATGTCGATAAAACCCCGTATGCCTGGTATTTCCAGCAGGCGGGTAACGGCATCTATGCGCGCCAGGCTCTGCTGGCACTGGTTTTAAACAGCGAACTCGCCCTGTAAGGAGAATCCCCATGACGCAGGACAACAAATTGCAGGTCGAAGCGATCAAACGCGGTACGGTCATCGACCATATTCCGGCGCAGATCGGTTTTAAACTGCTCTCCCTGTTCCGGCTGACCGAAACCGATCAGCGCATTACTATCGGTCTGAATCTGCCGTCGGGCGAGATGGGCCGCAAAGATCTGATCAAGATTGAGAACACCTTTCTCACCGACGATCAGGTAAATCAGCTGGCGGTTTATGCGCCGCACGCCACGGTTAACCGCATCGACGACTACGAAGTGGTGGCGAAGATCGCCCCGACGCTGCCGGATCACGTTGAACGGGTGCTGACCTGCCCGAACAGCAACTGCATCAGCCGCAGCGAGCCGGTCTTCTCCAGCTTTGCCGTGAAGCAGCGCGCCGACGATGTGCATCTGAAGTGCAAATATTGCGAGAAAGAGTTCGCCCGTCATGTGGTGCTGGGTCACTGGTAATCGCCCTGCCCGACCTTATAATGGGCAACACCGGCGGCATCGCCGCCTGACGACATAATCAAAGGAGCCATGATGTCTCGTGAAATCAGTACTGAAAAAGCCCCTGCCGCTATCGGTCCCTATGTTCAGGGTGTCGATCTGGGCAGCATGATCATTACCTCAGGTCAGATCCCGGTCGATCCGGCGACCGGCCAGGTGGCAGATGACATTGCCGCACAGGCGCGTCAGTCACTGGAAAATGTGAAGGCGATTGTTGAAGCCGCGGGTCTGAAGGTGGGTGACATTGTGAAAACCACGGTATTCGTGAAGGACCTGAATGATTTCGCCACGGTCAACGCGACGTATGAAGCGTTTTTCACCGAGCATGAGGCTAACTTCCCGGCGCGTTCCTGTGTCGAAGTGGCGCGTCTGCCAAAAGATGTGAAGATCGAAATCGAAGCGATTGCCGTCCGTCGCTAAGCCTCACGCCGCCTCTCCCCGCGTAAGCCGGAAGAGGCGGCGAATTCGTTACCGCTTAGCCGGTCGCCATAGCCACAGCACCGTAATCGCCAGCGCAAACAGCACGCCAAAACCGACGCCCGTCGCCACCGCAGGTGCTCCCGCCTTAATCGCCAGCGTATAAAGCCCCAGCATGATCAGCATGGCGCTGTTCTCGCCCAGGTTCTGAACCGCAATTGCATTGCCTGACCCGACGCTCTCTTTGCCGCGCGCCTGCAGCAGCGCATTCAGCGGCACCACAAAGAAACCGCCCAGCGCACCAATCAGCATCAGCACTAAATAGGCATTCATCAGGGAATGCTGCAGCGCGAAGACCACCACCATCACGCCAATCAGCACACCGGCTGGCATGCAGCGACGCACGGTCTCCAGCGTGACCAGCTTTGCCGCCGCCGCCGCGCCAATCACGATACCGATCGCGACCATCGCATTCAGCGTGGTTGGCGTGGTGTTGTCATTGATACCCAGCGCCACCGGCACCCAGAGCACCAGCAGAAAACGTAACGTTACGCCTGCGCCCCAGAACAGACTGGTGCCGAGCAGCGAGAAGCGCGTCTCTGCGTCACGCCACAGCAGCGCAGCGGCACTAAAGAAACTGCGCGTCATCACACCAAATCGCCAGCTCTGACCCGGCCGTGCCGCCTGCAGTTTCGGGATAAACAGGTTCGCGACCACGGCGATGCCGTAGGTCAGCGCACAGATCCCCAGCGCTGCCAGAATATGCCAGTCAGCCAGCATACCGCCTGCCACCGAGCCAAGCAGAATGGCGGCGATAGTCGAGGCCTCCATCAGCCCGTTGGCTTTCACCAGCTTCTCGCCATGGGTGATCTCACCGAGGATGCCATATTTGGCCGGCGAGTAGGCCGCTGCGCCCGCGCCCACCAGAGTGTAGCCGAGGAAGGGATTGAAGCCGAAGCAGATCACCAGGGCACCCAGCAGCTTCAGGCTGTTGGCAAGCATCATCACCCGCCCTTTCGCCATGCTGTCCGCCACCTGACCGACAAACGGTGCCAGCAGAATGTAGGCTGCAACAAACAGCATCTGTAATACCGGCTGGCTCCACTCGGGATAGAACTGACTTTTCAGCACCGCCAGTGTGGCAAACAGCAGCGCGTTATCGCCGAAGGCCGAAAAGAACTGGGCGATAATCACGGCAATCATGCCGCGCGACATCAGCGGCGCATTACGATCAAGGCTCATGCCTGCTCCTCTTCCGCCATTTTTTTCAGCGTGACGTAGTCGGGTTTACCGCTGCCCAGCTGCGGCAGTTGCTTCATGACACGAATATCACGCGGCAGTGCCAGCTCTGGTGCACCCAGCTCGCGGGCCGCTTTCTGCAGCCTGTCGCGCGCCAGCTCAGCATCGGTGGTGAACAGCACCAGTGCCTCACCACGCTGACCATCCGGTCGCAGTGAAGCGGCGTGCTGTTTGTCCGGTGATGCTTTGAGGGCGATCTGCTCGACGATCTCCAGTGACACCATCTCACCGGCAATCTTCGCAAAGCGTTTGGCACGGCCCTGAATCTGGCAGAAGCCGCCTTCATCGAAGCTGACGATATCACCAGTGTCGTACCAGCCCGCTTCCATATTGCCTTCACCATCGTCGGCGACCGGCGCTTCCAGCACGCCCGGGTTTTCGACCCGCAGATAGCCCTTCATCACGTTCGGCCCGCGCAGCTGCAGACGTCCGCCGTGCTCAATGCCCGTCACCGACATCAGCCGTGAATCCATGCCCGGCAGAATGCGTCCCACGGTATGCGTCTTCGCCGCCATCGGTACGTTAATCGCCACGACCGGCGCGCACTCGGTTACGCCGTAGCCTTCAAGAATGCGAATACCATACTTCTCGATGTAGAGCTGACGGGTGTTCTCCTGCAGCTTCTCCGCACCCGCGACCACATAGCGCAGACGGGCAAAATCATAGGGCGCGGCAAAGCGCGCGTAGTTACCCAGGAAGGTTGAGGTGCCAAACAACACGGTGCAGTTACGGTCATAGACCAGCTCCGGCACAATGCGATAGTGCAGCGGGCTGGGATAGAGGAAGACCTGCGCGCCGGTCATCAGTGGCGTAAACAGCCCGACGGTCAGACCAAACGCGTGGAACAGCGGCAGCGCCGACATAAAGCGGTCGCGAGGGGTGAAGTCCGCGATGGTGCGGATCTGCTCGACGTTCGCCAGCAGGCTTTTATGTGAATGCACTACGCCTTTGGGATTGCCTTCCGAGCCGGAGGTAAACAGCACCATCGCGGCGTCTTCCGGCTGCTGAGGCAACTGGGCGCGATGCGGCATCAGCAGATGCGCAAGGATCCACAGCTTGTCTTTGCCGGTGATGGTATCTTTGAGATCTTCCAGGTAGATCCACTGCACATCATCCAGCCCCTGCGGCAGATGCCACAGGCTGCCTTTGTCCAGGAACTGCCGTGATGTGAAGACGGTTTTGATCTGCGCGGCGGTCAGTGCAGCCCGCATGCCATTAACGCCTGCGCTATAGTTGAGCATGGCCGGCACGCGTCCGCGCAGCGTAGCCCCGAAAATCGCTGCCGCCGTGACGGTGGCATTGGGCAGCAGCAGCCCCACCACTTCACGCGGCTGGCTGTAGCGCTCCAGAATACGGCCCACGCCCAGCGACTTCTTCAGCAGTCCGGTGTAGCTGTCGGGTTTGAAATTGACATCTTCGATGCAGCGCTTAAACGCGCCATAGCGTGTCCGTGCCGCCAGGAACGCCTCAAACAGGGTTTCACGCGGACGCACCGCCATGCGCGCTTCCATCATCACGTGATGCAGATGCTCCCCGGCCAGCACGCGCCGGTCGCGCGCCCGCTTCGCTTCCGGCATCGGAATGCGGGTCGCGGGCAGAATGGTCAGGGTGATGCGCGGGAACAGGCGACGTTTAAACACGCCTGCCAGACGACCAAACGGCGTGTATTCAGCGCCTTCGATGCGCATCGGCACCACATTCGCGCCTGAACGCGCGGCGACAAAGCCGGCCCCGCTGTAGATCTTCATCAGCGATCCGGTCACGGTAATCCTTCCTTCCGGGAAGATGACCACCGGACGGCCTGTATCAATCAGCCGTACCAGCTGCTTCAGTGCCATAGGCCGCGTCGGATCCAGCGGCACAAAGTCGATAAAGGGTTTTATCAGACGCATAAACCAGCTTTCGCTGATGGTCGAGTAGACGGCGAACACCGGCTTAATTGGCAAAAACAGCGCCAGCAGCATGCCGTCGAGAAACGACATATGGTTCGGCGTAATCAGGACCTTCTGCTTATGCAGTTCGGCGACGTCGCCACGCAGTTCGACCCGCCATAACAGTCGGAATATCAGGCGTAATAGTTTGAAAGCCATGCCAGCTCCTTAGCATCGTGAAAAATAGCCCTCACGATGCAGGATTTGACGCGGTTCGACAACCGAATTATCGGCAATCTGACGCGGCTTCAGGGGGCCTGCCAGCCACCGCCGAGTGCGGCAATCAGCGCCACGCTGCTGACCCACTGCGTGCTCTGCAGCGTCAGCAAACTCTGCTGCGCACTCAGGCTACTGTTCTCAGTAGTTGCCACATCCAGGTAGTTAATCATGCCCGCCTCATACTGCAGACGTGTCACCCGCGCCGATGTCTGCGCTGCGTCGGTGGCGCGCTGCTGCGCGGCAATTTCGCCCTGCAGCGTATTCAGCTCCACCAGTTTATCTTCCACTTCCTGCATCGCGGACAGCACCGTCTGACGATAGGTCGCGACGCTGGCATCCCAGCCTGCCCGCGCCTGATCGACTCTGGCAGAGGTCGCACCTGCGTCAAGCAGCGTGCCGCTCAGCTCCGGCCCCAGCGACCAGACGCGGTTCGGCAGTGAGAACAGCGAATGCAGCACCGAAGCACTGACGCCACCGCTGGCGCTCAGGGTCAGGTCGGGATAGTAACCGGCCACCGCTACACCCACGGCGGCATTGGCGGCGGCCATGTTGCGTTCGGCGTACGCAATGTCGGGACGGCGCTGCAACAGCTCGCCCGGCAGGGCTGCCGGAATCGCGGGCAGCGTAGCGGTCAGCGGTGCGGCGGCCAGGCTGAAGTCGGCAGGAGCTTTGCCGACCAGCAGCGCAATGGCGTGCTCCATCTGCGCGCGCTGCCACTGGTAATCCTGCGCCGAGGCGCTGGCGTTCTCAAGCTGAAGCTGCGCCTGAGCCAGCGTCGCCCGCGATGCGGTGCCCGCCTGATACTGGCTGGTAATGACGTTCAGGTAGCGCTGATAGGCATCAACGCTCTGCTGATAACGCGCGATTTTCTGATCCATGATGCGCAGCTGGAAATAGTCCTGCGCCAGCTCAGACTGGGCGCTCAGGGTGATATTCGCCAGCTCCGCCGCGCTGGCCGAGGCGCTGGCGCGGTCCTCCTCCAGCGTGCGCCGCAGTTTGCCCCACAGATCCAGCTCCCAGCTGGCACTCAGCTCTGCCTGATGGCTGCTGCTGGTGGTGCGAACGCTGCTGTTGGTTGCATGGCTGCCGCTGCGCGTCACGCTGCTATCATAGCCCAGCGAAGGAAACAGCGACGCGCGAGACTCCGCCGCCAGCGCCTGCGCCTGCCGGTACTGCGCGGCATAGGTCGCCACATTCTGATTCGACACACTGACCTGGCTCAGCAGCCCGCTCAGCGTGGCGTCGTGATAGACCGTCCACCATTCGCCTTTGCTTTGCGCATCCAGCGGCGTTGCCTGTTGCCAGCCCCGGGCCTCTTTATAATGAACCGGCATCGCCACCGTCGGGCGCTGATAGTCGGGGCCAACGCTACAGCCAGCCAGCAGCAGCACAATAAATGGGATAAGTGGTTTCATGGATCAGGATTCCGCATGGCGCAGACGACGCCATTGACGTTGAGTGGCACGACCCAGACGGTCGAGCCACAGATAAACAACCGGTGTGGTAAACAGCGTCAGCAGCTGGCTGAGCGCCAGACCGCCCGCGATGGCAATCCCCAGCGGACTGCGCAGATCGGCATCACCGCCGCTGCCCAGCGCCAGCGGCAACGCGCCGAAAAAGGCGGCCAGCGTAGTCATCATGATCGGCCGGAAGCGCATCAGACACGCCTGGGTGATCGCCTGTTGCGGCGACATGCCCTGCCGCCGCTCCGCGTCGATGGCAAAATCGATCATCATGATGGCGTTCTTTTTCACGATGCCAATCAGCAGGATGATGCCAATCAGCGCGATCACCGTGAGCTGCGTGTTGGTCAGCAGCAGCAACAACAGCGCGCCGACGCCCGCAGACGGCAGGGTCGAGAGAATGGTCAGCGGATGGATGTAGCTCTCGTAGAGCACGCCGAGCACGATATAAACCGCTGCCAGCGCCGCCAGAATCAGCCACGGCATGGTGGCGGTTAGCTGGGAAAAGGCGGCGGCGGTACCGGCAAAACCGGCATGAATGGTCGACGGCAGGCCCAGCTTCGCCATCGCCTGTTTGATGAGACCCTGCGCCTGCTCCAGCGAGACGCCCTCATTGAGGTTGAAGGCTACGGTACTGGTGGCGGACTGGCCCTGATGCGCCACCGACAGCGGCGCATTACCGCCGCTGAATCGGGCAAAGGCGGAGAGCGGCACGCGGTCACCGCTGTCATTAATCACATAGAGCTGCTGAAGCGTCTCCGGATTCGCGGTGTCGCTGTCCTGCAGCGACATCACCACGTGATACTGATTCAGGGTGTGATAGAGCGTGGCGATCTGCCGCTGGCTGAACGCATTATTCAGCAGCGTATCGAGCATTTTCACGTCAACGCCCAGCCGGGTAGCACGGTCGCGGTCAATGGTCAGCTCCACCTCCTGCCCACCCGTCTGCGAGTCGGAGTCTACGCTGTTGAGCTGGGGGATCGCCGCCAGCGCCGCCTGTACTTTTGGCGTCCAGACCCGCAGCAGATCCAGATCGTCTGCCTGCAGGCTGTACTGATACGTGGCGTTAGCGCTGCGTCCGCCGATGTGCAGATCCTGCGCCGCCATCAGGAACATCTGGGCCCCAGCGATGTGGCTGGTTTTACGCGTCAGCCGGTTGGCCACTTCGGTGGCCGTGGCATCGCGCTGGTCAAAGTCCTTCAGCCGCACAAAGAAGTTGGCGCTGTTACGGGAGCCAAACATCCCGCTGCCCATCGACGACATTACGCTCTCGACCGCCGGATCTTCCTGAATGATCTTCGTGAACATCAGCATTTTCGGCTTCATCGCCTGAAACGAAATGTTCTGATCGGCGCGCAGTGCGCCCATCAGCAGCCCGGTGTCCTGGTTCGGGAAAAAGCCCTTCTGCACCACGGTGAACAGAAAAACATTCAGCAGCACGGTCAGCAGCAGACTGAGCAGGGTCAGTTTCTGATGGCGCATCACCCAGGCCAGCCCGCGTCCGTAGGCGACCAGCAGGCGATTCAGCTGGTTTTCAATAAACTGATAAAGCGGATGCGGCCGCTGGCTGACGGGCGGCTTTGGTTTCAGCAGGCGTGCGCAGAGCATCGGCGTCAGGCTGAGCGAGACAAACAGCGAGATCAGCAGCGACACGGTGAGCGTCACGGCAAACTCGCGGAACAGCCGCCCGACAATGCTGCCCATCAGCAGGATCGGGATGAACACCGCGATCAGCGATACGGTCATCGACAGCACGGTGAAACTCACCTCCTGCGCCCCGCGCAGCGCCGCCCGCAGTGGGCTGAGTCCGCGCTCAATGTGACGGGTGATGTTCTCCAGCACGACAATCGCATCATCCACCACGAAGCCGGTGGAGATAATCAGCGCCATCAGCGACAGGTTATCCAGGCTGTACCCCAGCAGGTACATCACCGCGCAGGTGCCGATCAGCGACACTGGCAATGCCAGTGCCGGAATGATCACCGCCTGCAGATTGCGCAGGAAAATAAACACCACCGCGATGACCAGCAGCACCGCGATCAGCAGCGTCTCTTCGGTGTCATACAGCGAGGCGCGCACGCCGGGCGAGCGGTCAACCACCACTTTCAGCTGGCTGTCTGCGGGCAGGCTCTTTTCCAGCAGCGGCAGCTGCGCTTTGATCGCGTCGATGGTTTCGAGCATGTTGGCGCCCGCCTGCCGTTTGATGCCGATCATCACCGCAGGCGTGGCATTCAGAAATCCCGCCTGATAGCGGTCTTCCACCGAGTCATAGACCGTCGCGACGTCACGCAGCCGCACCGCCTTGCCCTGTTGATACGTGATGATCAAATCGCGGTAGCTGGCCGCCTTCTCCAGCTGGCCGTTGCTGTCCACCAGCCACGACTGGTCACTGCCCTGCAGAATCCCCTTAGGCAGATTGGTGGTGCTGTTGGCAACGGCGGCACGCACCGTCTCCAGCGAGATGCCGTAGTGGGTCAGCTTCAGCGGCTGCAGATCAATACGCACCGCGGGTAAGGCGCTGCCCATCAGTGACACTTCGCCCACGCCCTGCACCTGCCCCATTGCCTGTTCGATCTTGCTCTCCGCCAGATCGTAAAGCTCGCCGGGCGTGCGGGTGGCAGAAGTCAGCGCCAGCATCACAATCGGCGCGTCTGACGGATTGGCTTTGCGATAAGTAGGCAGCGAGGCCATCGCGCTCGGCAGCAGGCTACGCGACGCGTTGATCGCCGCCTGCACGTCGCGTGCCGCGCCGTTGATATCGCGGTCCAGCTCAAACTGCAGGATGATGCTGCTGGATCCCTGCGAACTGCTGGAGGTCATCTCGCTGATACCGGCAATCTGCCCGAGCGAACGTTCCAGCGGGGTAGCGACCGTCGCAGCCATAGTTTCCGGGCTGGCCCCCGCCAGGCTGGCGCTGACCATGATGGTCGGAAAATCGACCTGCGGCAGCGGTGCCACCGGCAGCAGTCGGTAGCCCAGTGCACCGAGCAGCAGGATCGACAGCGTCAGCAGCAGCGTCGCCACCGGACGAAAGATAAACAACCGGGTCAGGTTCATTGCCCGCTCCGCGCCTGCTGCTGACGGCGCTTCACCCAGGCGTTGCCGCGCTGCGCCAGCCCGTCAAACCAGAGGTAGATGACCGGCGTGGAGAAGAGCGTCAGCACCTGACTGACAATCAGTCCGCCGACAATCACCAGCCCCAGCGGCTGCCGCAGCTCAGCACCCGAGCCGGAGGCGAGCATCAGCGGCAGCGCGCCGAGCAGCGCCGCCATCGTCGTCATCAGAATCGGACGGAAGCGCAGCAGGCAGGCCTGATGAATCGCCTCACGCGCGCTGAGGTGCTGCTGATGTTCCGCCTCCAGCGCAAAGTCGATCATCATAATGGCGTTCTTTTTCACGATGCCGATCAGCAGGATGACGCCAATCAGCGCAATCAGGCTGAACTCCGTCCCCGCCAGCAGCAGCGTCAGCAGCGCGCCCACCGCCGCCGACGGCAGCGTAGAGAGAATCGTGACCGGATGGATAAAGCTTTCGTAGAGGATGCCGAGCACCACATACATGGTGATCAGCGCCGCCAGAATCAGCCACAGCGTGTTGCCGGTGGCGCTCTGAAACGCCGAGGTTTCTCCCTGATAGCGCAGCGTGGTGCTCTCCGGTAGCTGCAGCTGCTGGCGCACCTCCGCAATTGCCCGCTGGCCATCCTCCAGCGAGTAGCCTGGATTAAGGTTGAAGGAGATCATCACCGCCGGGAACTGATTCAGCCGCATATGCATCAGCGAGCCGGTGCGCTGATGAATCGTCGCGATAGCGGTAAGTTTCACCATCCCGCTGGTGGTGGAGGTTGTGTCTGAAGCGGAAGCAGACGTCGACGTCGATGTGGATGAAGAGGTGGATGAAGAGGCAGATGACGTCGTGCTGGTGGATGACGACGTTGAACTGCTGCTGGTGGACGGCTGCAGATAAACATCATCAAACGACGCCGGACCCTGCTGGTAAGCCGGCGCGACTTCCAGCACTACCCGATACTGATTCGACTGGGTAAAAATGGTCGAGACCAGACGCTGACCAAAGGCGTTATAGAGCGCAGTGTCCACGTCCGATGCGGTAATGCCGAAGCGTGCCGCTTTGTCCCGGTTCAGCTCCACGTAAGAGACGCGCCCCTGATCCTGCAGGTTACTCACCACGCCATTAAACTCGGGCCGCTGCTGCAAGGCCGCCACCAGTTTCGGCGACGTGCGGACCAGATTTTCACTGTCGGCGTCGTCAAGGGTGAACTGATACTGACTCGGCGACACCTGATCGTTGACGGTGAGATCCTGCGCCGGTTGCAGATAGAGCCGGATACCCGGCACGCTGGCGGTCGCCTGGTTCAGCTGGCTGATGACCTCGCTGGCACTGAGCTCGCGGGAGCCAAACGGCTTAAGGTTGATCTGCAACCGTCCGCTGTTGAGGCTGGTATTGGTGCCGTCGATACCGATGGTCGATGAAACACTCTCCACCGCCGGATTTTTCAGGATCAACGTCGAGAGCGCCTGCTGGCGCGAGGCCATTGCTTTAAACGAGACATCCTGTGACGCAACGGTGACGCCCTGAATCAGCCCGGTATCCTGCGTCGGGAAGAAACCTTTCGGCACCATCAGATAGAGCAGCGCCGTCAGCCCGAAGGTCGCCAGCGCCACCAGTAGCGTCAGTTTCTGATGGTTCAGCACTACGGTCAGCAGCCGGTCATAGCCGCGCACCAGCCGGTCGAACAGCGCGCCGCCCTTGCGGGCAAAGGTTGACTGCTGCTCGGGCGGAATGTGCCGCAGCAGATACGCGCACAGCATCGGGGTCAGCGTCAGCGATACCAGCATCGACACCAGGATCGCCACCGCCAGCGTAATCGCGAACTCCCGGAACAGCCGCCCGACCACATCGCCCATAAACAGCAGCGGGATCAGCACCGCAATCAGGGAAAAGGTCAGCGAGATGATGGTGAAGCCAATCTGCTGTGAACCTTTCAGCGCCGCCTCCATCGGTGACTCGCCCTGCTCCAGCCGCCGGGAAATGTTCTCGACCACCACGATAGCGTCATCGATGACAAAACCGGTGGCGATGGTCAGCGCCATCAACGACAGATTATTCAGGCTGAAGCCCGCCAGATACATCACGCCAAAGGTGCCAACCAGCGACAGCGGCACCGCCACGCTGGGGATCAGCGTGGCGGCCACGTTGCGCAGGAACAGGAAGGTCACCATCACCACCAGCGCAATCGACAGCATCAGCTCAAACTGCACGTCGCTGATTGAGGCGCGAATGGTCTGGGTGCGGTCGGAGAGAATGGTCATCTTCACCCCGTCCGGCAGCGCCGCCTGCAGTGCAGGAAGCTGCGCCTTGATGTTGTCCACCACCTGAATCACGTTTGCGCCAGGCTGACGCTGCACGCTGATGACAATCGCGGGCTGGTTGTTGGCCCATGCGGACTGGAAGCTGTTCTCCGGACCCTGCTCAATATGGGCGATATCTTTCAGGCGCAGCGCCGCGCCGTTTTCGTAAGTGAGGATGAGGTTGCCGTACTCTTCGGCAGTACGCAGCTGGTCGTTAGCGTCGATGGTAACCGAATGATATTTGCCGTCAAAGCCGCCTTTAGAGCCATTGACGTTGCTGTTGCCGATCAGCGTATTTACCGCCTCCAGCGTCAGATGATGCGCCGCCAGCGCCTGCGGGTTCATCTGCACCCGAATCGCGGGCTGATGACCGCCCGCCAGCGTCACCATTCCGACGCCGGAAATCTGCGACAGCTTCAGCGCCACCCGGGTATTGACCAGATCCTGCACCCCGGTCAGCGGCAGCGTGTCTGAGCTGGCGGCCAGCGTCACCACCGCGCTGTCCGCCGGATTGACCTTTTTGTAGGTCGGCGGATTAGGCAGATCGTCGGGCAGCAGGTTATTTGCCGCGTTAATGGCCGCCTGTACCTCCTGCTCGGCGACATCCAGCGACAGATCCAGGCTGAACTTCAGGGTAATGATCGACGAGCCGCTGGCGCTGGTGGAACTCATCTGGCTCAGCCCCGCCATCTGCCCTAGCTGGCGCTCCAGCGGTGAGGTGACCGACGACGCCATCACATCCGGGCTGGCGCCCGGATAGAGCGTGGTGACCTGAATGGTCGGATAGTCGACCTGCGGTAACGCCGAGGTCGACAGAAATTTATAGGCAAAGATGCCCGCGATCAGCACGCCGACCATCAGCAGAATGGTAGCGACCGGACGCAGAATAAACAGGCGAGACGGGTTCATTTCGATACAGCACCGGCAGCGGGCGTCTCATCCGCCAGCGTGACTTTGCTGCCGCTGGTCAGACGATCGATCCCTTCCGTTACCAACCGATCACCCGGCGAAACACCACTGAGGATCGCCTGCTGATCGTTGCCGAACGCCGGTCCGGTGGTAACCGCTTTGCGCGTGACGGTATGATCTTTGTTGATCACAAAGACGAAGCTGCCATCGCTGCTGAGCTGCAGCGCCTGCGCCGGGACCACCGTCGCGCCTTTCAGCACCTGGGTCTGCAGCCTGATATTCACAAACTGGTTAGCAAACAGCGCCTCATCCTGGTTGGCAAACAGCGCCTTCAGCGCCACGGTGCCGGTGGCGGTGTCAATCTGGTTGCTGATGAACTTCACTTCGCCGCTGGCGAGCTGATGCTGGTTGTCCTGATCGAACAGCGTGGCGGGCAGGCTTTGCCCCTGATGCAGCACGCTGACCAGCGCCGGGATGTCGCTTTGTGGTACGCTAAAAGTCACGGCGGCGGGCTGCATCTGAGTGATGGTGACCAGGCCGGTACTGCTGGAGCTCTGTACCATGTTGCCGGGATCGACCTGACGCAGGCCGACGCGCCCGCTGATCGGAGCGGTGATCCGGGCATACTCAATGCTCAGCTTCGCACTGGCAATCTGCGCCTGATCGGCAGCAACAGCACCGCGATACTGCCCGACGGTGGCAATCTGGCTGTCCAGATCCTGACGCGCCAGCGCATCCTGGGCCGCCAGTTTGCGGTAACGCGCCAGCGTCAGCTCGGCACTTTTCAGCAGCGCCTGGTTTTCGCTGAGTTCAGCCTGATACTGGTTCAGCGTCGCCTGATAGCTGCGCGGATCGATCTGCGCCAGCAGTTGCCCGGCGCTGACCTTCTGCCCCTCAGTGAAGAAAACCTGCTCCAGCTGACCGTCAACGCGGCTGGTCACCGTCACGCTGGCGTTGGGGATCACCGTGCCGAGCGCGTTCAGCCACACCGGCACATCTGCCGTGCTGGCGACGCCACTGTGAACCAGCGTTGCACTGCCGCCCATCATGCCAGGCGCACCCGGTCCGCCCGGCGGCATTCCCTCACCCGGCCCGTGTCCCGAAGAGAGCAGACGCCAGATAACGCCCGCGACAATCGCAACAACCAGCAACAGGAGCAGCCATTTAAGCCCAAAGGAACGCGCGGGGCGAGAAAGGTGAGTCATTATCGAACTCTTCAGATAAGCAGAAAAAGAAATCCCGGAACGTGCGGAATGCGGCAGTGAAAACCGGCTGTGGCGAGCAAAAAAAGCGCCAGGCGTCACGACGGCCATTATCGGTGAAAAGCGACGCGCATTTCTACCGGCAAACTGTCAGGGATTCGTTAAAAACGATGATAATTTAACGGCGGTCAATACAGCCGAAAAGGCAGGGTCCGGTGCGCAGGCAAAAAAAACCCACGCATCTGCGTGGGTCGGTGTAATAACAGGGTCTCACTGCCGAAGCGGTGTTGTTTTCACACCCATCAATACCTCTGGGACTGCTATCCTCGCACTGATTGACCGCGCGGAGACAGCAGGAAAACGCAACTGAATTCGGGGAAGTGCAACGAGGTGTATATAACCTTCACGCCTCGCTTACACTCTGATTTAACTAAGATTTATCTGAAGAGCTGGCCGCAGGTTTGGTGTAGATGGCATCCGGCGCAACGTTCATGTGTTTCAGTACCGGCCCCATGATGTTGCCGAATACCGGCGCAGCAACCGAACCACCAAAGTGATCGCCCGCCGTCGGATGGTTGATCATTACCACCAGCGCCACTTCAGGATGGCTGGCGGGCGCGAGTCCGGCGGTGTAGTTGACGTAGCCGCCATCATACTTGCCGCTGGTGCCCATCTTTTCCGCCGTACCGGTTTTGGTTGCCAGACGGTAGCCCGGCACCGCCGCTTTCAGTCCGGTTCCGCCTGGCAGGACATCACTCTCCAGCATATGCACCACCTCTTTCACCGTTTCCGGGTTGGCAACCTGCCGTCCCATGACCGGTGGCGTGACGCGGGTGATCGACAGCGGACGGTAAACGCCATAAGAGCCGAGCGTGGCGTATTCGCGGGCAATCTGCAGCGGCGTAACGCGCAGGCCATAACCAAAGGAGAAGGTGGCACGCTCAATGTCAGCCCAGCGGGCACGGTGCAGCGGGAAGTAACCGACGCTTTCGCCGGTCAGCCCTAATCCGGTCGGCTTGCCCAGGCCAAACGCGTGATAGGTATTCACCAGCGCTTCCGCGGGCATCGCCAGCGCGAGATGAGAGACCCCGATGTCGCTCGATTTTTGCAGAATGCCGGTCATGGTCAGGCGCGGCCAGTGGCCAACGTCACGGATCAGGTGGCCGTTCACGCTGTAAGGGGTAGTGTCGATTACCGAGTCCGGGCGAACCAGATGGCGCTCCAGTGCTTCCATTACCACCAACGGCTTGACGGTCGATCCCGGTTCGTAGCTGTCATTGATGGCCGAGTTACGCATCTGCGCCGGGGTGGCCCCTTCATAGTTGTTGGGGTTGAACGACGGATAAGAAGCCATCGCCAGAATCTCGCCGGTGTCGATCTTTACCAGCACGGCGGCACCCGAGTCCGCCTTGTTAATCAGCACGCCGTCGCGCAGTTTGCTGTAGAGCGTGTACTGGTCATATTTGTCGATGCTGAGCTGCACCGTGGGCGGCTGCGTCGGCGGCTGGTAGTTAATCATCGCGATGATATTGCCCGCCGCATCCTGACGATAAACCTCTTTGCCCGGCTCGCCCTGCAACACTTTATCAAAGCCTTTTTCCAGCCCGTTCAGGCCGACGTTATCCGCGCCAACGATGCCGATCAGCGGCGCAGAGGCTTCGCTCATCGGATAGAAACGGCTGTCGTCATAAACTTCACTGATGCCTTTCAGCTTCAGCTCTTTAATGTCTTTGGCAATGCCCAGTTCGACTTTACGTCCCAGATAGAGGAAGCGACGTTTCGGGTTGGCGGTGATCTGCGCCGCCAGCTGTTCAGGACGGGTGTTGAGTGCGGCCGCAAGATAGGCCCATTTGGCACTGGTAAAATCGGGGTTGCTCTCCAGCACGCGCAGTGGATCGGCAATCACGTCGCGCGATGGCACGCTGAGCGCCAGGGCTTCGCCGTTACGATCCAGCAGCGTGCCGCGGCTGGTGGGCAGCGTGACGGTTCGCAGCGATCGCTGATCCGCTTCGTGCTCCAGCATCGGCTGATTCAGGAACTGCAGGTCCGCGACGCGCGCCAGCAGCACCACCAGACAGGTCGTGACACCGAGGCAGATCAGCCGAAAACGAAAAGGGTTAAAGGGCGCTTTTATCTGGTCTTTTCCCAGTAGTTTTTTAATCCGGGGCATGGCATTCCGCTGCGCAAAATAAAGAGAATAGGCTGGTGCCAGCAGTTATAAAGAAAGCGCTGGCCGTATAACAGGAAAACTGTGTATCAGTTCGTTATTGGCAACGGATTTTTGGCAAAAAAAACCTGCGCATCTGCGCAGGTTGGTGTAATCAAGAAAATCTATTGATGTTCACCCATCAATACCTCTGGGACCCTGAATGTAGCAAAGGGGATTGATCGGCTGCCATCGCCCAAACGCAACAGTTACCCGCAAAATGTAACCAGCCATGAGATCCTTACGCTATTGTGCAATCCTGATGTTTTTTGATTTCTACCAGGCAACTCATGGCGTTTGGCCCCTGCGTCAGCGACGAGGTGCCGATGTCGAGCGTCAGCACGTTGGGGTTACCCGCGCGGTCAAAAGGCTGCCACGCCCTGCCGAAGCCCGGATCAAACCAGGCACCGGTGGCGATAATCACCACGCCCTGCGTGACACCCTCAGTGATGCGCACACCCGCCAGCATCACACCACGGGCGTTGCTCACCTCTATCTCATCGCCTTCCACCAGTCCGCGCGCGGCCGCATCCACTGGATGCATGGCGAGCGTTTCATGTCCCGCCGTTTTGTTGCCCTGCACCGTGTCGGTGGCATCGAGCTGGCTGTGTAACCGGTCGGACGGCTGAATGGAGATCATGTGCAGCGGATAGTCACGGCTGACGGGCGAACCGAGCCACTCCTGCGGTTCACGCCACTCCGGATGACCGGCGAAATCGTCCAGCTGGTAGTCCGCGATGGTCTGGCTGAACAGCTCGATTTTGCCGCTGACGGTTTTGATTGGATTGGCCTGCGGATCGGCGCGGAAATCCGCCATAAACTGATAAGGCTTGCCGCCTTCCGGAATTTCCACAAAGCCGCGCTGCCAGAATTCATCAAACTCCGGAAAATCAATGCCTTTGCGCTGATGCGCGGTGGCGCACTGCTGATAGAGATGCGCGATCCACTGCATCTCACTGCGCCCTTCGGTGAAGGTGTCGCGATAACCGAGACGCTCTGCTAAATCGGCAAAAATATCGAAGTCGTTGCGCGCCTGATGCTGCGGCTTAATCGCCTGATGCATGGCAAGCACAAAGCGGTCACGTGACGAGCCGCCGATGTCGTTGCGCTCCAGCGTGGTCGTCGCAGGCAGCACGATATCCGCCATCTGCGCCGCTGGCGTCCAGACGATATCCTGCACCACCACCGTATCAGGCCGTTGCCAGCCTTCCACCAGCCGGTTCAGCTGCTGATGATGGTGGAAAGGATTGCCGCCCGCCCAGTGCACCATGCGAATGTCGGGATAGTGCAGCGTTTCGCCCTGGAAGCTATAGGGCTGGCCGGGATTGAGCAGCATATCGCTGATGCGCGCCACCGGAATCGACAGCCCCGAAGGATTGGGACCGGTGCTCATCATCGGCGCTGGCCCTTCCTGACGCGGGTTACCGACGCTGTTCATCGACCCGTGACCAAAGGAGAACCCCGCGCCCGGCAGGCCAGGCTGACCGAGCATTGAGGAGAGCGCAATCATCATCCAGTAAGGCTGCTCGCCGCGATGGGCGCGCTGCACAGAGTAGGAGCAGGTAATAAAACTGCGTTTGCCGGTCAGCTGCTGCGCCAGCTGCACGATGCGGTCAGCCGGGATGCCGGTGATACGGCTGGCCCAGCCGGCGGTTTTCGCCACGCCGTCGGTTTCGCCCAGCAGATAGGCGCGCAGCTGCGGCCAGCCGGTGCAGTGGCTGGCGAGAAACGCTTCGTCAACCGCGCCGCGCTGGGTGATTTCGTGACCCAGCGCCAGCATCAGCGCTACATCGGTATTGGGGCGAATCGGGATCCACTCGGCGTTGACAAACGCCGGGCAGTCATCGCGCATCGGGCTGATGTTGATAACCGGCGTACCTTTGGCCGCCAGCTGCATCAGCGCCGGTTTCAGGCTGTGCTGCCCTGCGCCCCCCGAGGCGACCTGGCCGTTTTTCAGCGCCAGCCCGCCAAAGGCGACAAATATTTCGGCATGTTCCACCACCTGCGGCCACTCGGTGACGCGTCCGGTCAGCGGCATATAGGTGCCGATCACATAGGGCAGGAAGAACTGCGCGGCACCCCAGCTGTAGTTACCCTGCTGATCGACGCCGCCGCCGCCCTGAAAGTAGAAGCGACGCACCAGCGTGCGGGCATGGTTGACGCGTCCGGCCGATGACCAGCCGTAGGAGCCGTTGAAAATGCCCGACGCCCCGTAGCGCTCGCGGACGCGGCGATTCTCTTCCGCCACCAGATCCAGCGCGGTTTCCCAGTCCACAGCGACAAAATCTTCCCGGCCACGCAGCGTGCGGTCGCTCTTTTCGCGTGACTTCAGCCACGAGCGGCGCACCATCGGCTGGCGAATGCGTTTGTCGGAGTAGACCAGCTCGGGAATGGTGTGGATCATCGGCGACGGATCGGCATCGGCGAAGAAAGGTTCGCAGCCAATCAGACGATCGTTTTCAGTGACGGCGGTAAACGCGCCCCAGTGCGCCAGATGTGGCACTTTGGTTTTCATCGTTGTTTTTTTCACGGTAGCCAGGTGGGGAACTGAGCATAACATGGTGCGACGTCTCAGCAGAAGATGTGCAGCAGCGGCCGTTTTTGCCCCTTTTTGCGACGACGCTGGCATTCTGTCGGGTTGATGTGTCCGCCCTTTTCCGTAACACTGATGCGATGTGTAAACGTTTTCCCCAAAGCAGGTCAACGCATGGCTACCATAAAGGATGTTGCGCGACTGGCGGGCGTTTCTGTCGCCACAGTCTCCCGTGTAATCAATAATTCTCCCAAAGCCAGCGATAGCTCCCGACAGGCCGTAGGCCTGGCGATGGAGCAGCTTCAGTATCACCCGAATGCCAACGCACGCGCGCTGGCGCAGCAATCGACCGAAACACTCGGCCTGATTGTCGGTGACGTCTCCGATCCCTTTTTTGGTGCCATGGTTAAGGCCGTGGATGAAGTGGCAGGCGACACCGGTAACTTTTTGCTGATTGGTAACGGTTACCATAATGAGCAAAAAGAGCGGCAGGCCATTGAACAGCTGATGCGTCACCGCTGCGCGGCGCTGGTGGTGCATGCTAAGAAAATTCCCGACGCAGAACTGGAAGTGCTGATGAAGCAGGTGCCCGGAATGGTGCTGCTGAACCGGCTGATCAAAGGCTTTGAAAAGCGCTGTATTGCACTTGACGATCGCTACGGCGCCTGGCTGGCGACCCGCCATCTGATCCAGCTCGGCCACCAGAATATCGCCTTTATCTGCTCAACCCACACCATCTCTGATGCCGAAGATCGCCTGCAGGGTTACTACGATGCGCTGAAAGAGCACGGTCTGCCGTGCAGCGATCGGCTGGTGACCTGGGGCGAACCGGACGAAGTGGGCGGTGAGCAGGCGATGACAGAACTGCTGGGACGCGGCAGAAATTTCACCGCCGTCGCCTGCTACAACGACTCCATGGCGGCAGGCGCGCTGGCGGTCCTGAGCGATAACGGCGTCCGCGTACCGGAAGAGATGTCGCTGATCGGCTTCGATGATGTGCTGGTATCGCGTTATGTGCGACCACGCCTCACCACCGTCCGCTATCCGATTGTCACGATGGCGCAGCAGGCCGCTCAGCTGGCCCTGGCGCTGGCCAACGACCTGCCGCTGCCGGAAGTCACTCACATGTTCAGCCCGACGCTGGTGCGCCGTCACTCGGTCAGCGGCCCGGCCTGACGCCGCGGAGGCCGGTTCATCCGGCCATCGCGTTTACTGAAAGGCACGCAGCAGCGTCTCCAGCGGCTGACCCGCGCTATCACCGTTTCATCCTGCACCTCTCCGGCGGCATCCAGAGTCGCCTGCATCCCGGCCACTTCAGCGGCATCAGATGCCTGATGACGAACGTAAGCATTCACCAGCGGGAGGCCCATGGTACTGAGCATTTCGATCGGTTGCACGCCGTGTACCAGCGGCTTCAGCGTCGCGCTGCTGTTGACGATCGGCATTACCGCACGCGTGTTGGCCTGCCAGCGCCGCAGGAAACCTGAACTTTAGTCCGATTTTTTACATCCGCCGGAATTTTCTGCCGGGTTGAGGCTTCCTTGTTTCAGGTCAAATTCGGGCGCAATAATTCGCAGCAATCACTACATGTAGGGAATAGAATCCATCTGAACCCCATATGTAGTTAACGGAGAGAGAAATGGCGACGGTGGTAATCAAGCGTGATGGATGCCGGACAGGCTTTGATGCGCAGCGTATTGAGCAGGCTGTCATGGCGGCGGCACGGGCAGCAGAGGTCGACGATACGGCCTGGTGCGCGCAGGTCGCTGAGCGCGTTGCTCTGCGGCTGGCCGATCGTCCTGAGGTGGCTATCCGTGAGATTCAGTGTGCGGTAGAAGAGACGCTGATGGCGGGTCCTTATCCGCAGCTGGCGCGCGCCTACATTGAATACCGCCACGATCGCGATGTCGCCCGCGATCGTCAGAGCCAGTTACATCACGCCATTCGCGGTCTGGTCGATCAGACCAACGCGGCGCTGCTGAACGAGAATGCCAACAAAGATAGCAAAGTGATCCCGACACAGCGCGATCTGCTGGCCGGGATCGTGGCGAAGCACTACGCGCAGCAGCAGATCCTGCCGCGGGATATCGTTCTGGCGCATGAGCGCGGCGAGATCCACTATCACGATCTCGACTATTCCCCCTTCTTTCCGATGTTTAACTGCATGCTGATCGATCTGAAAGGCATGCTGACCAACGGCTTCAAAATGGGCAACGCTGAGATCGAGCCGCCTAAATCAATCGCCACCGCCACTGCTGTGACGGCGCAGATTATCGCCCAGGTCGCCAGCCATATTTATGGCGGCACCACCATTAACCGCATTGATGAAGTGCTGGCCCCGTTTGTTGAGCAGAGCTATGCCCGGCATCTGACGATCGCTGAGCAGTGGCAGATTCCGCAGGCTGAACAGTATGCACGCCAGCGTACGGAGAAGGAGTGCTACGACGCCTTTCAGTCGCTGGAGTATGAGGTGAATACCCTGCACACCGCCAACGGCCAGACGCCGTTTGTCACCTTTGGTTTCGGCCTGGGAACGGACTGGGCGGCACGGCTGATTCAGCAGTCGATTCTGCGTAACCGGCTGGCCGGACTGGGCAAAAATCGCAAAACCGCGGTGTTCCCGAAACTGGTATTCAGCATTCGTGAAGGCGTCAACCGCCGGGCGGGCGACGTTAACTACGACATCAAGCAGCTGGCACTGGAATGTGCCAGCAAGCGGATGTATCCCGATATCCTCAATTACGATCAGGTGGTAAACGTCACCGGTTCGTTCAAAACGCCCATGGGCTGCCGCAGCTTCCTGGGCGTTTATGAAGAGAATGGCGAGCAGATTCATGAGGGCCGCAACAACATTGGTGTGATCAGCCTGAACCTGCCGCGCATTGCGCTGGAGGCGGCGGGGGATGAAGCACATTTCTGGACGTTGCTTGATGCCCGCCTGCTGCTGGCTAAGCGGGCGCTGATGACGCGGGTGGCGCGCCTGGAGAAGACCAAAGCGCGCGTTGCGCCCATCCTCTATATGGAAGGTGCCTGCGGCGTCCGGCTGAACGCGGATGATGAAGTCGGCCCTATTTTCCGTAATGGCCGGGCGTCACTGTCGCTGGGCTATATCGGCCTGCACGAAACCCTGAATGCGCTCAGCGGCGGCCACCAGCATCCTTACGATGACGCGGCGCTGCGCGCCAAAGGCGTAGAGATCATTGCGTACCTGCGCGCCACCACTGACCGCTGGAAAGCGGAAACAGGCTACGGCTTCAGCCTTTACAGCACGCCGAGCGAAAACCTGTGCGACCGCTTCTGCCGTCTCGATGCGGCACAGTTTGGCGTGGTGGCGGGCGTTACCGACAAGGGTTATTACACCAACAGCTTCCATCTCGATGTCGGGAAGAAGGTGAACCCTTACGATAAAATCGACTTTGAAGCGCCCTATCCGCCGCTGGCGAATGGCGGATTCATCTGTTACGGCGAATACCCGAACGTACAGCACAACCTCAAAGCGCTGGAGGATGTCTGGGATTACAGCTACGACCGCGTCCCCTATTACGGTACCAATACGCCGATTGATGAGTGCTACGAGTGCGGCTTCAATGGCGAGTTTACCTGTACCAGCCGTGGCTTTACCTGTCCGAACTGCGGCAATCACGATCCGGCTCGCGTCTCTGTTACACGGCGGGTCTGTGGCTATCTGGGCAGCCCGGATGCGCGACCGTTTAACGCCGGTAAGCAACAGGAAGTGCAGCGTCGCGTTAAACATCTGGCAGACGGACCGCTGGGATGATGCATATTCACCGCTACTACGATGTGGATATCGTGAATGGCCCCGGCACCCGCTGTACGCTGTTTGTCGCCGGATGCGAACATCAGTGTCGCGGCTGCTACAACCAGAGCACCTGGCGTCTTGATTCCGGCGTGCCCTTTACGCTGGCGATGGAGGAGCAACTGCTGGCGGATTTGCAGGACACACGCATTCCGCGCCAGGGCTTGTCGCTGAGTGGCGGCGATCCCCTTCATCCGCATAACGTGCCGCACATTCGCCGGCTGGTGAAGCGGGTGCGGCAGACATGTCCCGGTAAAGATATCTGGCTCTGGACCGGCTATCGCATGCAGGAGCTGAATGCGGCACAGCGCGCCGTGCTGGACTATCTCGACGTGCTGATCGATGGCCGCTTTGTTGAAGAGGAGAAAGATGCCACGCTGCAATGGCGCGGCAGCCGAAATCAGATCATCTGGCAGTTACGCTGAATGACGCGGGATGTCGCCCGACTCAATGATGTTGACGCTCTCACCACCTGGCGTGAATGCCTGCTGATGCAGACAGCGTGCCACGTCGCGTGCGTGAACCGCTCGCCAGTTGCCCGGCAGCAGCGAAAACAGCGGTCCCGCCAGGCTTTCGCCCTGTCGTTTCCGCGCGCGATCCCCCAGCAGCAGTGAAGGTCGGACCAGCGTCAGCCGCGACCAGCCCTGATGGCGCAGCGCATTCTCCATTTCGCCTTTGACGCGATTGTACAAAAACGGTGAGTGACGGCTGGCACCGTGCGCGCTGACCACCAGCATCTGCTTCGCCCCCAGACGTAATCCGCATAACCCGCTGTCTGCCACCAGCGTGTAATCGACATGAATAAAGGCCTGCTTGCTGCCCGCCTGCTTACGTGTGGTGCCCAGGCAGCAGAACACCGTATCCAGCGGACTCTGCAGCGGCCCCAGCACATCGGTGAGATCGGCTTCAACCGGATTCACCACTTTGTGCATCGCGGGCAGTGGCCGGCGGGTGGGCGCGATGATCTCATCAACACGTGGATCCTCAATCAGTAAGCGCAGCAGATGCGACCCGACTAACCCAGTGGCACCGGTCAGTAATACGCGATTCATCTCAGATTCATCCTTATTTCACTGCTGACAGCTTAAAAGATAGCTGATCTTAACGGGCTGGCTTGCGTTTTCACGCTCAGCGACCAGGCTTACAGCGTTATCCGGAAAGCGCCTCGCGCTCCACAAATTTAATGAGGAAAAAAGATGAGCAAGAAAGTGGCGGTTTTGATTACCGATGAATTTGAAGACTCAGAATTTACCTCACCTGCGGAAGCCTACAAAGGCGCTGGTTTTGAGGTAGTGACCATTGAGAAACAGGCCGGTAATGTCGTTAAAGGCAAGAAAGGCGAAGCGGAAGTAACCATCGATCGAAGCATTGATGACGTCAGCCCGGCGGAATTCGATGCCCTGCTGCTGCCCGGCGGCCACTCGCCTGACGCCCTGCGCGGCGACGATCGTTTTGTTGCCTTTACCAAAGAGTTTGTCGCCAGCGGCAAACCGATCTTTGCCATCTGCCACGGTCCACAGCTGCTGATTAGCGCAAACGGCGTGCGCGGTCGCAAGATGACCACCGTTAAAGCCGTTGCCATTGACCTGATCAATGCCGGTGCTGATTTCCATGATAAGGAAGTTGTCGTGGACGGCGATAAGCTGGTCACCAGCCGTACGCCGGACGATTTACCGGCCTTTAACCGTGAATCTCTGCGGATCCTCGAAGCGCTGTAAATCCGCCACGCCCTTTTTCAGCTGAAAGGGGCGTATCTATTTCTCCCGCTGCCAGGCAATTTTCTTGCCGAATCCCAGCGAATTATCCGTCATCTTCATCTCATCCAGCTCAATCTCCCACAGCGGTGCTGACACTTTGCGTGAGACCGGAAAACGTTTCTGGTAAGCCGCTCTGGCGACCTGCTCTGATACCTCATCCAGCCGTCTGACCCGGCCATGATACTGCACCCCTTTAATCAGCATTACAGTTCTGGGCTGGCCATTGACGGTGCCTGCAACCTGCGGATTCTGCAGCATGAGTTCACCGTGGCGGGTATCGGGTTCAGTCATAATCCAGAAGACCATGCGCGTCTCATCAAAGACGTAGTAGCAGTTAGCGCACCAGAGTTGATCGTCGGCGTTACAGCAGAGTGAAAGCACATGCTGCTTTCGGAGGTAGCGAACCAGATGGGCGTGATCGGACAAGGTAAACTCCTGACGGTGCACCGGAGCGTGAAGCACGCTACACTGCCCGGCACCTTTTTTTGGGGATAGATTACGATGGGTCAGCAGTGGCAACTCTACATCGTCCGGACGGCGAAAGGGAGCCTGTACACCGGCATCACCACGGATGTGGTGCGCCGGGTTGCTCAGCACCAGAGCGGACGCGGCGCCCGCGCGCTGCGCGGCAAAGGTCCGCTGGACCTGGTGTTTCACTGTGAGGCGGGCGATCGCGCCAGCGCCTCCAGACTGGAGTATCAGGTTAAGCAACTGACCCGTCAGCAGAAGTTACTGCTGGTGGCGGGTCAGCCGATCAATCTGAAGAGCTGGCTGGGTATTACGGCTGGCGATTAAAAGGTTCAGCGTAGTCGATCTGTCCTTCCGCGCCGTCAAAAGCATTGTTCGCCAGACGGTAAACCTGGAACGTTGCCTCTGTTCCCGGCCAGCGACTGCGCAGGCCATGGCGTACAGCCGGTTCAAAACCAAACCGGCTGTACAGCGCCGGCTCGCCCAGCACCACGACCGCGCTGTAGCCAAATTCATTGAGCGTATCCAGCCCCTCATAAATCAGCTTGCTGGCAATGCCCTGACCACGCAGCGTCTCATCGACGGCCAGCGGTGCCAGAGCCACCCAGCCGCGATCTTCGCCCTGAACGCTGACCGGACTGAATGCGGCATAACCCAGCACCTGTCCCTCATCATCCGTGGCGACCACGCCCAGGGTCAGCAGGCCATCTTCACGCAGCGCCTGAGTCAGTTCCGCCTCGGCTGAACGGCTGAAGCAGCGTCTGAGTAGTGCGTCGATGCCTGCAGCATCAACACCAATTTCGCTCCGGATCAACATGCGGCACCCGCGCGCGCCTGTGTGGCCTTCGCGTCCTGTTTCATGCCAGCGTCGACACATGCCGCCATCTGCTCAATAGCCGTGCGTAACGCGGTGGGCATAGCTTCGGGTTCAATAGCATCCATTACGTTCTTCACCTCAAGTCCCAGTTCTGTGTCACCTTCAATCACCAGACGGCGTTGAAAGAACAGCATGTCGGGATCTGCTTTACGTGCTGCCACCAGCAACAGATCATTGGCATTGCCCCGAAACCAGACATCCGCTTCGGACTGTTGCAATACCGCCAGTCGGCCATCCTGCAGCGTGGTTATCCATTGCAGATTGAGATCGGCAATCCCGATACCCAGCAGGCGACCGTTCAGAAAGTCTAACTCACCTTCAGCCAAAGCATGGCGAAATTGCCAGTTTAAGAGTTGTTGCAGCAGCAACTTTTTGACCGGGAATGGGGTGAGCGCTACGGGTAACCCTAAGATTTTTGGACCGTTTTTCACAAAATGGGCATGTATCCGCTCTAACACTTTCGTCACTCCCTTCAGAAAATTTTACGTATATTGCCATATCCTTTTCTGCGCGCCTCATCCGGGATCAATAAAAAACGCTGCCATGAAGGGGAAAAAAGCACCGCCAGGCCGGATGAACTGGAATTTCACTGCCCCAAATCAACACGCTCGCCGGACCAGATGCCTAGACTCGACGCCCATCGCATGTTGAGAGGAACACCTATGGAACTGCTCTGCCCGGCAGGAAACTTACCCGCAGTGCGCACCGCCACAGAGAATGGTGCGGATGCGGTCTATGTAGGACTGAAAGATGACACCAATGCCCGTCACTTTGCGGGCCTGAACTTCACCGATAAAAAGCTGGCTGAAGCGGCGCGCTATCTCCATCAGCATCGGCGCAAACTGCATGTGGCGATCAACACGTTTGCCCACCCGGATGGCATGGGACGCTGGCAGCGGGCGATTGATGTGGCGGCGCAAAACGGAGCCGACGCGCTGATTCTGGCCGATATTGCCACGCTGGAGTATGCCGCGAAGCATTATCCACAGGTTGAACGTCATCTCTCTGTGCAGGCTTCGGCAACCAATCCTGAGGCGATTCGCTTTTATCATCGCCACTTCAATCTGCAGCGCGTGGTGCTGCCGCGGGTGTTGTCGATTCATCAGGTTAAACAACTGGCGCGCAGCACGCCGGTGCCGCTGGAGGTGTTCGCCTTTGGCAGCCTGTGCATTATGGCGGAAGGCCGCTGCTATCTCTCCTCCTGGATGACCGGCGAATCGCCTAACAGCGCAGGTGCCTGCTCCCCGGCGAAGTTTGTGCGCTGGCAGCAGACGCCGCAGGGCATGGAGTCACGCCTGAATGATGTGCTGATTGATCGCTACGCGCCCGATGAGAGCGCCGGTTACCCGACGCTCTGCAAAGGACGCTATGAGGTTAACAATCAGCGTTATCACGTGCTGGAGGAGCCTGCCAGTCTCAACACCCTGGAACTGCTGCCGGAGTTGCTGCGTGCAGGCATCGCCTCGGTGAAAATTGAAGGCCGGCAGCGCAGTCCCGCCTATGTCGCTGATGTGGCGCGCGTCTGGCGTCAGGCGATCGATCGCTGCAAGGCGCAGCCGGAACAGTTTGACGTCGCGCCACAGTGGATGCAGACGCTGGGCGATCTCTCCGAAGGCACGCAAACCACGCTGGGTGCTTATCACCGTGAATGGCAATAAGGAGTCATGATGCAATATGCCCTTGGGCCGGTGCTCTGGTACTGGCCGACCGATACGCTGGAAGATTTCTACCAGCAGGCTGCCCGCAGTCGTGCGGATATTATTTATCTCGGCGAGGCGGTGTGCAGTAAACGCCGTGCCACGCCCTATGCCCGCTGGATGGCGCTGGCGCGTGAGGTGGCATCCAGCGGCAAACAGGTCGTACTCAGCACGCTGGCGCTGCTGCAATCCCCTTCTGAGCTGAAAGAGCTGCAGCGCTATGTAGAAAACGGCGAGTTCCTGATTGAAGCCAATGATATTGGCACGGTAAACATGGCTGCTGAGCGCCATCTGCCCTTTGTCGCCGGTCCGACGCTGAATGTCTATAACGCCGACACGCTGCAGCTGCTGGTCAAAGAGGGCATGACGCGCTGGTGTATACCGGTGGAGATGTCGCGTGACTGGCTGCTACAGCTGCTGGCACAGTGCGAAACACGGGGTATCCGGCAGCAGTTTGAGGTGGAGGTAATAGGCTACGGTCATCTGCCGCTGGCGCTGTCAGCGCGCTGCTTCACCGCCCGCTCGGAAAACCGCGCGAAAGATGACTGCGAAACCTGCTGCATCAACTATCCGACAGGCCGTCGTGTCAACTCTCAGGAGGGACAGCAGGTGTTCGTTCTCAATGGTATTCAGACAATGAGTGGCTACTGCTACAACCTGGGTAACGATCTGGCGGGGATGCGTGGCCAGGTCGATTGCGTGAGACTCTCGCCGCAGGATACATCGACGCTGGCGGAGATTGACCGTTTCCGCGCTAATGAAAACGGTCAGGCCCCGCTTATGGTCGCAAAAGGCTGCGATTGTAACGGTTACTGGCGCAAACTGGCGGGTATGACGCTGGCATCCTGAGTAAAAGCACATACCGGCTATATTCCTGCTGAGGTTAGCAGTTTTAATATAAGGAATGATGCGTAATACTAAATGGTGCAGGTTTTTACACCTGCGCCATACAACGGGAGTAGTCATGTCTGATAAAAAACCTCTTCGCCTGTCCGTGCTGGATCTTGCGCCGATTCCACAGGGCGCGACCGCACGGAATGCGTTCCATAATTCACTGGCGCTGGCGCGTCAGGCTGAAAAACTGGGCTTTGAACGCTACTGGCTGGCTGAACATCACAACATGACAGGGATTGGCAGCGCTGCGACGTCGGTGTTGATCGGCTATCTGGCGGCGAACACCGAGACCCTGAAGCTGGGCTCAGGTGGCATTATGCTGCCTAACCATGCGCCGCTGGTCATCGCCGAGCAGTTTGGCACCCTGGCCTCTCTCTATCCTGGCCGTATCGATCTCGGTTTAGGGCGCGCACCCGGTTCTGACCAGCGCACCATGATGGCGCTGCGCCGTCACCAGGCCAGCATGCACGCTGACACCTTTCCCGAAGATGTGGCTGAGCTGATTCACTGGTTTGATGCTGACCCGGATGCGCAACTGCCGGTTCAGCCCGTGCCGGGTCTGGGCCTGAAGATCCCGGTCTGGCTGCTCGGTTCCAGCCTCTACAGCGCGCAGCTGTCAGCGAAAATGGGCCTGCCGTTTGCCTTTGCCTCCCATTTCGCGCCTGACCAGCTGTTTCAGGCGCTGCACGTGTATCGTGAGAACTTCCAGCCTTCAGCGCGTCTCGATAAACCTTATGCCACCGTCTGCATTAACGTGGTTGCCGCTGATAATGAACGTGATGCGCGCTTCCTGTTTACCTCACAGCAGCAGCAGTTTATTAACCTGCGCCGCGGCAAACCTGGCCCGTTGCCGGCACCGGTTGAGAACATGGATAACCTCTGGTCGCCGTCAGAGCAGTATGGCGTGCAGCAGGCGCTCAGCATGTCGCTGGTGGGCGATACCGACAAGGTGCGTCATGGCCTGGCCTCGCTGATGCGTGAAACGCAGGCAGATGAAATTATGGTTAATGGCCAGATTTTTGACAGCGAAGCACGTCTGCGCTCCTTTGCCATTGCGATTGAAGCGGCAAACAGCCTGTAATCAGTTTTGTGGTGGGCGCAGGGTATCCGGGCTCACCGCCAGCTGACGACTGTCCCTGGCCGGGGATTGCCCATACAGGCGGCGATACTCCCGGCTGAACTGTGATGCGCTCTGATAGCCCACCCGATAGCCTGCGGTACCGGCATCCAGCTTTTCCACCATCATCAGACGTCGCGCCTCGTTGAGCCGCAGTTGTTTCTGGTATTGCATCGGCGTCATGGCCGTGACGGCTTTGAAGTGATGATGCAGCGAAGAGATACTCATGCCGACACTGCTGGCGAGCTGGTCTATCTTCAGCGGCTGATGAAAATTCTCCCGCAGCCAGCGGGCAGCCTGCGCCACCCGGTTACCCGGTCGCTCAGCCATCGCCATGTTCAGGATCCGCGATCCCTCCGGTCCTGTCAGCAGCCGGTAGAAAATCTCCTGCTCAATCAGCGGGGCCAGCGCCTCAATATCTTCCTGATGGTCAAGCAGACGCACCAGCCGGATGACCGCATCCACCAGCAAAGGTGAAACCTTATGCACGGTGACACCACGTTCATTGCCTGCGGTCGACAGCGGCAGCGTTGGCGGAAACTGTTCAAGGTAACGCATGAGTCTGGATTCATTAATGGCGATACCTATCCCGAGATTCGGCTTTTCCGGCGTGGCGACAGTGACGCAGGCGCGCACTGGCATATCCAGCGTCACCAGCAACAGATCCCCCGGTCCATAGTGCAGCACCTCATCACCCATATGCAGTGCTTTGCTGCCCTGCGCTACCAGCGCAAAACTGGCCCATTGAGCAAAGTGCATCGGCTCAGTGGGCGCTGAAACCCGGCCAAAAAACAGGCAATCGATAGCGCTGGAATGCCGGCCATCCTCCGGCGCATGACGGGCAATTAACTGTGCCAGTGCCTGCCACTTGTCACTCTCTGTCACTGCGTTCTCTCCTTCCGCTCTCTGTGCCGATATTACCTGACGTCACGCGAAATACCTGCCCTGCTGCCGCACTTTTGCAGGATCGTGCAAGAAGCTTGCAGGATTGCGCTACCCGCTTTTCGCCACCAGCGCGCATAGTCTTTCGACGCAATCATTACGGCGGAGAATGACATAATGAAAGCACTGCAGAACAAAGTCGCACTGGTGACAGGCGCCTCAAAAGGCATTGGTGCAGCGATTGCCATCGCGTTCGCCGCAGCGGGCGCTCGGGTCGTGGTCAACTATCGTCAGGATGAGGCGGGAGCGGCAGACGTGGTCAGCGATATCGTCACACTGGGCAGTGAAGCCGTGGCGGTACAGGCTGATATCTCTCATCTGCGGGATGTGGAACGGTTGTTCGCTACCACCGCAGAGTCTTTCGGCGCACCCGATATTGTGGTGAATAATGCGGGCAGTTTTCATCATGGCGAGTTTGCGGCGCTGACGCCGGAGGAGATGCAGCAGCAGATTAACGTTAACCTGCTCGGCACGCTGATGGTCTGTCAGCAGGCGATTCGTCACTTTCCCGCGCACGGCGGCAGCATTATCAACCTCAGCGCCCTGAACAGTAAAAACAGTACGCCAGGTTCCGTACTCTGGGCGGCCACCAAAGGTGCAGTGGATACGCTGACTCAGGGGCTGGCGCGCGAGCTGGGCGCAAAAAATATCCGGGTTAACGCGCTGGCACCTGGCATGATTCTGACCGAAGGATTGCTGGCCGCGAAGAGGATGAGCCCGCAGCTCAAGGCACAGCTGCTGGCGGCTACCCCGCTGGGGCGCTTTGGTCTGCCGGAGGATGTGGCGCAGGTCGCGCTGTTTCTGGCCTCTGAGGAGTCCGCTTATGTCAGCGGCGAGCGCGTTATGATCAGCGGCGGTGCCTGACAGGCATAAAAAAAGGGAAGCCAGTGGCTTCCCTTTTTGTTACGACGTTAAGTCGTTATGCATCACGACGACGTGGAGCGGCTGCGCCCTCTTCACGACGTGGACCACGACCGCCTTCACGGTTGAAGCTGCGTCCGCCGCCTTCACGACCACCTTCACGGCGTTCAGAAGAGAAGCGACGACCACCTTCACGGTTGCCAGCGCCTGGACCATTACGACGATCACCACCAGCCGGACGACGGTCACCACGACCTTCGTTTGGCTGTGCATCACCCAGCAGCTGCATATTCATCGGTTTGTTCAGAATACGCGTACGGGTGAAGTGCTGCAGCACATCGCCTGGCATGCCTTTCGGCAGCTCAATAGTCGAGTGATTACCGAACAGCTTGATGTTACCGATGTAACGGCTGCTGATGTCACCTTCATTAGCGATAGCGCCAACAATGTGACGAACTTCAACACCATCATCACGGCCCACTTCGATGCGGTACAGCTGCATTTCGCCAACGTCACGACGTTCGCGACGTGGACGATCGCCATCACGGCTTTCACGTGGGCCACGATCGCCTCGCGCTTCACGGCTGTCACGACGGCCATCACGCTCGTCACGATCGCGGTATTCGCGACGTGCGGGACGTGGTGCTTCTGGTGGCAGAATCAGAGGACGTTCGCCCTGTGCCATCTTCAGCAGTGCGGCTGCCAGCGTTTCCAGATCCAGTTCATCTTCCAGCTGCATTTTCGTCAGCAGAGCACGGTACTGATCCAGATCGCTGCTTTCCAGCTGCTGCTGAACTTTTGCGGCAAACTTGGCCAGACGACGCTCACCCAGCAGTTCTGCATTAGGCAGTTCGACTTCAGGAATGGTCAGCTTCATCGTACGTTCGATGTTACGCAGCAGACGACGCTCGCGGTTCTCAACGAACAGCAGCGCACGGCCAGCACGACCGGCACGACCGGTACGGCCGATACGGTGAACGTAAGATTCTGCATCCATCGGGATGTCGTAGTTCACAACCAGGCTGATACGCTCAACGTCCAGACCACGAGCCGCAACGTCGGTTGCAATCAGAATATCCAGACGACCATCTTTCAGGCGCTCCAGTGTCTGCTCACGCAAAGCCTGGTTCATATCACCGTTCAGCGCGGCGCTGTTGTAGCCACTACGCTCCAGCGCTTCTGCCACTTCCAGCGTCGCGTTTTTAGTACGCACGAAGATGATAGCAGCATCAAAGTCTTCTGCTTCCAGGAAGCGGACCAGTGCATCTGTTTTACGACCGTAAGCGGTCCAGTAGCTCTGGCTGATGTCAGGACGCGTCGTCATGCTTGACTGAATACGCACTTCCTGTGGATCTTTCATGAAGCGTTTAGTAATACGACGAATCGCTTCCGGCATGGTTGCAGAGAACAGCGCAGTCTGATGACCGGCTGGGATCTGAGCCATGATGGTTTCAACGTCTTCGATGAAGCCCATACGCAGCATTTCATCTGCTTCGTCCAGCACCAGACCGCGCAGGTTAGAAAGGTCTAACGTGCCGCGTTTCAGGTGGTCAAGCAGACGACCAGGGGTACCCACAACAACCTGTGGTCCCTGACGCAGAGCGCGCAACTGCACGTCATAACGCTGGCCACCGTAAAGGGCAACCACGTTCAGACCGCGCATGTGTTTAGAGAATTCAGTGACTGCTTCAGCAACCTGTACCGCCAGTTCGCGGGTCGGTGCCAGCACCAGAATCTGTGGTGCTTTAACAGTCGGGTCAATGTTGTTTAACAGCGGCAGTGAGAACGCCGCTGTTTTACCACTCCCGGTCTGCGCCATGCCTAACACGTCACGGCCCGCCAGCAGGTGAGGAATACACTCAGCCTGGATTGGGGATGGCTTTACATAGCCCATGCCATTCAGTGATTCAAGGATGTCGGCGTTCAGGCCAAGGTCAGCAAAAGTGGTTTGAATATCAGTCATGTAGTACACGTGCCTCTTAGATTGCGGCGGCCAGTCTACATAACTCGTCGTGAAAACTTTCAGTCATTTTCATCAAAAAGTGTGAACCGGCTCAAATTAGAAGTTTTGACGAACAGAAAAGCCTTCATCCCTTAAGATGATGACTTAACAGGTTTAACAGGCAAATTTAGTTCGTCAGCTATTGCTGGTCAGATTCTGATAAATCGTCTTGTGCCTGGCCGAGTTGCGCCAGTTCCAACAATGCGTATCGGTGTTCAACAAAGTTGTTAACGTTGTTGGCCACCGCCAGTTTGAACAACGCTTTCGCGTCGTCCTTCTCCCCCAGACTTAGGTAGTACTTACCTAAATAGAAGTTGGTTTCACTGAGATGTTCAGCGAGCGAGGTGTTATCCGTTGCGTCCGCCTTGAGACTTTCCATCAACGTTTTCTCGTTGATATCTCCAAGGTAGAACTCGACAATATTCCATCCCCATTGGTCTCTGACCGCTTTGTCGTGGCGCTGTTGCAGCGCAACTTTTGCCTTGTCGACATCCATCTCACGTTCAACGAGATAGAGCCACAGACTGCGGAAAGGATCGTTAGGATCGTCTTGATAAAACGCCAGCAGATCATCTTGCGCTAACTTGTATCGACCGCCGTAATAGAGGGCGATACCACGGTTTAAATGCGCGTAATTGTAAGTTGGATCAAGCTCAAGTACAGAATCGAACGCTTCATAGGCGGCATCAAAGTTGCCCGCCTGCGTTAAATATATGCCTAAGTAATTAAACACTTCGGGCATATCTGGTCTTATAGACAGCGCTTGCGAAAAATCGTTCCGCGCTAATGCCCGCAGACCTAAACTATCATACAACACTCCGCGCTCATATAACAGCTGTGCGCGTTCATCATCGGTGAGAGCGCGACTGGCAAGAATTTGTTCCATGCGCGCCAGTATCACTTCCTGCTGCAGTGTGGGCTGTAAAGGCACTGCAAGAACTTCGTTCTTACGCCAATTGGAGTTGCTGCATCCTGCCAGCGTCAAAGCTGTCGCAACAAAACACCAGCGCAGAAAAGGCTTCATTTCCCACTCCCGAATACAAACATTGGGATAACCATCCTGTCATCCGCCTGCTGTGCACAAGGATTCCCGCCCTCGCGATGATACAAACGCCCCTCTCTGCTAGGCAAAGAGGGGCAAATCAGCAACGACTTATTCAGCGTCAGGCGTGGTCACCGCTGCAGCTTCTTCAGTCTGCGGCTTAGATTCTGTCGCTTCTTTGATGCTCAGACGTACGCGACCCTGGCGATCAACTTCCATCACCTTAACCGGCACTTCCTGACCCATCTGCAGGTAGTCAGTCACTTTCTCAACGCGCTTGTCAGCGATTTGTGAAATGTGAACCAGACCTTCTTTACCGCCGCCGATAGCAACGAAGGCACCAAAGTCAACGATACGGGTCACTTTACCACTGTAAATGCGGCCCACTTCGATTTCTGCAGTGATCTCTTCGATACGACGAATGGCTTCTTTCGCTTTCAGACCATCGGTCGCAGCGATTTTCACGGTGCCGTCATCTTCGATTTCAATCGTCGTGCCGGTCTCTTCGGTCAGTGCACGAATCACTGAGCCGCCTTTACCGATCACATCTTTGATCTTGTCAGAGCTGATTTTGATGGTGTAGATGCGTGGCGCGAATTCAGAAATCTCAGTACGCGGTGTGCTGATAGCCTGTTCCATGACGCCCAGAATGTGTAGACGTGCACCCCTGGCCTGGTTCAGGGCTTCCTGCATGATTTCACGCGTGATGCCTTCGATTTTGATGTCCATTTGCAGCGCGGTGATACCTTCACGGCTACCGGCTACTTTGAAGTCCATGTCGCCCAGGTGATCTTCGTCACCCAGGATGTCTGACAGAACCACAAACTTCTCATCTTCTTTTACCAGACCCATTGCGATACCGGCAACGGCGGCTTTGATTGGCACACCAGCATCCATCAGCGCCAGTGAGGCACCACAGACAGAGGCCATCGAAGAAGAACCGTTAGATTCGGTAATTTCAGACACCACACGCACGGTGTAAGGGAAATCTTCCGCTTTAGGCATTACTGCTAACACACCGCGCTTCGCCAGACGACCGTGACCAATCTCACGACGTTTCGGCGAACCGACCATGCCGGTTTCACCGACAGAGTATGGAGGGAAGTTGTAATGGAACAGGAAGCTGTCGGTACGCTCGCCCATCAGCTCATCCAGATTCTGCGCATCACGGGTAGTTCCCAGTGTTGCCGTAACCAGTGCCTGCGTCTCACCACGGGTGAACAGTGATGAACCGTGAGTACGTGGCAACACGCCAGTACGCACGTCCAGACCGCGGATCATATCTTTTTCACGACCATCGATGCGTGGCTCGCCATTCAGGATGCGGGTACGAACGACGTTCTTCTCAAGGCTATGCACAATGTCGCCAATTTCGGCGCTATCCAGTGTTTCATCTTCAGCCAGCAGCGCAGCGATAGTTTCGTCTTTGATGACGCCAACCTGCGTGTAACGCTCCTGCTTGTCAGTGATACGGTAAGCATCGCTGATGCGCGCTTCTGCCAGGGCAGCAACGCGAGAAATCAGCGGGGTATTAGCCGCTTCTGGCTGCCAGTCCCAGCGTGGTTTGCCGGCTTCGGCCACCAGGGCATTGATGTTTTCGATAACAATCTGCTGCTGGTCATGGCCAAAGACCACGGCGCCCAGCATCTGCTCTTCTGACAGGATTTCCGCTTCAGATTCAACCATCAATACGGCATTCTGCGTACCGGCAACCACCAGGTCCAGACGAGACTGCTTCAGCTCATCTGCGGTTGGGTTCAGAACATATTGATCGTTGAGGTAACCCACGCGTGCAGAGCCAATCGGGCCATTAAACGGCAGACCCGAAAGCGCCAGGGCAGCAGAGGCACCGATCATGGCAACGATATCCGGGTGAACCTGTGGGTTGACAGACACCACAGTGGCAATAACCTGAACTTCGTTAACAAAACCTTCCGGGAACAGCGGGCGAATCGGGCGGTCGATCAGACGCGCAATCAGGGTTTCGCCTTCGCTTGGGCGGCCTTCACGACGGAAGAAACTGCCTGGGATACGACCAGCAGCGTAGGTACGCTCCTGATAGTTTACGGTCAGTGGGAAGAAGTCCTGACCTGGTTTAGATTTTTTCTGACCTACAACAGTGACGAACACTGCAGTATCGTCCATGCTCACCATCACAGCGGCTGTCGCCTGGCGAGCCATCATGCCGGTTTCCAGCGTGACGGTATGTTGACCATATTGGAATTTGCGTACGATCGGATTCAGCAAAATCAAAGTCCTTAACTTCGGGGCTGGGCTATCTGTAACCCGCCATTGATTACCAATCTTCAGCTGCATCCTCGCGACTAATGACAACCCTCGACCGCCCCTGCGGTAAAGCCTCTCATTAGCCGCGCGAAATTCTGCAAACTAAAGATCACACTAAGCAACAATACATCAGTTTGGCCCGGATTGCTGCCGATTGCTCGAAAAAAGGGGCCATAGAGGCCCCCTTTTCACGAAACTCGCACAAATCTGATCGTAAGCTGCACACCGTGCAAAAGCTCGCATAATGCCCCGACGATCAGATTCTTCAGACTTAGCGACGCAGACCGAGACTTTCGATCAGGCTGCTGTAGCGTGCAACGTCTTTACGCTTCAGGTAGTCCAGCAGCTTACGACGCTGAGATACCATGCGCAGCAGACCGCGGCGGCTGTGGTGGTCTTTTTTGTGCTCAGAGAAGTGACCCTGCAGATGGGTAATCTGCGCGGTCAACAGGGCAACCTGAACTTCAGTTGAACCGCTGTCGTTAGCACCACGGCCGTATTTAGCAACGATCTCTGCTTTAGCTTCTACGCTTAGAGACATAATAAACTCCAGTAATAAATGAATGTATGGGTGCCGATCTCTAATTCAGCATCCCGCTTTAAAGCCGCGTTATTCTACTCTGCGCCTGATAGCAACGCAAATGCCCCATCAGCAAAAAGTGAACGCCTGGCTTAATCCTGATACTCAACCACTAAACGACGTGGCGCAAGACGGCCATCATCGGCAATTTCTGCCATACCGATAAACTTACGTGCTTCGCCTTCCGATACCCTGACCAGCCCGTGCGCAGGCGCATTGCTGGCCTGCACCGGCTGTCCCTGGCGGAAAAAATCTGCCACGGCGGGCGGAATATTCACTTCAGGGAAATCTGAGGCGGGGCTGTCCATCGGCAACAACAGCGGATCGAGCTGCGTTTCCAGGGGGATGCCCGCTTCTGCGGCTTCCGCCAGCAGGGTGTTGAGCTGTTCCAGCGTCACCATCCGTTCATACGGATAACGGGCAACCTGTACACGTCGCAGCATGATGACATGCGCACCGCATCCCAGCTTTTCGCCCAGATCATCGATGATGGTACGGATATAGGTGCCTTTGGAGCAGTGAATTTCCAGCTCCAGCTCATTATCCTGCCAGCGAATAAACTGCAGTTCATAGACCGTAATCGGACGTGGTTCACGCTCAATCACAATACCCTGACGTGCATATTCATACAGCGGACGACCCTGATGCTTCAGCGCTGAAAACATTGATGGCACCTGCAGCGTGTCGCCGCGGAAGCTCTCAAGGGCGCTATCCAGATCGGCCTGACTAAAGCTGACCGGACGCGTCTGAACGATGTTGCCATCGGCATCTGACGTGTCAGTGCGCTCGCCCAGTCGGGCAATCACACGGTAGCGTTTGTCGGAATCGAGCAGATACTGCGAAAACTTAGTCGCTTCACCCAGGCAGATTGGCAGCATGCCGGTGGCCAGTGGATCAAGCGCGCCGGTATGGCCTGCGCGATTGGCGTTGAAGATGCGCTTCACTTTCTGCAGGACATCATTCGACGAAACGCCTTTTGGCTTATCCAGCAACAACACGCCATGGACGTCGCGACCGCGACGACGCGGACGACTCATTACGCCTCCTCGTCATCGCCGGTGGCATCCGGACCACGGCGCTCTGCATCGTTCTTCACAACGCTGGTGACGAGGTTAGACATGCGCATCCCTTCGACTAACGAGTTGTCGTAGAAGAACGTCAGCTCAGGCACGATACGCAGGCGCATCGCTTTGCCGAGCAGAATGCGAATGTAGCCTGACGCTTCTTTCAGCGCTTTCAGGCCATGCTTAATCGCATCTTCATCTTTGTCGTTGAGGAACGTTACGAACACTTTTGCGTAAGCAAGATCGCGTGACACTTCAACGCCGGATACGGTGACCATCATGCCAAGGCGTGGATCTTTAATCTCACGCTGCAGGATCATCGCAATCTCTTTTTGCAGCTCTTGTGACACGCGCTGCGGGCGACCAAATTCTTTCGCCATCATTATTTCTCCCAAATAATTCGGGAGGCCAGAGGCCTCCCAAATTGCAACACATCAGCAGTCTATTACTCGATGGTGCGTTTAATTTCGATGATTTCAAACACTTCGATCATATCGCCAACGCGAACGTCGTTGTAGTTCTTCACGCCGATACCGCACTCCATGCCGTTACGCACTTCGTTGACGTCATCTTTAAAGCGACGCAGAGATTCCAGCTCGCCTTCGTAAATCACCACGTTGTCACGCAGGACACGGATTGGATTGTGACGTTTGATGTTACCTTCCGTCACCATACAACCGGCAATCGCGCCAAACTTCGGTGATTTGAACACGTCGCGTACTGCAGCCAGACCAATGATCTGCTGTTTGTACTCTGGTGCCAGCATGCCGCTCATCGCTGCTTTAACTTCGTCAATCAGGTTATAGATGACAGAGTAGTAGCGCAGATCCAGGCTTTCTGCGTCAATGACGCGACGCGCAGAGGCATCGGCACGAACGTTGAAGCCAAGCAGGATAGCGTTCGAGGCCGCAGCCAGGGTCGCATCGGTTTCGGTAATCCCGCCCACGCCTGAACCCACGATCTTCACCTTCACTTCGTCGGTGGAGAGTTTCTGCAGGGAATCAGAGATGGCTTCTACAGAACCCTGAACGTCAGCTTTCAGGACGATGTTCAGTTCAGACACTTCGCCTTCGGTCATGTTAGCAAACATGTTCTCGAGCTTAGATTTCTGCTGGCGAGCCAGTTTAACTTCGCGGAATTTGCCCTGACGGTAGAGCGCAACTTCACGTGCTTTCTTCTCGTCACGTACCACGGTCGCTTCATCACCTGCAGCCGGCACGCCGGACAGGCCCAGAATTTCAACCGGGATAGAAGGACCCGCTTCCATGACTTCGCGACCCAGTTCGTCACGCATTGCGCGAACACGGCCATATTCGAAACCACAAAGAACGATGTCGCCCTTGTTGAGCGTACCTTCACGAACCAGCACGGTAGCAACCGGACCACGACCTTTATCGAGGAACGATTCAATCACTACGCCGCTCGCCATACCTTCACGGATAGCCGTCAGTTCCAGAACTTCCGCCTGCAGCAGGATGGCGTTTAACAGGTCATCAATGCCGGTACCCGCTTTCGCAGAGACATTCACGAACATGTTTTCGCCGCCCCACTCTTCCGGAATAATTCCGTACTGAGTCAGTTCGTTTTTAACACGATCCGGATCCGCTTCTGGCTTATCGCACTTGTTCACGGCAACCACAACCGGCACTTTAGCGGCTTTGGCGTGCTGAATAGCTTCGATAGTCTGTGGCATCACGCCATCGTCTGCAGCAACCACCAGAATAACGATATCTGTCGCCTGTGCACCACGTGCACGCATCGCGGTAAACGCGGCGTGGCCCGGGGTATCCAGGAAAGTGACCATACCGTTGTCGGTTTCAACGTGGTAAGCACCGATGTGCTGTGTAATACCGCCCGCTTCGCCAGAGGCGATTTTAGTGGAGCGGATATAGTCAAGCAGAGAGGTTTTACCGTGGTCGACGTGGCCCATGATGGTCACAACCGGTGCACGAGATTCCTGTGCCGCATCGGTATCACGATCGTCCATTACCGCTTCTTCCAGCTCGTTCTCACGACGCAGGGTCACTTTGTGGCCCATCTCTTCGGCTACGAGCTGTGCAGTTTCCTGATCGATGACCTGGTTGATCGTCGCCATAGCGCCCATCTTCATCATCGCTTTGATGACCAGAGAACCTTTCACCGCCATTTTGTTCGCCAGTTCGGCTACGGTGATGGTTTCGCCAATCACAACATCGCGGTTAACGGCCTGTGCTGGCTTATTGAAGCCCTGCTGCAGTGCGCTAGGTTTGCGATGCTTACCACCTTTACCGCCACGAACCTGCGCACGCGCTTCTTCACGGTCAGTTTTGGCTTCGGAATGTTTGTTGCCTTTTTTCGCCGGACGCGCAGCTTTAGCAGTGGTACGCGCACGCGCACGGCCTGCTTCAACCTGACGGTCGTTTTCGTCTTCAGCCTGACGGGCGTGGGTCGAAGTGGTGACGTGATAGTCGCCTTTATCCTCTTCCTCCGGTTTTTCCCATTCAGCTGATTTCTCTTCAGCCAGACGGCGGGCTTCTTCAGCTACGAGGCGGGCAGCCTCTTCAAGCTTACGGCGGGCTTCTTCTTCAGCTTTACGCTTCAGTTCAGCAGCTTCAGCTTCGCGACGGGCTTTGTCTGATTGTGCAGCCCTGGTCACTTCGTCGGTAGGTTGATTTGTCACTTTGTCATTTTCCGCTGCTGCACGTTTGGCCTTATCAGCGGCTTCGCGCCTTGCTTTATCTTCGGCTTCACGTTGCGCTTTCTGTTCAGCTTCGCGACGGGCTTTTTCTTCAGCCTCGCGTTGCGCCTGCTCTTCCGCTTCACGCTGCGCCTCGGCTTCAGCTTCTGCCTGAGCTTGCTCAGCCTCTGCATCACCCTTCACATAGGTACGCTTTTTGCGGACTTCAATTTGCACCGACTTACTTTTACCCCCGGTGCCTGGAATATTCAAGGTGCTGCGCGTTTTACGCTGCAGCGTCAGCTTAGCTGAACCGACCTGACCGTGTTCACGGTTCAGATGAGATAGTAAGGTTTCTTTCTCTTGCTGGGTCACCGCGTCATTTTCAGACTTAGGGATCCCCGCATCAGCAAATTGCTGTACCAGGCGATCGACCGGAGTCTGAATTTCTGCGGCCAGCGATTTTACGGTTACATCTGTCATGCTGTTCCTTCCTGTTATTACGCGTCATCGCCGAACCAGCAGATATTACGTGCGGCCATAATCAGCGCGCCGGCTTGTTCATCAGACAGGCCTTCAATATCCATCAGATCGTCAACACCTTGCTCAGCGAGATCTTCCAGCGTGCAAACGCCTTTTGACGCCAGGCGGAACGCCAGCGCACGATCGAGGCCTTCAAGATTCAGAAGATCCGGAGCGGGCTCCTGATTTCCAAGACTCTCTTCTTTCGCCAGTGCCAGGGTGGTTAACGCATTTTTTGCTCGTTCACGCAGGGCTTCAATGGTCTCTTCGTCGAGGCCGTCGACTTCCAGCAACTCGTTGATTGGCACGTATGCCAGCTCTTCCAGCGAGGAGAAGCCCTCTTCCACCAGTACGGTGGCGAACTCTTCGTCGATGTCGAGATGTTTAGTGAACATATCGATCGCTGCATGCGCTTCAGCCTGATGCTTAGCCTGCAGATCATCGACGGTCATTACGTTCAGCTCCCAGCCACTCAGCTGCGAAGCGAGACGCACGTTTTGGCCGTTACGGCCGATCGCCTGAGCCAGATTGCCAGCTTCTACGGCGATATCCATGGTGTGATTATCTTCATCGACCACGATTGACGCCACATCGGCCGGAGCCATGGCGTTAATAACAAACTGCGCCGGGTTATCGTCCCATAGCACGATATCGATACGCTCGCCGCCCAGTTCACTGGAAACAGCCTGAACACGCGCGCCGCGCATGCCCACACAGGCACCCACCGGATCGATACGTTTGTCGTTAGTTTTGACTGCAATTTTAGCGCGCGAACCCGGATCACGGGCTGCAGCTTTAATTTCAATCAGTTCTTCGCCAATTTCCGGCACCTCAATGCGGAACAGTTCAATCAGCATTTCCGGTTTGGAACGCGTTACGAACAGCTGCGCGCCACGCGCTTCCGGACGTACAGAGTAGAGTACGCCACGAATACGGTCGCCTGGACGGAAGTTTTCACGCGGCAGCATATCTTCGCGCAGAATGACCGCTTCGGCATTGCTGCCCAGATCGAGGGAAATGTTGTCGCGGTTAACTTTCTTCACCACACCGGTGATGATTTCGCCTTCCTGCTCACGGAACTGATCAACCACCATCGCGCGCTCAGCTTCGCGCACTTTTTGCACGATAACCTGCTTAGCGGTCTGGGTAGTAATACGGTCAAAGGTGACCGATTCAATCTGATCTTCGACATATTCGCCCAGATTGAATGCTTCATCTTCGAAGCGGGCCGCATCCAGCGTGATCTCGCGCGTCGGCTGTGTCACCTCTTCTACGATTTCCCAGCGGCGGAAAGTATCGAAATCGCCACTGCGGCGATCAATGCTGACGCGTACTTCAATTTCCTGCTCGTACTTTTTCTTGGTCGCAGTCGCCAGCGCGCTCTCCAGCGCTTCGAAGATTTTCTCACGCGGCAGGGCTTTTTCGTTAGAAACGGCTTCTACAACAGCTAAGATCTCTTTGTTCATCCTGGTTAGCCTCAATCCGGACTTTTAA
>Ga0153961_1000020_pt1 | contig 105138 bp, 87 predicted proteins | sample TSFL045MetaG_FD_104748 | JGI IMG/M metagenome (GOLD analysis project Ga0153961, IMG submission 104748) | Attine ant fungus gardens microbial communities from Florida, USA - TSFL045 MetaG | ecosystem: Host-associated > Fungi > Mycelium > Unclassified | place: USA: Florida, Withalacochee...
AAAAATGCTGAATCTGATGGTAAAGGACATTATTCAGGTAATAAAGATGGTGAATATCAAAATAGTTTTGGTGTAATTTGAAATTTAAATATTAAAATTGGAATCCAAAATTAAAATTAATAATAAAAATATCTTTTTAATAAAAGATTAATTAAAATGAGTTCAATTTAACTGAACTCATTTTATTTTTTTAATTAGTTTTACAAAGACAAAAAAATGTTTAAGATCTAAGATTGGTTCTTTCTAAATAAAATAAAATTGCAAGATATTAAAATCTTGTAATAATTTTAAAAATTATTTTTTATTTAGTAGTTACATTTTGCTTCAGTCTAAATTTCCTTGTTTTTTTAATCTTAAAAATATAGAAACATATAAGTTTTTACCAACATTAGATTTTATTTATAAGTGAATTATTTTCTTTAAGCGGAAATTTCATTTTTCTAATAAAAAATGAATATATAACATTTACAGAAAAAGAATTGAGTGAATAAAAGATTCACAATTAGTAATTTTTTTTGAATAAATGCGAAAAATAAAAAATTGAAAATTAAGAATATTTAAGATCTAAAATTAATTTATAGGATAAAAAATAAAAAGTATATCTAATCTTAGATATACTTTTTTGTAAAAAAATGGAAACGGACATACGTTCTTACCAATGTTAGCACTGAGCCTATGGCCATTAATTTCACTATTTAAATCTTATCATTTTAATTTGCAGTGTCAAGAAATATATAAGATTTTATTGAATTTTTTCTGATATATAAGGATAATTTTTTATTATTATATTGTTTTGTGCATTGAGATAATTAAATTTTTGATTATCATTTTTATTTTTTAACGAGTAAACTGAATGAGCAAAAAAATCTGCGCCTTGTAAACAATATTCACTTTTTGAATCTGCCATTACAAAAGTATACTTATATGAACGATTTTTTAGATATTTTAGATTATGTTTTAAGTAATTAATAAAAGAACCATTTTTACCAGCTATGCCAAGATCTTCTTGATCTAAAGTAATATTAATTTTTGTTTTTTTAGTTGGGTGGATAGATTCAATTATTAAACAAATTAGTTGTCCAATTAGATATGATTTGTGATATCCATAATTATTTTTTCTTATTTGTTTAGTTTTTAATTTATTTTGTAATGATTTATTTTTCTTTGATTTTAATTCTTTATCATAAATTTTTTCAATTTCTATTAGTCTATCAGATAAACTTTTCTGTTCTATTACTGATATTAACTGACAATTATTATTTTTGATAACATTATAAATTTCTTTACGTTTTCAATTTGATATTGATGAAGCAACTTTTACTTCTTTATTATTTTTAAATAATTTTATTAATGCATTTTCATATTTTTCTCTAAAATTATCAACTGCTTCTTGACTAGTGAAAATTAAAGCTCCATAAATAAAATATTCATTATTACTTGATAGTTCAATATTTCCACTGTCATCAATAAAAATTCAATATTCTTCAATTTTACTCATAATCCTCCTCTTTTTTTATTCTTTTGCTTTAAATTATAAATGAGAAAAAGAAATTCAATATAATTTCTATTTTTTTTCTTGATTTAATAAACTTATGTTATATTTAAGGAAAAAGATTTAATTGGTGTGAGAATGTTAAAAAGAAAATATGGTTTATTAACAACAACAATGGTCGCCATCAGTGCAACGTTAGGATCATCAATTTTAATTTCTTTTGGTCAAGTTGCTTTTTATGCAAAGTTTAATCCAATTTTAATGTTATTAGCTTGGGCATTAGGTGGTTTGTTAATTATTCCTAGTTTATTAATTTTTGCTGAAACAACAGTTAGTTATCCAGAAAATGGTACGACTTATAATTGATTAAAAAAAGCAAATTATAAAGCATTTGCTTTTTGGTTTGGCTGAATTTTAGTTTTAATTGTTAGTGCCACAGCAATTGCTAGTATTACAATTGCTTGTAGTTCATTAATTGCTTCATTATTTAATATTACTAATCCATGAATTATTAAAGCTATTGGTATTGGTTTAATGTTAGTAATTGGTTTATTCCATATTTTTTTAAAACAACTTGTTATTGTTTCTCAAACAATTTTTACATTTTTAAAACTTTTACCAATTCTTTTTATTATTGTTATTGCGATAATTTATGGTTCATTTAATAATTTCAAAAATCAGGGTGGTAGTAATTTAACAGAAACATATGTATCGTCATATTTATTATTACCAGCAATTGCAATGACAATGTTTGCTTATTCAGGAGTAGAATCAGTTACTTATATTGCTGGTGAAATTAAAGAGCCGAAAAAAAATATTATTCGTGCCAAAATTTTAGCAACGATTGTTGTTATCGCTGTTTATTTAATTTTAGCTTTGTCATTCATTATTATTAATGTTAGTCATGGTCTTGACTGAATGTCATCGACTTTTTGACACGATGCGTTTAAAAATTTAAAACTTCCTTCTGGTTTAATTTTGGCTTTTAATATTTTTGTGATAATAATTTTCTTTGGTTCTTTAAATTCTTTCTTCTTATATCATTCACGAATGGTTCATAAGTTAGCAGAAGAAAAAGATTTAGCACCAATTTTTGCTAAAGTAAGAAAGAGCAATGAATCACCTTATATGGCAATTATTTTATTAATTGTTTTATCAGCAATTTATATTCTTTGAGATCAGTTATATAGTATTGTTACTTATTTTGTTATTGCTACCACAATTTTACAATTTATTTCAATTATTGTTGCTTGACAATTACGACATAAACGAAAAGATTATCAGAAAATTTTTAACGATTTTGTTTTTGGAATTATTTTTCTTAGCGTTTTAATTGCTGATATGCTCTTATTAGCCGGAGCAATTATTTCTGTTTATATTTCAGTAATTAATAATAATGATTGATGAATTTTATGAAAATGCTTAATTGTTTGTGGTGTCTTACTAGCAGGTTATCCAATTTATTATTTGCGAACTTTTTGACAATGACTTCGCAATGATGAATCAAAAAAGAAACAAATCAAGAATAAAAAAGAATAAGATTAATAGAGTGAACCGTAAAAAGTAAGTATTAAATAAAAAAATTTTTAAAATTATTGCAAGATGTTAAAGTCTTGCAATTTTATTTTATTATATCAATCGTTTCAATCAACGATATCTAAAACATATTCTTTAATATTCAGATAATGGTTGCTATGAATTGTTCCCTTTTTCAAACTAGCATAAAAATTTTCAATAACAGCATCTCTGTACAAGAATATACTTTTCCCATTGATATAACAATGCCATTAGCAGTATAGAAATTTTTATATATGTTTGATGTGTATTGACTACGGTAATCTGAACGGATAACTATTCCATTGCGATCATTTTTTGTTTTCTTAATTGCTGAATTTAAATTTTCCATTACTAATTTTAAATCATTAAATTTTGAAATTTTAAAATCAATAATTTCTTTTATTAGTTCTAATTGATATTTTTTGAATTTTTGGCCTTTTTAGCGATAAAAAAGACCTCCATCTAGTAAGTTAATTTATACAAACTATTTTTTAATTTGTCCTTACTATTTGGAGGTCAGTCTATTAATCTTGTTCTTTTTTATTAATGAATTACTTTAAAGTCTTTAAAACCAGTTTGATTTGATGCTTCTTTATATGAATCAATATCTGCTTCTACTAGTTTTATTTTTGCTAAAGCATTTCTAATTGCATCATTACCAACAAAAATATGAGTTGGAATTGTTTTTTTGGTTGTTAAATCATAAATAAATTTTGCATAAGCTTTTGGATTTCCTAATTGCTGATGGTTAATAGCATTTCAATTTTTCTTATCAGTTTCAAAATTGTAATCACTAATTTTACTATCGGCATACTTAATTGATGTTGATTCTAAAAAGTTTGTTCTAAAGCCTCCAGGTAAAATTGATGAAACAGAAATATTAAAGTGTTTTAGTTCATCATTTAATCCTTCACTAAAGCCATCAAGGGCAAATTTAACAGCACTATAAACACTAACATTAGCGAAACTACGATAACCAGCAACTGAAGATGTGTTAAAGATATGACCGTATTTTTGTTTACGAAGAATTGGTAATACGGATTTAATAACATTGAAAGTATAAAAAACATTAACTTTAAATAAATTATTAATTTCTTCATCACTAATTTCTTCAAATGGTCCAATTAGTCCATAGCCAGCATTATTTAATACAATATCAATTGTATTAAATTTTTTAAGTGCTAAATTAATCTTTTCACTAATATCGCTAATTGAATTTAAATCAGGACTTAGTGCTAATAAATTTTTAACATCACCAATTTCTTTGGTAATAGTTTCAGGATTTCTTGAAAATGCGATAACATTATTACCTTGGCTAATTAAATATTTAACAGTTTCTAAGCCAAGTCCTTGACTGGCACCTGTTATTAATCAAGTTTTATTTTTCATTTTTTCTCCTTTGCTATTTTTATTTATCAATTTGTTTTTCAGCAAAGTCACTATATCTGTGACCAACAATTTTAATTGTATCTAAATGTTTTTTAATTTCAATAAGTTCTTTTTCAGTAAATTCTACCTTTATTGCTGATAAGTTTTCTTCTAAACGACTAATTTTTTTTGTTCCAGGAATTGGAACAAATCAAGGTTTTTGTGCCAGAATTCAAGCAATAGCAATTGCAGCTGGTGTTGATTGTTTTTTAATAGCTAATTCTTTAACATAATCAACAAGTTTCATATTTGCTTTAAAATATTCTGGTGTGTTAAATCTTGGAATTGTATTGCGATAATCACCTTCACCAAATAATTGCCCTGGTTTAACAGTACCTGTCAAAAAGCCTTTTCCTAAAGGACTAAATGGGACAAAGCCAATTCCTAATTCTTCAAGTGTTGGAATAATTTCTTGCTCTGGTTCTCTTCAAAACATTGAATATTCACTTTGTAAGGCAGTAACTGGACAAATACTATGTGCTTTTCGAATTGTTTTTGCTGATGCTTCACTTAAACCTCAATGACGAACTTTACCTTCTGCTATTAATTGTTTAATAACTTTTGCAACTGTTTCAATTGGAGTATTTGGATCAACACGATGTTGATAAAACAAATCAATATAATTAGTTTGTAATCTTTTTAAAGATCCTTCAATAGCACGGCGAATATTTGCTTCACTACTATCTAAACCAACTACTTTGTCACCTTCGTATTTAAAGCCAAACTTTGTTGCAATAATAACTTTATCACGAAATGGTTTTAACGCTTCGCCAACGATTTCTTCGTTAACAAATGGCCCATAAATTTCAGCAGTGTCAAAAAATGTTACACCTTTTTGATATGCTGCTCTTAAAAATGTTATTGCTTCTTCTTTGCTTGGAAATGGTGGAAAGGAAAAACTTAATCCCATACAACCTAAACCAATTTCAGAAACAATTAAATTTTTTCCTAAAGTTCTTGTTTTCATTTTTTTCACCTCTGATATAATTGTAAAAGATTATAGTAACTTTAAGGCAAGGAGAAATTAAAAATGAAAAAATTATATTTAAATGAAATTGCAAAACGATTTAATCTTAGTGAAGCAACAATTAGATTTTACGATGAAAAAGGTTTAATGCCATTTATAAAGCGAGAAGCAAATGGTTATCGTTATTTAAATGAAATTGATTTACCATGAATTGAAGTGATTGTTTGTTTGAAGAAAACTGGTATGGCAATTAAAAATATTAAACAATATATTGATTTATGTATTAAAGGTGAAAGCACTGTTGCAACAAGACATTTAATGATTATTAATCAAAAAGCAGTTGTTGAAACTAAAATTATTGAATTACAAAATGAATTACAATTTTTAAAGGAAAAAGAACAATATTATCAGAAGTTAATAAGTAAAGAAGTAGGAATAAAAGATCATCCATATTCTTATTCAAAATAATTTTTAAGTGAAAGGTATTAGAGTTGTTAATATGAGCAATAAATTAAAAGATAAAGGGTATTATGATTTATTATTAAAATCAACCGATGAAATTGATGATAATTATTTAATCAAAAATCTGGAACAAGAAGTTAATAATATTAATGACATTAATAAATATTTAGGACAACAATTTAATCATTTATTAATTAATCATTTAACAACAATTAATAATCTTGATGATAAAGTTAATTTCATTAATAATTTATTAACAAATTTTAGTAGTAAACAATTTCGGAAAGATATTTTATTGCAAGTTAAAGATCAAACGAAAAGCAACGAATATCAAAGCCAAATTCGTTTGAGTGATAATTATTTATTTACCAATCAAGAAGAACAAAAATTAATAGAACAATTAAATAAAGAAATTATTACTAGTGATGCTGTAGCATTTGTTTATCCTTTTATTTCTAAAACAATGATTAATAAATTACGAGGTGCTTTTAATTTTGCTTTAAAGTATCAGATTCCAATTACTTTAATTACAACAACTTTTGATCATCAAGCATTATTTGTTAATTTATATGAATTAGAACGATTAATTAAACAATATGCTAATATTAAAATTCGGATTGAAGATAACACTGAAATTAGAAGTGAAAGAATTCATATTAAAGCAGCAATTTTTACTCGTACTTCTGGTTTTTCTTCAGTTATTATTGGTTCTAGTAATTTAACAATGCCTGGAATGAGTTCGGGAAGAGAATGAAATATTAGAATTAATGAATTTAATAATCAAGGTTTATATCAAAGAATTAATCAAGAATATCAAAAGTTATGAAATGATAATTTAATTGATTTTAATAATGAACAAGTAAGAAAACAATTATTAGCAAGAATTGAAAATCAAAATCAAATCTTTAATCCAAGTATTAATCAAAGTAATTTTTTTAATTATTTATTATATGACTTTCAACTTGCCATTTTAGAAAAATTAGCTTTTCGAAGAAGAATTAAGAAAAATAAACATTTAATTATTATGGCAACGGGAACAGGCAAAACAGTTATTAGTGCTTTTGATTATTTACAACAAATTAAAAATCATCAAGGAAGAAAACCAAGATTGTTATTTTTAGCCCATCAAAAAGAAATTATTGAGCAAGCATTAAATACTTTTCGCAATGTTTTAAAAGATAAAACCTTTGGTCAAATTTTAAATGTTAAAACTGAAAACTTTAATTATGATTATTTATTTGCGACAATTCAAACAGTTTATCGGCATTTAAAAAAGTTTAATCGAAAACAATTTGACTTAATTATTTTTGATGAAGCACATCATATTGCAGCTGATACTTTTGATCAAGTTTTTAAATATTTTCAACCACAAGAGATAATTGGTTTAACAGCAACTCCAGAACGAGAAGATAATAAAAGTATCTTACCTTATTTTGATAATGAATTTGCTTATGAATTACGATTGTGAGATGCAATTGATCAAAGATTATTAGCAAAATTTGATTATTATTGTATTGATGATATTAATAGTAATTTAATTGGCATTGATTTGAATAATGATCAACAAGTATTTAAAATTTTAAATAATGATGCAAGAAATAAATTATTATTAGATGTGATTAATAATTATATTGGCTTTTATCATCAGCCGTTAACTTTAGTATTTTGTATTAATACCGTTCATGCTGAAATTATTAGTAACTATTTACAAGCACAAGGTTTAAAAGCAAATTATTTAACTAGCAAAGTTAGTCATTTACGAAATAAAATTTTAAATGATTTTCGAAAAAGAACGATTAATTATTTATGTGTTGTTAATATTTTTAATGAAGGAATTGATGTTCCTGAAATTGATACGATTATTTTATTACGACCAACAAATTCGAAAACAATTTTCTTACAACAATTAGGTCGTGGTTTACGAAAAACAATTAATAAAAATAAATTGGTTGTTTATGATTTAATTGCTAATATTGATCAAAAATATGATATTACGATTGGTATTAAAAATTTATATCATAATCAAGCAACTTTAAATCAAAAAGCACTCTTTGATCAAGGTTTTAGTTTACCTAATGGTTGTACTTTGAATTTAGAAGCGCGCAGTAAAGAAATTATTTTAAAGAATTTACAAGCTTGATATCAAGTACCAAAAAGAATGCATCAAGTAGTTAGAGAATATTATCAAAAATATCAAAATGAAGGTTTAGCAAAAATTATTAATGATTATGACCTGAATCTAATTTTGTTTTATCATTACTTGGATGATTTTTATTTAAGAGTAGCAATGTCAATTAATCGCTATCAAGAACAAGAAAATCAAACATTGCGTAATAAAAATATTTTAAAACAATTTTTATTTTTAAATGATTATCAAATTATTAATTATTTTTACTTAAGATTACAAAATGATTTAACAAAATTTGTTGTTAATGATTATTATGATAATTTATTATTTTGTTCTTTATTTTATGAAGTTACTAGTTTAAAAGTTTTTCATTCACTTATTAGTGATGAAGATAATTTAATTGCAAACTTTATTAACCACCATCAATTAATTGTTCAAGAGTTATTAATTATTCTTGCTTATAAATTACAATATGAAACTTTGCTTGTTCAAGAACAAAAGATAACTAATTATCCTTTACTTTCAATTAAAGCAACATATACAGTAAGGCAAGCATTAGCTGCAATTGGTCGCTTAAATTTCATTAAGAATTTAGATTCATTAAAAATTATTGCCTTTCAAGCAGGTTATTTAACTTATGATCAAGATAAGTCAGTGGTTTTTGCTGATTTAGATGGCAGTAATTATGGTAAATTAACTAGATATGATGAAGCAAAGCAAGAATTTTATTGATCGGTACCGGAATCAAAGAATATTAATAGTAAATGAGTTAAGGATTTAGAAAATCAAACAATTGTTAAGTTTTTGTTTTTAAATGAACCAATTAATAAGAACTATCCTAACTTATCATTAAAACTTTATAACTTCGTTGGAATTGGTAAATATCTTGCTACTTTATCTGATAAATACTTAACAATTAAATTAAAAGTTAAAAAAGAGATTACTAAAGATTAATATTTCTTTTTGTCTTAAAAAAGTTTTAAAAAATACTATTATTTTTTTTAAAATAGATATATAATTTACTGGTATGTAATTTCAAGGAGGAAGAAATATGGCTGTACCAGCAAGACGAACTTCAAAAATGCGTAAAAATACTCGTCGTAGTCACGATGCTTTAATTTCTCGTACAACAGCTAATTGTCCTAATTGTGGTTCAGTAGTTTTACCTCATCATGCTTGCATGAAATGCAATACTTATAAAGGTGTAAATATTCCCACAAGTAAAAAAACTACAGTATTAGCAGAAACTAAAGATGCTAAAGTAAAAGGTAGTTCTGATAAAAAAGCAAAAAGTCCTAAAAAGGATAAAAAAGAAGATAAAAAGCAAGTTGTTAATCAACCAACTAAAGAGTAAATTTCAATTAATTAATGCATTTTCTTTGCAAAAAGGAAGTGCATTTTTAATACAATTTTAAGGATAAAGAAAGGTTAAAAAAAATAATTATTTTTTTCTTATTTTTGTTGACTTTGTTTCTGCTTTTCGGTAATATTCCTATTGTGACTTAAAAAGGTTGCAAATCTAAAAAATTTACAAAATAGAACGATCTTTGAAAACTAAATAGAACAAGAATTAATCCGTCAATTAAGTCAGAAGATAACTTAAATTAACATATTTTTAAATGAGAGTTTGATCCTGGCTCAGGATTAACGCTGGCGGCATGCCTAATACATGCAAGTCGAACGAAGTAGCAATACTTAGTGGCGAACGGGTGAGTAACACGTATCTAATCTACCATTTAGTGGGGAATAACTGTTGGAAACGACAGCTAATACCGCATAAGATTACTGGATGATTTCCAGTAATGAAAGGAGCTTTCAAGCTTCGCTGATTGATGAGGATGCGGCGTATTAGCTAGTTGGTAGGGTAATGGCCTACCAAGGCAATGATACGTAGCCGATCTGAGAGGATGAACGGCCACATTGGGACTGAGACACGGCCCAAACTTCTACGGAAGGCAGCAGTAGGGAATTTTTCACAATGGGCGAAAGCCTGATGGAGCAATGCCGCGTGACTGATGAAGGTCTTCGGATTGTAAAGGTCTGTTGTAAGGGAAGAAATGGTAAAACAGGAAATGGTTTTATCTATGACGGTACCTTACCAGAAAGCCACGGCTAACTATGTGCCAGCAGCCGCGGTAATACATAGGTGGCAAGCGTTATCCGGATTTATTGGGCGTAAAGGGTGCGTAGACGGTTTTGCAAGTCTGAGGTTAAATTTAGGAGCTCAACTCCTAATCGCCTTGGAAACTACAAGACTAGAGTATAGGAGAGGTTAGTGGAATTCCATGTGTAGCGGTGGAATGTGTAGATATATGGAGGAACACCAGTGGCGAAGGCGGCTAACTGGCCTATCACTGACGTTGAAGCACGAAAGCGTGGGGAGCAAATAGGATTAGATACCCTAGTAGTCCACGCTGTAAACGATGAGTACTAAGTGTTGCCAAAAAGGCAGTGCTGTAGCTAACGCATTAAGTACTCCGCCTGAGTAGTATGCTCGCAAGAGTGAAACTCAAAGGAATTGACGGGGACCCGCACAAGCGGTGGAGCATGTGGTTTAATTCGAAGCAACGCGAAGAACCTTACCAGGCCTTGACATACCTTGCAAAGCTATAGAGATATAGTGGAGGTTAACAAGGATACAGGTGGTGCATGGTTGTCGTCAGTTCGTGTCGTGAGATGTTTGGTTAAGTCCAGCAACGAACGCAACCCCTGTCCTTAGTTGCCAGCATTAAGTTGGGGACTCTAGGGAGACTGCTAGTGTAAGCTAGAGGAAGGTGGGGATGACGTCAAATCATCATGCCCCTTATGGCCTGGGCTACACACGTGCTACAATGGCTGATACAAAGAGTCGCAAAATCGCAAGATCGAGCTAATCTCAAAAAGTCAGTCTCAGTCCGGATTGAAGTCTGAAACTCGACTTCATGAAGTCGGAATCGCTAGTAATCGCGAATCAGCAATGTCGCGGTGAATACGTTCTCGGGTCTTGTACACACCGCCCGTCAAAGCATGAGAGTCGTCAATGCCAGAAGTTGGTGTCCTAACCGCAAGGAGGGAGCTACCCAAGGCAGTGGTGGTGATTAGGCTTAAGTCGTAACAAGGTACCTGTATCGGAAGATGTGGATGGATCACCTCCTTTCTATGGAGAATTGTCTTTTAATTAAGACATCAATCAATGTAGAAATTTAACCTTGATTTAATAAAGTACGGATTATTAAAAAAGTTCTTTGTTCTATTTAGTTTTCAGAGATTGTTTTGTTTCTGAAAATTGTAATTGTTCTTTAAAAACTAGATAAAGTAGACATCAAAATTTTAATCAAATTTTTTATAAATTATCTTGCAATAGGATTATTCTAATAAATTATTAAGAGCGTATGGTGGATGCCTTGGGATTGGAAGACGATGAAGGACGCGATTACCTGCGATAAGCTTCGGGGAGTTGGAAATAAACTTTGATCCGGAGATTTCCGAATGGGGAAACCCACTATCTCTAATCAGATAGTACTGAATAATGAATTCATAGTTATTCAGAGTGATACCTAGAGAATTGAAACATCTTAGTACCTAGAGGAAAAGAAAGCGAATGCGATTCCCTTAGTAGCGGCGAGCGAAAAGGGACCAGCCCAAACCAGTTTTAAACTGGGGTTGTAGGACCATTATATAGAAGTTACAAAATTTGTTAATAGTAGAAGTTGTTGGGAAGCAACACCATAGATGGTGAAAGTCCAGTATACGAAATTAACAAATCTTCTGATGGTATCCTGAGTACGACGAGACACGAGGAATCTTGTCGGAATCTGCGCAGACCACTGCGTAAGGCTAAATACTAACCAATCACCGATAGTGAACCAGTACCGTGAGGGAAAGGTGAAAAGTCCCCCGCAAGGGGAGTGAAATAGTTCCTGAAACCATATGCTTACAACAAGTCGGAGCCCGTTAATGGGTGACGGCGTGCCTTTTGTAGAATGAGCCGGCGAGTTACGATTACATGCAAGGTTAAGCGTTTTAGACGTGGAGCCGTAGTGAAAGCGAGCCTGAATAGGGCGTTTAGTATGTGGTCGTAGACCCGAAACCAGGTGATCTAGCCATGAGCAGGTTGAAGCTAATGTAACAGTTAGTGGAGGACCGAACCAACGTTCGTTGAAAAGACCGTGGATGACTTGTGGCTAGCGGTGAAATTCCAATCGAACCTGGAGATAGCTGGTTCTCCCCGATATAGTTTTAGGACTAGCGTTAGAATTAGGACAATGGAGGTAAAGCTCTGAATGTATGATGGCCCCACCTCGGGGTACTGAATGCAATTAAACTGCGAATGCCATTGTTTCATATCTAGCAGTCAGTCTGTGGGTGATAAGGTCCATGGACGTGAGGGAAACAGCCCAGATCATCAGCTAAGGTCCCCAAATCAATGCTAAGTGGAAAACGATGTAGAATTGTTTAAACAGCCAGGAGGTTGGCTTAGAAGCAGCCATCCTTTAAAGAGTGCGTAACAGCTCACTGGTCGAATGATTCTGCGCGGAAAATGTACCGGGGCTAAGCATTGTACCGAAGCTATGGGTTTATGCACTTTTATAAGTGTATGGGCGGTAGGGGAGCGTTTTAAGCAGCAACGAAGTTAGACCGGAAGGACTAGTGGAGCGCTTAAAAGTGAGAATGCCGGCATGAGTAACGATTGAAGGTGAGAATCCTTCATGCCGATTGACCAAGGTTTCCTGGGCAAGGTTCGTCCTCCCAGGGTTAGTCAGGACCTAAGGCGAGGCCGAAAGGCGTAGTCGATGGACAACAGGTTGATATTCCTGTACTACCATAGTAACTGATGGAGTGACAAAGAAGGCTAGGATATCCCAGCGACTGGAAGTGCTGGGCTAAATACAAAGAGGGTTGTGTAGGCAAATCCGCACAACATTAACCTTGAAGTATGATGGGGAGTGAACGGTTCGCCTAGTAACGAAGTATCTGACGCCCTGCTTTCAAGAAAAGCTTCTAAAGATATTATTATGGTACCTGTACCGAGAACAGACACATGTGGTCAAGGAGAATATCCTAAGGCAAGCGAGATAACTATAGCTAAGGAACTCTGCAAAATAACCCCGTAAGTTAGCGAGAAGGGGTGCTCATAGTAAAATATGAGCCGCAGTTAAGAGGTCCGGGCGACTGTTTAGCAAAAACACAGCTCTCTGCAAAGTCGCAAGACGAAGTATAGGGGGTGACGCCTGCCCAGTGCTGGAAGGTTAAAGCGATTTGTTAGCAATTTATTGCGAAGCTTTGAACTGAAGCCCCAGTGAACGGCGGCCGTAACTATAACGGTCCTAAGGTAGCGAAATTCCTTGTCAGGTAAGTTCTGACCCGCACGAAAGGCGTAACGATCCGGACGCTGTCTCGGCTATAGACTCGGTGAAATTTTAGTACCTGTGAAGATGCAGGTTACCCGCGATTAGACGGAAAGACCCCGTGGAGCTTTACTACAACTTGATATTGAATTTTGGTATAACTTGTACAGGATAGGTGGGAGACGATGAAGTGCAGACGCTAGTAGGCACTGAGTCAACCTTGGGATACCACCCTTGTTATACTGAAATTCTAACTTGAGGCCATTATCTGGTCTGAGGACAGTGTCTGGTGGGTAGTTTGACTGGGGCGGTCGCCTCCTAAAAAGTAACGGAGGCGCCCAAAGGTACCCTCAGTATGAATGGAAATCATACATAGAGCGCAAAGGTAGAAGGGTGCTTGACTGCGAGACTTACAAGTCGAGCAGAAACGAAAGTTGGGCTTAGTGATCCGGCGGTCCCGTGTGGAAGGGCCGTCGCTCAACGGATAAAAGTTACCCCGGGGATAACAGGCTTATCTCCCCCAATAGTTCACATAGACGGGGAGGTTTGGCACCTCGATGTCGGCTCATCGCATCCTGGAGGTGTAGTCGCTTCCAAGGGTTGGGCTGTTCGCCCATTAAAGCGGTACGCGAGCTGGGTTCAGAACGTCGTGAGACAGTTTGGTCCCTATCTGTCGTGGGCGCAAGAAATTTGAGGAAAGCTGTTCCTAGTACGAGAGGACCGGAATGGACCTACCTCTGGTGCCCCAGTTGTCACGCCAGTGGCACAGCTGGGTAGCTATGTAGGGCATGAATAAGCACTGAAAGCATCTAAGTGCGAAGTCAGTTCCAAGATTAGATTTCTCATCCGCAAGGAGTAAGATCCCTTGAAGACAACAAGGTTGATAGGTTGGGTGTGTAAGTACGGCGACGTATTTAGCTAACCAATACTAATAGATCGAGGATTTATTAGAGAAATTGCGCTATTGTAACTAATTTATAGTGATGTCTACATCTAGTTTTTAGAGAATAATTACCAAATATTTATTGGTGTTAATAGCGATATGGCGCACCTGTTCCCATACCGAACACAGAAGTTAAGCATATCAGCGGCGACGATACCAGAGATGGAAAAATAGCACGATGCCAGTTTTATATCAAGAGTTATTCTTGACCAAGAGAATCCTTTCTTTTAAGAAAGGATTTTTTTAATATAATTAAAAATTAGAAATCAAATAAATAGGTTAAACAGTGAAAGTATTAAAAATAAAAAATTTATCAAAAAGAGAACTAAAGATAATAAATTTTAAAAGTAAGCATTTTTCTTACTTTTCTTTATGATAAAATAAAATAATAAGGAATTAAAAGAGTTTTAAATTAATAAATTTAATGGGGCAAGACAATGCATATAGATTCAAAAATTAAAGAAATAGATAAAGTAATTTGTAGAAATATTGATGAATACATTTCTGATAGAGGGTTTTTATCACAAAATATTTTAGCTCAACTTCGTAATTTTGTTGAACACATAGCATTAAAAATATTTGCTAATCAGCAAAGTAAAATTATAAATGGTGATTTCAATGATATAAAAGCTGCTATCGCTTTTATAAAAACAACAGCAAAATTTAGATTTTTAGCACAATTTCATAAATTTTTAGAAATTTCAGTATCTCATTATACTGTTGACAAAGAAAATTCAGAAAGATTGATGTTAAAGTATTATGAATTTTTGATTAGAACAAAAAATTTTTTAATGCAAAACTTTAATTTTAATGTTCTTTCTAATATAAGCAAATTTCCAATCAATACTGATTCAATTTCAAAAGAATTTTATGATAAGATATCTCAAAAAATTTTACAAGTTAGTTTAAATGTAACAAAGATTGATTTTAATGAACGTTTTTATATTCATAAAGTAAAACCATTTTTTTTCAATAATGAGATTTTTTATGAAATAACATTTTCTGAAGCAAAAGATGGAATAAGTAAATTTGATAGAAAAATTGCATTTACTAAACTTGAAATTTTAAAAAATTATTCTGTTAAGTTTTCGTTTTTTCATACTAATATAGATATCTTTGGAAAAGTAATGCCAATTTTAATTATTAATGAATGACAAGTATCAATACGACCTTGTGAAATTAATAATTTTGCTGCTATATTTGGAAAAAAATTAAAGACTATAAAAAGTAATAAAGAGTATCGTGAAATAATGCAATTTTTAACTAAAACAGGTTTTAATTTTTTAGACATTATTGAATTTGATGAAAAAAGATATATAGAAAATAAAAATGAAATTTTGAAAAATGTTAAGGAAAGTAATATTTTTAATATTTTAGATATTTGTCGTAATATAATTAATAATGTTTCTCCAGGCACAAATATTATTCGTTATTTACTTTATTGTATGAATAATAAAATAATAAAGAATCAAACACAAGAACAAAGATATAAGAATTTATCAAATTTATGATTAAAATTTGGTTGTAAACCATTTGATCAAATGCCATTTACTTCTTCATTAATAAAACATAATCCTAAAATTTCTGATTTACTTGAATGTATAGATATAGATAATAGAAATCATGAATTTTTAGCACGATTTATCAAAAATAATGCAGAAATACATAGAAAAATTTATACATCTATAACTGAAATTTCGGAATTTAATGAAATTGAGAAACTTATTAATTCATATAATAGTAAACTTCATAGTACACATAAAAATCGTAGAATTGAAAGTTATAATAATTATTTATACATAAAAGGGTATGATGATAGCACATATTATATAATTGAAAATTTAAAGGAACGAACTTTAATGAAAGTTAAAAATTATACTGATTCTGTTGTTTCTTGAATTAATTCTCATAATTATATAATTGATTGTGAGGAAAAAAAAGAAATTTTACCAAAGATGTTTGAAAATTCAAAAGTTGTATTAATTTATGGTTCAGCGGGAACTGGTAAGTCAACTTTAATAAATCATCTTTCAAATTTTTGAAGTGATAAGAAAAAATTATACTTAACTAATACACACCCTGCATTAGAAAATTTAAGACGAAAAATTTCAGCTTCAAATTGTGAATTTTTAACAATTTCTAAATTTTTGTATAAGAATAAATTTGATTTGGAGTATGATTTATTAGTTATAGATGAATGTAGTTGTGTTAATAATAATGATATGAGAAATATTTTAGAAAATGCAAAATTTAATCTTTTAATTTTAGTCGGTGATATATATCAAATTGAATCAATTCGTTTTGGAAATTGATTTAGTCTTTCAAAAAAAATTATAGCAAAGAAATCAGTATTTGAATTAACAAAACCTTATAGAGCAAAGAATCAGCAGCTTTTAGATTTGTGAAAAAAAGTTAGAAATTATGATAATTCAATTCTTGAACATATTGTAAAATATGGTTATTCTGATTCTTTAAACGATTCAATATTTAAAAGTAATAATGATGATGAAATTATTTTGTGTTTAAATTATGATGGTTTATACGGTATAAATAATCTAAATAGATTTTTGCAAGAAAGTAATCCAAATAAACCAATAAATTTAGGGATTAATACTTATAAAGTAGATGATCCTATTTTATTCAATGAATCAAATAAATTTTCTCCTGTTATTTATAATAACTTAAAGGGAAGAATAGTAAAAATTGAGGTATTAGGAGAAAAAGTTCAATTTAACATTGAAATAGATAAGGTAATAAATGAACTTGATGCAGAACAGTGTGGTTTAAAACTTATTGGAAAATCTGTAAATGATAAGTCAATTATTCAATTTTTTGTTAGCCAATATGAAGATAGTATTGATGATGATGGAGATGATCAAATAGATAACATAATTCCTTTTCAAATTGCTTATGCTGTTTCAATACATAAAGCACAAGGATTAGAATATAATTCAGTAAAAATTGTTATTACTGATGAAATTGATGAATTAATAACACATAATATATTTTATACAGCTATTACACGTGCAAAAGAAAAGTTAAAAATTTATTGAACACCAGAAACTGGGAAAAAAATTCTTGAAAGTTTTTCAAAAAAAATGAATAGAGATTATTCTCTGTTTTTAGAAAAACACAAGATGAAATAATAAAATAATTTGAAGGAGTTTATTTTGAAGATGAAAATCGGAATTTTAGGTGCCGGACACTTAGGTAAAAGTATTATTAATGGATTAATAAATAGTAAGAAATATCAAAGGTCTGATTTTAAAATTGTTGTTAATAGTAATGAAAGTCAACAAGCTTTGAAAAAAGAAGGGTTTTTAGTTAGTCAAGATTGAAAATTTATCCAGGATTGCGATTTAATAATTTTAGCTTTATTGCCACAAAATATTATTGATTTAAAAGGTAAGCTACAAGCAACTTTTAAGAAACAAATGATTTTATCAGTTGCTAGTGGTATTACTTTAAAACAATTAAAAGCAATCTTTCCTACTTGTTCAGTGACAAGAGTCATGCCAAATACTTCTGTTCAATATAATCAATCAATGATAATGGTAACAAAAGAAGGAACAAAAGATGCTAATAAAGAAGCATTAAATCTTTTTAAATGATTAGGTAAAACTATTATTTTATCTGAAAAACAAATTCATACTTTCATTGCCATTTGTGGTAGTGCTAGTGCCTATTTGTATTACTGATTGCAACCATTAATGAAGTTAGCAATAGTTGATGACATTAGTGAAGCAGATAGTAAAGTAATTATTACTAATCTTTTACTTGGTGTTGCTGCAAATATTAGTAATAGTTCAGCATCTTTAGAAATGCTACAAAACCAGGTTGCTACTACAGGTGGTACAACAATTGAAGCGATTAAAGTTTTTGATGAATATCACCTAAAAGATGTGATTAAACAAGCAATTGAAGCAGTGGCTAAAAAAAGTGTTTCACAAAGTTTAGAATAAATTAGAAAGAAAAATAATTATGACATGATGACAATATCTTATTATTCCTATTATTACAACAGTTATTGGAACTTTAGTAGGTATTTGAATTAATAGAAAATTTCCTACTATGACATATAAACAAAAATTACTTAGTTTAATTCAAGAAAAAAATCAAATTAAATTTAATGAATCAGATGTTAAGGAGTTAAAAGATATTTCTCTTGGAAAAATTGAAGATTTTATTAATAAAAATAGTGATTTTACTAAATTTGATTTTAAAGAAATAAAAAATATTATTTTAAAAGTAATGAAATATTTAAAATATGGTGATAAGGATTATAATAAAATAAAAGATATTTCTTTCAATTTTTCAAATGATAAATTTTCTATTATGCATTCTGGTTTATATTATCATTTTGATTTGAATGATACTTGAGATTTTAATTCAAATAATAATAAAAATATTTATAAAAAAGATGCAATTGAAAATTTAAAAAAGGAATTACAACCACAATTTTCTTATGGGTATTATCATAAGTTAAGTGAAAAAGTAGATTCTTATTCCTTGAATATGTATACTTTAGAATATCAAAAATTTTTATATTCTAACTATAATTTAATATCAATTAATTTTAATAAACTAAAAGATGTTAATCCTTTTTTGCAATTTTATAAGGAAAAAATTCAAGAAGAAAAACAATATTATTATTTAGAAAATGAATTCAATAAAATTAAGAAGGAACTACAAGAAAAATGTTTAAAATTAAATATTCCATTTTTAATAGAAACTCCTTGTAAAGAACATTCAAAAGATATTTGAACTGTTATATTTACTTGAGATCATAAAAAAGAAAATAAGATTTTTTATTAATATATTAATAATTATCATAAGAATTTTAAGATTTTATTAGAAGATTCAATTTTGCAAAAATATCTTAATATTGAATTAAAAGATTTTAATAATTATTATTTTATTCATATACCTAAAGAATTAGGTTCACATAAATATAATTTATCTGATTCTAAACATATATGAAGTTATTCAGATGTTAAAAAAGATAAATGATTGAACATGCATGATAATTATAAGGTTATTTTACATTTAGAAGAAAATAATAATTATAATAAAATATAAGTACTAAATAGGAGGGGTAATTATGGCTAGTGAAAAAAGCGATAAAAAATGTAATTGTCATTGCGAAAGTTGCAATTGTGAAAATTGTCATTGTAAACACCATTAATAAATTCTTTTATTAAAAAAACTAATAATCTAATCTAAGATTATTAGTTTTCATATTTATATTTTATGTGTTTTTATTTAATACAGTAAAGAATAATTTTCAAAATGTTTTGATAAAAAGTAAAAACTAATGATAAGATTAATTCATAAACTTAAGTAGGGGATTATGATGAATGAATTAAGTTTACCTAGATATATTTTTTCATATATTAATGAACAAAATGATGCAAAAATATTTGATAAGGCACTTAATAAATCAATTACTTCTGGTAAAGTTCAAAATACTGGAAATAATGTTTTAAAATTTAATTCAAGCGATCAGAAACCTTATGAATTTATTATAGTTAAAGAAGAAATTGTTTTAGAACAAGATTTAGTAGTTAGTTTAACTAATTTAATTTTAAGTCAATTGGAATTGAGTAGAATAATTCCAACTAAAACAGGTTTAGAACAAGGAAATTATAAAGAACGAAGTAAAAATTGTGTTGAATCAATGATTAGTAATTTAGTTTTTTACAAATGATTTGAAAATAAAGATAATATTTCAATTTTAGATATGGCTGCTGATATTATGTATCGAATAGCAACTATAAATCATCCATTTACTAATGGTAATAAAAGAACAGCGTTATTATCTGCTGGTGCTTTTTTAGATAGTATTGGTTTATATTTATATTTTTATAAATATAAAACTAAAACTGATTATTTAGAAAAATGAGAAGCATTTATGTTAGAAGTAGCAGCAAGTAAAACTCAAGGTAAAACTGAAATTGAAACATTAACAAAGATTAAAACTAAATTATTAGATTCAATTTGAATGAATTTCAATAATGAAATTATTTTAGAAACTGAAATTGAAAAGTCTATTGTCAAGGAGTCCGAACATGAAAAAATTGAACTTTAAAAATTTGCCAACTAGCAATGAAAAATATGGTGAAAAGAATGTTAATCGAGCAATTGAAAGTAACAAGAATAACGATTTTTTAATTGAAGTTGCAAAGAGACTAGTTGATAAATAAAATTAAATATGATTAAAAATCAATTCTTAATTGAAACTAAGAATTGATTTTTCTTTTTCATTCATATTTTTAAAATGTTTTTTTATCTTTATATTTTTATGTTAAAATTTAAGTAACTTTCTTGGGAATATATATATAATTAGGTATTTAATAAGGTGAAAGTTTTGAATTGAAGAAAAATAAGATTACTTCCAGTTAATCCTAGATTTACATTAATGAAAGATTTAGATTGAAAGAAAATTGGAAATAATAAAGAAGAAATTTATACTAATTATAATTTGATAGATAATATACGTCATTTATTAAAATTTGAAGATGATTTTTCTGATTTTTTAGAATTATTGAATTCAGTTATAGAAAATGGATGAGATAAATATTCAAAGATTTTTATTATTAAAGGTCAAGATGGTTATTTTTATTGTGTAGAAGGAAACAGAAGATTAATGGTATTAAATTTAATTTCTGATTTTTATTCTTTTAATAAAAATGATCAGTATAAAATTGAAGAAGCATTTAATAATGAAAAATTAGCTTTTGATAAAATGAAAGATTTTATAAGTAAATTTAAAGGTGATGTTCCCATTGATATAAATATAGAATCTTTAGAATTACCAAAAAATGAAGATGAAGTCATTGAGATTTGACGCACTATAAATTCTAAACATGTTGGAGAAGAAGTTGGCAAAAGAATACATTCAAGATTTAAGTATTTTTTTGATTTAATGAATTATGTAGAAAAATTAAAAAATGAAAAAAATAACAATAATCAAATTATTCAAAAGAGTTCTTTGATTTTTAATAAAAAGAAAGAAATTATCCAATTAGATATTAAAAATGGATTATGAATAATGTATGTAACAAATATTTATAATAATTCTAAAAATGATAAAAAAATTCAAGATAAAATTAATTTTACAAATATGAAAATTTCTAGCTTGGAATTATTGCCAACTCAAAATATTAAATTTAATGATAATAATGAAAGAATTTCAAATATTTTAGACTTAAAGTGAGATTTACAAAATATTAAACTAACAATAAAAAATCAAGAAATTAATCAAGAAGAAGTTTTAATTTTTTTGGTAAATCAATGTTTGAATAAAAAGATTACTACTAGAGGTATTAAACCAGAACTTTATGATGATTTGTCTAGTTTATTTTATAAAGAAGTCTTTAAGACAGAAAACCACAAAGATTACATTAAAAAATTAAAACAACAAAAAACAAAAACAAAAACTGAAAAACAAGAAATTGAAATTACTGATAATATTAAAGAAATTCAAAAAATGTCTTTAAAAATTAATTTTAATAATAAAGATAATAATTTAATTTGATCTATTAAATATTTATGAAAATATGATTTAGTTACTTTAGATGCTTTAAGCATAATAGATAAAAATGGTTATCCTTATTCCACTTTGTCTCTTATTTTAAGAACAACAATTGAAAATTTTCTTTTGTTATTAATTTATATGGATGAATTTGCATATAAATATATTTATAATCTTTATCAAAATTTAAATGATGAGAACATGATTAAAATATGAGATAAATATAATTCTGTTATTAATAATAGAAATGATTTTGGTTTGGCGGAGCCATTAGTAAAAAGTAATTATAAGTTATTAGTAAAGAAAATTGATTCATGTAATTCCAAAGTAAATAAAAATTTAAAAACACTTTTAAGGATATTTTTGAAAAATAAATTTTTAAATTGAAAAGATATTTCGAAAATATTAGAAAACTCTCCAAATATAACTCAAAAATATAATTCTAAAATTTTGGATAGTATAAATAGTTTATTACCTACATTACAAAAGGAATTATTTGATGAAAATTTATTTGCAATTTTAAATAAGTTAGTTCATACTCCTCATTACTTAAGAAGTAATAAAAATGAAATTATAGATGCCTGTGCAAGAACGTTTGGCTTGATTAAAGAAGTATTAAAATTTTTTAGTATAATAATAATTGAATAATAAAAATTTAAAAAAAGAGGTAAAATAATGAAATTGGATACAAACATAGTAATTTATAGGGATTTTCAAACTGGTAAAAATTTAGAATTGCCAAAAGAAGATACTTGAAAAGAGCATAACCGACTTTGAGGTGATCAAATGCATCGTATTTGTTCTTATGTAGCTATGTTCTCTCCAAGTTTGGCTAGTTTTTTTCTTAAAACATATAGTGACAAGAATGATGTTGTATTAGATACATTTTCTGGAAGAGGTACTACTCTTTTAGAAGCAAGATTGTTAGATCGTAAATGTTATGCTATAGATTTAAATCCATTTGCATATGTTTTGTCTCGTGCAAAATCTCAAAGTTTTAAAATTGAAAGTGTTTTAAAGCGAATTAATCATTGAGAAAAAAAATATTTTTCAAATAGTAATATTATTTATGATTTTGACAGTACTTATGATGATTTAAAAGTTTATTATAGTGAAAAAAATTTACATCAACTAGATTTTATTAAGAAAAATTTAGGAGTAAAATTTAAAAAGATATCATCTCTTGATAATTTTATTTTGGCTATAACATTAGGTATAATGCATGGTCCTATGCGAAAAGGTGGCAAATCAATCTATTTTTCATTAAGTATGAGCAACCATACTTCAATGTCAGTTAATTATGTTAAAAAATATGCTTTAAAACATAATCTTAAAAAACCAGAAGATGATAGTATATTTGAGAAAATAAAAAATCGTGCAATTTATATTTTAAAAAAATCAAAATATTCTGATAATATTGCTCAAGTAAAGTTAGGGAATGCTTTAGAAATAAATAAATATTTTGATATTAAACCAAAATTAATTTTTACTTCTCCTCCTTATTTAAATTTAATTAATTACACAAAACAAAATTGAATTAAAATGTGAATGTTGGGTTTTAATAATAATCAAGATAACAATAATATTAAATTAGATGATCGACATAACTTTTTAAATTATAAAATTTTTATGATTAATTATTTATTAGAAATTGCAAAAATTTGTGATAGTAACACTACAGTGATTTTGGTGATTGGTGATGCTAATAACAAAAAAATGTATAATTATTTTGATTTAATGTGGGATGAAATTAAAAAAATAGTTCCTTTTAAATTAAAAGAAACATATGCTGATTCTATTGTTCAAGAAAAAAAAGCTACAAATTCTTTAGGCACAAAAGCAGGTAGAGCGACTAGAGTAGATAAAATGTATGTTTTTAAATTAAAAAAAGAAAATTTAGGAGATTAATAATGGCAGAATTATCTCAAATAAGAATAATCAATAAAAATATAAAATCTTTAAGTACAGAAGAACTTATAATTATTCTTAAAGATATGTATGACAATGCTTCTTATAGTTATAAAACAACTATGATTCGTTTATTTGGAATTGAATATGCTAATGAATTAAAAAATAAATCATTGAAAAGTATATCTATTGCAGCAACTGGTTTTCCTAGTTATGCTACTGAAATAAGTAAAGGCATTAAATTAGCAAAATTTGTAAAAAAGACTGATTAATAAAACTATATAAAATTAACTAAAACATATTGTATTTTCTCATAATTTATAATATAATATTTAGACTAGAAAATAAGCCTAAGACAGCAACGGACACAAGTCTTAATCATGTTGCCCAGGTAAATTCCATGTTTTCTTTATGTGGTAATTAATACTCGGGTTCACTCGAGTTTTTACATTGCTTATAATCTAGTAACAAAATTCTAGAAGAAGGAGGTGTAATTGATGCGCCCAGCAATGGTAGAAAAACAAAAAATTATTAATCAAATTCATGATCAAATTACAAAAGCAAAAACAACAATTGTTGTTCAATATCAAGGATTAGATGTAAGTCTATTAAGTCAATTAAGACATGAACTAAAGCAAGCCGGAGCCGAAATTAAAGTTTATAAAAACAATTTAGTTAGTCGTGCTTTGAAAGATAGCAAGTTTACTGATTTAGATCAATCATTAATTGGTCCAAATGCATTTGTTTTTGGTTTTGAAAATGATTTAAAGACTGCGAAAGTTTTATCAGATTTTGCTAAGAAAAATAAGTTGTTAAAACTGAAAGCCGGTATTTTTGATAATAAAGTAATTGATCAAAAACAATTACTAGTTATTGCATCATTACCACCAAAAGAAATCTTATTATCAATGTTATTGAGTGTCTTACAAGCACCTGTGCAAAAATTAGCAGCAGCATTTGATGCAGTTGCAAAACAAAAAGACCCATCAATTAAATAATAATTAAGAATAATATATAATAAAAGGAGATAAATAAAATGGAAAAATTAACTAATGCCGAAATTATTAAGCACGTTAAAACAATGAGTGCTTTAGAATTAAAAGAATTGGTTTCTGCAATTGAAGCAGAATTCGGTGTAACAGCTGCAGCAGCAGTTGTAGCAGCACCAACAGGAACAGCAGATGCTGCTCAAGAAGAAAAACAAGCAAGTTCAATCTACTTAAAAGAAGTAGGAGCTGCTAAAGTTGCCGTTATTAAATTAATGAAAGAAAAATTAGGAATGGACTTAATGTCTGCTAAAAAAGTAACTGATGCTGTTGCTGAAAAGCCACAATTATTAAAAGAAAATGCCTCACCTGCTGAATTAAAAGATTTAGAAGAAGCTTTCAAAGCAGCTGGAGCAGTTGTTGAAATTAAATAAATTTATTAAAACAAAAAATTTAAGATAACTAAAAACCAGTTTTTGAACTGGTTTTATCTACTTAGATAATCTCTAAGCAAATTGTGTTATATTTGACTATATATAACAAAAAAATAAAAAAACGAATTGGAGCTGGCCAATGGAATATACAACAAAGAAGTTTGGACATTATGCGTCAAGAAGAGATTATACAAAAGTTTCTGGTAATTTAGATTTACCTGACTTGATTGCAATTCAAAGAGATACTTACGATTGATTTAACAAACAAGGAATCCAAGAAGTATTTGATGATATTTTTCCAATTACTGATAATGATGATCGGACAATTCTTTCTTTACTAGATTGAGAATTTCGGACACCTCGAAGATCAATTAAAGAAGCAAAAGAAGAATCAAAAAATTATGAAGCACCATTATATACGAAATTATCATTAGCAATATCTGATAGTAATCGTAAATTACCAATTACGCCAAAAGAAAATATTTTACAATACTTAACTCGTTGAATTAAAGAACAATTTAATATTACTAATATTATTGAACCAAAAATTAGTGGTGATACTTATTATTTTGAAGAAAAAACGCCACATAATAATGGTGATTTTTCAAATATTGAAATTATTGTTCAACAAAGAACTGATCAAGAATTAGTTGTTGATTTTAATTTAACTCGTGAAGGTGATGTTTTCTTAGGTGATTTTCCAATTATGACTGATAAAGGAACTTTCATCATTAATGGTAGTGAAAAAGTTGTGATTTCACAATTAGTTCGTTCACCTGGTGCTTATTTTAAAGTTGAAGTTGATGCTAAAACTGGATTAAAAAAATATTTTGGTGACTTAATTCCTTCAAGAGGAACTTGATTAGAATTAGAAACTGATACGAAAAAGAATAAACTAATTAAAAATAAAAATGCTTTAAAAGAAATTATCCAAATTAAAGTTGAAAAGTCAAGAAAAATTCTTGTGACAACATTATTAACAGCATTAGGTTTATCAAAAGTTGATATGCTTGATATTCTTGGTAATGATGAAATTTTATTAAATACTTATCAATATGATGAATATTCAACATGAGAAACTGCTGTTCAAGAAGTTTACAAAAAAATTAAAGCTGGAGAAACTGCAAGTATTGATGGTGCTTCAAAGTTTTTATTTGGTTTATTATTTGATCGTAAAAAATATGATTTAACTAAAGCCGGAAGATATAAGTTAATTAAAAAATTAACAATTACTGATCGTATTTTGAATAAAACTATTGCTCAAGATATTAAAGATAATAAGGGTAATATTGTAATTAAAAAGAATACTTTAATTGACAAAACTAATATTGAAGTTTTAAAACAAGCCTTAAATAAAGGTGCTTGTTTAATATCTTTAAATTCAGTTGCTAATTCTGAACAAAATCAACATCAACTACAATTAGTTAAAATTTATAAAGATAATACTGAACAAATTGAAGAAAACATTATTAATGTTGTTGGTGTTACTAACTCTAATGTTGACAGTATTACAATTGCTGATATTGTTGCAACTTTATCATACATTTTGAATTTTATTCATGGTGTTGGTAGTGAAGATGATATTGATCATTTAGCTAATCGTCGTGTGCGAACTGTTGGTGAATTATTACAAAATCAATTCCGAATTGGGATGGGAAGAATTGAAAAAAATGTTAAAGAAAAGATGGCAACAACTGATATTGACAGAATTAAGCCAACTAATATTACTAACAATAAACCATTAACAGCGGTTGTTGGTGAATTTTTTAACTTATCACAATTATCACAATTTATGGATCAAACTAATCCTTTGGCTGAATTAGCAAATAAAAGAAGACTAACTGCTTTAGGACCAGGTGGTTTATCTCGTGAACGTGCTAGTTTAGAAGTTCGAGATGTCCACTATTCTCATTATGGCCGAATTTGTCCGAGTGAAACTCCTGAAGGACCAAATATTGGTTTAATTAGTAACTTGGCAACTTATGCGCGAGTAAATCAATTTGGGTTCATTGAAACACCATATCGAAAAGTAACTAATAATAAAGTAACTAATGAAGTTGTTTATTTAACAGCGGGTGAAGAAAAAAATTATATTATTGGTCAAGCTAATATTGAACTTGATAACAATAATAATATTAGTAGTAAGAGCGTTATTGCTCGTAATAATGGTGAAAATATTATTGTTAGTCCAAGTGAAATTGATTTTATTGATGTTTCACCAAAACAAATTGTTTCAATTGCAACAAGTTGTATTCCATTCTTGGAAAATGATGATGCTAACCGTGCTTTAATGGGAGCTAATATGCAAAGACAAGCAATTCCATTGTTGAAACCAGATGCACCAATCGTTGGAACTGGAGTTGAACATGCAGTTGCTCGTGATTCAGGATTGGCAATTTTAGCAAAACAAGCTGGTGTTGTTGCTTATGCTGATGCTAATGAAATTATTATTAAATCTGAAAAAGATGTTAATACTTATGATTTAAGTCGTTTTGAACGTAGTAACTATGGAACAGCAATTAGTCATCGACCATTAGTTAAAGTTGGTGATAAAGTTGAAAAAGGGCAAATCTTGGCTGATGGACCATCAATGAAAGATGGTGAATTGGCATTAGGACAAAATGTTATTGTTGGCTTTATGACTTGAAATGGTTATAACTATGAAGATGCGATTATTCTTAGTGAAAGACTAGTGAAAGATGATGTTTATACTTCAATGCATATTGAAGAATATACATTGGAACGAAGACGAACAAAACAAGGTAAAGAAGAAATTACTAGAGAAATTCCTAATACTTCTGAACAAGCAAGAAAATTCCTTGATGATGACGGAGTTGTTTTGGTTGGAACTGAAGTAAAAGAAGGCGATATTTTAGTTGGTAAAGTAACACCAAAAGGTCAAACACAACCAACACCAGAAGAAAAATTATTATCAATTCTTTATGGTGAAAAATCTCGTAATGTTAAAGATAATTCTTTAAGAGTACCAAATGGTGGTGCTGGAATTGTTCAAAGCATTAAGCGCTATGCGCGTGCTGAAGGTTATGAATTACCTTCCGAAGTAGAAGAAATTATTCACGTTTACATAGTACAAAAACGAAAAATTCGTGAAGGTGATAAAATGGCTGGAAGACACGGAAATAAAGGTGTTATTTCAAAAGTGTTACCAATTGAAGATATGCCATTCTTAGCTGATGGAACACCAATTGATATTATGTTAAATCCTTTGGGAGTACCTTCAAGAATGAATATCGGTCAAATTTTAGAATTACATTTAGGAATGGCAGCAAAAACTTTAGGAATTAAAGTTGCTACTCCAGTTTTTGATGGTCTAAAAAATGATGATTTACTTAATATTATGAAAGAAGCCAAATTTAATGGTTTTGATAAAGTTGATCTTTATGATGGAGTAACAGGACAAAAATTTGATAACAAAATTTCTGTTGGCGTAATGTATATGTTGAAACTTTCTCACATGGTTGATGATAAATTACATGCGCGAAATGTTGGACCATATTCATTAATTACGCAACAACCATTAGGTGGTAAAGCCCAAAATGGTGGTCAAAGATTTGGAGAAATGGAAGTTTGAGCCTTGGAAGCTTATGGTGCTGCTCATACTTTACAAGAAATCTTAACAATCAAGTCTGATGATATTAAAGGAAGAATTAAAACTTACGAAGCAATTTTACGAGATAAAGAGATTCCAAAATCAGGAATTCCTGAATCATTTAATGTTCTAACAAGAGAATTGCAAGGTTTAGGAATTAATGTTAGTTTAATTGATGGCTATGGTAAAGAACAAGAAGTAGTAGCCTATGATGATGAAGTTTCATTAGAGGAAAATAACTTCATGGATTACGAAGCACCAGGAGCGATTGTTGAAGCAACAGAAGAAGAAGCCCAAGGCTTTTTCGAATAAGGGAGGAAGAATAAGATGGCAAATACTACTGATACAAAGCACTATCGTGCAATTAAAATTTCTTTAGCTTCTCCCGAACAAATTCGTTCTTGATCGCATGGAGAAATTACGAAACCAGAAACAATCAATTATAAATCTTTAAAACCAGAAAAAGATGGTTTATTTGATGCACGAATTTTTGGACCAATTAAAAATTATGAATGTATTTGTGGTAAGTACAAGAAGATTAAAAATAAAGGTAAAGTTTGTGAACGTTGTCAAGTTGAAATTACTGAAGCAATTGTTCGTCGTGAACGTTTAGGACATATTGAACTAGAAGAACCTGTAACTCATATTTGAATGTTAAAAGCATCACCATCAAGAATTGCTTTAGCAATTGATATGAAAGCAAAAGATTTAGAAGAAGTTGCTTATTTTGTTTCTTATATTGTTTTAGATCCTGGACGAGCACATAGAATCTTTAAACCAAAGATGGTTCTTGATTTAGGTTCACCAAAAGCAGCAACTGACACAAGAAATCGTTTAAGAAAAGTTGTAACTTTAATTCAAGAAAATTTAGATGAAAATTCATTTGCTTACACTAGAGCAAAGATTTTAGCTGAAAGCTTGGGTGATTTGTCACGACCATTTTCAATGGATGAATGTACACAATTTATTAGTAGGCATACTGACACTAAGTTTGGAATTGGTGCTGCTGCGATTGAATATTTATTAAAAAATATTGATTTAGAAAAAGAATTTGAAGAAATTAAAAAACAATTAAACAATAAAAAATCACAAACTGATCGTCGTAAATTAATGCGTCGTTTAGATGTTATTGATTCATTCTTAAAATCAGGTAACAAACCAGAATGAATGGTAATGCATGCAATTCCGGTAATTCCACCTGATATTAGACCAATTATTCAATTAGATGGTGGTCGTTTTACTACTTCTGAAATTAATGATTTATATCGTCGAATTATTATTCGTAATGAACGATTAAAGAAAATTAAACAAATGGGTGCACCAGTTTTAATTATTAATAATGAAAAAAGAATGTTACAAGAAGCTGTTGATGCCTTACTTGATAATGAAAGAAAAGCACGACCAGTAACAGGTCGAGATAAAAGACCATTAAAATCAATTACTTCAACTTTAAAAGGAAAACAAGGAAGATTCCGTCAAAACTTATTAGGAAAACGTGTTGACTATTCAGGAAGAAGTGTTATTGCTGTTGGTCCAGATTTAAAAATGTATCAATGTGGAATTCCGCGAGATATGGCAATTATTTTATTTAAACCATTTGTAATTCAAAAATTAGTAAGTAATGAATCTGCTTTGAATATTAAGATTGCTGAAAAGTTAATTGATAGTCAAGATGAAAGAATTTGAGATGCTTTAGAAGAAGTAATTAAAGAAAGACCAGTTTTATTAAATCGTGCTCCAACTTTACACCGTTTAGGAATTCAAGCATTTGAAATTAAGTTAGTTAAAGGAAAAGCAATTCGTTTACATCCTTTAGTAACTCCTGCTTTTAATGCTGACTTTGATGGTGACCAAATGGCAATTCACGTGCCAATTACAAAAGAAGCAGTTGCTGAAGCAAGACATTTAATGTTAGGTTCAAAAAATATTTTAAGTCCAAAAGATGGAAAGCCAATCGTTACACCAACTCAAGATATGGTTTTGGGTAATTATTACTTAACAATTGAAAAATTAAATCAATTAGGACAAGGTTCATTGTTTAAAGATATTACTGAAGCAAGAAAAGCTTATGAAACAGATAATGTTTCTTTGCATGCGATTATTGGAATTAGAGTTAGTGATGTTGGAATTAATAAGTTTGCTGAACAAGATCGTAATAAGATTTTAATTACAACAGTTGGAAAATTGATTTTTAATGAAATTTTCCCTTCTGATATGCCTTATATTAACCAAGCAAAAATTACTAATTTACACGATTACAGTAATGAAGACTTAGTTGACTTTAATGTTGATTTCCGTGAATTAATTAAAGGTCGTAAAATTGCTGATCCATTCAAAAAGAAAACTTTAGCTGATATTATTCATAAATACTTTAAACGTTATGGAACTCAATCAACAGCTGAAATGTTAGATAAGATGAAGGATTTAGGATTTAAGTTTTCAACACTTTCAGGAACAACTATTTCTGCTGGTGACATTATTTCTTATGAACAAAAAGCAAAATTATTTAAAGAAGCTGATGATTATGTTAAAAAAATCTATCAATTCTATCGTGATGGAATGTTAACTGATCGAGAACGTCATTATCTTATTATTAATAAATGAGCAAAAGTAAAAAATGATATTCAAGATCAATTAGAAAATGTTTTAAAACAAGATATTAATAATCCAATTTTCATGATGTGAGATTCAGGTGCTAGAACTAATATTAGTAACTTTACTCAGTTAGTAGGTATGCGTGGTTTAATGAATAATCCTAAGGGAGAAGTTATTGAATTACCAATTAAATCTTCATTTAGAGATGGATTAAATGTTTCAGAATTCTTCATTTCAACTCATGGTGCCAGAAAAGGTATGGCTGATATGGCCTTAAAAACTTCTGACTCAGGTTACTTAACAAGAAGATTAGTTGATGTTGCTCAAGATATTATTGTTACTGAAGATGATTGTCAAACTGATAATGGTTTTATTGTTAGTGATATTGTTGATGCGAAACGAAATAATATTATTGTGCCATTGAAAGACCGTTTATTTGGTCGTTACTTACAAGGTGACTTGTTTGATGAACAAAATAAATTAGTATTAGCACATGATACATTAATTACTGAACAATTAGTTGAAAAAGTAATTAATGCTGGAATTAAGAAAGTAAATATTCGTTCAGTTTTAACTTGTGAAGCTAATAGTGGTGTATGTAAAAAATGTTACGGATTGAACTTAACTAGTGGTAATGAAGTAGCAATTGGTGAAGCCGTTGGAATTATTGCTGCGCAATCAATTGGTGAGCAAGGAACACAATTAACAATGAGAACTTTCCATAGTGGTGGTGTTGCTGGTGGTACTGATATTACTCAAGGGCTACCAAGAATTAAAGAATTGTTAGATGTAACTAGTCCAAAAGGTGCTGTTGCTTTAATTAGTGAATTTGCTGGTAACGTAAAGAGTATTCATGAAGATCAAGGAATTTACACAATTTCGATTGGTTCTAACTTAGATTACAAAGAATACAAAACACAATATAATGCCCAAGTTCGTGTGAAGGTTGGTCAAGAAGTTAAGGTTGGTCAAAAACTAACTGAAGGTTCAATTAATATTAACCAATTACTTGAAGTTGCGGGAATTATTGAAGTACAACAATATATTTTAAAAGAAGTACAACGAGTATATCGTTTACAAGGAATTGAAATTTCTGATAAGTATATTGAAATTATTGTTAAACAAATGTTAAGTCGTATCTTTGTCTTTGATAGTGGTGATACAACATTATTACCAGGAGAAATCTTAGATATTAAAGAGTTCAAAAAAGTAAATACTAAAGCAATTATTGAAGGTAAAACTGCTGCCTTTGGTAAACCAATTATTTTAGGAATTAAAAAAGCACCATTAGAATCTGATTCATTCTTGGCTGCTGCTTCATTCCAAGATACAACAAGAGTATTAACTAATGCCGTAATTAAAGGTAAAACTGATAACTTACTTGGTTTAAAAGAAAATGTTATTCTTGGAAATATTATTCCTGCTGGTACTGGTTTATTAAGTAGTGAAGAAATTTTAAGTCTTGGCGAAGCTGCTAAGTCTAGCGAATATTAGTCATAAATAAGAAATCTTAGATATTTATCTAAGATTTTTTTTATTTTTGATGACAAAAGATAACTTTATTTTATCTGGTAATTTTTAAAAAAAGCATTATAATAAAAGAAAAAAAAGGGGTATAGGATAGTGAGAAAGTTTTTACTTGCTTTTTTAGCAGTAATTCCAATTTCTAGTGCTACGGCACCAATTGTAAGTTCACAAATAACAACAAAATCTAATAATATTCATTATGTTAATGAAAATATTTATTTAGATAATAAAAAACAAAAATCAACTACAGATGAAAGTTTTTTTAATCTTGATGGTGATAATTATCAAACAACTCATCGCATTTATATTAGTTCTAATAAAGATAAAAGTTTACCTGCACAAGAAAATACTATTGATGATATCATAGGTAAAGGTAAAAAAGATACTTGATATGATCAATCATTTTCTGGTTTATCATTAGATATTACAAATTATGCTACTAATAAAACTGAATTTTTAAATAAATATAAATCAGTTAATATTACTTATTCATATATGGAGAATTTTTGAAATGGCTGAAACGGTTGAACTAATGAGTATAAAAAGAGTCCACCAATTTCAACAGAAGATTATGCGTTTAATTTAAAAGCAAATAATGAAACAATTACAGTATTGCAAGATACTGATCCATCTCATAAGAGTAACGAAAAAGTAAGACTAATTTTAGAACAATCTTGAAATGGTAATGTTTTAAATCTTAATTGAAAGTTAGGTGTTTGATATCATTGAGCTAAATTAAGTATTTATAATCATGCTGCATTAGCAAGTTTTTCACATGATAGTTATTCTTTTTTAGAAATCCCAACAGATGATACTAAACCTAATGCTGAACCAAAGATTGGAACAATTTTTAAACCTTCTACTTTTACTTTATTAGGTACAAGTAAAGCATCAGGTTTAAATAATATTGATAGCGAATTAAAAGTTAAAGCAAAACAAGAAGATATTAAAAATTCGTTTTTTAAAGTTGTTCCAACAATTGTTCAATCTTATTTTGGTGTAAAAACTGTTTCTACTTGAGAAGGAGTTTGAGTTTATACTTTAGGGGTAGTTATGATATGATATCCAAATTCAAGTGCTGTTAAAGAGTCAAATTTAATATTAGATACAACATTGGATATAAATTTTGATCGAACATTTGGAACAGATTCTACGGGTACTTTTTATCGAATGAATTATGAATCTAATTTAGGTACTAAGGAATATAGTAATTATCAGCCACTTTATTCAACACATTTAGGAATAAAATTAGTTGGCGCAATTACAGTCCCATATATTTATGTTGCTTAAAAGGTGAAAAAATGAAAAAAATTTTAAAATTATTAAATTCATTAGTTGTTTTAACTATTTTAAGCACAACGGTAATAGCATGTGAAAATGAAGTAAATAGCCCTAGTTCTCCTTTAGATGAACGTTTTAGAAATCAAATTGCAGTATTAGAAGCACAAAAAGATTCTGCTACTGATGAGGAAATTATTATAATTAATCAAAAAATTGATCAGTTAGTTGCAGAATGAGTATTTTATACTATTAGTGTTTGACATCCTTTTGATTTTAAAATTGAATTAAAACAACCAACTTCATGAGAAATTATTGCACAAGAAGCAATTCCCAAATGTTTTGATGATTATTTTAGTTCTCGTGCTGATTTTAAAGATCGATTTGATATTAAAAAAATTCGGATTTTTCCCGAGCACGCATGATATTCTACTTATCATCGCTGAATGTTTCATTATAATTATGACAATTGAACATCAGAATCATCAAAAATACTTGGATACATTGAAATTATTAATGATAATTTTATTGAAAAATAGCGTTCACTTAAGATTCCAGGGGGATTTACAATTTATAGTTTATCTATGACTATAACATGATATCCAATTTCACAAGCAGCTATAGATTCTAATTTAATATTGAAATTAGGTACAGACATTGAGCGAACATTTGGTGTAGAGTTTATTAATTCTTTTTATCGTACAAGTTATGAAAATATTTTTGGAGTTAAACAATATAGTAGTGAGCGATTACTTGATGCAAATGTGATTGGAATGAAATTAGTAGGAGCAATTACAGTACCATATATTTATTTTTGTTAGATAAATACAAATCTAATAAAATAGTTACAGTTAAAGATCCGTTATCAGATTTACCTTTACTTAAACCTAGTGAAAGTTCAGATAAATATTTGTCTGAGCCATTAAAATAAATATCATTTTTTTTAAGAGAGAAAAATGATATTAATCTTACTGAGCATTTTTCTGCTAAATATTCTAAAAAATTAATGAAAATAATGCAAAATTTAAAAGAAGGCGAAACTCCTGAAAAATTGCCTGAAGCATTAAGACCATCATCAGGTTATTCAAATACTTATTCTCGCATGTGATGAGATAAGCCAGCTTATAGTTCCATCTTATTCAAGATGCATTCACCCTAGTGATAATCGAGCATTAACAATAAGAGAAGGAGCAAGACTGCAATCATTTCCTAATTGATTTGTTTTTAAAGGAAACATTACAAAAAAAGATTACAAATTGATAATGCAGTTTCACCTCTATTATCTGTTAACATATCTAAAATTATTAGAGAAATTTTTTTGACTTAAAAAAATAAATTTATTTTTTATATTTATGATTTTTTTGTTAAAATTAATTTGCATACATAAAAAATCTGGGCGTGCTTCCTTTTGTATGCAAAATTATAGGTGTACGTCCTTTTTTTTATTTTAAAATAAAAAAATATTTTTTTTGATTAAATTTTAAAACAAGGTGCTATAATAAAATAGCATACAAAAGGAGACTATATTTTCGGATATAGTTCCGCCCACAAAAAGGTTTAATTCTTTTAAATCTAAGTAGGGGTGTACATCTATATATTAAGTTAAACTATCTTAAAAATTAAATATAAATAAGATAGTTTTTAAATTTTTACAACGATATGTTAGAAATTAATAATGATTTTTTGTCTTATTATGTTTAACAATCAAAGAAGGGGTGATATTAGTGAATTAGTTATTAATGCTAATTCTGAAACAATGGAACGAGATTAAGAATTATTAAATTTTTATCAAACTAATTTTACAAATTAAGAACATGATTATTGAAAATCAAGAAAGGAACCAAAATAATGGTCAAAAGAAAATTACCCCCATTAGCTAGAAAAGCTTGAGAAAATGCTGAAAATTGCACTTGTGGTGCACAACAAGATGAAAATGGTACTCATAAAAAATGTTTTAGATGCGAAGAACCTATGGAATATGGAGCTTATGAAGCTTGACAACCAAATAATCCTAGTTGTTGAAATGTTGAACATAGAATTCCTAAAAAAGAAGGAGGAACAAATCGAAAAGATAATGTAGTAGCAGTGCATAAAAAATGTAATCAATAATAATTATGGAATGCTATCGATAAAGATGCATTCCAATATAAATAAAATAATTTTAAATTTTTATAACTATCAAAGAAAGAGGTCTCAGTTATGGAAATAACTACAAAATTAGTTTTTGCTCCAAAAGTTCCTTTAGAACAAGAAGAGAAATTTAAAAAAATACTTTATCATCAAATAGATCAACCGTTCTTAGTAAAAATAAATACAACTAAGTTAGAAATTGAGTTAGATAGAAAAGACTCTCGAGTAATTTCTGGTTTGAAAAATTTAAAAATAATTTTCAAATCAAATAAATCAATAACAAAACCATTAATTTTAATGGCGTCGTTATCTTTTAATTTTTGAGAATTTTATTCAGAATTGTTTGTTTGACGAGTTATTGAAGATGAAAATTTAAACTTTGAAATTATTAAAGCTCCTAATTTTGAAATGAGATTTAGCCCTATTAGTAGTATGACTGATTCTTTAGAAGTATTTCAAACTAAATTAGCAATAATTAAAGATTCTGAAAATTTTGAGTTTAATCTTAGTCAGTTTGATGAGTTTATTAAAATTTTTGATTTTTATAAAGCTATTTCAAATGAATTAAACAATGATGCTAATTTTCCAATTTTGAATCAACAATTTAAGAGTTATTACTTTGTGCCAATTAGTGAAAAAAATATTGATTTAACTTTTACTGAAGAAGTTTATGATGAGAATGGTATTATTGTTGGTTATAAATTTACTAAAAAGAATTATCAAAATTTAAATGATAAAGAACAAGAAAAGTGTATTGAGGTTTTTGATCTTCAAATTTTGGGAAATAAACAAGACTTAAGAAAAATAAAAATTTTTGGTACTAATGATTGTTTGTATCTTAGTCAACAAGAAAAGATTCTTAATTTTGATGCTAGATGTTTGCAATTTTCTTTGATTAATTTAATGATTAAAACAAAAATTATTCAAAAAGAAATTAAAAAAAAGAATAAAGAATCTGAGTTTAAGAGTATTAATCAAGAATATATTGTTTTAACTGGTTCAATGAAAAGTGCAAATTTTGAAAAATTAAAATTATTTAAATCAGTTTTATATTTAAATTTATATGATTTAGGACAAAGAACTAAAATTGAAACAATTGAAAGTTCAATTAAAGAAATAACAAAAGCAACTACTAATAATGCCATTGAATTATTTGAATATATTATTGGCAGTAAAGATTTGCCTAATATTGAATATTCAGAATTTAAAGGAGAAAATAAAACAAAGTATTTAACAAATCTTGATCAATCACAACGAGATGCTTTTTTAATGGCAACTGATGGTAATCCTGTTAGTTTGATTAAAGGGCCACCAGGAACTGGTAAAACACATGTTATTGAAGCAATTATTAATTATTTAGTTAGAGAACGAAAAGAAAAAGTCTTAGTATCTTCTCAAACGCATGTTGCGATTGATAATGTCTTAGACAAAATTATGAGTAATTCAAAGATGATTATTCCTAAAAGAATTACAAGTCGAGAAAATAAATATGACAATGAAAAAATTGATGAAACTTTATTTAATATTTGAAATAAAAATTTACAACAATTTTTAAATAAATCTTTAAATCAAAAACTTTCAAATCAAGTTATTACTAATTTAAATAATTTTAAAGGTAAAAAAATCTTTGATTATTCTAGTAAGAATTATGAAACAAAAGTAATTGGTGTCACAACAACTGCTAGTCAAACAGCTGGTAAAAAAGGTCATGAAGTACTTAAAGGTTTTGATTGATTAATAATTGATGAAGTATCTAAATGTCCGATTACTGAAGTTATTCGTTATCTTCCTTATGTTAAAAGAATTATTATGGTTGGTGACGATTATCAATTAGCACCTTTATTAGAATTTACTAAGAATGATGTTAAAAATTTTGCTTCCTATGATGAAGAAAAATTTGATCAGTTAGAAAAAATTTATCAAGAATCTGTCTTTGCTACGCTTTATGATAAGGCAGTTAAAGAGAAAAGAGTAGTACAGCTTAATAATAATTATCGTTCTGTTAAAGATGTTTTAAATATTTATAATGTTTTTTATGATAATCAATTAGAAAATAAACGCGAAACAATTAGTAATAAAAAAGTTGTTTTTAATATTGAGGAAAACGATGTTTTAAATCGTAGTGATGTTGTATTTGTTGAAGTAAAAGGTGGTAGTGAAGTAAAAGAAGGGACTTCTCGTTATAATGTTCAAGAATTAATGGCAACAAAATATTATTTAGAACAAATTTTAAAAACAACAAAAAATCCTGAAACAATAACAATTGCAGCAATTTTTCCTTATGCTGCACAAATTAAACGATTTTCTCGTGAAAATAGAAAATTAATTAATCAAGTACGAGAAACTTTTAAAAGTTTTGAATTAAATACAGTTGATGCCTTTCAAGGTCAAGAAGCAGATATTGTTTTAGTAAATACTGTTGTTACTGATAGTTCAAAAACAAATTTTTTAAGTGATTTTCGCAGAATTAATGTTGCATTATCACGAGCAAAAGATAAACTATTAATTTTTGGTAACTCTCGTGTTTTACAAAGAATTGAAATGCAAATTTATAATAAATCAAAACAAAAATATTTTAATGAGATTATTCAACAAATCAGGTATGTCAATAGTGGTTTTATTGAATTTAAGGGGGAAAATAATAATGGAATTCGCAAGTAAAATTAAAATGAGATTACCTTTTTTAAAAATAGAAAAAACTTTAACTTATAATAGTTTTGAAAAGGCTTCTTGAGATGTTTATTTTGTTACTAGTATTTTAAAAAATGCTAGTAGTGAAATTGAAGCACAAATTTATCTGAGAAAATTAGTTGCTGATGGCAGTTTAAAAGAACATTTTTTAGCAATTTTTAATGAAGTTAAAAACATGAATCCAGAAACAATTAATCGAATTTTGGATAGTTCACTCTTTCCAATTGTCAAAGTTAGTAAAGATTATAGTATTAATTCTTATTCAAGTTTAAATTTAGCAATTTTAGAGAAACAAGGCAGACCTTTAAAAGTTTTAAGTGATAATTATGATATAGAAGCAGAAATGAAACTATTTTTGAATGAAAATGAAACTTTTGTTAAAATTGTTACTAGTTTTGAGCAAGAAAAAAATGATTTAATAACTTATGAAATTTTAATTAAAAATAATCAAGTATTAGTTAAAATTTTAAATGATTGATATGAAATTAAAGCGGAAGTTTTTCAATTAGTATTAGAAACTAAATGTGAAAATATTACTAATTTTTTAGGTGTAATTGAAACTAGTCCTGAAGGCAATCAATGAAAATTGCTTGGTACTTATATGTTGGATTCGTTTTTAGCAAATATTGGATTTTATCATGAGAAGAATTGATATATGCTTGAATCTGATTATTGACAAGAGTTAACAGTTGCTAAAATTTTTGAAAATATTTATTTTTATCAATTAAATCGAATAATGTTTTCTGAAAATCAGAAATTAGTTGAAAAAACATTAGAATATTTAGTAGCAAAGCAAAAATATAATGAAGTTAAAACTAAAACTTTATTAGCTTTATTTTTACAAACAAATAATCATGATTTAGTTCAAAAAATCATTAATGATTTTTTAATTAATAAAGATTCAAAAGAAATTAGTCTTTATGCGTTAAAGTTATTAATGCAAGGAATAACAACTAATTGAAGTAAAAAAACATTAGAAAAAATCAAAAATCATTCTGAAACAAGAGAACAATATCAAGAATTATACAAAATAAATGATAATCTTTTTAGTTTTCAAGATGATCGTGAAATTATTCTAAATTTTCCAGATGATATATTGAATGCTGAACATGCAAATCAAGTTAATAAATATAGACAAGATTGAAAAAGTATTCGGCAATCAATTGATAAAATTATTGGTGATATGACAACTTCAGGTGTTAGAGAAAATTTAAAGAAGATTCCTAACAATGAAATAATTAAAAGAGTTAAAAAGAAATTAAATAGAGTTATTGGACATAATAAAACTAAATATCATTTAATGAGTTTAGAAAAATTATATCAACAATATCAAGAATTATCTAATTTTTATCAAACTGATTTTTTAGCAGTTAAAAAGATGATTACTGAAAATCAGGAAAGATTAAGAAAGGAACAAAAAAATGATTAAAAGATTTTTATCACGAAAAGATAGAAAAGCTTGAAAAAATTCATATGATTGTGATTGTGAATCTCAGAAAGACGCTAAAAATAAACATAAATTATGTTATTGATGTAAAGTTCCTATGGAATATGGAGCATATCAAAGTTGATAACAAGATAATCCTAATTGCTGAAATATTGAACATTTAATTTCTAAAAGAGATGATGGAACAAATCGAAAAGAGAATGTAACAGAAGTGCATAAAAGATGTAGCAGATAGTAATTATTAATTTTAGAATCTTACTTTAAAAGTAAGATTTTTTTATTTTATTAATGATAATTTTTAAAAAAGCATTATAAAAGAAAAAAAGGTATAGATAGTGTGGAATGCACCCCAAAAAGTAGACACGAAAATAAAAAGTTATGTGAAACTACTTTTGGAGGTACATTCCAGTCAATAAAACTTATCTTTTTTTATTTAATTTTGGTAAGAAAAAAGTTTTTATGCAATTTTTAGAATTAATTGATATAATAAGTTAAATAAAAAAGGGAGGTATTTTTTTATGAAATTGAGAAATTTATTAACAAGCTTAACAGCTTTAGGTTTAATTACGGTTGCTGCAGCAAGTGCGACAATTCATGAAAAAATTGCAACAGTTACTGTTGATAAAGATGCTATTAATTTAGGGACACAAGATTTTAGAATTGATATTGGTTCTTTTGTTACTGAAGAAAATAGTAAATTAAATTTAGTAGGTGTTGATACTAACTCAACAGATGCTCAAATTACTAAAGCTATTATTAAAGCAGTAGCTGTTCTTGGAACTGACATTATGCATTTTCCAGTGTCTGAAGCTTTAATTAGTCCTCATATTAATATTATCCTTGATAGTAATGCTCCCCATACAAGTGCTCTTGTCGCAGCAAAAGATGGTGATTTGTTAATCAAAGGTTCAGCAGCTGTTACTTTTACATTAAAGGATGCTAATAAATAAAGATTAAAAATAGCAACAAAAAAATGAGTTCATTCAATTGAACTCATTTTTTATTATTATAAAGTTTTTTTCATTAAATAATGTTCAATATTTGCTTCCATAAATGGTTTAGAACAAACTTGATAACCTAGTTTTTGATAAAAGTCTAGGACTGTGGTTTGAGCACCTAAAACTGCTTCTTTAAATCCTTGACTTTTTGCTGCTTGTTCAGCAAAATTAATTAAATTTTCACCAATTTTTAAACCACGATAAGCTTTTAAAACACAAACTCGTTCAATTTTAACTTTATTATCGGCATAAACTCTTGTTCTGCAAGTTGCAATTGGTTGGTTTTTCTTATTATAAGCTAGAAAATGAGTTGCTTCGGTTTCATATTGATCATTTTCTTCTGATAAAGGCACTTTTTGTTCATTAATGAAAACAATTTCTCTAACTTTTAAAGCTTGATTTAACATCTTTTGATTGTTAACTATTTTAATTTTCATTGATTTTTTTCTCCCCTAGAATATTAGTTTCCATAATATTTATTTTATCGTATTTTTTAAAATTTGATTGAGAATTTTAAATAACTAATGGTAAAATTAAGGTAAATAATACTAAAAAATATAAAGGAGCTATAAATGAAAGTATTATGTTATGGTATTCAAGAAGCAGAAAAACCAATTTTTGAGCAAAATAATAAGAATTATAACTTTAACTTATCATTTACTAATGAATTATTAAATGATGAAAATGTTAATAAAGTAAAAGGTTATGATGCTTTAATTTTATTTGTTAATTGTGATGCTAGTGCTGATAATTTAAAAAAGATTAAAGAATTAGGAATTAAATATATTGTTACTAGAACTGCTGGTTTTAATCATATTGATTTAAAAACTGCCAAAGAATTAAATTATGTTATTGGTCGTGTTCCTGGATATTCACCAACAGCAATTGCTTCTTTAGCTTTTAATGGTGGTTTAAGTTTATTAAGACGAACATCTTATATTTATGAACAAACTAGACAAGGTAATTTTAAAATTGATAGCAATATGTTTGCTAAAGAAACTAAAAATTGTACAATTGGAATTTTAGGAACAGGTAAAATTGGTTATGAAACTGCAAAAATGTGAAAAGCATTAGATGCAACAATTATTGCTTATGATCCTTATCCTAATGAAGCAGCTAAATCATTTTTATCTTATACTACTTTTGATGAAGTTATTGCCAAAAGTGATTTAATTTCAATTCATATGCCTTATTTTAAAGGTGAAAATGATGATGTTATTAATGATGAAGTAATTAAAAAAATGAAAAAAGGGACAATTTTAGTTAATGCTGCTCGTTCAGAATTAGTGTCTTTACCAGCTGTTATTAAAGCAATTAAAGCAAATCATTTGGAAGGTTATGCAACTGATGTTTTTCCACATGAATCAGAAATTATTAATCATGATTTTAAAGATAAATTCCCAAGTAATTTAAAATTAATTGAAGAATTAATTGCTTTATATCCTAAAACTTTAATTTCACCTCACGTTGCTTACTTTACTGATGAAGCGATTAAAAATATGTCAGAAATTTCTTTTGAAAATTTAAAACAATTACAAACAACAGGAACTTGTGATAATCGAATTGATTAAAATTTATTTTTAATTTTAAATTATTAGCAAAAAAGTCACCCTATATTCAAGGGTGATTTTAATTATTATTTTAATCAACATTGAACTTAACCTTTTTAAATTTAACGATTTTTAATAATTTTTAGTATAATGATATTATTATTTGTCATATTTAAAGAAAAAGAAAGTAGGATCGTAATGTCTTCAGAAAATGATTATTGTGTCATTGGTTTAGGAAAGTTTGGAATGTCAGTTGTAAGAACTTTAGAAGATTTAGGTAAGGTTTGTTTAGCAATTGACAAAAATGAAGATCGAGTTCAATTAGCTGCTAATGTTGCTAGTGAAGTTTTAATTTTGGATTCAACTAATCGTGATGCTTTAGAAGATGCTGGGATTCATAAAATTAAAAATATTATTATTGCTGTTGGTTCAGATTTAGCGGCTTCAGTTGTTACTGCTGTGCAAATTTTAGCACTACAAAAAGAATATAATGATGGCGAAGAAATTAATATTGTTGCTAAGGCAGTTGATAGTACTCATCAGTTATTATTAGAAGCAATTGGAATTAGTAATATTATTTTACCGGAACTAGAAGCTGGTAAAAGGGCAGCTTATCGAGCAATTTGAAAGTTAGGATTAGATTTAACTACTGTTGATCAAAAACATTCAATTGCTCATGTTATCTTGAAGAATGTTCGCTTAACTAATCGTAAGTTAGAGAATTTGCAAATTCCTGTTAATTATAATATTAATTTGATTGCGATTAAGCGTGATAATCGTGTTATTATTCCCCGAAGCGATGAAAAACTATTCTTGAATGATGAAGTGCTTTTTATTGGGGCAAATGAAAATATTGTTAAAGTTTATAATGAATTTAGTTTAAGTAATACAACAATGCCATCAAAATCATCAAAATCTAGTAAAAAGCAAAAAAGTAAAAAAGGTTTTTGAGGCAGAAAACGACCTTAAAATATGATGAAAAAACTGATTTAAAAATAAATCAGTTTTTTATTTATTATCTTAAAGTTGGTTTAGACAATCACGGTTATTAATTAAATCGTCAAGGTTTTGGTAACTTATTTCAATCATATTTTTTGTTGCTTCATCAGTATAACTACCAATATGTGGAGTAATAATCACTCTTGGGTATAGTGAATTTAATTTTTCATAAATTTCAATTGGTAATTTCTGATTTTTAAAGTCTTTAAAGAAGATTTCTCCTTCTTGATTAATTGTATCTAAAGCAGCACCTTTAAGTTTATTAGTAATTAAAGCTTGATATAGTGCTTCGTGATCAATTAATTCACCACGAGCAGCATTAATTAAAAAACTACCATCTTTCATTTTATTAAGAAAATCTTGATTAACCATTTTATCATTTTCTCCAGGAATGTAAGGTGTGTGTAAACTTATTAAATCAGAATTTTTCAATAATGTATTTAAATCAGTATATTCTAAAATTGTTTCATTATTTTTATTAGGATAAATATCATATCCTAAGATTTTTGCACCCATACCTTTGAAAGCTTTGGCAAATTCAATGCCAATTCGACCAGTTCCAATAATGCCAATCGTTGAATTTCTAATTTCTTTGGCAAAGATGAAATTATCAACTTTAAAATTTTTATTAGTAGAATTGTTAGCAATATAAAAAGTATTTCGTAATAAACCAACTGCTAAAGCAACTGCTAGTTCACTAACGGCATTAGGAGAGTATGCTGGTACTCTTGCTACTAAAAAACCTAATGATTTAGCATAGGCAACATCAATATGATTAAAACCAACGGTTCTTGTTAAAAGATATTTAACACCATATGATTTTAATTGATTTAAATTTTTTTCATCAGCAATACAATTTGCTCGTAACATCACAGCATCGCATCCTTTTGCTGTTGCAATATTTTCGTGAGTTAATAATTCTGATTTTAAAATTAGTTGATAATTATATTTTTTATTTAATGAGTTAAAAAATTCTTGATCAGTTTCGCGAACGCCATAACAAATTATTTTCATAAGTTCCTCCATTTTAAAATTTATTTAATTTATTAACCAAAAATTGGTAATGTTCCAATTGCAGTAACGATAATTACTCAAATTGGTAAGGTAATAATTGCCATTACTGTTGTTACTAATGTTAAATCACTGGCAATTTTTGGTTCTTTGGCAAAAGCAATTGAATAAGAAACAACGACACTAGCAGGTGGAGTTGCTGTCATAATTACTAATACTCCTAAAGCTGATTGACTTAATTTTCAACCACCTGTGGCATATCCAATTCAAGCAATTAACATTGAAATTCCTAAAATAATTAATGGTGCAACAATAATTTTTAAACCTGTTGCATATCAAACTGTTTTAGACTTCATTGCTTGTTTAAAGTTACCATCTGATAATTGCATTCCAATGGCAATTCATGCTAATGGTGTACAAAGTGCTGCTAAAATTGTTAGGATTTTGGCAATTGGTGGAAATAATAAATCAATTCGTAATGGTGAAAATGCCTGATCGTTATTAATACCCGACATTTTTATTACTTCAATTCCTGGAATTAATTGTGTTACTCAAATAATAATTCCAATAAAAGTAGCAATTAAAATTGGGTTTAAAAAGATGTTTTTACATTGAGTTTTTACAGCATTTCTTTTATTAACTAAATAATTTTGATAAACTTCTGGTTCTGTTTCTTTATTAGGAATTGTTTTTAGTTTTAATGCTTTTCTTTCACTGAAATTTAATTTTATTTTTGGATTTTTTCTTGTCATAATAATAAATGCCAATGAATATAAAAATACACGATAAGGAACATTAAACATATTTCCAATTGCTGAACCATTTGGTTTAAATAATTCAGAAACGATTGGCAATCCAAAAAATGTTGTTGAAGCAAAAGCAATACACATTGCTAAAGTATCTTGGATGTCACGATCATATTTAAAGAAAAATAATCGTGTCCCAAAGACCATTAAGGCATAAAAAATAAATCCAATTGCTAAAACAGCAACTTGATTTTTTAATTCGGCAATAGTAATGTTTGTTAAAAATCCTTGTAGTGCTAACGCTGGTAAACCAATTGTCATAACTAGTTTAATTAGCACTTTATCTCATTCTCTTTTTAAAATGTTTTTTCTTGTTAACAAAAAACCTAAGAAGATAACAAAAATTGTCGCAACAATGGCACTTCAAAACCCTCAATTTTTTAAAGTTTCTAACACAGCATCATTAATTGATTTTGTTAAAATCATAAACTTTATCCTTTCTGATTAATTTTAATAACAATCTAATTAATGCCTCTTCTAAACTACCTACCATAGTTATTATATATTGCGATTTAAGTTTTATTTTTAATTTTTTCAAAATCTTTTTTATTTTTTCCAGCAATGTTATTTTCTTTGTTTTTTTAATAATTTACGATAAAATAATTTTATTAAATCAGAAAAAGGAAAAATAATTGTGAAATGAACAACCGACAAATTACGAGCTAAATGATTAGAGTTCTTTCAATCTAAAGATCACTATCTTTTGCCTACTGCTTCTTTAGTACCAAAAGATGACCGTTCATTATTATGAATTAATTCCGGTGTTGCTAATTTGAAACCTTATTTTGAAGGAAAACAAACACCACCCGCTCCAAGATTAGTTAATTCACAAAAGGCGATTAGAACTAATGATATTGAAAATGTTGGTTTAACTGCTCGCCATCATACTTTTTTTGAAATGTTAGGTAATTTTTCAATTGGTGACTATTTTAAGAAAGAAGCAATTGTTTGGGCTTGAGAATTTTTAACTAGTAAAAATTGATTAAATTTTAGTCCAGAAAAACTTTATATTACAATTTTTTCTGAAGATCAAGAAACAGAAAATATTTGATTAAATGATATTAAAATTCCTAAAAATCATTTAATTTTAGGTTCAAGAAAAACCAACTTTTGAGATATGGGACAAGGACCTTGTGGTCCTAATACTGAAATTTATTATGATCGTGGTTCTAAATATGATCAAGATAAGATTGGTTTAAAGTTATTACAAGATGATATTGAAAATGATCGTTATATTGAAATTTGAAATATTGTTTTTTCACAATATAATAATGATGGTTTTAACAATTATACAGATTTGCCAAGAAAGAATATTGATACAGGAGCAGGATTAGAACGAATTGTTACTGTTTTACAAGATGTGCCAACTAATTTTGATACTGATTTATTTCAAGCAATTATTAAAAAATGCGAAACTTTTTCACAATATCATTATGAGATTAATAATTATTTTAAAAATGATCCAAAGCAAACGACAATTAATACTGCTTTTAAAATTATTAGTGATCATATTCGTTGTTTAACTTTTGCTATTGCTGATGGTGTTTTTCCAAGTAGCAAAACTCGGGGTTATATTTTACGAAGATTAATTCGTCGAGCTGAGATTTATGGTCAAAAATTAGCAATTAATAAGCCATTTTTATATCTTTTAGTACCAACAGTTATTCAACAAATGGCAGATTATTATCAAGAGTTAAAATCTAAAGCACAATTAATTGTTAATGTTATTAAAAATGAAGAAGTTAAGTTTTGACAAACTTTAGTGGCAGGAAAAGAATTATTATTAAAGATTATTAAAGAAAATCAAACAATTTCAGGCGAAAATGCTTTTAAATTATTTGATACTTTTGGTTTTCCAATTGAGTTAACACAAGAATTAGCACAAGAAAACAAAGTGGATGTTGATTTAGAAAGTTTTTATGCTTTATTAAATCAACATAAAGTTAATGCTCGTAATGCTCAAGGTGATATTAAAGCACTAACAGAACAAAATTCATTATTGATTAACTTACAATTAAAATCAAGTTTTGTTGGTTATCAACAAGACCGAATTGATGATAGTAAAATTATTTTTCTTTTTAAAGATGATAATCAAGCATATCAAAGTTTAGAAAATACTAATGGTTATCTAATTTTAGATCAAACACCATTTTATGCTGAAAAAGGTGGCCAAGCAGCCGATACAGGAGAAATTACTGGTGAAAATGGTTATGGTCATGTTTTAGATGTTCAATCAGTTAATAATTTTAATATTCATTATTTAGAAGTGGTTGGTAAATTAAGTAAAGATGATTTTGTTATTGCAAAAATTAATCAATTAAAACGCTATTATACAAGAAAAAATCACTCGGGAACACATTTATTACATGCAGCATTAAGAACAATTTTGGGTTCTCATGTTATGCAATCAGGTAGTTTTAATAATGATGAATACTTACGATTAGATTTTAGTCATTTTACAACTGTTACTGAAACACAAATTGTTCAATTAGAAACACAAGTACAAGCATGAATTGATGCAGCAGTACCAGCAGAAGTATTTCATTTAACTCATGATGAAGCTTTAAAAATTGGCGCTTTGGCATTTTTTGGTGAAAAGTATGATCAAATTGTTCGTGTTGTTAAGTTTGGTGATTTTTCAATTGAATTGTGTGGTGGTACTCATTGTGGTAATAGTAAAGAAGTTGAAGATTTATTAATTACTAGTGTTGAATCAAAAGGTTCAGGTAATTATCGGATTCAGGCGCTAACAAGTTTTAAAACAATTAAAGAATTTTTAAACCAAGAAATGAACCAAATGAAACAAGTTAGTCAAAATCTCGCTAGTTTTTATCAAAAAAATCGGAAGTTTAAAGTTGATAGTAAATTGGAACAACAATTAACACTTTTTAATAAACTTAATACTACTAAAACTGATTGAAGAACAGCAAAAAAACTATTGCCAGAGCTACAAGAACAATATCGCAAATGAAAAAAAGTTATTGATGCTCAATTTGAAAAAGAACAAGCACAAGCGTTTTTAGATTTAAAACCAATTATAGCAAAAGATGGTAAAAATTTATTAGTTCATCATTTTCAAAACTTTAATCTTAATGTTTTAAAAAATCTTAGTGATTATTATCGTAATCGTTATCAAGATTTAATTGTAATTTTCTTAAATCAAGTTGTGGCAAACAATGAAACTTTAATTTTAGTAGCAATTAGTAAAACTTTAGCTGCTAATAATTATGATGCTAAAGCAATTTTAATGACAGTTTTACAATCATTTCCTGGTCAAGGTGGTGGAACAAACTTATTAAGTCAAGGAAAAATTCAGGGAATTATTACTTCAGAACAAGTAATACCTTATTTTGTTAATTCAGAAACAACGCAAGAAAATGAAATAAAAAATGGTTAAGTTTTATTAACCATTTTTTAAATTAATCATCTAAATTACTGCGTAAAAATATTTCAATTTCGTCTTCATTATAACCAACTTGAATCTTTTTCTTTTCAAAGTCAACAATGATTGGTCGTTTTAAGATTCTTGGTTCATCTTTAATTAATTGATAAATTTCTGGTAATCTTAATGTTTCAATATTTATTGCATGAGTTTTAATATACTTTGCTTTTGTTGCAATAATATCATTAACACCATTGGGTGCAAATTGTAATAATGTTTTTATTTCTTGGTTAGTTAATGAATCTTTGATAATGTTCTTTGCTGTGTAACTAATATTATGTTCATTGAAAAACTTAATTGTTTTTCGTGAAGATGAACAACTTGATGAAAAATAAATCTTTTTCATATCCTACCCCTGAATTTCTTTTATACTACCTTGATTTTCCCCATAATCTTTTAAAATCATAATAGCACCTTTAAAATTAATTGTGTTATTTTGTGATTTAAAAATAAAAAATAATTTAAATTAAATCATTTTACAAACAAAAAATAATATAGTATTATGACTTTACAACTAAAAAATGAAAGTTTAGATGTTCGGGAAAAAGATGAAAATTCTTTGCTGTCCCAGCAACTGTAATGCTGATGAATGTTGAATTACCCATTGAAACATTGTTTTGAGAAGGGCAACTAGTAAAAAGACGCTAAGCCAGTAGACCGGTCTAATTTTTCAGAAATAATCATTATTCCTGGGGGTGAATATTTAATTATTAAGTAATTTTATGATTTTTTTGTCGTAAAAAATTATAAAAAAACAAAATAATTATCATCTTTAATGCCCCAATTAACTTGGGCATTTTTTAGTTATTAACGAAATTTGGAGGTAACAACTTATGGCAACACATAAGAATCAGTATTATCAAGCATCATTATCACCATTAGAGTATAGTCAAAATGGTTTTAAAGGTAAGATGCGAGCAGTAAATTGAAATGTTATTAATGATGATAAAGATTTAGAAGTTTGAAATCGAATAACACAAAATTTTTGATTACCAGAAAAAATTCCGGTATCAAATGATTTAACTTCTTGAAGAACTTTAACTAATGAATGACAACAATTAATTACGAGAACTTTTACTGGTTTAACTTTGTTGGATACAATTCAAGCAACACTTTGTGATCCAGCACAAATTCCAAATTCATTAACTGATCATGAACAAGTTATTTATGCTAATTTTGCTTTTATGGTTGGCGTTCATGCTCGTTCTTATGGAACAATTTTTTCAACTTTGTGTTCAAGTGAACAAATTGAAGAAGCACATGAGTGAGTTATTAATAATGAAAAGTTACAAGAACGCGCTAAAGCTTTAATTCCTTATTATAGTAATAGTGATCCATTAAAATCAAAAGTTGCTGCAGCATTAATGCCAGGGTTTTTATTATATGGTGGATTTTATTTACCATTTTATTTATCAGCGCGTGGTAAATTACCAAATACTTCTGATATTATTCGTTTAATTTTACGTGATAAAGTAATTCATAATTATTATAGTGGTTATAAATATCAAAGAAAAGTTGAAAAGTTATCAGTAGAAAAACAAGCAGAAATGAAAAAATTTGTTTTTGATTTACTTTTTCAGTTAATTGATTTAGAAAAAACTTATTTAACAGAACTTTATCAAGGTTTTGATTTAGCTGAAGATGCCATTAAATTTAGTTTGTATAATGCTGGGAAATTCTTACAAAATTTAGGTTATGATTCACCATTTACTGAAGCAGAAACAAGAATTGCTCCAGAAATTTTTACCCAATTATCAGCTAGAGCTGATGAAAATCATGATTTCTTTTCTGGCAATGGTTCGTCTTATGTGATGGGAATTAGTGAAGAAACTGAAGATGAAGATTGAGAATTTTAATTTGAGAAAGTAAGGAGCAAGTAAAATGCATAATGATGTCATAAAAGTCACAAGTGACAAAGTAGTAAAGCCAAAGGGAGCAATTCATGTTGTTTATTATTCATCAATTTCTAATAATACGCATCGTTTTATTCAAAAATTAGCAATTTTAAACTCACGAATTCCTTATCAATTAAGTGAAGAACTTTTAGTTAATCAAGATTATGTTTTAATCACACCAAGTTATAGTGGTGGTGGTGAATTTAAAAAGGGTGCTGTTCCAAGTCAAGTAATTAAGTTTTTAAATAATAAACAAAATCGTGATTTTTGTCGAGGAGTAATTGCTTCAGGTAATACTAATTTTGGTAGTACTTTTGCCATGGCAGGGCCAATTCTTTCAAAAAAACTAAATGTTCCTTTACTTTACCAATTTGAATTACTAGGAACAGAACATGATGTGACAACCGTGAGAAAAGTTTTGACAGATTTTTGAAATTCTAATGACGGAGAAAGCGAATAATGGCAAAAATTACAACCTTATCAGGAAATTTAGAATCAGATCAATACATTGCTTTAAATGCTAAAACAAAGTTATTTGATTGAAATCAAGATAATTTTCAATTAGATTTACAAGCAGCTGAAGTTTATTTAGCAAATCATATTATTCCTAATTTAAAAACATTTTCAACAACTAAAGCACGATTTGATTATTTAATTAAAAATCAATATTATGACGAAGAATTAATTAATAAATATGATTTTTCTGAAATTGAAATATTAACAAATCAAGCTAATAGTTATCATCATCATTTTGCTAGTTTTGTTGGAGCATTAAAGTTTTTTAATGCTTATGCTTTAAAAAGTTTTGATGGCAAAGCATATTTAGAAACTTATTCAGAACGAGTTTTGATGAATGCTTTATTTTTTGCTGATGGTAATTTTAAAAAAGCTCAAGATGTTTTAAGGGAAATGATGCTAGGAAGATATCAACCAGCAACACCAACATTTTTGAATGCTGGCAAAAAACAACGGGGAGAGTATGTTTCTTGTTATTTGTTGCGAGTTGAAGATAATATGGAATCAATTGCTCGTGCTGTTTCAACTTCTTTACAATTATCAAAACGTGGTGGTGGCGTAGCGTTATGTTTAACTAATTTAAGAGAGCAGGGAGCGCCAATTAAAAATATTGCTAATCAAGCAACTGGTGTCATTCCTGTTATGAAAATTTTAGAAGATGCTTTTTCTTATGCTAATCAATTGGGACAAAGACAAGGTGCAGGTGCAGTTTATCTAAATATTCATCATCCAGATATTATGTTGTTTTTAGACACAAAAAGAGAAAATGCTGATGAAAAAATTAGAATTAAGTCTTTATCTTTAGGAATAGTTGTTCCTGATATTGCTTTTGAATTAGCAAAAAATAATCAAGATATGGCACTTTTTAGTCCTTATGATATTGAAAAAGTTTATGGTAAACCAATGACTGATATTTCAATTACGAAGGAGTATGATAATTTATTAAAACATCCAGAAATTAAAAAAACTTTTATTAGTGCAAGAAAGTTATTTCAAACAATTGCTGAATTACATTTTGAAAGTGGGTATCCATATTTATTATTTGATGATACAGTAAACAATCGTAATCCCCATCCAGGACGAATTGTCATGAGTAATTTGTGTAGTGAAATTGTCCAAGTTAGTTCTTTAAGTGAATATCATGATGATTTAAGTTTTAAAACTGTTGGCGAAGATGTTTGTTGTAATTTAGGTAGTGTTAATATTGCAAAAATGATGGAAAGTGGTAAGGAATTTGGTCAAGCAATTGCACAAGCAATTTATGCTTTAGATCATGTTTCAAGAAATAGTAATTTAGTTTCAGCACCATCAATTGTTCAAGGTAATAAAAATAATCATGCTTTAGGTTTAGGAGCAATGAATTTACATGGGTTTTTAGCAACAAATCAGATTTTTTATGATTCACAAGAAGCAATTGATTTTACTAATATCTTTTTTTATACGATGGCTTATTATGCTTTTAGTGCTTCTAATAAATTAGCACAAGAATTTGGCACTTTTAATGGTTTTAAAAATAGTCAATTTGCTAATGGTGGTTATTTTGATAAATATACCAAGTGTCAAAGTGATAAATGATTACCAAAAACAGAAAAAATTGCAGCAATCTTTGAGCAATATCAAGTTGAAATTCCAACCCAAGAACAATGAAAAATATTAGTGAAAAAAATTAAAACAACTGGACTTGCTAATTCACATTTAATGGCAGTTGCTCCAACTGGCTCAATTAGTTATTTATCTTCTTGTACTCCAAGTTTACAACCAGTGGTTGCACCAGTCGAAACAAGAAAAGAAGGTAAATTAGGGCGAGTATATGTGCCAGCATACAAAATTACTGCTGAAAATTTACCATATTATAAATCTGGTGCTTATGAGATTGGACCTGATGCAATTATTGATATTGCAGCAGCAGCACAACAACATGTTGATCAAGCAATTTCCTTAACTTTATTTTTTACTGATAAAGCAACAACTCGTGATTTGAATAAAGCTTATATTCGTGCTTTTAAAAAAGGTTGTTCATCAATTTATTATGTTCGTGTTCGGCAAGATGTTTTGGAAGATAGTGAAAATTATGATTGCGATGCTTGTGTTGTCTAATTATTATCATTATTTACTTATTAATTAAACATAAAATAGTTTTAACTGTTTTATGTTTTTTATTATTAGATTAGATATAATGTTTTTATTATAAAATGGCTTACCAAGTTATTTATGAGCTATTATTGGTGCTGTTATCGGAATTATTTCATTGATTTCAATTGCAATTATTAGTTTTACAATCTTTTTTATTTGTAAAAATTGAAAACGAATGAAAAGAAATAACAGGAATGTTGAAAAAATTATCGCGTTTTGAAGTAAAAAAATGATTTTTGTTAAGAAAGGTCTAATCTGATTGAGATTTGCTTACCTGCAAGTTAAATTTTACTTTAACTTATAACCATAATATTATGAGATATTTTAAGATGAAAATAAAAAATGATTATTGATGTCATTGACAAAGAATCTTAAAAAGAATATAAATAAATTAAGTAGTTTAATTGAAATAGGGAAGAAATTTATGAGAAAAATATTACTTTGTGGAAATGGTTTAAATATAAATTTTGATAAAAAATTTAAATTATCAGAATTTATTGATTTATTATTAGATGAAAATAAATTAAGAAATTTTACTATGTATTTGCCAGAATTTGAAAGAAATTCATTTGATTATGATACTAACAGTGAGTTAAATCAATTTATTTTTATCATTAAAAAATACAAAAATGATATAGAAAAAGCAAAAATAAAATTAATTAATAATGGTGTTGAATTGATTTTTCTTGAAATTTTTGATTTCATTGAAGAATATATGGCTTGAGAACCAACTGAAAGAACTTATCAAATTTTTGAAAAGATATTTAAAAAATTATTTTTTAATTACATATTAAAATTACAAAATAATCAATTATATCAATTTAATCCTTTAAATAATGGATTAAAAAAAATTTTAAATAGTTATTATAAAATTGTTACTTTAAATTATGATACTATCTTAGAAACTATAATAAAAATTGATTCAAGAAATATTATTCATTGGCATGGTGCAATTAAAGTTAACGAAGATAAAACAGTTGATAGTTCAAATTGTTTGCTTGATACAATACGAAATCCAAAATCATTGCAATCTTTTCCACAATTAGGATTATTTAAAAATTCTCAAAAATATAAAAATAACTTTGAGTTAGATATTATTGGTTTGAATCCTTTAAATGATGATAATGTTTTTGCTTTGTTTATTAATTCTCAAATATGTCATAAAGTAAATTTTTATTATCATACTAGAAATGATATATTAAATTTAAAAAATGTTTTAAGAAAAATTCAATATATGACATTAGATGTTAATTCTGTTAATAAGATTAATTTAAAAATAAACAAGAACATTCAATTTCTTTTTAAAAAAGAATCTGAAAAAAAATATATTTTAATGTTTAATAGTAAAAATGAAAATAAACAAGAATCTGATATTATTGAAATTAATTTATATCATAGTAATATTTTTTGAAGTAATTGTCAGAAAAAATTTTTGAATGGTTTTTATTGAAATTCTTTAGAATATTAAAAAGTTCTCTTCTTTTTTTGTTTTTAGTTAAGAAAAATTTAATTTATTTGGAAGTGAAAAAAATGATAAAGGGACAAGATAGTATTGCATTTTTGTTATATGGTGAATATAAGGAAAAATTGGGATATATTAGTAAATTAGGAATTTCTTTTTTTGAATCAAATGAAATAATTTCAGAAATAATTAAGCAGTATAATTTAGGAACGCAAGATTTTATAAATTACAAGAAGGAGATTGAAAATTCAATTGCAGATGAAATCAACAAAATTGATTGGAATAATTTTAATTTTACTTTTATTTCAAAATTTGATATTGATGATATTTCAGGAATTGTTGCAGGTTATATTTTTCGAATTTTCCGATTAGTTTTTAAAGATTATCTTTATTGTTCTCATATTGATGATGGTGATTCAGAAGCTAGTATTTTAAATAAATCAAAAATTTCTGTACACACATATAGAGCACATTGTACAAATATTTTAGATTCATTAAAAATATTGTTTTTTAAATATTATTCTGGGAGTATTGATGCAACTAATGTTCTTAGTGTTAGTGATGATGCTTTTTTATTAGAAGAAATTAAAGGAATGAAAAAATTTAATATTTTTTTAATAAAATATTGTATAAGTAATCTTTGAATTAATATTTTGCAGTATAGGGATTTTAAATTTAGAAGAAAACGAAATAATATATCATTAATTTTTAATAATCATATTTATTGTGATCCAATATTAGTTTGAAATATTTTTGATGACTCTTTTAAAGATTCAGAAATAAGTAATTTTATTATTAATCTTGATTTAAAAAATATAAAAAATGATTTTATTAATCATTGATTAGGTGAAGAATATTATAAAATTTTGGATAAAGAATTTAGTACTTCATATAATTTTAGTTATTCAACTTTTCACCTTACTTTAAAAAATTTAATTGTAATGATGAAAATTGAAATGTCACATCCTCCAGATTATTTGAAAAATGTTTATAAACAAAAGATTAACTATACCTCAATTACTTGATATCAAAATTTAGGATTTAGCGATTATTTTATAAAAAGTTTTAAGGATGCTGGATTTTCTGATGAAAATATAAACGAATTAAAAAGATTTATTAATGATAATATTATTAAATTTCAAGATTTAAAAAACTGAAAAATAATTGAAAATAATAAATTAAATGGAGCATTTTTAGAAACTGATGAAATAAATACTGTTACTATTTTATTAGAATTTTTATATTTATCATATTTAAAAAATGATTTAATGTTAAATATTTTTAATCCAGAACAAAAACAGCGAATGACTTTCAAGTTAGGAAAAATTTTTGAAAAAAAATATTCTGAATATACTATGAAAATTTTTGATAATAATGGCAATATCATTAATAATGATAGATTCAGTTTTATAGCAAATAATCCAAATGTTAAGTTAAAAAATATTTTAGAATTAAATATTCAAGATGAATTAGAAACTGATGTATTTTTTTATAATAAAGATACTGATACAGTTTATGTTATTGAATTAAAAAATATAATCCGACAAGATTATACTTGGCAAGATTTAGAAACAATTTTAGCGTTAGAAGACAATAAAGGTTGAAAGGAAAAAATTAAAAAAAGAGTAGTTTTTTTACAAAAAAATATTGAGAAGTTATCGGTTTATATCCCTGAAGTTTCTAAGGTAACAAAAATCAGAGGGATTATAGTAGTAACAAAACCAGTACTGGCAACATCACATTTTTGAAAAGATGAATTAGAAAATGAATATTTTTTATGTTTGCCCTCAACTGTACAATATATTCAATGAATTAGTAAAGTTAATGATAATCATCATACAACTTACTAACTCAAAATAAACATATATATATATTATAAAAATTTTATTCCTTCTTATTCATAATGATTTTTTGATTTAATTAAGCATAAAAATAAAAAAATCTATTTTTATGCTTTTTATTATGGCAAGAAACTGTAATTATTAATTTTTTTATTGACAAAGAAAATTAATGAGAATATAAATAAATTAGAGATAGTTTATTAGGAGAGTTCATGACAAAAATTCCAGGTTTAAAAATAAATTTAGAAGATGAAGAAAGTGCTGATTTTTATCTGAATTGAAAGGGTATAGACCTTTATATGCATGTCATTACAGTCTTTCAAAATAAATATCAAAATGAAAAAGAATTTAATTATCAAGAAATTTCATCTTTTATCAGATATGACAAATCATTAAGAAATAGACTTTTTAGTTATCTTACTTTATTAGAAGAATTTTTGCGAGCAAAACTTTTATTTCACAAAGATATTTTAGTTGTTTTTAAAATAAAGGCAAAAGAAATTGATAATTTTAAACTTATTTCAAGGCAAAATTTAAATAGTCGATCAAAGTTATATTTTTCTTTAGCTAAAAGTCAAGTAAGTTTTGGTGATCTTGTTAAATTATGTAAAAACAATTATGTGTTGAATGATATAGAATCAAAAGATTGAAATAAGTTTGTTAAATTGAGAAATCTAATTATGCATCATAAATTTTTATTGTTAAAAAATTATGAAAAATGAAGTGATATTGAAAAAAATATTGCAGAAATACGAAAGATATTAAAAATATTAGTTAAATATTTACCAGAAACTTATCAACAGGGATTTATAAAATCTATTGATAGTTTATTAATAAATAATAAAGAAAATGTTATTTTCACACGAATTAATTTAGGAGAATTAAATTATGAAGAGTAAAGTTGTATATGTATCAAAAGTTGATACAAAACAATACAAAATTGAATTTAATAGATTATTTCAAGAAATTAAAGCAGAATTTATTGATAACTTTTCTTTAGCATATAGATTAGTGGGAAGTAGTAAAAGAAATTTGGTTATTAGACATCATAATAAAGGATTTGATTTAGATTATCAAATAATGATTATGAAATTTAAAGATGGTTCTAATTTAAAAAATCCAACAAATATAAAAAATGCTTTTTTTGATTTTATTCAAAATAAAATGAAGTCAAAATATAATGTAGAGAATTCTACATCAGCAATTACTTTAAAAAGAATAGTTGATAGTAAAATTAAAGTTGGCTTTGATATCGTTATTGTTAAAGAAAATATTAATTCTTGTGAAGTATTAAAAAGAAATAATGATAATGTTACTTATAGCTTTCAACCTTTAAAAGAATATGCTGATTTTAAAAATAATGTTAAATTAATTAAAAACAATTATTTATGACCTGAATTAAGAAAGAAATATTTGGACGATAAGATAAAAAATATAGAAAATAATTCAAATAAAAAATCATATCTTATTTTAATTGATTCAGTTAAAACAGTAGTTGATCAGAATTTATAAGCATTAATAACTTGTGTTAAGAAATCAATATAAAAGTATAAAGATGAGTTTATTTTTATACTTTTTTATTTTGAAATAAAAATGACCTTTTAGAAAAGGTCTAACTTGCGTGAGATTTGAATACCCATCAGTTAAAGTAAAACTTTAACTTATAACAATAATACTATGATATATTTTGAAATTTAATAGAATTATTTTTTATATTTTTTCAAAATTTTCATTGCATTTTTTAAAAATACACTATCTGAAATTTTATTATTTTTGCCATATTTATGATAAAAAATAGTTCTTACTATTTCGGTTAAATCATTTAAAGTGATTTTTAATTCAAATAGTTCATCTTTTTTAATATTATAAATAAAATACTTGAATTTTTGATTTTTATATTCTTTGTTGGTACTAATTAAATAAGCGTATAGTGCTAATTGCAGATGGTGTTCTTGAGTAACTTTATCAACAAATTTAAATTCTCAAATACTTTTGTTTTTCAAATCTATACAATCAATAAAACCAGTTAATTTCTTTTCTAAAAGTTCTGGCATTTCATAACTTTCAATTCGAGTTTCAAATGTAGTTTGATTGCTTAATTTAGTTTTAATTAAATTATTAATTTTTTCAAAATCTGTTTCTTTAACTCAATCATATTTTTCATTGGGAATTTGATTTAATTTAAAATTATAATGATCTATAAAATAATTTCATAAAGTAGCTAAAAGTAATATATCATTAATTATTCATTCTTTTTTCTTTTCTAATTTTTGCAAGAAAGTTTCATACTTGAATAAGTTTGGAGTTTCTTTTCTAACTTTTTCCCGATTATGAGCAAGTTCTCATAATAGATAACTTAAAGGTGTCGAATTATTGTTTATTGCTCATTCATAATTGAGAATAGTTGCAGTTCCAGTAATTGCAGATATATTTTCTTGATATGTTTCTCCATTTCTTTCTAATTTCAATTTAGTTGGAATATTAAATAATTTTTTTGCTTTTTTTATTTCATCAGATTCATTTTGTTTTATTTCAATAATTGATATAAGTTTTTTGCAAAAACTTAAAATATTGGAAGGGAGAAAACGAGTTAAATCAGTTACTCCAATATTAATACTTTCAAATTCATCAATTTTTTCAAATTTTTTATTAAATAAAATATTAAATTCTTTTTTTTCAAAGTCTTCTCCAACAATTTTAAAATTAGTAGTTTCTTTAATTTTGTCTTTATTAATAAAAGGTAATAGTTCGTTTTTTATGTGGTGTACTATTATTAATTTTTCTAATGCTCGGGAAACAGCTACATAAAGAACATTGGCTGGTTCTAAAGGATTTTCTTTTCTTGCATTAAATTTAAAATAACTTAGATCAAATCCAAATACTACTACTGCTTTTCGTTCTAAACCTTTTGCTTGATGAAAGGTGGATAGACATAGTTTATTTTCCATTTCTGCCGAATCTAATTTTTCATCGTCATTAGTTGGTGCGTAAATTAAAATTCCTTCATTAGATAGTTTATGAGTTAATTTTCTAACTGGTGTTGTATCTTTTTTAATGGATGGAGCCAAAATAAAAATATTATTTTTGCCATATTTTTGAATTAGTTCTTTAATTTCATTTATTAATAATTGTGAATTGAAAGCATTAGTTACTATATAATCAATTTTTTCTTCACTTGGAATAATTGAAGACATTACTCTTTCTTGATAAAAACAATCATTAATAAATTCTACCATAGGTTGAGTTAATCTATAACTTACTGATAATTTGCAATGTTTTCATGATAAGTTATTTAAATCAAAAACTTTATCAGCAAAGGTTAAATATCTTGAATCAGCATTTTGAAAATTATAAATTGATTGATTTTTATCTCCTAAAACACATAAATTAGAGTTTTTTTTATTATAGTTAATAATTTTACATAGAATTTCATAAGAAATTGGATTTATATCTTGTGCTTCATCAATAATTATTAAATCATAATAAAGATTTTTTACTGGTTTTAAATCTGAATTAATTATTTTTAATAATCCTTCATCATTTTGACAATTAATTTGTCATGTAAATGCTGAAAAACCATGAAAAGTATAAGCAGTTAAATTTTTTAAATTTAAAAGTTTCACTTTTTCATTTGTTTCTAAACTTAATTTTTTGTTATAAGTTAATAGCAAAATTTTTTTATTTTTAAAAGCATTTGCAATATGTAAAGCAGTAGTAGTTTTTCCACTTCCAGCTACTGCTTGTACAAATACATTATTTTTATTTAATTCAGCAATTATTTGCTTTTGTTCATTGCTTGGCAAATGTAATTTATAGTTTTTATTCATTATCTTATACACCCATTTTAAATTTTTCTTTTATACACTATAAGTATAATATTAGTTTTATATATTTGTCTTTAAAAAATTATTTTTTTATTTTTTTAATAAATTTTCTTTCTCTTTTACTCATAATAATTGTTTAATTAACATTTTTCTGCTATAAATAAGGTAGATAAAATAATCGAATATTTTTATTCTGTTAGGTGAGGCTACTTTACGGATATATGCTGCTACCCACTTTTGTCTAAAGACAAAAAAATGGGTGAACAACTTTTGTCGAATTAAGGCTTAAGTTAATGTAGCTGACTTATACTTTTAAGTCAAAGTTGTAAAGTGCTAAAGCTCAACGCGGTGAATAAATTCTTTTTAATTGTGAATAGGATTTATTTTTTCCGTAAATAAATCTTTTTTTATTTTTTGGCTAACAAAATATAAGATTGAAGGTGAAACATGAAAAACAAAACAAAAAAGGTCGCTGTAAAAAATAATGTTTTTTTTAAAGAAGTTTCACAACTTTCAAAACAAGAAACAATTAAAAGATTAGATAGTAGTTTGCTTGGTTTAACTAAAGATCAAATTGAAGAAAAGCAAAAAGAATATGGTAAAAATGATTTTTCTCATAAGCATTTTGTTTGATATAAACAACTTTTTCGTAATTTGGTTAATCCATTTATTATTATTTTAACAATTATTGCGATTTATAATTTTATTAGTTATTTTGTCATTAATGATGACCCTAGTGATCGTAGTGAATTATGGGGAGCAATTATTGTCCTTGTTATGGTTGTTTTGAGTGTTATAATTACTTTCTTTCAAGATTTTCGTAGCTATAAATCATCAGAAAAATTACGAGAAATGGTTGAAACAACTGCTAGTGTTTTTCGTTATAGTAGAAAGTTTCCTGACCGAAAAATTAATTTAGATGATTTAAATAGTGTTGCTCAAAATACGAAAGAAATTTTAATTGAAGAATTGGTTCCTGGTGATATTGTTTTTCTTTCATCTGGTGATATGGTTCCTGCTGATGTGCGATTATTAAAATCAATTGATTTATTTATTAATCAGGCTGCTTTAACTGGTGAAGCATTACCAGTTGAAAAACATGCAACTTATAATAATAAAAATAGTAAAAAAACTAGCAATATGTTAGAATTTGAAAATTTATGTTTTATGGGTACAAGTGTTGTTTCAGGTGGGGCAATTGCGATTGTCATTGCAACAGGAGCAAATAGTTATTTTGGAACAATTGCTAGTTCAATTACTGCTAAAAGACCAGAAACTAGTTTTAATAAAGGAATTAAAAAGGTTAGTTATCTTTTAGTGGCATTTATGCTAGCAATGATTACCTTAATTTTTGTTGTTAACTTTTTTACTAAACATGATTGATTATCAGCTTTATTGTTTTCAATTTCAGTGGCTGTTGGCATTACTCCTGAAATGTTGCCTGTGATTGTTAGTGCTAATTTGGCTCGTGGTGCTTTGCGATTATCAAAGAAAAAAGTAATTGTTAAGAATTTGAGTAGTATTCAAAATTTTGGAGCAATGGATATTTTATGTACTGATAAAACTGGTACTTTAACCGAAGATAAAATTGAATTAGTAAGATATTTAGACCCTGATGGTAAAAAATCTCATCGTGTTTTAGAACTAGCATTTTTAAATAGTAGTTTTCAAACTGGGTTAAAAAATAATATTGATAAAACAATTATTGAAAAAGCACAAAGCGGTAAAATTACTAAACAAGATTATCATAAAGTTGATGAAATTCCTTTTGATTTTGCCCGAAGAAGAATGTCAGTTGTTATTAGTAAGAATGATCAAGATGATATTTTAATTTGTAAAGGTGCTGTTGAAGAAATTTTAAAGATTTGTCATAGTGTTGAAATTGAAGATAAAGTTGTGCCATTAGATCAAGAAGTGAAAGCAAAAATTTTACAATTAAGTCAAGATTTAAATAGTCAAGGTTTACGAGTAATTGCTGTTGGCTATCGTAATTTTAAAGCAGATAAGAAACAAGTTTATAAAATCAAAGATGAATCAAATTTAACTTTAATGGGCTATATTGGTTTTTTTGATGTTCCTAAAAAAAGTGCAATTACTGCAATTCAAGCATTAAAAACTCATGGTGTTGAGGTTAAAATTTTAACGGGTGATAATGAAATTGTTACAAGAGCAATTTGTAATAAAGTTGGATTAGATCCAAAAACTCCTTTACTAGGAACTGAAATTGATGCTATTAGTGATCAAGAATTAAGCATTCGAGCTGATGAAACAACAATTTTTGCAAAAATGAATCCATTACAAAAAGCACGAATTATTGATATTTTAAAATTAAAAAATCATACTGTTGGTTTTTTAGGTGATGGTATTAATGATGCTGTTGCTTTACATCATGCTGATGTTAGTATTTCTGTTAATAGTGCTTCTGATATTGCTAAAGAAGCTTCAGATATTATTCTTTTGGAAAAAGATTTAAATGTTTTAGAACAAGGTGTTACAGGTGGTCGAATTACTTTTGGTAATATTTTAAAATATATTAAAATTACTATTGCCTCAAATTTTGGTAATGTTCTAAGTATCTTAATAGCTGCTGCTTGATTACCATTTTTACCAATGTTAGCAATTCAAATCTTGTTACAAAACTTATTATATGACTTGTCACAATTGACAATTCCATGAGATGGTGTTGATCAAGAATTTATTGCCAAACCGCGGAAGTGAAATATTAAAAGTATTGTGCCATTTGCTTTGTGAAATGGGCCGTTAAGTTCAATTTTTGATGTTGCGACTTTTGCTTTTTTAGGGTATGCTTTACATGCAATTCCTAATGATAATGCACCGTTATTTCAATCAGGCTGATTTGTTCTTGGAATTACAACTCAAACTTTAATTTTCCATTTACTAAGAACAGCAAAAGTACCATTCTTTAAAAGTAATGCTTCGTGGCCTGTTTATGTGACAACAATTTTATTTACTGCAATTGGAATTGCCATTCCTTTTACAGTAATTGGCACAGCAGTAAATTTAGTACCATTACCATGAATTTTCTTTGCTTATTTGGTTGGTATTGTTATTGCTTATTTTGGTCTGAGTCAATTATGAAAAATGTTATATATTAAAATTTTTAAAAGTTGAATTTAAAATTATGATTAATAGGTAGAACACGATATAATTTTTAATAGCAACAGTAGGAGGTATTATGAAAATTGCATTTGATGTTATGAGTGGTGATTTTGGCAGTAAAGAAGCAATTTTAGCTGCTTGCAAAATGGTAAAAGAATTTACTGATTTAAAAATCACTTTAGTTGGTAATGAAGCAGAAATTAAAAATCATTTGCAAGAAATTTTTAAAAACAAACCAAATAAAAACTTAGATATTCATCATGCTAATGAAATAGTACCAATGACTGCTGGACCATTTGAAGCATTAAGAATGCCAAATTCTTCAATGAGTCAATCTGTTCGCTTAGTTAAAGAAAAAAAAGTTGATGGTGTTCTTTCATCAGGTTCAACTGCTGCTTATTTGGGAGTTTGTCATTTATTATTAGGTGAAATTTCTGGGATTAAAAGACCTGCTTTTATGCCAATTATGCCAACATTAAAAGGGACAAAAGTATTAGTTTTAGATATTGGTGCTAATATTGAAAATACTGCTGATGAGTTAGTTACTTTTGCTTTAATGGCTAATATTTATAGTAAAGCAATTTTAAATATTGCTGAACCAAAAGTTGCTTTATTAAATATTGGACTTGAAGCAAATAAAGGTCCAAAGGTAACAAAAGAAACTTATGCAAAGTTAAGTGAATTAACTCTTAAAGATGGAAAATTACAACAATTGAATTTTTGTGGTAATATTGAACCCCGTGAAGTTTTAAATGGTGAAGTTGATATTGTTGTTTGTGATGGTTATTCTGGTAATGTTCTTTTAAAATCATTTGAAGGAATTACAACCTTAATTTTTACTTTACTAAAAAAAGCTTATAAAAAAAATCTTTGAACTAAATTATTAGGATTAATGTCAAAACCAGTTTTTAAAACAATTAAAACTACTTTTGATTATAAAAATACTGGTGGTGCCCAATTAATTGGGATTAATGGTATTTGTTTTAAGGCACATGGTTCAAGTGATGTTCAATCTTATTATAGTACTTTGAAATTATTGAGAACGGCAATTAAACAAGATGTGACTAATAAAATTAAAGATGAAGTTAAAAAAATCTTATAAATTTGCCTTTATAAGAATATTAAGGAATGATTGATAATGGAAAATGAAATTAATAATATTTTAAGAATGAGTTTAGCGACTAAAATTAAAACTAATGAAAATTATTTAGCAGCATTTACTCATAAATCTTATTCTAATGAAAAAAATTTATCTTATTCTTATGAACGATTAGAATTTTTAGGTGATGCCCTTTTAAGTGCTCATATTTCAGAATTTATTTGAAGACAATTTCCTAATATGACTGAAGGAGAAATGACAAGTTTAAGAAGTAAAGCAGTTCGAGAAGAAACTTTAGCTGCTGCTAGTTTATCTTTAGGTTTAGAAAATTATCTTGTTTTAGGTCATGGTGAAGAAAGTACTGGAGGTAAACAACGAGTTAGTATTTTATCAGATGTTTTTGAGTCATTTCTAGCGGCTGTTTATTTAGATTTAGGTCATCAAGCAATTGATCGTCTTTTAAATTTAACTTTGTATGAATGAATTACTAATAATAATTTTGATCGGATGATTGATTATAAAACAAAATTACAAGAATACGTTCAAAATGAAAAGCGCAATCCAATTATTTATAAGCTAATTGAACAAAATAAGAAAAATAATAATCTGATTTTTATTATTGGTGCTTACTTAGATGAAATTTTACTAGGCAAAGGTCAAGGAACAACAAAAAAGAAAGCAGAACAAGAGGCCGCTAAGGCAGCGTTAGCAAAATTAGCACAAGTTAAAAAATAAAAAAAAGATGTTTTTAAAGCATCTTTTTAATTACGGTTGAATAATTTATTTTACGGACTAATATAATAACTAAGAACCAAAAGGTTTTTATTACTATCTTTTCAATTCTTTAATATTATAGCACTGATTTAAAAAAGAAAACAAGGTTTTTTTATTTATTTTTTTAAATAATTTCAGAAAAAAAATAATCTTAATTTAAGATAACAATAATTACTTTTGAATTAATTTTTAAAAATAATTTTAATAATAAATTATTTTATTTAGTGAGGAGTAATAATATTTTTTTTGATAAAGTTCCTTAGTTAATTTTTGTTTATTATGATTTTCATATTTTAAATAATTAATAATATCAATTTGATTAATATCAGCTGTTCGTAATAATAACATATTTTTAAAAGTTTGATAATTAAATGCTTTTGAACCATAACCTAGTAATCATTTAACAATATGAGAAACATCTCCTTCAGCACTAACGCCAATATTAAATTGTAATTTTTGATTAATAATTCCAATTGAATTATTTTTAAAATAACTAATTACTTTTTCTAGTTTTATTTGTTTTTCTTTACTTGTTAATTTAGGAGAGTTATTTTCTAAATAAGTAATTAATTCAGAATATAATCCAAGATTAAAAAGATTTTTGCTAATTTGATATTTTTCTAGATTTTTGTTATTTACTTCATTGGGAAATATTTTTTTTAATTGACGACAAGCATGAAATTTGTCAAGTAAGTAATAAGAGTTTGATCAATAATAGCTTGCTTCTCTAATTCATGGTGCACCATCACCGCCAATAATGATTTTACTAGTATCAACATTTGCATAAAAAATTTTAGCAATGCTTTTAAGATTGTTAATAAATTCCTTTGTATCAATTTTTTGAGTAATTGGAAATAGTTGTCAATATACTCGTTTATTAGCTAAAACTTTTCTTTTATTGGTGGAAGTGTCTTGATTATAACCAGTATGAAAGGTAATTAAGCGAATGCGATATTTATTAAGTTTATTATTATTTCTTAATTTAACATAAGTTTCATCCATATTGATGTATAAGCAATTAGGAATTAAAATCGGTTTTTGTTGTAAAGTAAGAATTTTTAACGATTGATATAAATCAAATGATTTAATAATATTACCAATTGTTGCTGTCGTAATATTTGCTTGTTCAATACTATCACAAATATCGCGTTGTCGTTTACCATGAGAAATTTGTTCTAAAATTTTAAATTTTAAATGATTAGTAACACGACTATATTTTTCAATTTCTAATTTTTTATCTGTTAGACAAATATATTGATAACGAGATTGATGTCAATATTTATATATTCTTCTCTTATAAGTTATTGAACCAAAGATTGTTAGAATTGTTCGATTTTTGAATCCATCAGGAATATAATGATTTTCTTTTCGTCACTTTGAAAGAAAAATATCTTGATCGGTTTTTTCAAAATAATCTTGTAAATCTTTCTGAATTCTTGTTAAATTGGCTTTTTGATAATTTTCAAAAAATAAAAACTGATTACTAAATTCCTCTTGCTTTAATGCTTGCAAGTCCATCACGTTTCCCCCATAAAAGTCTAAAATTTCTTTTTGAAATTATAACTTTTATTTGGTTAATAATAAAGATGGGTTTAGGAATTTCTTATAATCAGTTTGATTTTTCTTTATTTTATTATCCTAATTCAATATTGCAAGCAGGATGAGTTGCTACTAAATTCTTGCAACTATTATTATGGGGATTACTATCTTTGTGATGAATATTTCAACTATAAGAGCTATTTTTTTGTTCTCCTTGATAGGCACCTTTATTTAGTGGTCCTTGACAATGAAAACATGCTCGGAATTGTTCTTTTTTCGGATGTTCTGGATGATACTTTGTATTATTTCATGCACAATTTTTCTTACTTTTATGGTTAATACATGCTGCCATTTTAAAGTCCTCCCTTTTTAAAATCTTAATTAAAGTATAGCATTAATTATCTTTCAAGTTTTATGAAAAATTCTTTGCTATTGTTTGTTTTTTTTGAATATTCTGAATGATATTCAGTATTATTGCAAGCACAGTCTTTTTTATCTTGTTGATTATTAATACATGTTGCCATTTTAATCTAATTTTTGTAAACACGTTTGATAAAGATTAAGTACCATGTTAGTGATGGCATTTTCTTGTTGACGAGATTCAATAACTTTTTTTATATTTGCAATAAGGTCTTTATTTTCTTTTGTTCATTCTCCTTGATATATAGATTCCATTATTAGTAATAGTTTTTCATGTCGCATGATAATATCATTATTTTCGGTAACTTTTTCAGTTAATTCATTAATTTCTGCTGTAAGTCAACTTTTTGAGCGTAATTCTTCAATTCTTTGTTGTGGTTCAATCATTTCTTTCTTTATTTCTTGAATATCATCAAGTATCTCGCTTGCTGTTAGTTCTTCAGTTTCTTTTTTGTCATTATTATTCTTATCTGAATCATTAATTGTTACAATTTTTCTTGATTTTGTTTTATTATTATTGTTATTTGTTTTTGTTGTCATTTTAAAATCTGTTTCGTAGTTGAAAGAGATATCATTAACTACATTTTTCTCTTTAATTTCTTGTAGTTTTAATTTTTTTATTATCGATTGATAAAATTTAATTTGATTATTAATGCTTGTCTTAACGTGTTTATAATCACTTGAACCATCATCATGATATTCGGCTAATTCTGCTTTTAAGTCTAAAATCGTTTGTTCAAGTCAAGACTTTGAATTTAATTTAATATCGTCATCTGTTGTTTTACTTTTATTGTTGTTATTTATTTTTGTTGCCATTTTAAAATCCTCCTTTTAAAACCTTAATTAAAGTATAATACTATTTATTAATTTAAATGATTAAAAATTAAGTTTAATCACAATTTTTTGTTCAGTATTTTTAATGCTAATTGATAAAATTTAATTTGATTTTTAATACTAATACTAAGTTCTTGATAATCTTTACTTTATAATCATATATTCAGTTAATTTTGCTTCTAAGCGTAAAATGACATTTTCAATTGAAGATTTTGAGTTTAAATTAATGTCTTTAGAATTCATTTTTTTATTGATGATTAGTTATCTCCTTTTTATTAAATAGTTATAAAATAATAAAATGGCCCAAGTTGTATTTTGGGTCATTTTATTTCTTTTTTTGAATTATTCTCGTTCATTTTCAGATGAATTTTGTTTTTCAGATTGACTTTTTATTATATTATGTTCGCTTTTTAAAAGATCATATTTATTTTTTATATCTTGATAGTCATTTTCTTTTTCAATTAAAATATTTTTTAAATTATTAATTTCTGCTTCTTGTTCTTTAATTTTTTTATATTGAGTTTTGTTTTCCATTCATTTTTTTAAATTTTTTTCTTTTAGTATTTTTCTGCTATTTTGTAATTGATTAATTGCTATTTTTTGGTTGGCTTTAGTTTTTTTTAATTTTTCAAGTTCGTTATTATTTTGTTTTATTATGTTATAAAAATTTTTTTCACCAGTAAGTTCAGTAAGTTCAGTAAGTTTAATAGCTAGTTCTTGTTGTTTTTCAATTGGTATTTTGACTTCTTCTAATTTTTCTTTTGAATCTTTATATTTTGGTCAAAACTTCAAATATTTTGTTTCTACTGGTGTTATACCTTTATAATAAAAATAAGTTATTTTATCTGGATCTAACATTATTTCTACTGGCGCTTCATTGTCATTTCTCCTTTTAATTCCAGTCCCTTCTCATACTAAAGATTTTTTTCCGAAAAATTTTAAAAATATTATTGGTCTTCCTTTTTTATCTTCTTCTTGACTTCTTCGAAGTTTAAAGACATACATTTTTTTAAAATGTAAATTAGCACTTGGATCATTTGTTTTTTCTTCAGTTGTAATTTCTTTTTGTTCATTCATAATTAATTACCTCTTTTCTTTTTGATAGATAATTAAAAATGACCCTTAATTATTTGCTTTAATAAATTACCTTTGCTATAATTTATTTGTTTAAATGGCAGTTTAAATGAGTTTAGTTAATTTGATAATTAAACTAAAAAAAATAAGGAACCGTTCTTGTTCCTTATTTTTTTAGCTTTAAAGTTAAAAGTGCTTTTTAATTAATTTTGTTGTAATTTACTTCACAAATGATTCATTGTTGAATATTAGTTATTTTAAACATTTAATTATAAAAATAAATTTAGCAAAATAAAAACACAATATCAGTAACTTAATTTCTTTATCAATTAAGATTTTGACTGATATCGTGTTTAGAATATAATTAACTTTTTTATTTTATTTGTTTATTTTATCGTTAGTTTTTTATTAAGAAGATTTTCACAAAATTTAATATGTTCTGTGAGCATAGTAATAAATTTTTGATCATCAGCATCGATAATTTCTTCTTCTTTTGAGATTTTTAAGTTATGTTTATAATGTTCTATTTTTTGAATTAATTCTTCTTTAGAAATAGATTTTTCGCTTTTTAATTCTTCTCTTTCTTCTTGATAATCACTAATAATTTCTTCGATATATTGGGTTTTTGTTATTGGTTCAGCTTCAAGTGAAGAAAGTGGTAGATATGTAAATCGAACATCTTTTAATTGACATTTTGGACAGTTAATAATTGTTTGAATTGGGATTGTTTCATCTTCGTGTTCTTCACAATTATAATAAGTAATATATGTGCGATCTATTATCTCTGAGTCTTGATAATGTCATTCAATTCATGGTTGTTTTTCATCACTTTTTTTATCGTTTAATTGATAGTTAGTTTGTGCAATTTTAATTTCTTCTAGCGTTGGTGGCTTAACAAAATCCAATTGAATTGTTTCATATTCAAATTTAATTTTTTCTAAAGGACATTGGTCACATTCGATAATTTGATTGATTTTTCTAGTACCTTCATGTCAAAAGCAATTTCAATATCTTAGAATTGTTTTTGCAACGATAAAAAAATTACCATTAGGATCACTTTTTTCCCAATCGCTTATGTTTAAATATTTTGGCATCGTTTCCCTCCTTTTAAAATCTTAATTAAAATTATAATAGCGTTTAAAGTTATTTAAAAAAATTTTATTTATTTATCAAGTTTTTTTAAAGCAGTTTGATATTGTTTAATTTGGTCTGCAACAACAGCTTTTAAATTTTGATATGTAGCGCTACCATCATTATCATATTCATTTAATTTTGCGTTTAATCAGGCAATTTGATTTTTAAGTGAAGTTTTTGATTTAAGATTAACTTTTTCTTCAGGTAAGATTGCTTCTGTTTTTTTATTATTTTTAATTATTGAATTAGGTTTGTTTGCTAATACTGGCTTAATATCATAATAATAATCTTGGTTAAAGTTGATTAAAGTTAATTGTTGTTTAATTTCATTGTCTTTTGGTAAGTTTGGTTTCATTTGATGTCAAGGAATTAATTTTGTTTTAGCAGGATTTTCACGAGCATAAAAAATAATTGCTTGCTTAGGTGCTAATTTCATTAAATCACTAGCTAAAATTAAACGATGACCAGTTAAGGTTTCAGATTGATTTTTGTCTTTATTTTTATTACCAGTTTTACCACTAGTTGAAATTTGTAAAACTGTTGCATCACCAATCATTTTGCTATAGCGTTCAGCAGTTTCTAAATCAATTGTTTGTAGGAAAATGTGTAAACTACAATTAGTAAAAATCACATTAGCTTTTTCTTGACCATATTTACTTGTTAATTGTTTTAAATCTTGCAAAATTAGTTGAAAGAAGATGTTACGACTTCGTGCCACAGTAATAATAGCATCAAGATTGGCAACTGTTGGAACATTACCAAATTCATCACATAGGAAATAAACTGGTCGTGTTAGTTTATTATTTTCGTTATTGTTTGCTTTACCTACTAAGAATTTATAAAGTTGACTAATTAATAAAGCGATAAAAAGATAATAATTATGATTTTCATCAGGAACAATAATAAATAATGCTGTTGGTTTAGTAATAAAATCATAAAAGTTAAGATCATTATTGCAAGTTAAGTTACGAATGAAATCATTTTTAAAGATTGCTAAATAAGTAGACATTGTCATTAAAACGCTACTTAAAGTTTTTGATTCACCATGTAAGACTTGACTAGCAGTAATTTTGGCAAGACTAGTGTCCTCACGATTTTTTAATCAAGCAATCATTTCTTTTTGCATTGAAGCAATTACAGCAACTGATGCTAAGTTGAATTTTTTCAATGGTAAAATTTGTGTTAAAGTTGTTATTTTATCATCATTAGTTTTTTCAACAGCAATTTGAGCATCTTCTAACATTGCCATAATAATTGCTTCGGTAATTAAAGCACCACTATTAGTTCAAAATGGATCTTCTTGTTTTTTAGTAGTAAATAAAGTTTTTGTTAAATCTTGAATATCACTTTGAATTGCTACTTTTAGTTGCAGTTGTTCTTGTTTGTTATTAGATAATAGCATTGTTTTAAATTGTTGATAGATCATTGCCAAGGGATTTCAAGCAATACTCGCAGTAACATCTCGTAAATTAAGCGCTAAAACTTGATAACCTTGTGTTGTTAATAGTGTTTTTTGTTCTTGATATAGTTCACCTTTAGGATCGGTAATAATCATACTAGGTTTATCAATACTTTTACTATTAATGTTAATTGTTGGTAAAACTAAATTTTGTGTTTTTCCACTACCTGTACCACCAATTACTAAACTGTGAGTATTACTTCTAATATTAAATGTTAATTGATGTTTATTTTGATTAGCATTGACTACGAAACCATGATATTGATGGTTATCATTAGAGTTAACTAAAGGATAATTTTTATTTAATTCTTTTTCACTAGCTCATTGCGCTTGACCATAATCGTTGTTTTTACTTTTTTTGATTCCTGTTTTACCATCTTTTGGTTGAAAGATTTTAAAAATATAATATAGATAAGCTATGATACTTAACAATAATGATAAGATTCATGGATATTGATAATTAATTGCTGTTTTTCAATAAGTTAATAAGTTAAATTTTGAATGATCTTTAATAATTGTAATTATCGCACCAAGAATTGTGATTAGAATTAAGAAAATAATTGGAATCATAATTAATCCGATTAGTACTAATTTAGTTTTTTGTTTTATTGTTTTTTCTTTTCGATTCATTTTTAATACCTCTTTTCTTTTAAATAAATAATTAAAAATAATTTTTGACTTTATAGATTTTATTCTTTTTCAATTTCTGATTCTTTGTTAGAATTTTGTTTTATTTTTTCTTTTACTGCTAGTTTTTGTTTTAGTAATTTGTTTTCAGCTTGTTTGAAATCTCTATTATTTTTAAGGTTTATATATTCGTTGAAAGAAATATTAATTGTTGTTTCTTGATCAATTTTATTTTTTGTTTCTTGTTTTAACAATTTATTCTCTTCTGATATTTGGTAATTTTTAAAATTTATTTCATTAATTTTATTGACATTATCTTGAATTGTTTTTTCTAATTTTTCAATTTTAATATAAGGATTTTCAAATTTAGTAATTGAAATAAATTTTTTAGCAAATGCTTCTTGTTGAGCCTCTGTTAAAGTTACAGTTTGTTTTGTTCTTGTATTTATTCATTTTTCTACTAATTCACTTGTTTTTACTTTTTCGATGTCATTACCATAAAAGTATGTTAATTTATTTAATTGAATTGCTAAAGGTTCTTCATATTTATTTTCCTCATCATATTGTGATGTTCCTGATCAAACTACAGCCTCATTTTTTGTAACATTTATTATAACTGCTGCTCGTCCGGTTTTATCTTTATCATAATTTCTCTTTAAAAGATAAAAGTAGTTGTTTTTCAGTTCTATTTCTTTTTCGTTATCTTCTTGATTTTTTTTATCCATGTGTTTACTTCCTTTCTTTAAAAAAGGCAACAATATTGAAAATATATTGTTGCCTTTAACTTATAATTACAATTTATAATTTATTAATCTTTTTCAAATTCTAATTCTTTATTATTATTTTTTGCTATTTTTTCTGTTGTAGCTAGTTTTTGTTTTAGTAATTTGTTTTCTACTTCTTCAAAATTATTACTATTTTTAAGATTTGTATATTCACTTAAAGAAATATTAATTATTTTTTCATCATTTTTGTTTTTCTTGATAATTTCTTGTTTCAACTGTTTATTTTCTTCTGATAATTGATAATTTTGGTTCGTTGCTATTTTAATTTTGTTTTCTTTAGTTTCAAGAATTGCCTCTAATTGTTTAATTTTACTGTAAGGATTTTTGAACGGACTCATTGCTATGAATTTTTTAGTAGCTTTTATTTGTTGTTCTTTTGATAAAATTCAAGATTCATTAGTTTTTTTATCTTTTCATTCTGTTACTAATTCTTTTGTTTTTATTTTATTAATGCCATTGCCATAAAAGTGGAATCGTTTTTCGTTGAAATAAAGTATTAAAGGTTTCTCTTTATTAAATTTATCTGGTTTATTTGTCCCTGTTCAAATGACTGAATTTCCTTTTCTAGCATTTATTATCATTGCTGGTTGTTTTCATTGTGTACCATTTGAATCTTTTTGATTTCAAACATAAACATGTTTTCTTTTTATTGCTAATTTTTTGCTTATTTTGCTTATTTTTTCATCCATAAACTTACCTCCTTTCTTTAAAAATAAAAAAATAAGTCATTGTTTTAATGACTTATTTTTGTTAAAATTAAAATGTCTTTAGGGGAGATACAATTCGTCTTACTTACATAGTAAGTAAAGATGAATAATAAGAATGACCATAATGGTCATTTTTATTTAACTATGTTATTATGATTAATAATCAAGGAGTAAAAATGAGTGATATTTTTCAAAGAGATAGAAATGGTCAAGTAATTTCTGATACTGATCGAGATGTTAAAAAAATCTTAAAGATAATTTCTAATACTCAAAAATTATTAAAAAAGATAAATTGTAAAAGTTTATCAGAAAAGAAAAAATATCGACTTTTTACTAAAGTAATTGGCAAGAAAATCGCAGATAATTTTATGTTTTTAACACCAATTCATATTGATTTTGGTAAAAATATCGTTATTGGAAATAATGTTTTTATTAATTTTAATTGTTCATTTTTAGATCGGGGTACAATTACGATTGGTGATAATGTTTTAATTGGACCAAATTGTAATATTTTTACAACAAATCACCCAATTGAACCAAAAAATAGAAAGTCAACAATATCAAAAGCAATTACGATTAAGAATGATGTTTGAATTGGAGGAAATGTAACAATTTTGCCTGGAATTACAATCAATGCTAATTCAATTGTTGGAGCAGGTAGTGTTGTAACAAAAGATGTTCCAGAGAATGTCATAGTTGCTGGAAATCCTGCAAAGGTGATTAAAAATATAATTTAAAATAAAAAAATGACCTTTGTTAATTTTGTAAAACAAAGGTCATTTTATTTAGTAATTTATTGATGAATTAAGAAAACTGAGATGATTAATTAAGTTTTATAACTTGATGATTTTAACACCATAGTTTATTACGATCTTTTCTATAAGCTTTAATAATAAAGCTGGTTTTTTTGATTTCATTAGTCTTCTTAAATGATTTTAATTATTGTTTTTCTTTTTCAATTAATTTTTTCTCTCATTTTAATAGTTCTATTTCTAATTTTTGTAATTGCGATTCGTCTTCTGTTTTTCTTAGTAATTTTCTTATTTTTTTATTTAATTGATTTTCTTGAATTAGTAACGCAACTTCTTCTGTTAATAATTGCTTTTCTTTTGCTAAGAGTTGCGTTATTTTAATATAATTTGTTTGATCTTGAGCAGTTATTAATGTTGGATTATTTTCTTTTGTTGAAAGATTATTTTTATTGATATTGGTATTGTTAATTGTCATTCTTACTTTCCTCTTTTCTATTTTTTTAATATTAATTAATCATTAACTTTTTGTTATTTTAAATTAGCAATTTTTTCTTTAATATCATTGATTTTTTTTATTAGTTCATTTTCTAACTTTAATGCTGCTGCTTCTTTTGTTCATTCTTTTGTTTTTAATGTAATTTTTTCTTTTAATTTTTTGATTTTTGTTGCGTCTTTTTTTAATTCTGCTGCTTTTTTTGCGATTTTATTTTCAAAAGTTAAGTCTTTTTCTGCTTCTGTTAATGTTTGATTTAGATAGTTTTCATATTTTTTTAATTCTTTAAAAATAATAGCGTTAGATAAATTATTTTTATTAGTTGTCATTACTTTATGCTCCTTTTCTTAATAGTTCTTGCTCTTGTTTTAATAATTTTATTTCTAATTTATCTAATTCATTTTCTTCTTGCTTTAAAGCTGCTTCTTTTGTTAATAATGTTGCTGCTTTTATTATTAGTATTGCTTCTTGTTTGTCTAATTCGTTTTGCATTTTGTCATATTTTAGTCCGTTTACTGTTAACTCTGTATCAGATATTATTTGTTCCTTTAGTTGTTTAAGAAATATTATTTCTTCTAAAGTATCTTTAATAGAAGTTAAGTTTAAATTCTTTTCATTTGATGTCATTGTTTCCCCTTTCTTTTATTGTTAATTTTCAATCGTTTTTTGATTAGTTTGTTTTATGATTGATTTTTCTCACTTTTCTAATTCTTTTCTTCGGTTTTCTAGTGCTATTACTTTTTTTTCTAGTTTTTTTTCAGTTTTTAAGTAAAGTTTTGTTTTATAGTTTAATTCGCTTTTTTTTCCTAATAAACTCTCATATAATTCTCATAAATTTGTTGATGCAAATCCTAATTCTTGATCTAATATGGCAATTATAAATTCTAGTTCTTTTTTATTATTTTTATTATGAGCTAGTATTTCTAATTGTGTTTCTAAAAGATTATCATCATAAATATTATCAATTTGTTTATATTTATTACTAAACAACATTATTTTTCCCTCTTTTCTTTTTATATATTATAACTATTTTTAGATTTTATTAATCTTTTTCAAATTTAGATTCTTGATTATAATTTTCAATTTTGCTTGATTTTTCTTGTTTTAATGTTTCATTTTGTTGTTTAATTAATTTATTTTCACTTACTAAAATTTTTTGATTATTTTTTAATTCTTTTATTTGTTCATCTTGTTCTTCAATTCTTTTTTGATTTATATTGATTTCATTTTTTAATGATTTATTTTTTATTTCTAATATTTTAAAAGTTACAAATTCATTAGTATCAATCGTAATTGCTGAAGGTTTAAATTTATTATTTATAATTTTTGTCATTATTTTTCCTTCAGGATTTAATTTTATTAATTTTTTACTTTTGTCATCTGTTCAAAGATCTTTTATTTGATTCAAAGGAACATTTTTTGTATAAATTGATCGCAGATATTGTCTTTTATTGTTAGCAAAAAAAGTAGCAAAATCAAAATTACTAGATTGAGAAGTACATAGTTGAATTACTGCATAATTTTTTTCAAATTTAATAAAAATTCCTGGCCTGATATTTTGTTTATTATCATTGTGGACATCATCAGGAATTTTAACTCGTACACCAATTCCTTTTTTTAATTTTTTATAATCAAATTCTGTCATATTTTCCCCCAATTGATCAAAATTTATTTTTGGTTTGAAAATTATTTTTATTAGAAAGCTTCTTGTTCTTTACTAGTAGCTTCAATGTTGATACAATGTCGTTCATAACCTGAGACAACAAATAAGGCTTGACCTTTACCAGCTCGAGCAATATAGTCTTGTTCAGTTTCAGTTAAACCACCGTAACTACGATATAAAGCAGCAACATCTTTTAAATCTTGGGGTGCTAAATTTAAAATTAAGGAATATTGTGTATTATTAATCATCGCGGTAGTTTTCTTTTTGATATCATCTGTACCCATAAAGTCATTTAAATTTTGGGTTGTAATAATAATTGCACCATGATATTTTCGAATTCTTTTAACCATTTGAAACATAAAATTTAAAGCAGCAGGGTTGTCTTTATCAATTGCTAAGTGTGCTTCATCAACAATAATGACAATTTCGTTTTTATTTTTGAAACGATTGTTTTTTACTTCTGCTTTAATTACAGCAAGAACCAAATGCAATTGAGCTGCTGTTACTTTACCTTCATCTTGATCAAATAATGTTAAAACATCATAAACAACAAATGCTTTGTTAAAGTTTAGTGTTGTATGACCATTTCATAGTTTTTCATACTTACCATCATTGAGAAAATCAGTACCGATAATGTCAATAAATTCTTCTAGTAATGGATGGGAATTACTTTCATTTTCTTGCACTAAAAGTTCGTAAAAATCAGACATTGTGGGAAATTCAGTTGCTTTTAAATTATTAATATCAACTTTGTTAGTAATATTTCATTTTTGATATAAACTTTTTAAATGCTTCAAAAAGATATTAAATTCGCGATCATTAAAATCAGGATATAAAGTTTTGAATCATTGAGTTAATAATCGTAAATGGTTTGAAATTGGTGCGGCATTTTCTTCATCCATTGTTGCTTCAATGATATCGTCAATTTTTTCTTTATCGTCTGAAGACTCTTTAAAATTATTATCTAATACTTGTAATGGGTTAATTCTTCCTGCTGAAGCATCTCCTGTATCAATTCATTGTCCGTGATAATAATTACATAAATCTTTGTATTCTCGTTCTGGGTCAATAACAATAACAGTTCGCCCCATATTTAAGTGAAAACTAATAATTTTTTTCGTTGTAAATGATTTACCGCTCCCACTTGTACCAATAATAATTTGATTATGATTTTTTCTTTTTTCATTTAATTTAAATTGATCAAATAAAATTGTATGGCCAATGTTACTATAACCTAAATACATGCCTTTATCATCGTTTAAGCCACCAGTCATGAAAGGAAAAGCACCAGCAATCGTACTACAAGGCATTTCTCTACCAGTTTTTATCATTAATGGATCATAGTTTTTTGGCAAGAAAGCATTAAAAGCTTCTAATTGTCGATAAGATAAAGGATTAATTTTCATATCTAATTCTTGTAATGATTTTTTTAGTCGTTCTTGCGATTGCTTTAAAACTTTAACATTGGTACCATAATTTAAAAATAAAATGTTAACATTTTTAATTACTTCATTAGCACCATTAATATCTTCAATTAATTCTTGATAAGCATTAATTTCATAATTATTTTCACTACGATTAATGTGTGATTTAGTCATAAATTGTTTTGTATAAGCATTATTTAAAGCTTTATTTAAAGCAATTTTTGTTCGTTGAGCATCTAATGGATTAATATTTCAAATCATTGTTTGTTCATTGCAAGCTAAGGTTGCTCCTCATAAATCGCTAATTAATAATGGATATTCGTAAATTCCGTTAATTGAATAATGAATATTATTTGCAGTAAAGTAAGTTTTATGTAATTGAAATTTTTCAAATCTTAATAATTGATTAAGATTGTTTTTGTGAGTATTAAAATCTTGAATATTAATTTCTGAAGCATAAGGATTTCAAATTAAATGTAAGATATTAACAAGTTGATAATTGTTTAATCATTCACAAGTAAAATTACAATTATTTAATCTGTTTTCTAAACTTTGCATTAATTCTTCGGTTTCTGTTTCATTTTTACCGTAAACAAAAATATAAAATGCTTTTTTAGTTTTTGGACCATCATTTGTCATTATTAAATCTTGTTCTAAATTAGCAATTAATCCTTTAATTTGTTTTTTTCTGGCAATAAATTCATCTTGACTAATTGTTTTTTCTTGATATATTTTATTAAGTTTTTTTAATTGTTGTTTGTAGTAAGTAATATTGTTATTAAAATTTAATGGTTGTTCTAATTTTAAGAATGTTATTGCAAAATTATTAAATCTTAAAGCGTCTTGAAATTCTCTTAAGCGTAATTGTTGTTCTTCAGGGTTTAATAAACTAAGATCAAAACCTTTAACTGTTAGGCAACCAACTAAATTTTTCTTACCATTAATGCGGTGACTTTGAATAAAATAATCACCAACTGTTTTATCATAGGGTACTAATAAGCTAGTATCATTGCGAGTAGCTTTTTGATATTTTTTAACCATTGCAGCATGACGAAATAAGTAAATTAGAACATTTCATCCTTTAACACCAGGATGAATTGGCATGATTAATGGTACGGCAAAAATTGCCAATAAAACGACACCAATAATTTTTTGTCAACTATTTAATGGTAAACCAAAAACAAACATACCAGTTAAAGAAACTCAGCCAAGAATAATTAAAATATCAACTAAACTCATACTTCTTCAGACAATCAGTTTGCTTTTATTAATTGATTTGGGAATTAAATTTTTCATATTTTATACCTCCATTTATTTAAAATAAAAAAAAGAGCAGTGACAAACACTACTCTTTAATTAATATTCTTTAATTTTTAATGCTTCAGCTTTATCATTTAAAGAATCATTTTCTTGTTCTAAATAAGTTATTTTATTTTGTAATCATTCATTTTCTTTCGCTAATCATTGCTTTTTTGCTTTTAGATACTTATTTTCTGCTTCTAAATAAGTTATTTTGTTTTGGAATCATTGAGCTTCTTGTTTCGATTCATTTGTTACTAAATAATGATTCTTTGCTTCGTCTTTGTTTTGTGCATATTCACTTTCTAAGCTATCATAGTCTTTTTCAATTTTAGCAATTGATTTTTTTAATTCTTGGTTTTTTTCTTTTAATAATTTTGTTTCTTGTTCTAAAGAAGTGTTTTCACTTCTTAGATTATTAAATTTTTGCCCTAATGTTTGATTTTCTGTTCTTAAATTTTCCATTTTAATTACCTCTTTTCATAGTTTTTTAAAATTAAAAAATAATTTTTAATTCATTTTGATATTCGGTTGCTAAATTTTGAGTTACTTTTTGACTTTTAGATCATTGTATATTTAAATTTTGAATTTCTTGTTTTGCTGTTTTAATTTCTGATTTTAAAAAATTATTGTCATCATTTAAATTAAGATTTTTTTGTTTTAATTCTTTAATTTTTTCTAATTGTTCGTTTTCTTCTCTAAGTGTAGTATTTTCATTTTTTACTTTATTAAATATTAGTTCTAATTTCTGAATTTCTTCTTTGCGATTTTCCATTTTAATCACCTTCTTTCATGAAAAAATCAATAAAAAAACTGATTTAATAAATCAGTTTAGAAATTATTTAGTTTTTGTTTTAGTTCTTTATTTTCTGCTATTAAGATTTTTATTTTATTTTCTAGTTTTTCAATTAGTTTAAATGCTTTTCTTAAATCTTTTTCTGCAGCATATTTATCATTAACTAAGTTATCAATATGTTGTTTTAATCCTTCAGTTTCTGCCATTTTAATCACCTCCTTAATAAAAAAACCTGACTTAAGCAAGTCGGTTGAAAGAATATTTAATTGATTATTCTAATTGAAAATCTTCCTCTTGTAATAGTAATTATAAAAGGACGAAGTAATTTGTCTTTGTCTTTATAGGGAACAAAGTAATTAACAATTCAAATGTCATTAATTATATATTCTTTTTTCATAATTATTTTCTTTCTAAATAAAAAAGAGATGGTATAAAAACCATCTCGGACAATCAACGTACATTAAGCAGTCACATAACTGTGAAAGATGTAGACCTTAAATTAATTATATAACTTAATTTTTTTTATTGTTTATTTTCTGGTTTAATTTCTTCTTTAGTTTTAGAATTTTTAAGTTTCTTGCCACCAATACCTTTTTTCAAACGATATTTAACAAAGATGATTGTTGTAAGACCTGCAACTCCTAATGTAACAATAACTGATAAGATAATTAAATTTGTTTTTTTAGCAATTCAACTATTTTTGCCTGGTTCATTTGGATTAGGAATCGGATTTATGATTGGAGGAACAATTGGAGCTGTTGGTGCTTCAGGATCATTGATTAAAATAAATTGTGTTCCATTAATTGCTTTTAAAGAACTATCTTGAGCATAGACAGTAAATTCTAAGCTAGTTCGCTCTTTGCTGTTAATAAATTGTTTTAAAGTTTCATCATCAAATGGTGTTATACCATAATCAATGTCATATTCTAAAGCAATAATATAATTTTTATTGCTTTTAAAAGTATTATTAACATAGGTTAAAATTCATTGTCTTAATTGTTCAACAGTAAAGTTGTGAAATGAGAATGGTGCCATTTCTGGAAAAAATTCAATTTTTGATAAATCAACAACATTGTTAGGATCATAGTGTGTATTATTAATAATTTTAATGGTTTTGCTACCAATTACTTTTGTTGAAGTTGATAAAGCACTAACTGTTAAATTAATGGTTGCATTACCATTACTATCATAGTCTAATAATTTATTAATGCTTTCATCGTCAAAAGGATAAAATACATAATCTAATGTATATATTAAGTCAAATTTATTTAAGTTTTCTCTAATTTGTTTGATGATTTCTTCTTTAATTAATTCAATAGTTGTTAGGTTCATTTTAATTGTGTAAAGATTAATTTGATTTAAATCAATATAGTTTATTGGATAAGGATCAGGTGCAATTCTTTGAGAAATAATATCACTAGTATATTCTTTTCAATAACTAACAGTTTGTTCATAATTTAATTCCGCAATTTGTTTTGAATCAAATTGTTTTTCTCTTGCTAAATAATTTTTTAAGTGAAGACCATGAATCGTAGTTCAAAAATCAACAGCAATGTCGGCATTGTTTAGAATATCTAAAAAGCGTGAATATTTTTCTTGATAATTATCACCAATCAAAACATATTTTTCATATGCTAATTTATCGGTAGTTTTTGTAATATAATGTCACATTCCTTCTCAGCTTCAATATGCATGTTCGGTGTCAGGATTAATTGCTTTTAATTGTTGTTGACTATTTGGACTTGAATACTTATTTAAATTTTTGTCTACTCCTTCGCGTCAAACTGAGTCAATTTCGCTTGGGTTGAATAGTTGTTGAATTCCCATTCCAGCAACTGAGCCTTCGGCAATAAAACCTTGATCGTAATTACTAGGTACTGCTGGATTAATTACTTCACCATTTTGATTTAATGGGTCTAAAGGAAATGGATATTCCGTTTTTTTCTTGACTCAAATAATTTGAGTTTTAGTACCGGTTTTTGTGTTAACTTCTTTATCATATTTAGGATTAGTTTTACCATTTGGTAAAGTTTCAGTAATTAAACTTTTTTGATCGGGATTTTGTTCAGGATCTCAACCATATCATTTTGCACTTAACTTTGGTACAAGATTAGCAATCGTATATTTAACTTCATATTGTTCTTCGGCTGCATTGCTAGCTTTACGATGAAGAACAATATCGTAAACATTAGATGTTTTAGAATCATCAGGTTTATCTTCATCATCTTTTTCACTACCATCACGGTTATCAACCATATTATAAATAAATCTGTTATTTAAAACTTCTACAGGTTGATTATTTACTGTCATTCATTCGTTTGAGTCTTCTGCCCCATCAAATTCAATATGAGCAGTTGTATGATATTGCAAATTACCACCATAAGATGCAGTAACTTTATTTGGTTCTAATTGAATTGGTTGATCATCAATCATTCCTTTTAATGAATCTAAAGGATTGACAATTTTTCCTGGATTAATTGTTAAACGGTTTTTTAAATTTTGCCCTCAATAATCATGAGAAAGGGTAATGCTAATTGGTGTTTCAAATGTTCATACTTCTTGGTTATTATTTAGATTAATAACTTTAAAAGTTGTTATTGCTTTGCGAGTTTTATCAGAAAGACTAATTGGTTGTAAATACTTTTCTCAATAAGGATAATCTTCGCCATCGTTCAAAGCTTTCTTAATTACATCTTTGATTTTTTCTTCAATATTAGCTTTATTATTTTTTTCTTCTAATGAACCTGAATAATTTGATAAAACAGTGATTGGATTTGATAAAGCTGTTGTTAAACTTTTTTTAATATCTTCCGGTTTGATTGATGAAGTAATTGAACCGCCGCTATAGTCAACATGACTTTCTGTTCATAATTTAACTTTATCTGGCTTTACTAAATCGTGATATTGATAACCATATACTCATAAATAAAGGCGAATTTTTATGTAATTATTATCTCGATATGCATCATAATAAACTCCTGCTTCATCACTGCTATATTTTGGAAATTGGGTATAGTGATAGACGATAGTATTTTGACTACTATTTCGTAATACTTTTGAGCTAGTTCAAGTAGTTTGTTCTTTTAAAGTAGAAGTAGCAATTGTTTTGTTTGTAAAACTTTTTCTTTTTTCAGCATTTCCAACATTAGGTTTACCATCAGCATACCCTGTTGCTGTTAAAGCAATGGTTTGATAGTATTTACAAAATTGTGTTCAAGAATTAGCATAATCACTTCACTTTATGATAGTTTCTTTCAGATATTTTTCATCCTCAACAGTTTCATTTTTACCTGCTTCTTTTTGAATTGTTTCGCTTTCATTAGCAGAAAAGGTAATATCTGAGTGAAATGGTAAATGTTGAAAAATAGTTGTTGTTAGACTTTCAAAAACCTTTGGTTCGCCAATAGTAAAACTAGTAATTAATATACTTGATAAGAATATTGTTCAGGTTTTAATCATTTTTTACCTCCTTATTTTAATTAATCTAAAGTTAAAATGAATGAAATTGAAATAATAAAGAGAATGGTACAAAGAATTAAAAGATAAATTAAAATCTTTCGCCATTTCTTATTTTTGATTGGTTCAACTAAATTAGTTTTTTTTATCCGATGAATTTTTCTTAATTTTAATAAAATGAAAAAAAGTCCGGCGATTGAAATCGTAGCCAGACTACTTAATACTTGTAACACTAGTATCTCCTTTTTTAGTTTTTTATTTTTTGTAAAAGTCTTTTCATAAACATCTTTTTCAAAATTTAGAATTGTTAATATTATTTGCATAATAGACATCAATTTTTTCATCATCTTTAATTTCAAGATTTTGGTTTAAATTTTCAAGATCTAAGTTTGGAATCTTAATTAAATATTTATCAAATTTGAGAAATCATTGATTATCAATCTTAATTTTTTTTAAATTTTCTTTTTTTATAATTGTCATCGTAAATACCTGCTTTCATTGAATGATTTTAAATAAAAAAACTGATTTTTATCAAATCAGTTCTTAAAATATTATTTAATTATTTATTAAATTATTTTTTTGAATAAAAAAAGGAAATAGATTTTTGTCTATTTCCTCAACCCAGAAGTAGTTTTTATTTCTGGTATTTAAGAGAAAATAAAAATTAATTTATTTTCTCAATGTAAGAAACAAGTTATTATTTATTCTTACAATCAGCGAAAAGTTACACATATTTTTTTGCACATATCAATGCATATAGGGTGTAGTCCTATGAGTTAATTATATAACTCAATGTTAGATTTTCAAGATTTATAATAATATTTATTAAATTCTTTTTTATTTATTATTTTCATTGTCGCTTTCATCATCTTTTTTGCTTTTTTTGAATCATTTGCTGCTTTTCTTTGCTTTAAAATCTGGTGTTTTATCAGCAAAAGGTGATATGACTTCAGAAGTTTTTCGGCTTGTGTTTACTTTAAAATCTGTTGTTTTATCACCATTATGAACATGAGAACCAATGACACCACCAACAAATCCAGATAATCCAGCAATTGCTGTTTGATTAACAGATTTAGTCGTAGCATTTTTAAAACTGCTAAAGTTTATTCCCGATGTTTCATTAGTATTGCTCTCATTAATAATAGGGTCACCAGGTTCATTATCTCATTTTGAATTTTTTCTACTTTGTGATTTTTTTCTTCTCATAAAATTTATTCCTTTACCAGTCATTTTAGCAGCACCCATTGCCATCATACCACCATTTATTGTTGATCTCATTGATGCCATTCCTTCTTTGACTCCTACTGATTCGCCAACAAAATTGGCAATCATATCAGAAAATCCTGTTGTTGCTAGAGCGCCTCCACATAGAGCTAAAATAATGAATAGTGATTTAGCAAATTTAACTGAATTTAAACTATTTAAATGAGAAGCTAATAAAACTTGAATTACTGAAATAAAAACATAATATCCAAGTAGTGTTGAAGTTGAAGCTAAAAATTTTGCAATAACCATATCTTTTCAAGTAAAAGCAGCCTTACCATTATCAATTACCATTACAATCATAACGATTGGACTAATGACAAATAAGAAGAATAATTCGAAAATTTTTTGAATTAAGGCAAGTCCAATAATAAACATGGCAAATAACATAAAATATGTTCCAAACATTTGAGCAATTAAATTATATTCTCTAATATGAGGCGGTGCCCCATAACCAGGTGTGACATCGTTAGCAGTACCATCTCAATTTGGGTTACCCATATGTCATAAATAATCAGCTAAATTACTATTACTGCCAAAGTTATTAATAATTGTGTTAGCAATATTTTGAATAATATAATTCGCTAAGAAAAAGAAAATGGGAATTAAAAACATAAAAATAAAAGCTTTAAGACCATTTTGTAATGCGATAATGAATTTAGTTTTTGTTTCAATTGCTTCTTTAAATATTAAAATTGTGATCTGAATTGTAACTACTAAACTAAAAAGACAAAAAGCAAAAATAACAAATCATCAAAATTGCATCGGAATTTTATTTCAATTAAAATCTTTTGATGATCCAAAAAGTAAGTCATTAATAATACCACCAGTTAAATATTGTAGTACAACATTAAAGGTAGCAATAAGACCTAATGGACCTCTAATAAAAATATTTCAAACTAATTTTAATATTGCATTTTCAATCATTTATATTTCCTTTCTAAAATAAAAAGTAGTCTGATAACTACTACTTCATTTATGTATTAATTCCTAATCCGGCTGCTTTGACAATTTGAATAATAACATTTGATAAAGCAATGACAACACAAGTACCAATAATAGCAATCATTGGTCATTTCAAAGCATTTAAGTAAGTTGCTCTTGTGTCTGGTTCATCAGAATTTCTAATGACACTTCATCAAATTCAAATTGCTTTAACTGTTGCAAAAATTACTTCTAGTACTACTAGAATTCCAAGAGCAGCATTAACTCATATTGTTACGGTATTAATAATTCCAGAAAAATCTGGCGTACCAGTATCGGCAAAAATTGTCGGTTGATTTAAAATTGAATTAATCATTATTATTAATCTCCTTAATTTTATTAATCTCTTCTATTATTGTGTTCGTTTGGTTAATATTTTCGTCAATATTTTTTAATTCATTGTCATCATATTCATCAGGATGAAGTTTTATTATTTCTTTTTTAAGTTCATATGCCTTATTTAGAAAGTTAATTTTCTTGTTTAAATAGTGTAACGCTTCATCTTTATCAATACTGTCAATTGTGCCATTATTTCTTAATAAAACAATTTGATAGTAATATTCATAGTTTTCTGCTTTATAAGTATATATTTCAGCATTAGTTTCATTAATCGCTGTCTGATATTCATTTTCCCCTTCTTCGTTGTTTTTATTGCCATCTTCATCATTATTTTGATCTCGCTTTATGTCACCAAGTAATTCTTTACAGTCAGCAATATTCATTTCATTTTCGGCAATTAATTTTAGATAATAATCGCGATCTTTTACTTCTGAGTCTGGATTGCTAGGTTTACCTGGTTCAAGGCCACCGCCACCAATTGAATTGCCACTACAAGCAACAGTTGATAAAGTGCCACCTCCAACTAAAGATAGTTGTGATAAAATTTTAATAATTTTTTTCATTAGCTTTAACCTCCTTTAGTTTTTTACATAACCAACAAGTACATTTTTACTATCAATGATTATTCATCTAGTTATTTCATGATTTTTTTGACATTTAAAATATAAATGTCACCTAATTTCATTAATTTGTTTGATTTTTCAAAAAATTAATTTTTCATTGCAAAGTTTAAATTTATTTTCGTTGCATTCTGAGCAATGTTCATAATCTTTAGCTTGACAATGATTAATTTTTGCTGTTGATTTTGGTAACTTTTGTTTAGTAATTGGTAAATGTTTTTTAATAATTTCATTAATTGACATATTTACCCCCACCTTTATAAAAGTAAAAAAGAGTAATGATAATCATTACTCTTGATTTTTAATAAATCTTTTTAACGTTTTTTCTTATTATTGTCATTATTTTTATCATTCTTTAATTTGTTGTTATTAATTCCATTAACATGAGTGCGAATGAATTGTTCTTTATTGTCTTTCATTGTTATCACCTCCTTTCTTAAAATTTTTGTAAATAAAAAAAACTGACTAAAACAAATCAGTTTTTGAGAATTGTTTATTTTTGATTTTTGTTGTAATTAATAAATGTTTTAATAGTTTTTTAATTGATTTTTGCTAATAATTTAATAGTATAGTTTATTGTCTTGTGGGACTATAGCACTTTAATGCTAGTATTGCTCTTGGTTAGGGTTACTAGCCCCTTAAATTCATTAATGTACCAATAATTAATGAAATTTTTATTAAGTTGTCAGTTTTAATTTTCAATAAAGTTATTTTTTCTTTGCTAAATAATTTTCTTTCATTTGATTGATTGTTGCTTTAATCTCTTGATGTAGCTCTTGTCCTGAAATTGCAGTTTTAGCGATTTCTTTATTATTACTATCAAGGGTAATAATTTGATAATCTTTATTAAGATCAATTCAAACAATCATTCGATTTTCAAATTTAATTGAATTAGAAACACTTGATTTTGAAAATCAAATTACCATTTTATCGTTATTTTTTCTTGTAAAATAATTTTGTGGAGCAATAATTGCTACTGCTTTTGGTGTTTCATTAATAATTCAATTTTTGTTTAAAAAAATACTAGTTAAATCTTTTTTAGTCATGAGTTTCTCCTTCTCTGCTCATAATATTATTAATATTTTTTTAAAATTATATGAATTGAAAAGACTAACATTTTTTCTTTTTGATTTTGGGAGTGCTTGGAGTAAGAAAGAGACTTTTATGTTTAAATGAAAGGTAGGTAACATAAAATATTTCTCAAAAAGGAATTGTTAGGAGCAATCCGGAAATATTTTTATTCAACCCAGAAATAAGTTAATAATTATTTTTTATTAATAATAAAATGCTTTATTTATGATTAAATTACAATTATAATTAATTAATAAATATTGATTTAACTGGAGTAATAATGAACAAAAATCATAAAGAATCTTATAAAGATACATTACTTATGCCACAAACTAATTTTGAAATGCGTGCTAATTTACCAGCAAAAGAATTGATTATTCAAGATTTTTGAAATAAGAAAGTAATTTATCAAAAATTAATAACAAAAAATAAAAACGGTAAACCTTTTATTTTGCATGATGGTCCACCTTATGCTAATGGTGACTTACATATGGGTCATGCTTTAAATAAAATCTTAAAAGATATGATTGTTCGTTATTATAATAGTAATGGTTATTATGCTCCTTATATTCCTGGTTGAGATACTCATGGTTTACCAATTGAGCAAGCTGTGACAAATAGTGGCATTGATCGTAAAGCAATTACCATTAATGAATTTCGTGATAAATGTCAAACTTATGCGACAAAACAAATTACTAGTCAAAAAGCTCAATTTCAAAGATTGGGATTATTAACTGATTTTAAAGATTGTTATTATACTTTTGATCAAAATTATGAAGCAGAACAAATTAGATTATTTGCTAAAATGATTGAAAAAAAATTAGTTTATCGTAATTTATACCCAGTTTATTGATCACCAAGTAGTGAAAGTGCTTTAGCTGAAGCAGAAATTGAATATATTAATAAGAAGAGTTGAGCAATTTTTGTTGCTTTTAATTTGGCTAAAGATACCAATACTGCTTTAGTAATTTGAACAACAACACCATGAACAATTCCGGCTAATCAAATGTTAGCAGTAAATGAAAATTTTACTTATGTTTTAATTAAAGTTGGTAAGAAAAAGTATTATTTAGCCCTTGATTTGTTAACTAGTTTTGTTAAAACTAATAAGATTGAAGATTACAAAATTATTAAACAAATTCCAGGTAAAGATTTAATTGGTTTAAAAGTATTGCATCCGTTATATGACAGAATAACTCCAGTTGTTCATAGTGATCATGTTAATTTAGAGTCAGGAACAGGGATTGTTCATATTGCTCCAGGATTTGGTGTTGATGATTTTAATTTGGCATTAAAACATAAAATTAAAATTAATATTCCAATTGATGATCAAGGTAAATATACAGAAGCTATTAATGATGATACTTTAGTTGGCAAGTTTTATGATAATGCTAATGAATTAGTTATTAATCGATTAAAAGCAAAAAATAATTTATTATCAAGTAATGGTATTATTCATTCTTATCCTCATGATTGAAGAACGAAAAAACCAGTTATTTATCGTGCCACTTGACAATGATTTATTGCGATTAAAACTTTGAAACCGACAGTTTTAAAAGCAATTACTAAAGTTGATTTTTTACCTGAGTGAGGTAAAAAACGTTTAACATTAATGATTAAAAATCGTAACGATTGATGTATTTCGCGCCAAAGAATTTGAGGAGTACCAATTCCAATTTTTTATACTGAAAAAAAGACGGCAATTTTAGATAGTAAAGTAATTAATCATGTTGCTGATTTGTTTGCAAAAGCAGGTAGCAATATTTGATATCAAAAATCAGCACAAGAATTATTACCAAAAAACTATCAACATAAAGATAGTCCTAATAATATTTTTACAAAAGAAACTGATATTATGGATGTTTGATATGATAGTGGTGTTTCTCATTTAGCAGTAATCAAAAATAATGATTTACCTTGACCGGTTGATTTATATTTAGAAGGTAATGACCAATTTCGTGGTTGATTTAATTCTAGTTTAATTACTGGTGTTGTTAATGCTAATCAAAGTCCTTATAAAACAGCTTTGGCTCACGGTTTTGTTAATGATGAAAAAGGTAATAAGATGTCTAAATCATTAGGTAATACAATTACTTTGTCAAGTATTTGTCAAAATTATGGTGCTGATATTTTACGTTTATGAGTTGCTAGTGTTGATTTTCAAGATGATACAGCAATTGGGCCAGAAATTTTAAAACAAATTAGTGAAAATTATCGTAAAATTCGTAACTTATTAAGATTTTTATTAGGTAATTTGTTTGATTTTAATTTTAAAAGTATTATTAATAAGCAGTTTGAGCAAGTTTTTGAAACTTTAGCAGAAGTTGATCAATATATTTTGGTGAAATTAAATAATTTGATTAAACTTAGTCATCAGTCTTATCAAAAGTATGATTTTATTAATTTTTATAAAGAAACATTAAACTTTATTACTAATGATCTATCAGCGTTTTATTGTGATATTAGTAAAGATATTTTATATTTGAATCTTGCTAATGATATTAGAAGAAGACAAATTCAAACAACAATGTTTTACATTCTTACTTCATTAATTGGTTTATTAAGTCCAATTTTGCCTCATACTTGTGAAGAAGCATTTCAAAGTTTAAACCAAACATCATGAGATCAAGCAAAGACTTCACTTATGGAACAATCATTTCCACAACCTTGAAAAATTAAGCAAGAAAAAGCACTTTTAACAAAATGAGATGCCTTTTTAAAATTGAGAACGGATGTTAATCAGGCAATATCACAAGCACAAACAAAAGCAATCATTAAAAATACTTTAGAATCAGATGTTGTAATTAAATTAAAACAAGAAAATCGACTATTAAGTGAAATTAGTGCCAAAGATTTAGAAAAATTATTAATTGTTAGTTCAGCAAAATGAACTAATGATAATATTAATAAAACTTATAGTAGTGATTTAGCAGAAATTACTGTTTCCTTAAAACAAGGAAGTAAGTGTCCTCGTTGTTGATTAATTTATTCAAGTTTAGTAACTGATGTTTGTCAACGATGTTCACAAGTATTAGCTAAGAAAAAATAAAGGGAAAATTAAAAAGCAATTATGAAGCAATTTAAAGTTAAAGTAAAAAATCATTTTACTAATTACAATTGAAAAGTTAAAGCAAAAATTATTACGATTGTCGTATTAATGCTTTTAATTGTCTTTGATCAAGTAATAAAATTAGTTGTTAAACAAAATTTAACTTTAGATCAACCTCATCGAGATTGATTTATGCCTGGATTTATTACAATTAAATATGTTATTAATGGTGGTTCCGCTTTTGGTTTAAATCAGGGTAAAACGAGTTTATTAATTGCAATTGCTTTTATTGTTGCTTTTATTTTATTAATTTGATGAACTTTTAGTCGCACAACAAGTCATATCGTAGGAATTGTTTTTATTCTTGCAGGAACAATTGGTAATCTCATTGATCGCTTTTTAAATCATGGCGGTGTGATTGACTTTTTGAATTGAGAGTTGTTTAAACCATATACAATTTTTAATCTTGCTGATATGATGGTAACAATTGGTATTTGTATTATTGTTATTGCAATAATTGTTAGTTTAATTAAAAATTTTGTTTATAATCATAAAGAAAAACAAGCAACACGAAAAACTAAGAAAGTAAACAAAGAAGAACATGAAGCAACACGAAAAACAGTTTAGTTTTCAATATCAAGATCTTTCTGAAACTAGACTTGATAAGTTTTTAGCTCAACAATTACAAGATCAAAATTATTCGCGAACTTTTATTACTAATTTAATTAAACAAGGACAAGTGACAGTTAATGACAAAGTTGCTGCAAGTCAAAAGCAGTTATTAAAAACTGGTGATATGGTTGTGATTAATATTATTAATAATTCTAATGAAAATGGTTTAGTAGCAAAACCAGTTGCTATTAATATTATTTATGAAGATGATGATATTATTGTGATTAATAAAGCAAATAATTTAGTTGTTCATCCAGGAGCAGGTAATTTTGATAATACCTTAGTTAATGGTTTATTATTTAATATGAAAGAGTTATCTTCAGTCAATCAAGAATCACGACCAGGCATTGTTCATCGTTTAGATAAACAAACAACTGGTTTGTTAATTGTGGCAAAAAATAATCAAAGTCATTATTTTTTAGCTCAAGAATTAAAAAACCATGAAATAATTCGTGAGTATATTGCTTTAGTTCATGGTAAAATTAAAGCACAATCAGGAACAATTGATGCTCCGATTGCTCGTGATAAAGTTCATCGTCGTAAAATGGCAGTGAATGAAGCAAATGCTAAAGCAGCAATTACTCATTTTAAAGTTTTAGAAACTTTTAATAATTACTCATTAGTATCTTGTCAATTAGAAACTGGTCGAACTCATCAAATTCGAGTTCACTTTCAATGAATTAATCATCCTGTTGTTAATGATCCAACATATAGTAAATTTCCGGTAGAAGATAGTGATTTAGGGCAATATTTGCATGCTTATAAAATTACTTTTAAACATCCAAGAACAAAAAAAGTTATGGTATTTACTGCTGAATTACCAGATTTTTTTCAAAATAGGTTAAAATTATTAAGAAAGGAAAATGGCAATTAATGGAAGAAAATATTTTAGATGTTCTAGGTTTACAATTAGTTGATTATTTTATTAATTTTGAAAATTATCAACCATTTAATATTCCGGCAAAACTTCGTGATGATGCAAAAGGAAAAGTTTATTTGGTTAATAAAGCAAGTGAAAAATATCAAATAATTGAAATTATTAAACAACATATTGCTAATAGCAATGAAGTTAAAGTCAAAGATGATGTAATTTTGACTGCTTTAAAAAAAGAATTTGCTTTAACTGATAATCACTTTAAAGTTTTAGTTGTTGTTCTGAATGATGAAAGACAAAATGAATTCCGTCATTCTCCGGCAATGGATATTATTATTGCTACTCCTAATAATGTTATTAAAGAATTAGCGAAACCTTTTCCAGCAATAACTAAGACAGTTAATCCAACAATTGTTGAAGAGTATCAAGCAGAAAAAGCTGATGATGATTCAGAAGATGAGTCACCAAGAGCAAAAAAATGAAAGAAAGTTAATTTTCAAAATCGCCGTTTTTTGAAAGATGCACTTTTAAAATCAACTAATCCTCATTTAATTGTTACTTGATTATTCTTTGCTTTACCAATTGTCTGTTATATTATTTTTACAATTTTAATGAATAATTCAGGGTCTTTTAATGCCGGTGTTAGTAGCGCTGTTATTCATTTAGTTTTTGGTGCTTCAGATCGTAATCTTGTTTATGGTGCTAATCAATATTGAAGATGAATTACTTATCCTTTTGTTGAGTTTGATGCTTTAAGTTTACTTTTATCTTTATGAATGTTTTATCGAGTTGGTCGTTATATTGAAGGTTTTTATGGAACATGAAAAGCAGTTATTATTTGATTAGGTGCTATTTTCTTAACTGGAGTCATTCAAACAACAGTTGATCATATTAATATCTTAAATGGTTTTATGATTTTAAGTTTGATTTCAATTGGAGCAATGTTTCCAATTATTTATAATTACAAGCTATTTAAAACAAAAATTATGTCAAAAGTTATTATGACTTTCATTTGATTAATTTTATTTTGAATGATATTTTATGGTTTTAGTCCAGTTATGTTATTATACTGAATGATTGCCATTGGTTCAGGCTGATTATTAGGTAGTTTAGTAAGTTATCATAATCGCCAGTTAACAGTATTTTATGCTTTTACTCCGATTGCCATTGGTTTATTAATATTATTTACAATATTAGTTGCCTTTTTGAATCCTTACCATCCTTATGATAGTGGTAATTGAACTTATGATACTTTAAATATTTATAAGTCGCTTCATTTATTAGGTGATAACTACTTTAATTGAGTTGGTAATCATTATTTTGGTGGTTGACCATCATAAAAATAGGAATGAGTTTTATCTCATTCCCATTTTTTATTTCTTTTATTCACCATAAAAGTTTGTTACTACTCGTTCTTGAAGTATCTTTTCTTTGAGATTAAAGAAAAATTCAGTATTATTTGGTAAGATGCTAATCATATTACAATCATATCAATAAAATCAATCATTATTGTTATTACCAATAATCTTTCCAGATGTATCTTTAATCATAAATAAGAATTGAAAATCAATTTCTGGTTCATTTTCAATGTTGCTAATGTCAATTGTTGGTAAGTTTAAAAATAAATATATTCCTGGATTTTTGTCTGCAAGTTCGTTTGTTTGCATTTCGCTAATAACATCTTTGTCAATAGAATCATAAGTTGTAATTAAGAAAGTAAAATTATAATTAAATTCTCAATTATTTTTTTCAAAAGTATAAAAATAATTTTCACTTAATTCATTTGAAGTTTTATTATTCATCGTTTGAAAAATAGTTGCATTTGGAATTTTTGCTTTTGGTAATGTTATTATAGCTATTGATATTCCTCAAATTAAATCATTTCATTGTTTTTGGTCTGAACCTTTATCAGTGACGTTTTTACCATTTTGATCAAAGCAATCAGCATAAGATTCAGTACATGAGACAATCATAGTTGAGCTTGTACTTAATACAGACAATGAAGTTAAAAAACTAATTATTTTTTTCATTATTGAGCACCAAATCCTTTTGGAATTAAAAATTGTTGAAACTTTATATTAACTCCATTATGATTTTCATCTGCTTTTATCATTGCTTTAGTTGCTTTTTTAAGATAGTTTCAAATAATATTTGGTAATACAATTTGCAGAGTATCATTTAAAATTGCTTTAGCATTATTTAAAATACTAATTGTTTTAGTTAAAATATCAGAATATTTTGCCCCTATGTCTTCAAGTGACATTTTAGTTTTGTCCTGAATTGCTGTTTTAATGTGATTTAAAATCAAGTTATTATAAAAATTAAGTGGTAATGTTTGGTATTTTTGCAAACTAGTACTAAACTGATTAAAAATATCATACACTTTGTCAGTAAATGGAATACCTGAGTTTTTGAAGTCTGTTTCAGTTTTAACAACAATGTTATACAATACTTCAGCTTTATCATTACTATGCTTGTCAATATTAATTAAGTAATCAAAAAAAGTATAACCAGATTTAAGAACAGTTTCTAATGAACCAAAATCTATCCCATTATAAAGTGAAGATAGTAAATTAACAATGCGCATAATATTAACATCACCTTCTGGGAAATTAACTTTAAATCCTCAATCTCAAAGTGCTGTTCATCAATGACTTGGACCATACATACTTACTGTTGGAGTATAATTATTTGAATCACCAAAATCTAAATTAATAAATTGATTTATCATTTTTCAATTAATATTTAACGAATATGTTGTTTGTACAACAGATTTTGTCATTTTTGAAATTGAATTATATAAAAGATACATGTTTTCAATTATTGCTTTATTATTTTTAATAAAAGTAATATTTGAATTTTTTAAATATTGATTTCTTTCATTATCGTTTAATGTTGGTAATTTTGCCATTGCAATGGCAATGTTTTTTTGTTCAGTTTCTGATAATTGATCATATTCTTTTTTTAAATTAGTAAACTGAATGTAATTATCTGCAGATTTTACTTGCTTGCTATTTTGTAATTTTTGTTCTGTTGGTTTTACTGCTGTCGTAATAATAGCACTACTTGCTGATGTTAAAATTGCAGTAGTTCCTAATAAACATAATAATTTTTTCACAATTTATCACCCTAATAACCTTTCCTATTTTTAATTATAACTCTGCTAAAATAGGTTTCAAGTTAAAAAAAATAAAAAAAGATGCATTTTAAGCATCTTCTTTAATCTTATAGTTTTATTAAATTGTTATTAATAATTTCAAAAGTAATGTTATTAGTACCTAAAGTTTTAACTTGATTTCATCGATTATTAGCATAATATAAACCACGAGTTGGTTCAGCAAATCAGAATTTAATTTTATAATTATTCTTATAACTAATGTTATTTAAGTCTTGAAACTTCATTGTTGTTTCATCACCATTAACAGTCATGTTGTAAATGGTATTGTTATTTTCATCAGTAACGGAAATTGCTACATAAGCTTGATTTTTAAAGTATGAATGAATCGTAATATTTGTAGTATTAATAAATAATTTTGTTTCAGCTGTATTTAGTCCAAAAATACCATTTTCAACATCTCCTAGACCAAGAATTCTAACTGAATTATTAGTAGTAATTTTTGTTGGAATTAAATATTTATTACCTGTTTTATTTGGTTCTCTAATATTAACACCAGAATAGTTAGTAATATTTTCGTTTTTTCAATTAATTGAATTTCAGTTTGGTTCTGATATTGTTCCAATTATCATATCGTTACTAATATTAGATAAAGCATTGATTGCTTTCTCATGGTTAACTTTTTCACCAAAATTTAAGTTAAGGATTGCGTCTTGTTTAACTTGAACACCAAGAGTAGGATTATATTTATTTAAGTTATAATCAATAATTGCATTAGTTTCAATATGGTTATCAAAAATATTATTTCAAATATCTTTTGTTAATTCTGGATATTGTTGTACATCATTAATTATTGTTTGATTAGCATGAATTCCTCATTTTTCAAAGAAAGGAATTAGATTACGATTTGCTATTTTTGAAGTCATTTTAATAAAAGTTTGATATTTTTCAGCATCAGTTTTTGGTTTTTCTTCTGGAGATAATAAGCGATATTCTTGGTTTAATGTTGGGAAAAATTCCTTACCATAAGCCATATGTAATTGTAAGAAAATTCCTAATCGACCTCAAATATCTAAATCGGTGATTTTTTTATCTGGATTAGTTGAATTAATATAATTTTTAATATTAGTAATTGTATTTTTGTCACTAAAAATTCTATTTTTAAAACCAAATGCTTCTTGAATTCAGAAAGAGTTAATATTAACTGTTACTTCACCAAAGCCACTAAAATTATAATCTGGATTTTGGTAAGTATGACCAATTTCATGTCATAGTCCTCATTGATCACTTTTTCCACTAGTAAATAAATCTTTTCCGGCACCGGTATTATTTTGAAAACTAATATAATCATTAGTTGCATAAGCATAACCACCGCCACTGTCTGGATTAGCAATTTGAATTTTATTATGATATTTTTTTGCGACACCGTCAAAATTTGAACCTAAACCACTAATATAATTTGATAATTCATAAATTTCATCTCAATTTTTGACTGTATCATTTATTTTATTAATTGCTGTTAAGTTGTTTTTTCATAATTGATTAGCTAAGGAAATTTGAAATGTACCAAATACATTATTACCAATAATTTCAACAAATGGCGAACTTGTTTCATTTAATTGTTGATTAAATTCTTCACTTGTTGTTTCATTTACTTTAAAAGTTGGAACTTTAATCCCATTTTCAACATTAATGTTTACTGAAATATTGGTAGTAAAACTTTGATTACTAATATATAACATTCCATCTTGATTTGGTGTAAATTTTGTTGTACCAGAAGTTAAAGTTATCTTTTCTGGAGTTAATGATTTGCCATCATTTAAATTTTTGTACGGTCCTCATTGACCAACAAAGGCATAAAGTTCATTATTTGTTTTTGGACTAGTAATGCTAACTGTTGATAATTTTGTCACAAAAATCCCTGTTGGAGTGAATTGTGAATGATAATAACTTAAATTAGAATTTTTTGTATTATCAAAAACATTACCTTGTGCTTCGACTGTAATTTGATTATTAATATTATTATCTTTTATTGGATCAGCTGGGATTGGAACAATTGAATTGTGTGAAGTAGTGTTTAATCCTACTCCTAAACCAACCCCTAATCCAACTCCAATTACTACAAATGCAGTAGCATAAAGTTTTCAGTTTTTATATAATTGTTTTTTTGATTCTAAAAAATTTTTATTATTTGACATTTCTGTCTCCTTTCTTGTAATTTTTGAAAAAATAACGATACGATATCGTATTTTTATTTATAATACAATAAAATTGTATTATTATTTTTAATAAATGCTTAATTTAGACATTTTTTTATTTGATTAAAGGTTTAATTTCTTGTTCTGTTAAATTATTAGTTGTAATTGTGATTGTTCGTTGCTGATTTTTTAATTGAAAATTAATCTTAATTGTTTTTAATTTTGTAAAATCTCAAGTAATTTTTTCTGGTCATTCAATTATTGAAAAATTATTAACTGTTAGTTCAAAGTATTCTTGAAAGTCAGTATTTTTATTTAAGCGATAAGCATCAATATGAATTAGTTTTCAAGGATATTTTGTTTGATATTGATTTAAAATAATAAAACTTGGTGAACTAATAACTGTTTTTACTCCTAGTTCAGCACCAATAAATTTTGTTAGTTGTGTTTTACCGCTAGCTAAAGGTCCAGTCAGTAAGAGATAAAGATTTTCTTTGGCAATTTTACTAATTGCTTGAGCAATAGTTTTAGTATCTGCTAAAGTTTTTAATTGATAAATTTTTTCCATTTTTATTCTTTCTATTTTTCATTATCATTAATAATATTTTCGATTTTTAATTTAGCATAAATTGCTAATGCAAGTGTGTCATTGCTTTTGTCTAAATCAAATTCATTAACAAAAACACCTCTAATTCCTTTTTCACCAATTGATCCATCACCTTTGCCATAATAAGTTTCTTGTAAATTTAATCCTAAATCACTTAAATCAATCGCAAATAAATGTCAAATTTTAATATTAGTTTTATTAGCATAGTAACTACCTAAATTATAAATTGTTGCTCTTTCATTATTTTTATCTTTAATATTAATTCCTGTTTCTTCAATTAATTCATCTTTAACAGTTGTTAAAATATCTTTTTTTAGTTCACATCCACCAGTTAAAGTTCCATAGCTTTGATGTAATCTGCCGTTTAATAATGGATTTGTTTCATGAATTAATAGAAATCAGTATTGATCATATTGATAAATAAAAGGCAGAATTGCTACTCCTTGGTCATTACATCAAGGTTCACTAACACCTTCCATATAGCCAGCTTTGATTAGTTTGACAAATTTTCCCATTTTATCTCCTAGAAAATAAAAATCTTTTTTAATTTAGTTGCTATTATTATAATATATTATTAGTTAAGATATAATAAAGAAAAGCATAATCAATAAGAAAAATAACCGAGAATAAGGAGTTAAAAACTAGTGATAGTAGCCATTAATCAATTATATGATAGTAAGTTTAAAACACTTCCAACAATTACCATTCAAGGATGAGTTAAGTCAAATCGTAATAGCAATAAAATTGGTTTTTTAGTTATTAATGATGGTAGTACTTTAAAATCTTTACAAGTAGTTTATCATTCTGATCATAGTTCATGAAAAAAAATAACAGAAATTACAACTGGTAGTGCTGTTAGTGTCACAGGAACTTTGGTAATGACTAAAAATGCACAACAACCATTTGAATTAAAATTAGAATCTTTAGATTTTCTTAGTTTAGCAGATAAAGATTATCCAATTCAAAAAAAGGCCCATGGCTCAGAATTTTTACGCGAGCAAGCACATTTAAGAGTGAGAACTGATACTTTTTTTGCCATTTTTAAAGTTCGTAATCAGATTGCTTTTGCGATTCATGAATTTTTTCAAGCGAAAGGATTTATTTATTTAAATAGTCCAATCATTACTGCTAATGATGCTGAAGGTGCTGGTGAAAATTTTACTGTAACAACGATTGCTAATAATCAATATGATAAAGATTTTTTTGGTAAAAAAGCTGCTTTAACTGTTAGTGGTCAGTTGAATGCTGAATCTTTTGCTCAAGGTTTTAAAAAAGTTTATACTTTTGGTCCAACTTTTCGTGCTGAAAATTCTAATACTACTCGTCATGCTGCTGAATTTTGAATGGTTGAACCTGAATTTGCTTTTGCTAGTTTGAATGATACGATTGATTTGGCAAAAAATATGGTTGCTTCAGTTGTTAGCAATGTTTTAACTTATTGTCATGATGAAATTGAGTTTTTTCAAACAAAATTACAACAAGAAAAATCAAACAAAGATAATAAAGAACAACACGATTTAATTACTATGTTAGAAAAATTAACCGTGCTTGATAACTATCAGGTAATTACTTATAGTGAAGTGATTAAATTGTTAGAAAAGGCAAAGAATAACGGTAAAGAATTTGTTTATAACGATATTAAATGAGGAATGGATTTACAATCTGAACATGAAAGATATCTTTGTGAAGAAGCATATCAAGGTCCAGTTTTTGTTATTAATTATCCTCAAGCAATTAAAGCTTTTTATATGAAAGCAAACCCAATTGATATTAACCATCCTGAACAAAAAACTGTTGCTGCATTAGATTTATTAGTTCCGGGTATTGGTGAATTAATTGGTGGATCAGTTAGAGAAGATAATTATCAACAATTATTAGCTAATAAAGAACAATTTAAAATTGCCAGTGAAGACTTACAATGATATTTTGACTTAAGAAAATTTGGTTATGCTCCTAGTGCTGGTTTTGGTTTAGGAATGGAACGGTTAATTATGTTAATTACTGGTGTTAATAATATCCGTGATGTAATTCCATTTCCAAGAACACCAGGGAATTTGATGTTTTAAAAAGGTTTTTAAACAAGTTCATTTATAGAACTTGTTTTTTTTATATTTTTATTTATACTTTAAGCAAATAGAGTAAGGGCTTTTTATTGTGAAAAGATTTTTAATTGTATTAGGTGCAAGTACTATGATTGCTTCTGGTACTTTAACAATGATTGCTATGAATCTATCAAGTAATAAAATGAATAATGAAATTACTATTGATTCAAATAAAAATAATAAAGTTTTAGATGAAAATATTGATAGCTTAGAACAAATTGTTGGTGATACAGGAATTTATGCTGCCGCCGCCACAGTTGTTAATATAACATTAAATATTAGTTCATTAGTTCTTAATAAAATTGATAAAGGGAATGGTATAGTTATTAGATTTTTTGCTTGAGTTATACCAAAAAAGATTGCAGGTGCAGATTATAAATGATAATAAGAAATGAATTTAAAAGGATTTAAATTATGATTGAATTAAAAAATGTTGAAAAAATGTTTACAGAGACTATGGGGATAAAAGATATTAATTTAACAATAGGTAAGAAAGCTAAAATTGGTATTTTAGGACCAAATGGTGCTGGTAAAAGTACTTTGATTAAACTGATTCAAGGATTATTAATTCCCAAAAGTGGTGAAATCACTAAAAATGGTCTTGCAACTAGTAATAAAAAATTTACACTTGAAGATGTTGCTTATATTTCTGTTGATGAAATATTTCCTAAAAATTTAAGTGTTAAGTTTTATATTAAATTTATTAAAAATTTAAATCGTAATTATCAAAGTAATATAGATGAGATTGCTAAAATTTTTGATTTTGATTTAAAACAACTAACAAAAATGAAAAATCTTTCAAATGGAATGAAGCAAAAATTAAAAATTTGTTTGGCTTTAGGTTTTAATAAGGAAATTTATATTTTTGATGAACCAACAAAAGGATTAGATCCATTAATGCGTGATATTTTTATTGAATATATTAATAATAATTTACAAAATAAAATTATTATTTATTGTACTCATTTAGTTGAAGAAGCTACAGCAATATGTAAAGAAGTTTTAATTCTAAAAAATAATACAATTATTGAAAAAATTATGATTAATGAAAATACTAATTTAATTAAAAGTTATAAAGAAATATATCAAAAGGAGTTAGTAAATGAAAAACAATTGAGCACTAATCAGATATAATTTTTCTTTATATAAGTTCTATTATTTTATTTTTACAGTTGTTCTTGGATTTTATATTATTATTTTATTAATTACTCCGGCTGTTTATGATGATAAAACTGGATTATTAGATAATAATGATCTTAATCGAATGATTTTCTCATTATTTTGAACAATTACTTTTTTTGATTATCTTGCTTTAGCAAATAAAGTTTTTCATAAAAATATTAAAAATAAACAAGAACAAATTATGTTATTTTCCAAAATTACAAGGCAAGGATTATTTTTGTCTAATTTATTTTTTTTATTAACTTATGCTTTTTCAAGAATGTTATTGCTTTTTATTATTATTGCTATTTGTTATGGTTTTAAACCAAAATTTTCTATTACTAATGTTTTATGATTATTATTTAATATTACTATTAATTGTCTCTTTGTTGTTATGTTGTTTGTTTTTATTTGTTTAAGAACATTTAGCACATTTGATAAACAATTTTTATGATTTGGTATTTTAGGTGCTATTTTTCTTTATATGACTATGATTATAACTTTATTTCAAGATAAGGTTGGAATGATATTTTCATATATACCAATCTTTGGTATCACTGCTCCTGAATGAATTACTAATAATGCTTGACAACAATATTTAAATTTACCAATTTCAATTTTAGGGTCAGCCGTTTTTATATTTATTAATATCAGATTAAATCAAAAAATTGAATATTAAAGTTTTTTAAAACAAGTTCAGTAAAATCAACTTGTTTTTTTTATATTTTTCTTTATACTTTAAGCAAATAGAATAAGGGAGTTTAATTAAAATGAAAAAATTATTAATAAGCTTATCAACATTAATTCCAATTTTTAGTGCAACATCAATTTTAGCAGCTGCTCAAAAAGTTAATAATTTATCAACCCAAAATTTTCAACAAATTCAAAAAAATATTGATTTAGTTTCTAACTCTGATGATTTTTCAACAACTGATGAAGATGATTATTATACTCTTGAAGGGCAAAATTATAATACCACTTATCGAGTTTATATTAGTTCTAATAAACAAACAAGTTTACCTAATATTGAAAATTCAGTAAATTATGCTTTAGGAAAAAAATCTAAAGATACTTGATATGATTATCAAATAAAGGGTTTATCATTAAATATTACAACTTTAGCAGCAAATAAAGATGAATTTTTAAAAAAGTATCGGGCAGTTACTGTTAGTTTTTTATATATGAGTAATCTTTGAAATGGTTTACATAAATGAAGATATCCAGGTGATAAATCGTCACCTTATAATGTTGAAGCATATACTTTTAATTTAACTGCAGAAAATCATAAAGATACAGTTTATACTAATTCTGCTCCGACTCATAGTAATAATGAAAAAACACATTTGATTATTGATCAAACTTGAGATGGTAATATTTTAAACATTAATTATTGACTTGGAACTTGATATCATTGAAAAGCAGGCAGTATTTATAATCATGCTGCTTTAGCACAATTTACTAATGATAAATATACCCTAATTGCTGTTCCTGCTTACGATCCTAATATTCAAAATGTTCATGTTGATCGAGCAGAGCGCTCTAATAAAATTAATTTAAAATCAGCAAATAAAGTTACTGATTTTGATTTAGTTAATCAAGATTTAAAAGCAAAGGCAGCTAGTGAAGCAATAGGCAATGCTTGATTTAAAACAGCAACAATTTTTCTTGCTTCTTTTTATTGAATTTCTGGCAATAAAGGTTATGGAGTAACAATTAGATTTTTAGGTGATACAGCAATTAATTTTGCTTCATTTTTGCTTTTAAATGGTGCTTTATTTGATAGAACTTTAACATTTGATAGATCTAATAATTTATTAAAAGCGGTTTATACTGATGATTTTGCTAATAAAATCATTACAGATTTAACATCATTTGATTTTAATGATAAAATTACATATCAAGATAGTAAAATTGTAGTACCATTTATTTATATTAATTAAAAAGGGGTAATAATGTTAAAACTTGAAAACATTCAAAAAAGATTTAAACAAAAAACAGTTTTAAAAGATGTTTCTCTTACTTTTGAACCTGGAAAAATTTATGGTTTGTTAGGTAATAATGGTGCTGGAAAAACAACCTTAGTAAAAATTATTTTTCAAGAATATAAATTTGATTCTGGAATAATTAAATATAATAATCAAACAATTAAGACAATTGATTATAAAGATTGATATTTTTTCTCTGAAAATAATGAGTTACCAAAAAATATTAAAGTAAGTTCTTATATTAATATGATTAGAAATATGACACTTTTATCAAAAACTGTTTTTAAAACTAGGATTAATGAAATTAATAAATTTATTGATGTTCAACCGTGATTAAAAAATAAAATTGGTAGTTTATCAGCAGGACAACAAAAATTATTATCACTTTATGTTTGTTTATTGTTAAAACCAAAAATAATCTTTTTTGATGAACCAACAGCGAATGTTGATTTTGCCAATAAAAAAATAATTTTGGAAGTAATAAAAAAATTAAAAAATCAAGAAACATTAATTGTTGTTATTACTCATTTAATTGAGGAAATTAAAACATTGTTAGATCATGTTATTATTGTTGATGAAGGATTAATCAAATATGATCAAGAGTTTTCTAATGAAAAAGAAAACTTAAAAGAAATATTTGAAAATAATGCGACAATATTAATTAATAATAAACAAGATGATTTGGAGACATATCTTAATGAAGACACTAAAGTTAAGGTTTA
>Ga0153961_1000023_pt1 | contig 99730 bp, 89 predicted proteins | sample TSFL045MetaG_FD_104748 | JGI IMG/M metagenome (GOLD analysis project Ga0153961, IMG submission 104748) | Attine ant fungus gardens microbial communities from Florida, USA - TSFL045 MetaG | ecosystem: Host-associated > Fungi > Mycelium > Unclassified | place: USA: Florida, Withalacochee...
AGCGCGGCAAATTCGTTATGGTTTATTGTTAACATAGCCGCTACATACCTTCATGGAAACTGTATGATTTATCGGCATGGCGCATGACGGCTTTAGCGGCTAACCCAGCAAATCCGCTGCGTGACGGCCCGTTTGCCTTTAAGTGGCTGATCGGAAATTAAATTAAGTTGCAATAAAATTACAGGTTTGGTGGATAAGGGCTTGCGTAAATTAAGCGGCATGCAGCCCGCCTGAATGCGCATGGCATATCAGGCAGGCGTCCGTTTTCAGTCGGGATGATGCGCGGTCTCTTTGGCTTTCCACAAAGCCAGTAGCGTAATGCCCAGCGCCAGGCTGACATACAGCGATACCCAAAGCGTGCTGCCCGTCTCTTTAAAGAGCGAGGTGATGATTAATGGCGCGAAGCCGCCGCCGAGAATACCAGCAAGAGTGTAGGCGAGCGAGGAGCCGGCATAACGCACGTGGCCGGGAAACTGCTCGGTGACAAAGGCCGCCTGCGGGCCATACATCATCGCGTGGATCAGCAGGCCGCCAATCACCGCCAGCACGATTAATACCGGCTGCGTGCTGTCAAGCAGCACAAAGAAGACAAAGGACCAAAGTACAGCCAAAAGCGCGCCGGTGATGTAGACCGGACGACGTCCCCATTTATCCGACAGGGCGCCGAACATCGGCACGGTAATCGCGTTGCCAATCGCGCCCAGCATGGTCGCCGCCAGCGCTAACGGGCGCGGAAGCTGAAGCACGGTGGTGACATAGGTCAGCGTAAACACCACCACCAGCGCGTACAGCACATCCGAGCCGATACGCGATCCTCCCGCGATGAGCAACTCTTTGGGATAGTTAACGAACACCTCTTTCAGCGGCGTATGCGTGGTTTTGTGCTCTGCCTGCATGGCGACAAAGGTAGGCGTTTCCTCCACGCCGCGCCGCAGCCACAGGCCAAACAGCACCAGCAGCAGGCTGAGCAGGAAGGGAATGCGCCAGCCCCACTCCTGGAACTGTTCGCCGCTCATCATCACCGTCACCAGCGTAATAAAGCCGGTGCCGATAAGGGTGCCGCAGGACGGCCCCACCTGCGCGAACGACGCGTTGCGCCCGCGCTTGCCCGCGTCGCCATGCTCCATCGACAGTAAGACCGCACCGGCCCACTCTCCGCCCAGCGCGATGCCCTGCACGAAGCGCAGCGCGACCAGCAGTATCGGACTCCAGATGCCCCACAGCGCATAGCCAGGCAGCAGCCCCATCAGCGCGGTGGTGACGCCCATGATGACCAGCGTGATGATCAACACCGCCTTGCGCCCGGCCACGTCGCCGAGGTGGCCGAATACAAAGCCGCCCAGCGGACGAGATATATAGCCCACCGCGTAGGTCGAAAATGCCAGAATGGTGCCGACCAGCGGATCGAAGCTGGGGAAAAAGACGTGGTTAAACACCAGCGCGGCCATGATGTTGTAAACGGTAAAGTCATACCACTCCAGCGCCGTTCCTATCGAACTGGCGGCCGCCAGACGGCCGGTTTTCGATTTGGCGCGCTTGCCGCGCACCACATGCTGCAAAGAAGAGTCGGTGTTAGCCATGCGCCAGCTCCTGTTTGGTTAACTGCCAGCTCAGGGCATAGCGCTGAACCTGGCCGGAAAGCGTCTCTGCCGCGTCTGCCGCCAGCTCGTCGCAGCACTGCGCCTCGCGGCAGTGGATAAGCAGCATCGGCGACATCGGGCGATCCTCGGTTTTTTCCATGGGTAAAGGAGAGCTGAGACCGGGATCCGGCGTGAGCAGGCTGGAAGCGATGTAGCCAGCCTTGTTGCCAGTCTGCTGCTGCCAGGCGGTTAACGCGGCGGCGTTGACCGCTGACAGCGTCACGACCGCCAGGTGACTACCCGTGCCTTTGCCGTGTACGTGCGTCACGGTGCTGACCCGCCGCTGTGGGTTGACCATCTTTTGCAGATTTTTCACCGACCATGCCGTCTGGCGGGTAAAAGCGGCGTGGTAGTCCGCGCTGGTAAACGCCTCCAGCGAATCGGTTTCATATAACCCCAGGTATTTTCGCTCGGCGTGAATCGCCTGATAGCGCGTCCCGCTCAGGAAGCCGGCAATGGCTACCCGCTCTTCTACGTGCTCGTGGTCGTACCACTGATTGAAATCCGCTTCATCTTCAGCGCCGATATTGGTGGCGACAAATAGCATGCCGTGAGGTTGAGTCATGATGGCGATCTCCGGTTGAGGACGGTTTCCACGGCGAGAGACCAGCTGATTAAGCGGGCGTCGTCACCATGAACGGAAGCAAGACTAAGACCAACCGGCGCGCTGCCGGGTTGATGGCAGGGTAAAGAGATGGCACAGCCATCCAGCATGTTGATGGTGCTGGGGTTGCGCAGCATCAGGGCATTAATCTCCATGTAGCGTTGCGCATCGTCGAGCGACGCGACGGTAGGCGCGATACAGGGAACGGTGGGCATCAGCAATGCGTCAAAGCCGGACAGCGCCGCGTTGACGCGCCCTTGCCAGTTTTGACGCTGCTGGTAGAGTTCAGCCGCATCCTGCTCGTTAAGGAGACTGCCGCGCTGCACGCGCACCAGCACCTGAGGATCGTAAGCGTCAGGCTGAGCAACGGCGCTGTGCTGGTGCCACTGCCAGGCTTCCAGCGCGGTGATGCCGCCGCGCGCGTTCATGACATTCAGCTCATCCAGCTCGCTGAGGGCGATATTCACCAGCGTAGCGCCCGCCTGCTGTAGTGCTGCCAGTGCGCGCCGCCACGCCTCGGCAACCGTCGCGTCCAGCCCCTCCAGCACCCGGGTTTGCGGCACGGCGAAGCGCGCAGCGCGCAGATCCCGCGGGTGCAGTTCAAGCGGGCGTTCTGCGATGACGCTGTCCAGCAGCCAGCAGCTCCGCACGTCATGAGCAATCACGCCGATGCTGTCGAGCGACGTCGAGAGCGGCAGGGTGCCCGCCTGTTTAATTCGATTCGCCGTGGGCTTAAAACCGGTAAGGCCGCACAGCGCAGCGGGAATACGCACCGAGCCGCCGGTATCGGTGCCGACCGCGCCCAGACACATGCCGTCCGCCACCGCCACCGCCGCGCCGGAAGAGGAGCCGCCGGGGATACGCTTCTCAGCACGCCGCCACGGATTCGCCGGCGTGCCGAAATGGGGATTGATCCCCAGTCCAGAAAAGGCGAACTCGGTCATGTTGGTTTTGCCGACGATAGCGGCTCCCGCCTGGTTCAGACGTTCCACCACGCTGGCATTCGCCGCTGCGGCGGGCGCCTCCGCCAGCAAACGCGAGCCGGCGGTCGTCGGTTCGCCTTTCACATCGAACAGATCTTTAATACTGACGGGAAGCCCGTCGATCGCGCTTAGCGCCCGCCGCGCCTGCCAGCGAAGCTGTGCCTCGCTGGCCTGCTGCCTCGCCTGCGCGTTATAGAGACGGGTAAAGACCCGCGCGCCCTCTTTTTCACTGTCCTGAGCCGCATTCAGCGCCGCCTCTGTAAAGGCGTCGGGCGTGGACTCCTGCAGCGAAAGCTGCTGACTGGCCTGCCAGAGTGTGGTCATCCGCGCGCTCCTTATGCGACCACCGGCAGCGCGCCAGTGCAGTAGCTGTGCTCGAGAGTGCGGTTCAGCACCGGATCGTGCAGCGCCATGCGGAACGCGCTGGCAGGACGAATGCCGCCAATCGCCCCCAGCGTCCCGCAGGAGAGGGCAAGTCCTTCACCAGGCGTGCCGTTATTCAGATAGCGCGCCAGCAGATCCTGCGGCGTAAGCAGCGAGGCCAGCGTACCCTGCTGATAGATCACCCATTCGCCCTGCTCCTCTATCCATGAAGTCAGCTCCAGCGCGTCCCAGTGTTCGACGACGTCGCGCATACGCCATGCGCTGCGGGCGACCGGTTTAATGCACGCCTGTTTGGACAGCGCGACGCTAAAGGTTTCCAGATGACGATCGGTATGATCTGAGGCGAGCGACACCCACAGCTCGCCGCCGTGGGAAAAGACAAAAGGCTCAGCTTCGCCTGAGGTGTCATTACCGACCACTTCAAGCTGCGATTGCTGGCTGAGCTGATTGGTGGCGACGCGATAGAACAGCGGCACTGCACCGGGAGCGGGCACGCCAAGCGCCTCAAGCTCCCTGATATGGTGCAACACCGCTTCGCTATCGCGACCGGCCCAGCCTGCAATAACCAGCTGCGTTACCTCGACATTCAGGATATCCGCGGCTTCGTCGGCAGTAGTGAACTGAAGATGCATGGAAAGGCTCCTTTAAGAAATCACAGTGAAATTTCACAGTAATTCTAAAGTAGCGATTTTCATGCCAGCTTTTTGTGTAATATGTCCCAGAGACAAGAAAAGGAATCTGGTGATGAGTGAGACGGCTCTTGAAAATGTGAACCCGGCCCGGCCGGATAAAACGCTTTCGCTGAATGAACAGGCTTATGTCGCCCTCAGACACAGGCTCATTACGCTGCGCTACCGGCCGGGAGAGTATCTGAATACCGCCCAGGTTATGGATGATTTGACCATGGGCCGCACGCCGGTCAATCAGGCGATACATCGCCTCTCAACGGAAGGACTGCTGCAGATTATCCCGCGCAAAGGCGTGATGGTTGCGCCGCTGTCGGTCGATGACGCGCTGGAGTTGATTGAGGTACGTCTGGTAAACGAAACGCTGTGTGTGGAACTGGCCAGCCAGAAGGTGACGGATGCCGATTTGGCCCAGCTGCGCAGCATGAATCTGCAGATCGAGCAGGCCAGCGAATCCCGCAATCGCGAGCAGATCATGCTGCTGGACCGCGCATTCCATCAGGTGCTGGCGGATATCGCCGGCAACCATCGGCTGTCAGATATTCTTAGCGTGATCCATGCGCAGGCGCAGCGCTTTTGGGCGATCACGCTATCAGACGTGACCCATATCGATGAGGTTATTGCTGAGCATAACGAGATTATTGCGGCGCTGGCGTCAGGAGATGTGCGACGCGCCGCCGACGCTGCGCGCGCGCATATCCTGTCATTTAAGCGGGCCCTGCTCTCAGCCTGATGCCCGTGTGAAGCGCGGGCGTTACGCCCGCAGGTAAACGCCTGTTATTTACGCGCGTCCAGCAGCAGCTGCGCATTCTCCGGCGTCACCACCGTCCAGGGAATGTAATAGTGTTTGCTGGTGCCGCCGTTCCAGCTCAGATCTTTCGCGTACTGTTTCCAGATGTCGGACTGCGGCTGATAGCTGTCGCCTTTGGCGGCGCGCATCGCAACGTCGATCGCGCCCTGCATCTGGCCTTTCGCATCCTGCAGAATGGAAACCATTTCGCCAGCCTGAACCGCATGAATGGCATCTGACACGCCGTCGACGCCTGCGATGGCGAAATCTTTCACGTTCAGGCCAGCGCCTTTGATGGCTTCAATCGCGCCGAGCGCCATTTCGTCGTTCTGGCCGATCACGCCGTTGATTTTGCCACGGTGTTTCTGCAGCCAGTTTTCCATCAGCGGCTGCGCCTCGGCGCGCGACCAGTTAGCGGTTTTACGCTCCAGCACGGTCACCTGGCCTGGACCGCATTCGGCAATGGCTTTGTCGTTGCCTTTGCCGCGCTGGATTTCACCGCTGCCGCCCTTCGGCCCTTCGATGATCACCACGTTCACTTTTTTGGTTTTGCACTGCAGCTTGTCCAGCACCGCTTTGGCTTCCAGATAGCCGCCCAGCTCGTCGTTTGACACCACTTCCGAGGTCATCTCCTCGGTATTAAGGCGGGCGTTGGTGACGACCACCGGAATTTTCGCCTCGTTGGCGTTGGTGACGATATCGATATTGGCTTCAAAATCCATGGGGTTGACGATAATCGCGTCGGCGCGGGTTTGAATGGCGGTCGCGGCCTGGTCATTTTGCACCGAGGCGTCGTAGCGCCCGTCATAGAAGGTCAGTACCGCCTCGCCGCTTTGTACTGCCGGATGCGCTTTGCCGTAGCGCTCCATCAGCTGCACAAACTCCGCTTTGTTGCCGTACATCAGCACCGCGATTTTCACCGGCGCGGCCTGCGCCACCGCCATATTGCCCATCATCATTGCCGAGGCAAGCAATGCAATTTTGGTCATTTTCATTCTTATCTCCTGGTCATTTTTTTATATAAGTAGGGTTAGTCGCGCTGTTGTTTACGCGAAGGGTCGAGCAATACGGCCACGACAATCAAGGCGCCCTTGATGATTTGCTGGTAATAGGACTGCACGCCAAGCAGGTCGAGGCCGTTATTCATCACGCCGATAATGAGTACGCCGAAGAAGGTGCCCAGCAGCGTGCCGACGCCGCCAGCCATGCTGGTGCCGCCGATCACCACGGCGGCGATGGCGTCCAGCTCATATCCAGCCCCGGCGCTGGTCTGCGCGGAGCCGGTACGGGCGGTGAGGATCAGCCCGGCCACGCCCGCCAGCGCGGCGCACAGGGTATAAACCATCACTTTGATACGCACCACGCTAATGCCGGAGGTGCGGGCGCTTTTCGGGTTGCCGCCCACCGCATAGATGTAGCGGCCGAAAATGGTTTTGTTGAGCAGCAGCCAGGCGAGGCCGAACAGCGCCATAAAGATAATTACCGGGACCGGAATGCCTGCGACATAGCCATTTCCTAGCCAGCGGAAATCGCGGTTTAGCTGCGAGACCGGGTTGCCGTCGGTGGTAAGCATCGCCAGCCCGCGCGCGGCCGACAGCATGCCCATGGTGACGATAAAGGGCTGCAGTCGATAGCGCGCCAGTACCGTGCCGTTGATCAGACCGCAGACGATGCCGATACCCAGCGCGATGATTAACGGCATCATGACCGCGTGCGCGGTATCGCCAATCGCCAGTCCGCTGTTATTGGTTGCAAAGCGCGCGGCAACGATGCCGCTTAGCGCCAGCACCGATCCCACCGACAGATCGACTCCGGCGGTAATGATCACGAAAGTCATGCCGATGGCGAGAATGCCGTTGATAGAGACCTGGCGCAGAACAATCAGCATATTTTCATTGCTGATAAAGTAGTTGCTGGTCCAGGCGCCCTTCGCCACCTGCACCTCGCCGATTGCCGCGACAATCAGGCACAGGACAAAGAAGGCGATAATGATGCCGTACTTGTGCATACGGCGCTTGTTGCGGGTAAAAAATGAAACCCCGGGTGTCATAGAATGCGTACCGTTCATCTTGTTATCTCTCTGTTATACCGCCAGCTTCATCAGCCCGGCCTGCGTGGCCTGCGCCGCAGGTAATTCACCGGCGAGCTGCCCGTCGCGAAAGACGAGAATGCGATCGCTCATGCCGATAATCTCCGACAGCTCGGATGAGACCATGATTATCCCTTTGTTTTTCAGCGCAAATTCCGACATAAAACGGTAGATCTCTTTTTTTGCGCCCACGTCGATGCCGCGCGTAGGTTCATCCAGCAGCAGGACGTCGGGATCGAGCAGCGCCCAGCGCCCCAGCACCACCTTCTGCTGATTGCCGCCGCTTAAATTGCCGACGATCTGATCGCCGTCCGGCGTTTTGACGTTAAAGCGTTTGATCATCTCGCTGGCGCGATCGCGCTCCTGCTTTTCATTGATGAAGCCCGACCGGCTGATGGCGCCAAAAGAGGCGATGTTGATGTTCTCACTCACCGAGCGACAGAGAACCAGACCCGTCTGCTTTCGATCTTCGGTGACGTAGGCGATGCCGCATCCGATCGCCTCTTTCGGCGAATGGCGGCCCAGGGTGGTGTCGCCCAGCTGGATGGTGCCGCTGTCGGCATGATTGATGCCGAAAACCAGGTCGAGAAACTCGCTGCGCCCCGACCCCACCAGGCCATAAATCCCGAGGATCTCGCCGCGCTTAAGATGCAGGCTGATATCTTTGATTTTGTCGCGCCAGCGCAGGTTTTTTACCTCCATCATCACCTCCTCGCCTGGCTGGTTGAACTTGGCGAATTCGCTGTCGTACTCGCCGCCGATAATGTGCTCAATCAGCTGCTCGCGGGTGATGTCGGCGATAAAGCCTTCTTGGATGTAGGCGCCGTCGCGAAAGATGGTGTAGCTATCGGCGATCTGGAAAATTTCCGACAGCCGGTGCGAGACATAAATGATCCCTTTACCTTTCTGCGCCAGCCGGGTGATGGTCTGGAAGATCTTCTGCGCATCCTCTTCCCCAATCGCGGAGGTAGGCTCGTCCATGATGATGATGTCGGCATTGGCATGGGAGAGCGCCTTGGCGATCTCCACCAGCTGCTGCTCGGCGACGCTGAGGTTGCGCATTTTTTCGGTGGCGGAAATATTGAAATCGAGCTCTTTCAGCAGGTCGCGGGTGCGCTGGTTCAGCGTGGCGAAGTCAACAAACCCCAGACGGCGCGGCTCGCGGCCCAGCCAGATATTCTCCGCCACGGTCAGATCGGGAATGGCGCTCAGCTCCTGCTGCACTATCGCCACGCCCGCGGCGAGCGCATCTTTCGGGTGATGAAACTCGCAGCGCTCGCCGTTGATGAAAATGCTGCCGCCGTCGGGCTGGATAAAGCCCATCAGGATGCTCAGGAAGGTCGATTTTCCCGCGCCGTTACCGCCGCACAGCGCATGGATCGAGCCGCGCCGCAGGGCGAATTCAGCGTTTTTCAGCGCCACGACCGGACCAAAGGCTTTTTTTACGCCGGTCACTTCCAGCAGATAAGCGGGCTGTTGCGTTTGCGGATCGCGTGTCACAGTGAGACCTCCGGATAAGCCTGTTGCAGACGCTGCAGATAACGTTGATAAAGCGCGTCGTACTGCGCCTGACGTTTGGCGTCAGGCTCGGCGCGAGTTGATTCATCAAGGGAGACGAAACGCCGACAGAGATCGCCCAGCGCGCTTTCCGCCTGCTGATGCGGATTGTCCGCCAGCGCGGTCGCCCACATCGCCTGGATCGCGCCGCCCAGCGCCGCCGTCTCCTTGACCTTCAGGCAAACCACCGGGCAGCCCGTCACGTCCGCCACAATCTGCCGCCAGCGCGCGCTGCGCGCGCCGCCGCCGGTGAGGCGAATTTCTCGCGCCGCAATGCCCTGGCGACGAAACAGATCCAGACCGTAGCGCAGACCGTAGGTGGCGCTCTCCACTACCGCCCGACAGAGGTTGGCGCGGGTAAAGTTGTCGCTGTCGAGGTTGTGCAGGCTGGCGCGCGCCTGAGGCAGCGACGGCACGCGTTCGCCGTTGAAGAAAGGCAGCATTTCTAAGCCGCCAGCACCGGGCGCGGCCTGCTCCAGCAGCCGGTTAAACCCTGCCACATCCTCTTCCAGCAGCGCCTGCACCGAGGAGGTCGCGGAGGTGACGTTCATGGTGCATATCAGCGGCAGCCAGCCGTTGGTACTGGAGCAGAAACCGGCAATGGCCTCTGAGTCAGCGACAACGGGCGCATCAGACCAGGCGAACAGCGTGCCGGAGGTGCCGAGGCTCATGGTCACCATACCGGCCGCGATATTGCCGGAGCCGATAGCGGCCATCATATTGTCGCCGCCGCCGGTGGCGACGCGCGTGGTGGTAGAGAGGCCCAGCCTGCTCGCCGCTTCCGGACGCAGCGTGCCGATACAGCTTTCCGCGCTTTTCAGCGGCGGCAGCGCCGCCCACAGCCGCCCGCTGTCGTCGATAAGCGATACCGTGCGGCGATCCCATTCGCGGGTGCGCACGTTCAGCAGTCCGGTGCCGGACGCGTCGCCATACTCCGCAACGCGCTCCCCGGTCAGCCAGAAGTTAAGATAGTCGTGCGGCAGCAGCACCGTGTGCAGTCGCGACCAGAGTTCAGGATGCTGCTGTTTGAACCAGATAATTTTTGAGGCGGTATAGCCGGTCGCCACCGTTAGCCCCAGCTGCGCCAGCGATCCGCTTACGCCGCCCAGCTGCGCCAGCAGCGCGGCGTTCTCGTCGGCGGTTTCGGTGTCGCACCATAGCTTGACGCTGTGCAGCACCTCGCCCTGCGCATCCAGCGGCACGAAGCCGTGTTGCTGACCGGATACGCCCAGCGCCTCGATGCGGCGCGCATCGACGCCCGCCCGAGCAACCGCCTGCTGGAAAGCCTCCGCTAGCGCCTCGATCCACCATGCCGCCTGCTGTTCGCGCCGGCCGTTAGCGTTGCCGATCAGGCGGTGCGGCGCGCTGCCCTCGCCGAGGATCGCGTCCTGCTCGCTGTCGACAATCACGACTTTGGTGCCTTGGGTCCCGCAGTCAATGCCCGCATAGAGCGACATGAGTTACTCCATTTCCAGCATGATTTTGATATCCGAAGCGTTACCGGCGGCGGCGCGCTCAAAAGCGGCGACGCTTTCGCTAAATTTGTAGGTCTGGCTGATTAGCGGCTGAACGCACAGCTTGCCGCTGCTCAGCAGTCGCAGCGTGCGCGGATACATATTGGCGTAGCGGAAAATGGTCTTGAAGGTAATCTCTTTCGCCTGCGCGGCCACGATATCCATCGGCGCCGCATCGATCGGCATGCCGACCAGCACGGCGGTCGCGCCCGGCGCGGCATGCTGCGCCAGCGTGGCGATGGCCGGTTTGGCGCCGCTGCACTCGAACACCACGTCAGCGCCGTTGCCGCTGGTCAGCGCGGCGACGGTAGCGGTCAAATCGCCGCTTTTGATATTGACCGCGTGCAGCCCGTCGTAGTTGGCGGCAACCGCCAGCTTCTCATCGAACAGATCGCAGATAATGACGTCTGAACATCCGCCTGCGAGCGCGGCCAGCGCCGTCACCACGCCGATAGGGCCGGCGCCGATCACCAGTGCGATATCCCCTGGCTTAATCCCCGCTTTGGTCGCGGCGTGCATACCAATCGCCAGCGGCTCCACCATCGCTCCTTCGGCAAAGCTAACGTTATCGGGCAGTTTGAAGGTAAACGCGCCGGGGTGAATGACGGTTTCACGCAGGCAGCCGTGCACCGGCGGCGTCGCCCAAAACCGTACGGCGGGATCAAGGTTGTAGATGCCGGCGCGCGACTGGGCCGAGTTAAGATCCGGGATGCCCGGCTCCATGCAGACGCGATCGCCGGGTTTGACGTGCGTAACGTTTTTGCCGGTAGCCAGCACCACGCCAGACGCTTCATGACCCAGCACCATCGGCGCCTCAACCACAAATGGGCCAATCCGGCCGTGCTCGTAGTAGTGAACGTCACTGCCGCAAATACCCACAGAGTGGATTTTGATTTCTACATCGTTATCGCCGAGCGTTTCATCAAATTCGCGATCTTCAATGGCGATTTTGCCTGCTTCAGCCAGAACCAATGCTTTCATTTCTTGCCCCCGGTAAGATCATTTTAATGGTATCGATATCATTTATCTGCGGCGATACTGCGGCAAATAAAGCTGCAAAACTGTGATGATTGTTAAAAAATCATCACTAAGGTAAACAAACAAACTCTATATTAATGAGCAAGGTTGACAGCGATCACAGATTATCCAGGACGGGCCTGCAATAAATGTTATCGATACCATTATGATGAGTTGAGGAAACGATGAGTGTAACCAATGTATATGTGCAACAGACGCTGAGCGCGCTGCGGCAGGCCAGCATTATGCTTACCCAGGACGAGCAGCGGCGTATTGAGATCGCCACCTTTGGACTCCCGGACTACCCGGCTTCCGGCCTGCAGCTGCTGACCTACGTGAACTCGCCGCGCTACTGCGCCAAAGAGCTGGTGCTGTTTCCCAGACAGACCTGTCCCGAGCACCTGCACCCGCCGTTTGATGGCACGCCGGGCAAGCAGGAAACCTTTCGCTGTCGCTCAGGCGAGGTTTATCTGTTCGTGGACGACAGCAGCCTGACGGAGAATGACGCCAGCGGAACGCCCGTTTGTCGCGTGCCGGAAGGGAGCGAAGCCTGGTACACCTGCACGCGCTACGTTCTGCTGCGCCCAGGAGAGCAATACACTATTGCGCCGAATACGCGTCACTGGTTCCAGGCGGGCGATAACGGAGCGGTGGTCTCGGAGTTCTCGTCTGAGAGCCGCGATGAGCTGGATATTTTTACCGATCCGCGCGTAAACCGGCTGGCGTAACAATCAGCATTAGCATCGCACCCCAGGATCTGTCATGATTTGTAAATGATACAAAATGATGTGGTTTAATTAAGGAGCCGAAATTGGCAGCAGGTCGGGGACGAAAGGCGACGCTGGCTAGCGTCGCCGCGCAGGCAAACGTCAGTAAAATTACCGCTTCCCGGGCGTTTTCGCAGCCTGAGAAAGTGCATCCGGAAACGCTGCAGCGCATTCGCGAAACGGCTGAGCAGCTTGGCTATGTCGTGAATGCCGCGGCGCGCAACCTGCGGGCGAAAGCCAGTAAAACCATCGGCATCGTCAATCCTGATATGGCAAACCCGTTTTTTGGCGGACTGACGCGGCTGATGACGCTGGAAGCGCAAAAGATGGGGTACGACACGCTGGTATTTGACTCGTGCGAATCACAGGAGGCGGAAGACCGCATTATCGATAAGCTGATCGGCTATAACGTCGACGCCATTATTCTCTCCGTGATTTCTAATGACGTTAACTATCATCCCGCCTATATCAAGCGTCTGGAGATCCTCAATATACCCGTCGTGCTGGTCGATCGCGAACTGCAGGCGTCGCACTGCAGCGGCGTCTATATCGACAACCTGGACTGCGGCCTGCAGACCGGCCGCTGGCTGTTAGAGCAGCAGGCCAGCCGCGTCGTTGTGGTTTCCGGGCCGGAAAATTCCAACGTCGCGCGTGAAAGAGTCACCGGCTTGCAGGCGGCTTTGCTGGGCAAGGTGGCGTCATTTGAAATTCTCTATGCCGATTTCTTTATGGATGCCGCGTGGCGGGAAACCAGCCGCTGGCTGAACAGCCATGCAGCCCCGGATTACTTTGTCGGCTGTAATAACCAGATTTCACTGGGCATTATTAAAGCCTGTATTGAGCACAGGCTGCGGCTCATGGACGAGGTGAACCTTTTCAGTATCGATCATGTTTCCCACGCTGAGATTTACGGCTTCCATTTTCCCTGCGTCACCCATGACCTGCAGGAGATCGCCTGGCAGGCGCTTAACCTGGCAATCCGCCGCGTACAGGACGGCGACAGCAAGCCAGGAAAAGTTATCGTGCGCGGCAGGATAGCCGCATAGCCAAGGCGCAATCGACGTTTAGGCTGGCGAACCAGCCCAACGTCGAGCCTTAACTCACAATCTCAATCAGATTGCCGTCTGGATCGCGGATAATCGCTTCATAATAGCCATCCCCGGTGACCCGAGCGGGGCTAACCAATATGTTACTGGCGTCAGCCTTGCTGACCATTTCATCGACCCGCTGCCGTGAGCCGACCGTGATGGCGAGATGAGCCCATCCCGTCACCTCCTTGCCGTTAGGGCCGCTCTCCAGTCCGTTCAGGCTCATAAGCTCAATGGTCGGCCCCTCCGCCAGGCTGAGAAAATAAGAGCGGAAGCCCGGCCGGTTTTTGCTGAGATAGAGGTCGTTCGATTCTGCCCCGAAATAATCGCGCCAGAACGCCTTTTGCGCTTCAAGATCTCTCGTCCATAACGCCACGTGTGCGATTCTCATGCGTTTTCCCTCGCTGACGGCGCGCGGCCCAGATTCAGGCTGAACGCGAGCGCGCCGACAAATAGCATCAGCGCCATGATGAGTGAAAAAGCGAGAGCAAGAGAACTAAAGTGCGCAACATAGCCAATGATTGCCGGGCCGCTCAGCACCCCCAGATACCCCAGAGTGGTCATGGCCGGAACGGCAACCGCCTGCGGCATAACCCGCTGCTGCCCTACCGCTGAGAACATCACCGGCACAATATTCGCACAGCCCGCGCCTACCAGCGCGTATCCCGGCAGCGACAAATGCCATGAAGGGATCAAAATCACCAGCGCCAGCCCGACGACAGTCATTATCGATCCCCCGACGACCACGGTTAATCGGCCAAGATGCTCAATAACGCGATCGCCCGTTAGCCTGGCGGCGGTCATGGCCAGCGCGAAACAGGTGTATCCCAGCCCGCCCAGGTTCTCCGGCATGCCTTTTACCTGCGTCAGATAGAGCGCGCTCCAGTCGAGCACCGTCCCTTCCGTAAGAAACACGGAAAAACAGACCATCCCGAGCAGCAAAACGATGCCGCGCGGCATCGCGAAAGCAGGCCCCTCTTTCGGATTAGCGTAGGTCAGCAGCCCTGGATAGCTCAGTATGGCCAGTATCAGCACGCTAACGATCATCAGCAGCGTCGCGGCGGCGATAGTGATGCCTGCCGTTAATAGCAGAGTCATCACGCCCGCGCCTGCAATGCCGCCGAAGCTGTACATACCATGAAAACCCGACATCAGCGGAACGGATGACGCTTTTTCAACCAGGATTGCCTGAATGTTCATCGCGCAGTCGGTGATGCCCACGCCTGTGCCGAACACCAGCAGCGCCAGCCCAAGCAGCAGCGGATTAGTCATTATCGCCAGCAGCGGCGCGCTGACGATAATCAATACGATAGCGACCATAATGACGCTGCGGCAGCCAAATCGGCTGGTGAGCGCGCCCGTTACCGGCATAGCGATAAGCGCGCCGCCGCCCAGACAGAGCAGCAAGGTGCCGAGCGTCGCTTCATCCACGCCCGTATTGGCGCGCGCATAGGGCACGATCACAGCCCAGGCGGCGGTGACGACGCCAGCGATAAAAAAAGCCAGCCGCGTCGCATGACGCGAAGTTATCCGGGTGATTGGCTTACCCATGAAATTCCTTATCAGAGAGTTGAAACCTCGCCTTGCGCGCCTGTTTACAGCGCATCCAGGATCGGTTGACAGTGGTGGCAATATGCTAGATCATGCTCACTCTAGCTCGTTTCAACAGTTAATCAAGGTGATTAATGCTCGATTATGCAGCTTTCCCGGATCAGCGGCAAGCCATGATCCGACAAAATTTACGCGATCGGGGAAGGGTCGTTTGCGTCGAACTTGCTCGTCAGCTGGGCGTTTCAGAGCATACGATTCGGCGCGATCTGCATGAACTGAGCAAAGAAGGCCTGTGCAAAAAGGTCTATGGCGGCGCGGTGCTTGTTGTGCCCGATGCTGGCGCCTTTACGGTTCGAAAAGAGCACAATCTCTCAGCCAAAGAAGCAATCGCGCAACAATGTGCAGAGCTGATTAAAAATGCGGGCTGTATCTTTATCGATGCCGGTACCACTAACCTTGCTATGACCCGGTTTCTGCCTGAAGCCCTTGTTGCTACGGTGGTGACCAACGCGCCCGATATTGCTGCGGCGCTGCTGAACTATCCCGCGATAGAGGTCATTATGCTTGGCGGTCGCATTGAGAAAAGCAGCGGCGGCTGCGTCGGCAGTACCGCCATTGAGCAGCTGAAAGGCATTATGTTTGACCAGGCGTTTATAGGCGGATGCGCCATGAGCCCCGACACCGGGCTGACGGGCTTTAATTACGACGACTGTGAGTTTAAAAAAGCGGCCATCAGGCAAAGTAGCCAAACGATCGTCGGGCTGACCGCAGAGAAAATTCCAGGCGTCGCCAGGTTCTCCGTCGCCAGCTGCGAAGAAATTGACATTCTGGTTATTGAAGACAAGCTCGATCGCGCATTCCGGCAGGCGCTGAAACAGGAGAACCTGACCCTTATCACCGTTTAAGGAGTTACTGCGCCTTAATCTCGATGCCCGCCGCGACCAGACAGCCTTTGAGGACGCCAAACGCATCCTGACACTGCCGCTCATTGACGCAGGCGTAGCCAAGCAGCAAACCGCGCTCGCGCTGCGGATGCATATAGTACTGCGAGAGCGGCCGCACCTTGACGCCGCGCTTGAGCGCCTCTGCGGTAATTGCCACGTCGTCGCAGCCCGGTGGCAGCCGCAGCACCAGATGCAGCCCCGCGTCATGGTTGACCGGCGGTAAAAACGACGGCCCCAGATAGCGCTCGATCAGCCTGCATAAAAACTGACGCCGCTGGCCGTAGAGCAGCCGCATGCGGCGGATATGATCCATGTAGTGCCCCTGACGGATAAACTCCCCTAGCGCGCGCTGAATCAACAAATGTCCGCCGCGATAGAGTTCGGTCGCCGCAGTGCGCATCGGCTCGGCCAGCATCTTCGGCACCACCATGTAGCCAATGCGCAGCGCCGGATAGAGCGTTTTGCTGAAGGTGCCCATATAGATGACCGGCGCATCCTCCTCCAGCCCCTGTAGCGACGGCCAGGGCGCGCCTGAGAAGCGAAACTCGCTGTCGTAGTCGTCTTCGATAATCCAGCTGCCGTGACGTCGCGCCAGCGCCAGCAGCGCCTTGCGTCGCGCCAGACTCAGGTGCGCGCCCAGCGGATATTGATGTGACGGCGTCACGAATATCATTCTGGGCGGCGGGCCGGACGCGGGCACGATCCCTTCATCATCGACCGGGATGGCGCGAATTTTTAAGCCGTTTTTACGCAGCAGATTGCGCGTGCCCCAGTATCCCGGCTCTTCCATCCACACCAGATTGCCCGGATCGCCCAGCACGCAGCTTACCAGGTCTACCGCCTGATGCACCCCTTCGGTGATCAGAATTTGGTCGGCGTCCGCCTTAACGGAACGCGCCACGCGCAGATACTCCACCAGCGCATGACGCAGCTCGGGACAGCCGCCGCCGCTGCTGTAAATCAGCCGGTGAACGTCGGGATCGCGACTAAATCGCGCCTGAATCTGGCTAAAAAGCTTATGTGGAAACTCGGTCACGTCTGGCGCGCCGGGAACAAAGGCGCCCCACTGGTAGGGCGAAGCGGTGGCATGCCCCAGCAGGGTTGCCCCGCGTTTTGACAGGGTGGCCGGCAGCGGCGCGGCCGTGGGCTGAAGCAGCTCAATCGCCTGACTTTGCAGGCAGATTTCCGGCAGCGTGTCCGCCACCCGAGTGCCGCTGCCGGTGCGTGCCGTAACGTAGCCCTGCGCCATCAAACTTTCATAAACGTGCAGTACGGTATTACGCGAGACGCCCAGCTCGCGCGCCATGTCGCGCGTCGGCGGCAGCCGTCCGCCGCGGGGGAAAACGCCTTCAATAATAGCGGCCTGTATGCAGGCCAGCAGCCTCTGCTGCAGCGATCCGCTCTGTAAAACCTGCAGTCTTTCTAATAGGTGATCGGCATATAACAGCTGCAATTGGCTCCATCCCACTCTCTGAAATTGGCTCTGGCAACTTACCTCTTCGCACGCATTAATAAAAGCGTTTGTCGGGAATTGTAAATAAAACGTTTCAGCTTCCCGGCTCGCAGCCGCGATTCTGTTCCCTTGCTTATCCCGGACGCCAGCGTCCGGGAGCCGTTCTGGAGAGATGTTGATGACGAAAACGCAGAGTGCGAATCAGGATGCACTGGCACAAAACTTAAAACCGCGCCATGTGCGCATGCTGTCAATCGCCGGCGTAATTGGTGCCGGCCTGTTCGTGGGTTCGGGACACGCGATTGCCGAAGCGGGCCCGGCGGTGCTTCTCGCCTATGCCGCCGCCGGCGCGCTGGTGGTGTTAATTATGCGCATGCTCGCCGAGATGGCGGTGGCGCTGCCCGATTCCGGCTCGTTCTCCACCTATGCCGATAAAGCGCTCGGCCGGTGGGCCGGATTCACTATCGGCTGGCTCTACTGGTGGTTCTGGGTGTTGGTGATCCCTCTGGAAGCGAACGCCGCCGGCACCATCCTGCACGCCTGGTTTCCGCAGATCGCTATCTGGCAGTTTACCCTCGCCATTACGCTGGTGCTCACCCTGACCAATCTGCTGAGCGTAAAAAACTACGGCGAGTTTGAGTTCTGGTTCGCCCTGCTCAAGGTCGCGGCGATTGTCGCGTTCCTGTGTGCCGCCGGGCTGGCCGTATTCGGCTATCTGCCCAACAGCGGCGCCAGCGGCCTTCAGCATCTTTATGACACACAAGGATTTATGCCCAACGGCATCGGCAAGGTGATGGCGGCGATTTTGACCACCATGTTCTCATTTATGGGCACCGAAATTATTACCATCGCAGCCGCCGAATCGAAGAACCCCGGCAAGCAGATCACCCAGGCCACCAATTCGGTTATCTGGCGTATCGCGCTGTTCTATCTGCTGTCGATCTTCTTCGTGGTCGCTCTGGTGCCCTGGAATTCGCCGTCGCTGGTTGAGCACGGCTCATATCAGACCGTGCTGCAGGCCATGAATATTCCGCACGCCAAACTTATCGTCGATGTCGTGGTGCTGATTGCGGTCTGTAGCTGCCTTAACTCGGCGCTCTATACCTCTTCACGCATGCTCTACTCTCTGTCGCGTCGGAAGGATGCGCCTGCGGCGGCATCCCGCACCACGCGCAGCGGTACGCCCTGGATTGCGGTGCTGCTCTCGACGGCGGCGGCGTTTGTCGCGGTGGTGGCTAACTATCTGGCGCCCAGCATGGTGTTTGAATTCCTGCTGGCAAGCTCAGGCGCCATTGCGCTGCTGGTTTACCTGGCGATCGCCTTCTCTCATCTGGTGCTGCGCAAAAAGCGCGAAAAAGCGGGCGAAACGCTGAGTTACCGCATGTGGCTGTTTCCCGGTCTGACCTGGCTGACCATTCTGTTTATTGTCACCGTGCTGGTTTGCATGCTGTTTAACGCGCAGCATCAGAATGAGCTGCTGGCGACCGGCGGCCTGACGCTGGTGATTGTCATCGCCAGCCTGGTGATGCCGCGCAGAGAGCGGCGGCAGCAGAAAGCGCGCGTCTACGCCGTGCGCTCCTCTGAAAACGCCGGATGATCCCCAGGAGGCGCGCCGTACAGCTGTGCGGCGCGCTTCAGCCCCCGCCCGTACCGCTTTCCGCGCGATAAATTACGCGGGCGGACGCGGTTAAGCTTTGCACCAGTAGGCCATAAAGCTCACGCTCTCGCTCGCCAGCTGGCGCTCGCCCACCAGATAGCGCCGGATATGCCTGACGGCTGAGGACTCCGCCGCAACCCAGCCGTAAAAACGATCGTTGTTGCACGCCGCACTGCGCCACAGGCTCTCCTGTTCGACCTCCAGCGACGTCGGACAGGCGCGGAGCGCGTAGTCAGGCACGGCGAGGTTCGCCTTTATCGCCTGCAGCAGCGCCGCGCCGTGCGCCGTCCGGATTTGGTCGCGGGGAAGCCAGAAGACCTCGGCAAAGGCGTATTGACGCCAGTCGACGCAGTCCTCCGCCCGCGGTACCTCCTGAAAAATCTGCAGCGCGGGCGGCGCCGCCAGTTGCGCCACCTGCTCAAGGATCCCTTTCACCGCCGGCAGCGCCGTCTCATCGGCCACGATCAGCGCGCGCGCGACCTCGGCATGAGGCCGCCATTCATATCCGCCGCTGTCGGCGGCGTGTTGCCGGTTGGGCGCAACCATCTGCAGCGCATCGCCTGGTTCCGCGCTGATGACCCAGGCCGAAGCGGGCCCCTCTGCGCCATGAATCACAAACTCCACCTCCACCAGGCGGTCGGCAGCGTCAACCGCGCGCAGCGTGTAGGTGCGCGGTATCGGCTTTTGCTGAGGCGGCAGGGTTTTAAGCTGCTCGCGCCATGGAAAATGCGCGGTTAACGCGGCGGGGCTCCCCTGTAACGACGGAAAGAGAATTTTAATACGTTGATCGGGCCCATCGCGCTTCATCATCTCGACCTCTTCGCCCGTAAAGAGGCAGCTCACCAGCGAGGGAGAGAGCCATCTTTTGCGCAGCAGAGTGACATTGAATAAGCGGTAGGCTGGAATGGCGTCCATATTTTTTCCTGACGTTCAGCGCGCGCTTTCCGCGCTTGCCGTTAATCGCAGCCGACAGGCCAACATGAAAAACATCACTGATGCTATCCATGCGCCCGCCAGCAGGTGGTGCTGTCCCCACTGCCACGTGATAAAGGGGATCAGCAAAGCGCTCAGGCCGTAGCCCAGCGTGTGGCTGGTGGCGATCAGGCCAGCCCCTTTGCCGATAGAGAGTTTTTGATTAAGCATCAGCTGATAGGCTGGGGTCGCCATCGCGGCACCGAAACAGGTGACGGCAATGCCTGCATAAAGCGCAATGAGGTTGCCGACGACCATGATGCCCAGCCCTGCGCTCATCAGTACCGCAGCGCTAAACAGCAGCGGCTGAATCTGCAACCGCTGCGGCCTGACCACCAGAAACTGCGCCAGCAGCGTCGCGATGGCGGCCAGGCTCAGCAGCCAGGCGATATGACGGCTGACCGCCGCGGGCGCGCCCATGTACTCGCGCAGCACGGGCGCCAGCCCGATCTGCATCAGGCTGATGCTGAGGGCGAGCAGCGCCGCCAGCGCCAGAAACGGCAGCAAACTGCTCTGCCAGCGTGCGGCGTGATGCGCAACCGGTGCCAGCGGCGGATCGCCATACTCGCGGCCGATCAGCATCAGGGCGAAGAGCGGCGCGGCGGCCATCAGCCACAGCGGCGCCATGGGATAAAGGCTAAGAGCCAACGCCGCCAGAGGCGGCCCCAGCAATCTTCCGCAGCTAAGCCCGGAACTGATCGCCGCCAGCGCCGCCATGCGCCGCTCGGCGCCAGCGCGCTGCATCGCCCAGGTTTGCGCGGCGGGCACCATACCCGAGACGGTGAGACCGTACACCATCCGCGACAGAATCAGAGCGGCAAGGCCAGCAGGCATGCCGATCCGCTTTTCCGCCATCAGCCAGACCGCCAGCGCCAGAATGCCAAAGCTGGCCAGATAGCCTGACAGCGACGCCACCACGACAAATTTACAGCCCCTCACTTCGGAGACCCGTCCCCACCAGGGCGAGGCGGGCAGAAACAACATCGAACCAAACATCAATAAACCGGCCCAGCTGGAGAGCGTCAGGCCGGTCATCTCTACCAGCTGCGGCAGCACGACCAGTAAGCCGTTCTGACCAATTCCCAGCAGCCCGGCGCAAAAAGCCAGAGGCCAGCTTGATTTACCCGGCCCCGTCATACCCGCCGACTCTGTAATAACTGACACATAAATGTAAAGACACCGTTAAAAACAGGGATATACAGTTCATAAGATGTATGCAAATATTGCAAAAATGATTGCCTTTGTAAATTAAATAATTATCATAACGATAATCATTATCAGTTAAGAAGTGAGATTATCTTATGGATGGCTTCTCTCAAACGGCTGGCGTTGACGTGGCGGCGCAGTGCTTTCTCAATTCGCTTTTTCGGGAAACGCGCGACTGGAAATATGTTGCCGACGCCGCACCGGGTCAGATGCAGCATATTGACCTGCCTCTTTCGTCATCGCAGGCGATCCGCCTGCCGCTGCGCTACTTCTCTCCTACCCAGCACCATCAGTATCAGTTTCCCGCGCGGCTCATCAGCCCGGATTCGCCTGAGGGCGAAGCCATCAGCTTTGCAACCCTGGTATCGCTGATTCTGGCAAAACCGGCTATTCGCGCGGAGCTTGGCAGCGACGTCGTCGAACGCTTCCGGCAGCGCGTTGGCGCAAGCCATGCCAATACCTGGCAGGCGATCAATGTGCGTCATCGCTGGCCTGAGCTACGCAACAAACCGCTTTCGTTTGCTGAGGCCGAACAGGCGCTGCTGGTGGGGCACGCGTTCCACCCTGCCCCGAAATCGCACGAGCCCTTTAACGAAGCAGAAGCGCGCCGCTATCTGCCTGACTTCGCCTCTGACTTCCCGCTGCACTGGCTTTCCGTCGAGCGCGAGTATGTGGCGGGCGAAAGCCTCGGCCTGTCGCTGCGCGCGCGTCTGCTGCGCTTTGCCGCGCAGAGCGCGCCCGCGCTGCTGAGCCACTTTACCGACCGGCGCTGGCTGATCCCGATGCACCCGTGGCAGGCCCGCTATCTGCTGTCGCAGGCGTGGTGCCAGCAGCTAATCGATAACGGCGCGCTGATGGACTTAGGGGAAGGCGGCAGCGCCTGGCTGCCCACCAGCTCGTCACGTTCGCTCTACTCGCCTGTCAGCAGCGACATGATCAAATTCTCGCTGAGCGTGCGTCTGACTAATTCGGTGCGGACCCTGTCGGTGAAAGAGGTGAAGCGCGGTATGCGCCTGGCGCGTCTCGCCCAGACCCAGCGCTGGCAGTCGTTGCAGATGGACTATCCCACTCTGCGCGTGATGCAGGAGGATGGCTGGGCCGGGTTGCGCGCCGCTGATGGCGCGATCCAGGAAGAGAGCCTGATGGCGTTTCGCGTCAACAGCCTTTTCGATACCCCGGCAACTCAGACCAACGTGCTGGTCAGCCTGACGCAGGCCGCGCCAGACGGCGGCGACAGCCTGCTGGCGGCGGCGGTGAGAAGAGTAAGCGTTCGGCTCGGGCTGACGCTTGCCCAGGCGGCGCAGTGCTGGCTGAGCGCCTACTGCGATCGCGTACTGCTGCCGCTGTTCGGCACCGAGGCCAATTACGGCCTGGTGCTGCTGGCGCATCAGCAAAACATCCTGGTGGAGATGCAGCAGGATCTGCCGGTCGGACTGCTCTACCGCGACTGCCAGGGCAGCGGCTTCACGGAAAACGCCATCGACTGGCTGGCGCAGATTGACGAAGCGGATGCGGAAAACCGCTTTAGCCGCGAGCAGGTGCTGCGCTACTTCCCCTATTACCTGCTGGTCAACTCCACGCTGGCGGTTACCGCCGCGCTGGGCGCCGCGGGCTTTGAGACCGAAGAGCGCCTGATGGCCCAGGTGCGCGACAGGCTGGCGGCGTTGCGCAGTCGCGTCAGCGACACCCGCAGTCTCGATTACGTGCTCGACAGCCGACACTGGAACTGTAAAGGCAATTTCAACTGCTATCTCTACGACCACAACGAAAACACCATCGCCGATCCGGCAGTGATCTACTTCGATTTTCAGAATCCGTTCTACAGGGAGAAGCCGTGATGCCAAACGCGCATATCGTACATGGCGACATCGGTTTCCGCTGTGCGCTGACCGGACAGGTGTTGCCGCTCATGCTCGGGCTGGACAACAGCGCCGCGCTGCAGTTTATGGCGGCGATACCGGAAGGCTGGCTCGCCGAGGCGATCGATCAGCTGCTGGTGGCCGCGCCGCACCTGAGCGGCGTTCATCTCCCCTGGGCGCAGTGGCAGCATGAGCCGCAGGCGCAGGCGCTGTTCGCGGCGGTCGACGGCGACTATTTTTCCCGCGAAACCTTCTGGCAGCTGCCGATCTGGCGCCGCGGCGAACGGTCAGTGGCCAGCGGCAAAATGCAGTTCGATGATGAGCGTCAGCTCTTCTATCCCGTGCGCCCGGCCAGGCCGGAAGGCGAAATCTATCGGCGCTACGATCCGCAGATCAAGCGGACGCTCAGCTTTCGCGTCGCCGACGTGGCGGAGGACGCCGCGCGCTTTACGCGCTGGATGAACGCGCCCCGCGTCAACGCCTTCTGGGAAATGGCGGCGCCGCAGCCGGCGCTGGAAAATTACCTGCGCAAGCAGCTCGACTCCGCGTACTGCTGCCCGGTCATTGGCTGTTTCGACGACCAGCCGTTCGGCTATTTCGAAATTTACTGGGCGGCGGAAGATCGTATCGGCCGCCACTACCGCTGGCAGCCTTACGATCGCGGTCTGCATATGCTGGTGGGCGAAGAGGCGTGGCGCGGCGCGCACTTTATCCGCAGCTGGCTGCGCGGACTGACGCACTATCTGTTTCTCGACGAGCCCCGCACGCAGCGTATCGTCGCTGAACCGCGCTACGACAATCAGCGTCTGTTCCGCCATCTGCCGGTTGCCGGCTATCACACCTTCAAAGAGTTCGATTTCCCCCACAAGCGTTCTCGCCTGGTGATGAGCGAGCGCAACCGCTTCTTTACGGAGGTGGGCTTATGATGTGGGAGCGCGTCAACCGCGAGATGATCGCCAAAATTCTCGCCGAGCTGGAGTATGAGCAAGCGCTGCGCGCCGTGGAGCGTTCAGCAGGCCGATGGGAAATCGCCGTGGGTTCAGCGCGCTGGGCGTTTGCCGCCCGCCGCGGCATCTGGGGCTGGCTGCATATCGATCCCGCCTCTCTCAGCGGCGGACCAATGGAGGCTGACGCGCTGCTGCGTCAGCTGGCCGTGGCGCTGGAGATGAGCGATGCCCAGACGGCCGAGCATCTTGAAGATCTCTACGCCACGCTGCGCGGCGATCTGCAACTGCTGGAGGCGCGCCGGTCGCTGAGCGCTGACGATCTGATCGCGCTCGATGCGGATGAGCTACAGTGCCTGCTCAGCGGCCATCCCAAGTTCATTTTCAATAAAGGGCGTCGCGGCTGGGGGCTGGATGCGCTGCGCGCCTACGCGCCGGAGTACCGCGATCGGTTTCAGCTGCACTGGGTCGCGGCGCGCCGGGATAAGCTGGTCTGGAGCCATGAAGAGACGTGCGACATCTCTACCCTGCTCGCCAGCGCCATGAATGACGCCGAGCTCACGCGGTTTCACCAGCGCTGGCAGTCAGCCGGACTCGACGACAGCTGGATGGCGGTGCCCGTTCATCCCTGGCAGTGGCAGCAAAAAATTGCAATTCACTTTCTGCCACAGCTGGCGCGCGGAGAGATCGTCGAGCTGGGCGTCTTCGGCGACCGCTATCTGGCGCAGCAGTCGCTGCGCACCCTGACCAATGTCAGCCGCGCTGCGCGCTTCGATATCAAACTGCCGCTCACCATCTATAACACCTCCTGCTATCGCGGCATTCCCGGCAAGTATATCGCCGCCGGGCCGCTCGCCTCAGGCTGGTTAACGCGACAGTTCGCGCAGGATGAGACGCTGCGCGCCACCGGCGCCCGGATTCTGGCGGAGCCGGCCGCAGGCTACCTGCCTCACGAAGGCTACGCCGCGCTGCCGCAGGCGCCCTATCGCTACCAGGAGATGCTCGGCGTGATCTGGCGCGAAAGCCCCGGCTGCTACCTACAGGAAGGTGAACAGGCGGTGCTGATGGCCGCGCTGATGGAAACCGATAACGACGGACGCCCGCTGATTGACGCCTGGATTAAGGCTTCGGGACTGGATGCGGCAAGCTGGCTGAGCCGCATGTTCGACGTGGTGGTGATCCCCTTCTATCACCTGATGTGCCGCTACGGCGTAGCGCTTATCGCGCACGGACAGAACGTCACGCTGGTGATGAAGGACCACATTCCGCAGCGCATTCTGCTGAAGGATTTTCAGGGCGATATGCGTCTTGTCGATCGCGACTTCCCGGAGGCGGCGTCGCTGCCCGCGGCGGTGAAAGAGGTCACCGCGCGCCTGAGCGCCGACTACCTTATTCACGATCTGCAGACCGGGCACTTTGTCACCGTGCTGCGTTTTATCTCCCGTCTGACGCTGCAGTCGGGCATCGATGAGCGCCATTTTTACCGCCTTCTCGCCAGCGTGCTGCAGCGCTATATGGCGCAACATCCGACAATGGCCGATCGCTTCGCCCTGTTCGATCTCTTCAGGCCTCAGATCATCCGCGTCGTGCTTAATCCGGTAAAGCTGAGGTTCTCAGAGCATGACGGCGGCAGCCGAATGCTGCCCAACTACCTTACCGATCTCGATAACCCTCTCTATCTGGTCACCCAGGAGTCTGCAAAATGAAGCCTTATGATTTCATTGGCATAGGCATCGGCCCGTTCAACCTCAGCGTCGCCGCGCTGGCGGAAGGACTGGACGGTTTTAGCTCGCTGTTTCTTGAGCGCAAACCCGACTTCGCCTGGCATCCGGGCATGATGGTGCCGGACTGCGCGATGCAAACCAGCTTTCTCAAAGATCTGGTGAGCGCGGTTGAGCCGACCAGCCGCTATAGCTTTGTGAACTATCTGGTGCAGCAAAAGAAATTCTACCGTTTTCTCACCACCGAGCAGCGCACGGTTTCCCGGGAGGAATTTTCTGACTACCTGGCCTGGGTGGCGAAGCGTCTCAGCAATCTGGCCTTTAACCAGCCGGTCACTCGCGTGACGTTTGACGACGCGACGCGTCTGTTCACGGTTGAAACCGCCCATGACTGTTTCCAGGCGCGCCATGTCTGTCTCGGCATCGGGAAGCAGGCCCGGCTGCCGGCGTGCGTCACGGAACAGAGCGATCGCTGCTTTCATGCCAGCGAAATGATGCTGCGTCGGCCGGATCTGCACGGCAAGCGCGTCACCATTGTCGGCGGCGGCCAGAGCGGCGCCGACCTGTTTCTCAATATCTTCCGCGGCGAATGGGGCCAGCCCGCGGCCCTGAACTGGGTGTCGCGCAGGAACAACTTCAACGCGCTGGATGAAGCCGCCTTCGCCAACGAGTACTTCACGCCGGAGTACCTGGAAAGCTTCTCGACGCTGGACGAAAGCGCGCGCCAGCAGATGCTGAACGAGCAGAAGATGACCTCAGACGGCATCACCAGCGAGTCGCTTCTCGCCATCTATCGGGCGATGTATCACCGCTTTGAGGTGCTGCGCGAGCAGCCCTGGGCGCGTCTGATGCCGTCGCGCTCGGTGATCTCGCTTGAGCAGGCGCAGGAAGCGCAGCAGCTGAGGCTGCGTCACCATCTCGATCACGGCGAAGAGCAGCTGACGACCGACGTGGTGATTTTCGCCACCGGCTACCGCTCGGCGCGCCCCGCTTTTCTGGCGCCTGTCGCGCATCGCCTGCAGCTTGACCGCGACGAAAATTTCCAGATCAACACCGACTTCACCCTTAACTGGGACGGGCCGGAAAGCAACAGTCTTTTTGCCGTCAATGCCGGGATGCAGCGCCTGGGCATTGCGGAACCCCAGCTCAGCCTGATGGCCTGGCGCGCCGCCCGCATTCTTAACCGTGCGCACCCGGATGACCCCTTTGAGCTGAGCACCACTCCTGGGGTGATCCAGTGGCGCACGCAGCCGCCGGAAAATCACGCTCGGGATCCTCAACACACCGTTAATTCCGTTCAGTTTTGAACACGTCATCGGAAAAAAATAAAAAATGAAACAGCCGTATCTGTGGGTTTTAAATCCTTGTTTACTCGCGATGCTCTCTTCCGGCGCCTGGGCCGAAGAGGTAAAAGAGGATCAGATGGTGGTCTCCGCCAGCCGCTCGCACCGCAGCGTGGCGGAAATGGCGCAAACCACCTGGATTATCGAGCAGGATGAAATTGAGCAGCAGGTTCAGGGCGGCAAGGAGTTAAAAGAGGTGCTGGCGCAGCTCATTCCCGGCATGGACGTCAGCAGCCAGGGACGCACCAACTACGGTATGAACATGCGCGGTCGCTCGATGATGGTGATGGTGGACGGCGTTCGCCTTAACTCGTCACGCAGCGACAGCCGCCAGCTGGACGCGATCGATCCGTTCAACATCGAGCGTATCGAGGTGATTTCAGGCGCGACTTCGCTCTATGGCGGCGGCAGTACCGGCGGTTTAATCAATATCGTGACGAAGAAAGGTCAGCCGGGCACGCAGGCGGAGCTGCAAACCGGCGTCAAAAGCGGGTTCAACAGCCATAACGATCATGATGAGAACGTCGCGGCGGCGGTGAGCGGTGGCGACGACAAGGCCTCGGGCCGCCTTTCGGTTGCTTATCAGCGCTACGGCGGCTGGTATGACGGCAAAGGCAACGAGGCGATTATCGATAATACCCAAACCGGGCTGCAGTACTCCGATCGTCTGGATGTGATGGGCACGGGCACGCTTAATATCGATGAGAACCAGCAGCTGCAGCTCACCACGCAGTACTTCAAGAGCGAATCAGACGGCAAGCATGGCCTTTATCTGGGCGAGAATTTCTCAGCGGTAACCGGCTCCGGCAGCGCTTATAACTCAGGCAATCTCGACTCCGACCGCCTGCCCGGCACCGAACGTCATCTGATTAATGTGCAGTACTCCAATACCGACTTTTTCGGCCAGGATCTGGTGGCGCAGGTTTACTATCGCGATGAGAGCCTGACCTTCTATCCTTTCCCGACCCTTACCCGCAATCGCGTCTCCAGTATCGGCGCCTCGCAGCAAAAGACCGATTTCTATGGCGGCAAGCTGACCCTTAACAGCCAGCCGATCGATGCCCTGACGCTGACTTACGGCGTTGACGCCGACCATGAGACCTTTGACGCCAATCAGCAGTTTTTTGACCTGAACACCGCGGCGCAAAGCGGCGGCATGACGCTGAAAAACGCCTACAACGTCGGGCGCTATCCGGGCTATAGCATTACCAATCTCGCGCCGTTCCTGCAGTCGAGCTACGACATCGACGCCATCACGCTAAGCGGCGGCGTGCGCTATCAGTATACGAAAAACAAGGTGGACGATTTTGTCGGCTACGCGCAGCAGCAGGCGATCGCCACCGGCCAGGCCAACTCAGCGGATGCGGTACCGGGCGGATCGACCGATTACAATAACCTGCTTTTCAATGCCGGCATTCTGGGTCGACTGACCGAGCGCCAGCAGGTCTGGTTTAACTTCTCGCAGGGCTTTGAGATCCCCGACCTGGCCAAATATTACGGTTCCGGAACCTACCGCCTGGCGAACGGGCATTACAACCTCACCAACAGCGTTAACGTCAACGATTCGAAGCTGGATGGAATCAAAGTCGATTCTTACGAGCTCGGCTGGCGCTATACCGGCGATAACCTGCGCAGCCAGCTGGCGGCTTACTATTCGCTGTCGGATAAAACCATCAGCATCAATAAAACCGATATGACGATTAATCTGGATGACGATAAGCGCCGCATTTACGGCGTGGAAGGCCAGGTTGACTACTTCTTTAACGACAGCGAATGGAGTACCGGCTCTAACTTTAACGTCATTAAATCTGAAACGCGCGCCGAAGGTAAATGGGAGAAGTTGACTATCGACAGCGCCAGCCCGTCCAAAGTCAGCGCCTGGCTGAACTGGGCGCCAGGCGACTGGAACCTGCGCGTGCAGAGCACGCAAACCTTTGACGTTTCCGATGCTGATGGCAAAAAAATCAACGGCTATAACACCGTTGACCTGCTGGGAAGCTACGCGCTGCCGGTCGGCAAACTCAGCTTTAGCGTAGAGAACCTGCTGGATAAAGATTACACCACAGTGTGGGGCCAGCGAGCGCCGGGGCTCTATAGCCCGACCTACGGCGACGCGGGTCTTTACACCTATAAGGGGCGCGGACGAACCTTTGGGCTGAACTACTCGGTGCTGTTCTGATTGCGCCCAGGCATCTGCTCAGGTGGGTGCCTGGAAGCGTGGTGACGCGACGCGTGAGCCTTGGCCGGTTAAGCGAGCTACAGGCTTACGCGTTTTTATTTAAAGCAGGGAGTAAGAAAACTGGTAAAACTGCGAAATTAAAGTAAACTTAAATTTCAATTCCTGGTTAAGGACGGTTCCCATGCCAGTATATGACATCTCAATAGAACTTCGTGGAAAAGTGGACGCAGCCGGAGAGTACAGGCGCCTTCGCAACGCCATGAACAACAATGGCTTTCGACACAGTATTGCTGATGACAGTGATAAAACCTACTGGCTACCCAGAGATATATTTACTTATCAAGGTGATATGTCGAGAGAGGAATTAATGAATGCCGTCTACAATCTGCTTACCGAGTTCGTCCCCGCGCCGGGCGTGATGGTGACAGAGTCGGTGGGCCGCTGCTGGCGCGCCTTAGAGAAATCGAGGACTTTTAAGCGTTACAGTCCAGAGATAACCCGCAGCATATTTTAAGATATCTTTATTTGTAATTTCTCATCAATAGCAGTTGGCGTCAGACCAGGAGCAGCATACTCAGGCTCTCGCCTGCGCTTTGCATCGAGGTATAACAGATAATGGGCATGAGACAGGTAGCCATTGTAGCTGATGAAGACCCTCGCTCAGGTAAAAGGCCAAAAACTGGAATAGGGTATGCAGATTTTAAGCTGAGACAGCGGAAAACGCCTTTTGAAAAAGCGTCCTTTTTCGACCCAGCCGCACAGGGCCATGCCCTCTTCGCATTCAAGCACAACCATGATTTTTCTTCTTTTACGACGCCGCACCAGCGTCCCTGCCTCCGTCATATTGAGGCCTTTACTGAATGATCGGCCTCTTTTTTTATCAGCAGCGAGCCGACGATAAACGCATTACACTTTTTAAGCTCCTCGCTGTCTGGCTGGATTTTTCCATATACCCGCATGCCTTCCAGCATCATAAAAATGCTCAGGGCCATGACCCGCGCGCTCTCATCGCGGCGAAAGCTCCCCTGCGCCTGGCCTGTGCATATTATCTTTTCTAACCGATTGATTATCGATTTGAATTTATTATTAACCTTACTCTTTACCTCTTCATCGCCCGGCAAAAGTTCACTGGCGGCGGCAATGGTAAAACAGCCTTTCTCTCCATCAGGCGCAGATGACAGAAGCGCCACAAATTCGAGCATTTCACGCAAGGCAGTCTCTGGCGACATATCCGCAGCGCATTTCGCTCCCCTGGAGGCGCCCTCATCCATGTAATGCTGTAAGGCGGCGAGATAGATCGCTCGCTTATCGGGATAAAGCTTATAGATACTGGCGCTGGCTAAACCTGAGGCTTTCATCAGATCGGCCATCGAGGTTGCCCGATAGCCTTTCTGCCAGAAGCATTCCAGCGCAGTGTTAAGAAAGTCCTCTGGATCGAACTCTCGCGGTCTGCCAACGGATAATTTCATCTCTTTCTCCCATGTTAATGAGTAATTGTAGATCGATCAATCTACAATTAAAAGTGCCTGTATAAATTTGGCTTCTCCTCGTGGCTCATAGATGGCGAGATCGTCATAGCTGCCTTACGGCAGCTATGACGTTGAACGGATATTAGTCAGGCCTGCAGTGGTAGCGCATACCGGTCGGGTCGTCGGGAGCGGGCGCAATCTCCCAGGCCGGAAAGTGGGTGGCGTCGAACTCTTCAAATCGCAGGCGGGTAGTGCCGTTGGCACGAACAAAGCGAGCGATCTCATCGGCCTCTTTTTTACTCTCCGGGAAAATGACGTGGACGCTGTCCGGATCGAGTTCCGTTACCTCTGCATCCTGTTCCAGCCATGAGGTCACTTTATAGGTATAGCGGGCGTAAACCACGCCATCCACCGTACCGATGCTCTCGGCTCGTGAGCGCTGTCGCCCGTTTTGCAAGGAGAGGATTTTTCCGCGGACCTCATTCCTGACCGTTACGTGATGCGCCCCGGCTGAAAGGCTCCCCTCGCCCTGGCAGATCAACACCGTGCCTGGCGGCTGGGCGTTGATGAAGCGCTCTACATCTTCCCTCGTGGCCGCTGCGGCTCCGGCGGCGTACAACATTATGGCGGGCAACAGCCAGGCGGCTTTTCCATGCGTCAATTTACTTTCCTTACTATAGCGAGTGATTGGGCTGTTATCGGCAAGAACAGGCGCGATCATGAGAGTAGATATGAAGGCCAGTGAAAGGTCAGGTTATGCCGCGCGACGGCCAATCCAGTACCGGCACCAGCGCTCCCCGCTCTACTCATGGCACCGCCATAAAATTTGATGCCATGCCAGTGCCTGCACCCGCGGCGAGGGCTGCCAGCAGGAAGATCCTGATGAAAGGGCGAGCTGCCACTGACAGCCAGAGTGGCAGTCGCAAACGCGCAGGATTAACCCACTTCGCGCATCAGCGCCACCGCATCCTCTCCCGCAGGCATACGCAACGGCGCGCGGGGATCGGTAGCGGCACGCCAAATCGCTTCCGCAACGTCAATCGCCCTGGTGGTGGGTTGCGGCTGCTGCATACCGGTAAACACGCGCTCCAGCAGCGGCTGATAGGGTTCAGGCTGGCTGTTTTCCATGCGCGAGCTAGCGTTTTTGCCGAAATCCGTGGTCGGCGCCAGGCCCGGCAGAACCAGGCGCACGTTGATGTTGAACGGCTGTAACTCTAGCGCCAGCGATTCGGTAAAAGCGTTCACCGCTGCCTTGCTTGCCGTATAAACCGCCAGCAAAGGCAGAGACTTAAGCGTCACGGTAGAGGTAACGTTAATCACCGTACCGCTCTGCTTCGCGCGAAACTGCGGCAGTACAGCCTGCGTCATCGCGATGGTGCCGAGCGTATTGGTCTCGAACACCTCACGCACCGTGGACATCTCCATACCTTCCAGCGCGGCGAGCACGCCTATTCCGGCGTTGTTTACCAGAACATCAATCTCGCCTGCTTCTGCGATAGCCTGCCTGATGCTGGCTTCATTGCTGACATCCAGCGGCAGCAGACGCAGATTATCGACATCCGGAAAGAGATCGGCTCGTGGATTACGCATGGTGGCAATCACCTTCCAGCCGCGTTCAAGGAAATAACGCGCCGTTTCATGACCAAAGCCTGAAGAACATCCGGTGATTAAGATCGTTTTCATAATTTACGCCTGCCTGGTGTTGGGGTAGGCGATTACTATATAGTCAGTTTTCTATACGGACTATAATGCAAAGTCCAGCATTCATTCGCAGGAGTCCAGATGATCGATCCCTTGGCTGAAATCGTTTCGCTGCTACAACCGCAAGCGGCGTTCTCTAAGCGCGTGTGCGCCAACGGCCGCTGGCGGGTAGAGCGCAACGAAACCGGTCAGCCGTTCTATTGCCTGCTGCTGGAAGGCTGCAGTCAGCTTACCATGAAAGGAAACCCGCCGATCATTCTGGCGCCCGGAGACTTTGTGCTTATCCCCGCCGCGCTGGAATTTTCTATGAGCAGCATCGAACCGCCTGCGGCCGATGCGCCAGACACTCTGCCGCAAATGCTCGCGCCTGGTGAATTCTGGATAGGCGATCCTGAACAATCCGCCGAAGTGCAAACCCTGATTGGCTATTGCCACTTCGACGCGCCCGATGCTGGACTGATTGTCTCGCTGCTGCCGCAGCTGATTCATGTTCGCGGTGAATCGCGGTTGACGCTGCTGGTGCAGCTGGTGATGGACGAATGCCGTGCACAACGTTCGGCGCGCGATATCGTCCTGGAACGATTGCTGGAGCTGTTATTAATTGAAGCGTTACGATCGATAGTGCTCGGCAGCGCATGTCCGGGTGTGATGAGTGGACTGGCCGATGAACGCGTGGCAGCGGCGATCCGTGCCATTCACGCCAGACCAGAGCATAGCTGGACGGGCGCCGAACTGGCGAAAGCAGCAGCGCTATCGCGTTCCGCGTTCTTTGTACGCTTCCGTGAAACGGTGGGCCTGGCGCCAATGGACTATCTGCTGACCTGGCGCATGGCGCTGGCGAAAAAACTGTTACGCGATAAAAATATGGCGGTGTTCGAAGTGGCCGAGCGCGTCGGCTATCGCTCTGCCAGCGCTTTCAGCGTTGCATTTACCCGCTATGTCGGTATCCCGCCGGTAAAATATGGATAACTTATAAGTCTGCTAATTAATTTATAAGGCTGCTAACTATTCTCTTGTCGAAGAATAAACGGGAAAGATAACGTATAAATTCCGGCCAAAGCGATACCACCCTATCCTTCTGATAATAAATTTGTCATGTAGAAAAATTTGGCATATAGCTTCAGGCCAGGTTAACGACAGAGCGCGTCGGTTTACCGTCAGATAACAAAGAGGGCTGGACTTAATTCGCTTTTCAAAAAAGCTGCTCCCTGAAAAACAGCCGAATGATATTTTGCGCTTTTCGCTCACAGCAGATCTGCCGCCAGTGATAATATTGCCGCCATAACGGGTCAGAGTATGGCCCGGTTAATTCCTTATGCCCATTAGTTTGCGCTTATTTTATACGCAGTTTTCCAGGATAATTCTGGTTGAGTGTAAATCTACGTCAGTGTTAATTTAGCCTTAACACCTTGCACCATTTTTCTTTACTAAAGGAATATATGCACGCGCGTATTACGCATCTTGATGGCATGCGCGGTTTAGCCATCCTGATGGTCATTGCTTATCATGCCTATGCACGATGGCCAGATTTATTGCCTTACGTGGCGACGACGCAACATATTCCGCTGCTGGCATTCGGTTGGGTGGGCGTGCAGCTATTTTTTATGATCTCTGGCTTTGTCATTTTTATGACGCTGGATAAATCACGCAGTTATAAACACTTCCTGAAAAAACGCTGGCTGCGCCTGTTCCCGGCGATGCTGATCGCCAGTCTGCTGCTCTATATCGCCGGCGGGTTTTTTACCGAATTGTCAGTGATTACCACAGAAAGCAGAAATCTCATTCCCGGCCTGATATTTGTCAATCCTGAAACCTTGACGCAATTTACCGGCGTTTAATTCAGCTCTATGGCGGGCTCGTTCTGGTCGTTATATGTGGAAGCGTTGTTTTATCTGATTATCGGCGCTGTTTACTTTACCCTGGGACGAAAATATTGTCTGCCAGCGCTGATCGTGCCGATGTTATTACTTTCGGCATCATCGGTGCTGAAATCGCTTGGTCACCCGTTGCTTATTGATGTGATTTCAAAATTTGGTTTTATCCATTACGCCTGGTTTATGGTGGGCTGTCTGGTTTATGAACGACTGCACGGCCGCGATAAAGCCTATCACTATGCTCTGGTATTACTGGCGCTGCTGATTAATTTTAGTTACTACGTTAAACACGACGGTGTTATTTCAGTCGTACCCTTATTAATGGTCATGCTCTTTTTTATAGCCAGTTTTTATTCAAAACAGATGGAGCGCTGGCTTTCGGTGCGCTTTTTCACCGCCATCGGTTTTGTCAGTTACGCGCTCTATCTGATCCATGAAAATCTGATGATCGCCATGATGATCAAACTGAATATTTATATTAAGAGTGAAGCGGTGATGATAGCGCTGCCGGTGGTGGTGGTCAGCGTGCTCTATTATATCGCCTGGCTCATCAGCAAATATGCCAAGCCGGCACTACGGAGTGCGCCAGGAAATGTCGTTGACAGACCCGTCAGGGCGTAAGATGGCCTTTCAACGCTGACAGCGTTTTATATATCAGCGTCTCATCAACGCTTTGCTGAGCAGGCTGGGAATATTCAGCCTGCAACTCGCTTAATCCTGAAGATATCTCTGATAAGGCCGGCTCTATGCCAGAAGCGGCCTCTAGTGATGCATACCAGTCAGAACGCAGCCTGAGAATGTTGGTCCCTGTCAAATGGCTAATCAGGACGTTCAGCTTCCTCTTTTTGTTGAGCATACACTACCAACCTTAAATGTCTTTCATCATCCACAATCAGTGACGTGAATTCGAAAGACACGGGCATTAGCTAAGAAATCATCTCCGCTAAATTGCGTTAAGTTACGCAGAATGAAACACACAGAGGAGTGACGATCGGGCTAATCTCCCTGTTTATCGGACATTTTTAGCTGTGACCTGACATTGTAAAATCGTCGATAGGATAAGTAGACCGCGAGGATGGTTGAGAGGCTGGCGGTCCCTATCAGCATAAATGTCACCATAATCTGATATTTAATCGCCTTTAGCGGGTCTATTCCCGCGAATATCAGCCCGGACATCATACCCGGCAAACTGACCAGCCCAACGGTTTTGGCCGCATCTACTGTCGGGATCATGGCTGTACGAATACTGTCAGCAATAATGCGGCGCGATGACGTTTTCACCGACGCGCCAAGGCTCAGCATCTCCATTATTTTCTGGCGGTTGTCGCTGAAGCGCTGGTTCAGATTGCTGTAACACAGCCCTACCGCGACCATGGCGTTCCCCGCGATCATCCCTGAGATGGGAATGACCTGCATCGGCACAAAGGCTATCGCGCCGCTTAATACCAGAATAGTAAGCGTGATAACGGTGCCGCTAAAAATAGCGGCAAAGGATATCGCAAAAACGTTAGCAATATTTCGACCGCGTTTACGGGCATTGATCGCGGCATTGACGCAGATAAACAGCACCATCAGCACCGTCAGCCAGCTATTATTGATATCAAAAATCGACTTCAGCACAAAGCCGACGATAACCAGTTGTATAATCGCCCGACAAACGCTCCAGAGAATATCTTTGCCCATACCGAGCTTTTCTTTCTGGCTGATAAGCAACGCTATCATGACCAGAGAGAGCGACAGTATTAGCGAGGTGTCACTGATATTATGCTGATTCACGCCTGTTCTCCTTTTTTGGCGGCTCAAGGCGAAGCACATGCTCAGCCTGCTGAATATCATTTACATCATGACTGATCCGCACCACGGCTACCTTCTCTTGGGCTGAGATCCGGTTAATCAATGAAAGCACTGCCAGCCTGTTCTCTTCATCAAGGGCGCTGGTGACCTCATCCAGTAACAGTACCTCAGGCATAAACTGCAGATTACGCAACAGTCCGATACGCTGCTTTTCTCCGCCTGAAAGTTGTTCTACAGATTTATTCAGCATATCCGCAGAGAGATTGACGCTCTCCAGCCCAGCAACCATTTTATCCCGCTGGGGTTTTTGCCGGCGAATCTGCCATGGCAACGCAAGGTTTTCATATACCGTCTGGCCAAACAGCTGCGGGGTCTGAAAACAGTACGAAACCTGCTGACGATAGCTTTCTGGACTGAGCGTCGTGATATCATTGTTTTTAAAACGGATATGTCCGGTCGTCGGGGTGACAAGAGAAGCAAGAATTTTCAAAAGTGTGCTTTTTCCGCTTCCAGAGGGGCCGGTCAGCAACAGGGAGTCGCCCTGATGTAATTGCACCGATACGGGTTGCAGTAGCTGACGTTCACCAACGGAAAAAGCCACGTTTTGCACATCAAGCAGGGGCAAAACATTGTTCATAGTTACCATTCAGGTTTTTTATAAAACGGGAAAGAGTGATGTTGTGGGTACAGCATACGCATTGAGTCTGCTCGCTTTTGCATGTGTCCGCTATGTGCCATCAGCGATAATAGCTTACCTCAGGCCAGTCTTTACACATCAAGTAAGACTAACAGTCAACGTCCTGGTGCCGATACCCACATTTCTTACTCGATATGAAGGAACATAGATGTACAGCATACGCCCTTTACTGCGCCCCCTTTTTTTTCTGTCGCTGCTGCCGTTTTCTTTCGCTCAGGCTGTTGATAAGCCGCTATCGACAGGGGGTAACATTACTCCCTTTTATATAACCAGAATCCACGATCGTGTGAATTACATGGTGTCGCTAAACCTTAATAACGGAAAAACTGTTCAGGAGTGGCGATCCGTGGATTGTAAACAGGGCAAAGCACAGCTTCTGTATAAAGACTGGCTGAATGATAAAGGGTTGACTCAGACTCGCTTTTACGGAAACAGCTACCTTCGTTACGCGCCGGCGCAGGATGACAGGCAGATGACGGCTGAGGATATCAGCATGGTTTGTCAGTTACCGATAAAAGAGGCTCGCTGGGAAAGATTATCCGCAACAGATAGCGTCGGCATAACCGATTTGGTCGATGTTAACAGCATCAAACGTATTGACGATATTTTATCGGTACGTATGGGATATGACTTTGCGGATATTATCTGGGAACCGCCGTTTGACGCGCCGCTTGGATTAAAGATTGAGCATTACCTGTATAACTGTACAACGCATCAGGGAGCCGTTGTCGCATTAATGAACATTGACAGCGAAGGCCGCGTTACGGACTCGCTTATTACCGCAGATCTTGTGCGCCGCAAGGATGAGTTCAAAATTGACGCGCAAAAGACGCAACGCTTCGAGCAGCTTTGTCAGTTGCCAGCAGGAAAAGCCTTCACCGCCAAAGGGCATTTTGTCCCCGCCGCCCATAAGCCCGAATCGAAGCTCATGGGACCATCCCTGCCCGACCTGAGTAATAATAACCCGCAGTGGCTGAATAAATTCCCCCTTTCAGCGGCAATTGAGCAGCAGGCGCAGTTACTGATCAAACCCTGGGCCCTTCCGCGCTTTAAGCAGATTCGTTATACGCAAGTCAGCGCGCAAGGTAAGATCAAAGTCCAGCTGGATGCACAAAGGGATGGCTATATACGCAAGCTGGAAGACTATGGCATCTGGACGGTGCAACGCTTAACGCTGGCTAATCAGCTACAGCTGAAGTTCACCATGTCGATCAGTAGTGGCGCCTCGCTGCTTAATAAGTTGCAGACGGATCTGCGTTTTCCGCTGGTGGCTGGTCAGCGATACCAGGCGCAGTGGGACGATATCGATTCTGACAAGAAAGTTACGGCTTCAGCGTTAAGTTGCAACGTTACCGGCGAGGGAGATGCTGGTGAAATTTCCCCTCAGTTTAGCGGCAAATATCTGTTAGTTGAGTGTCATGAAACTAACGAAGGCCAGGCGGGAAGCCATGACAAACTCGCCTGGCTGCAAGACCTTAACATTTTTGTTCCGGTCGCTATGCAGGCAGGTGATAAACCTGAAAGCCCCGTGACGCTGCAAGATGTTAGCGTCACGCGTTGATAAACAAGCAGGCTCACTGCGTTAACCGGTGAGTCTGCTGCTAATCAGCCGACTGAAGCCTCTTCTCGACGTCTCTTTCATACGGCAAACTGGCATCGTGCGCTCCTGTGTAGTCTGATTGTTACAGGTTATAAGCCCGGCCGCTTTTCGAGCGGGCCGGTTCAAGCCAGACAAAAATCTCTTCTACCGATGATGGCGCTTCGCCGCCGCCGAAAATTCAGTATCATAGCCCATCCGCCGCTTACTGAAATGAGTGCCCAGCCTGTTATGACCGATCACGATGCGCTATTTTCGCGGCTTACCGCCACGCTGGCGCAAGAGAGCCGCACGCCGCTGTACAAACGCTTCGCCAGCACGATCAAAGAGGCGGTGCGCGACGGCACCCTGGTGCATGAAGAGATCCTGCCGGGCGAACGCGAATTCAGCCAGTCGCTGAATATCTCGCGCATCACCGTACGCAAGGCGATGGATGAGCTGGAAAAAGAGGGCGTGGTGTCTCGCTCGCGCGGTTACGGCACGCAGATTTGCAGCCAGCTTGAATACTCGCTGAAAGAGCCTAAGGGGCTGACGCAGCAGGCGGTACTGCGCGGCAAAAAGCCCGATACGGTGTGGATCGATAAACGTAAAATTCGCTGCGACGCGGAAATCGCGGAGAAGCTGGCGCTAAGCAAAGGCAGCGATGTCTACCTGCTGAAGCGTATTCGCTACGTTGACCAGCAGGCCGTTTCCGTTGAGGAGTCCTGGGTGCCGGCGCGCTATATCGCCAACCCCGATGAGATTGGCATTTCGCTCTATGACTATTTTTACCAGCAGCAAATTTTGCCGGTAAAGTCGCAAAGCAGAGTAAGCGCACGCATGCCGGACGAAGCGCTGCAACAGCAAATCGCCCTGCCCGCCACCGTTCCCGTGCTGGTGATTAAGCAGCTGACGCTCGACGCGCAGGGCAGCCCGCTGGAGTACAGCATCAGCTACTGTCGCAGCGATATGTACGTGTTTATTGCGGAGTAAGACGCTGCTGCCAGTAAGCGCGCAGCGTCGAACGATCCGGCGCGCAGTCGCCGCCGCGCTGAGCAACCACATATGAGGCAACCGCATTGCCCAGCGCCACGCTCTCCGCCAGCGACCAGCCGGACGCCAGCCCCGCCAGCAGTCCGCCTGCGTGGCTGTCGCCAGCGCCGATGGTGTCCACAACCTGCGTCGCCAGCGCCGGGATCCAGCCAGCACCGGCGTCGTCGATAAAGCCCGCGCCTTCGCTATCCAGCCTTACGACCATCGCGCTGTGGAAGCGTTGCCGCCAGCGCGCCATCAGCAGCTGCGCGTCGAAAGGCTCAGCAGCGGATAAACGTTCGCGCCATAGCAGCTCGGCCTCCTGCCGGTTGACGGTAATCAGCGGCCGCAGCGCCATAATGCGGTCGAAATGCGCCTCGCCGATATCCGCCAGCCGGGGGCCAAAATCGATCAGCAGCTGAAAGGGCCGCGCCTGACGCTCCAGCCAGTCGATCAGCACCTCGCCGCTTTTGCTGGTGAGCTGATAGCCGGAAAGATAAATCCAGCGGTGCTCGGGCTGCGGCAGGGTGCTCAGCAGCGCCGCGTCCCACAGGTTCTCCACGCCGCTTACCGAAAGAAAGGTGCGTTCGCCGTCCGGCTCCACCAGCGCCAGGCACCAGCCGTTATCTCCCTCGGCGCTTTCCAGCACGCTGTGAATGCCGTAGTCAGCGAGTTTTTGCCGCACGATACTGGCCCAGATGCCATTGCCAAGCGGCAGCGCGTTGATAGCTGGAATAGCGAGGCGGTGCAGCGCAATCGCCACGTTGAGCGCGCAGCCGCCAACGTTGACGCCCTGCTGATGTAACTCGATATCGCTGCCGCGATGCGGCAGCGTATAGGCATCGGCAATTACATCGACCACCGCCGCGCCGATGACGCACACCGGCAGCCGCCCCTCCAGCCGTGCAAGATCGTCAGGCGTCAGCATAGGCGGCCTCGCGCTGCAGGCGGAAGCGCAGAAAAGCGCGGCTGTAGTGGGTGAAATCCAGCGCGTTGGCGGCGTCCAGCTCGGCCTTCAGCGCCGCATCAATCGCGTCGATGCCGTGCAGCGCGCCGCAAATCGCTACCGCCATTGCGCCAATGGTGTCGGTATCGCCGCCCAGGTTGGCGCACAGGATCGCGCAGCGGTTGGGGTTGGTCTGCGCCAGTTCGATCATGGCAATGGCCGCGGGCACGGACTCGATGGTGCTGGTGCCGGTGCCCACCACATCGTAAATCTGCTGCATGGCGGACTCTACGCCTCGGCCCTGAGAGGCAACCTGCAGCGCCAGCTCGATACGCGCCGCCATCGATGCGCTAAAGGTGGTGACGCGTTTTTCCTGCGCCGCGCGGGCGATGGAAGGCAGTTCGTCACGAATTGTCGCCCAGTCGGCGCCGTCAACGGCGCGCGACACCGCCCAGGCGATGGCCGTGGCACCAGCGATGGCCACATCCGACTTATGCGTTGGGCTCGACGCCAGCGCGACGGCGTCGATAAAGGCGCTCAAATCGCGCGCGGGCAGCAGGCAGCCCAGCGGCGAAACGCGCATGGCGGCGCCGTTAGTCACGCCGTTATTCTCCAGCTGCGCCACCGGCGTGCCGTTTTTTAGCGCGTTTAGCGCCATTTTGGATGTCGGCCCGAGCACATTTTTGTTAAAGGCGTCGAAGGCTTCCGCCCAGCGTAGAATATTGGCGCCGATGGCGTCGGCATTGATTTCGCCGTCATGGCTGATAATCGCATCGGCCAGCGCCAGCGCCATCGAGGTATCGTCAGTGAACGCCGCACGGTCGAAATAGCAGGCGGCGCTGTTCTCGGCAGGTCCCGGCAGAAAGCGATCGATCCAGCCAAAGTGCTGCTTAACGCGGCTGCGCGGCCACAGCTCCGACGGCATGCCCATCGCATCGCCCAACGCCTGGCCGTAAAACGCGCCTAAAATCCGTTTTTCCTGGTCTGTCATTGTCATCTTTACATCTCTTATTTATGGCCGTCAGCGGTGGCTGAGTGGTCGAAAGTGGTTAATTCGTCGCTGCGCTTTTTGCCGTCGCGGAACAGCACGATAAAGGCGACGGTGATAATGACAATCATCACGCTGCCGAATAGCCACATGCCCGCCCAGTTAAAGGTCTGGCCGTTATGCGGCTGGTCATAGGCGAACATCTCCTGCATCAGATAACCGCCGAGGCGGTAGCCCAGCAGGCTGCCTACCCCCTGGCACGCCAGGGTGATCAGCCCCTGCGCCGCGTTACGCATCGCCACCGGCGCTTTTTTATCGACATAGATATAGGCGGTGATGAAGTAGAAGTCATAGCTGACGCCGTGCAGCAAAATGCCCATAAACAGCAGGCCGAAGGTCAGGAGGTTCTGATCGCTGCCGAAGATAAAGAACAGATAGCGCAGCGCCGCCGTGGTCAGGCCCAGCAGGAGAACTTTACCGATGCCAAAACGTTTGATAAAAAACGGCAGCGCCAGCAGGAAGAAAATCTCCGACACCTGCCCAAGGGTCATCCAGCCCGTAGCGTGCGGCAGGCCGACTTCGGTCAGGTAGCCTTCGGCAAAGATGTAGTAGAACGCCAGCGGCATGCTGAAGAGAAAAGAGCAGACAAAAAATACCAGAAAGCTGCGATCTTTCAGCAGGTGCAGCGCATCCAGCCCCAGCGCCACGCGCAGGCTAAATTTCGCCGTGCTTTTCGGTTCGGTGGCGGGCAGCGTGAGGGCGAACAGGCCGAGCAGCAGCGAGCTGGCGGCCGTAATCAGCAGCGGAACATTGCTGGCGGAGATATCGCCGAAGCCGAACAGCGGCGGCAGAAAACCGCAGGCGATGCCGGAGGCGATCCAGCCGATGGTGCCCATCACGCGGATGCGCGGATAGTCGCGCTCGACATCTCCGACGTGGGAAAAAGCGATGCTGTTGGTCAGGGCGATAGTGGGCATGTAGGTGAGCGCATAAAGCAACAGCAGCGGAAAGAAGCTGCTGAAGTGGGTTTGCTGAGCGGCGAAGAACATCAGTATTGCGCCAGCAATCGTCAGCAGCGACAGGACCTTTTGCGCCTGAAAAAAGCGATCGGCCAGCGATCCTACCAGGATCGGCGAGAGAATGGCGGCTATCGAGGTACAGGCATAGCACCAGGCGATCTCAACCGGTGAAAAGCCGTTTTTACTGAGGAAGGCCCACAGCGGCACGAACCAGGCCCCCCATATAAACCACTCAAGGAACATCATAAAGGCCAGTTTGGGTATTGTTGTTTTCATTGGAAAGGACTCCCCGGTGTTGGTAGAGGCAAGCTAACACCAATGACAATACCTTTATAATACCTTTGGCGGAAAGCTTGAGCTGCGCCACAACATTTTTGCGCGGCAGACGACCGCCCTTTCCGGTGGGGACAGTGGAAAGAGCGGTCCTGTTAGCATTCGCAGGAGAAGCCGTCGACGGGCGCGGCGCCATTTTCCTGCTGCAGCGCAAGCCCTTCGTCAACCCAGCCGGTCATGCCGCCAATCATCTCTTTAACAGCGAATCCCAGGCTCGCCAGACGAATGGCGGCGCGGTGGACGCCGTTACAGTGCGGGCCTGCGCAATAGACGACAAACAGCGTGTCGCGCGCATAGTTAGCCATGCGTTCTTCAGTGATGGCGCGCGTCGGGATATTGATCGCGCCCGGCACGTGCGCCTTTTGAAAGGCTGCGTGGCTTCTGACATCGACCAGCACATAGTCGATATCGCCTGTTTTCTGGCTGTGATGAACGTCGGAGCAGTCGGTCTCAAAGGCTAACCGACGGCTGAAATGGCGCAAAGCGTCCGCAGGAGCCGCTGGGGCAATTTCGCTGATTAAACTGGCCATCATTTATCTCTCGTGTCTGAAGGTGTGTTGATTGTATGAAGCGGCATCAGACTGATAAAGTGGCGGCTCCGACAATAAACGGTAGTTTTCCGCCAATGATAAATGATGCGGGTTTAGTGGCCGTCTTAGCCTATAACGGACTTTGCACCTTTGAGTTCGGCATTGCGGTGGAGATTTTCGGTCTGCCTCGCCCTGAGTTCGATTTTCCCTGGTACCGTCATCGCATTGTATCCGTCGACGCCTCGCCAGTGGCGGTGGCTGAAGGGATTCAGATTGTATCCAGCTATGGCGTAGACTCCCTGAGCGAAGCGCAGACCATTATTATTCCCGGCTGGCGTAATGCCGCAGAAAGGCCGCCGCAGGCGCTGCTGGATGCTTTGTGCGCTGCCTACCAGCGCGGCGCGCGCCTGTTATCTATCTGTTCGGGCGTTTTTGTTATCGCGGCGGCTGGCCTGCTGAACGGCAGGCGTGCCACTACCCACTGGCGCTACACCGACGAACTGGCCGCGCGCTTTCCTGACGTTATCGTCGACGCGAACGTGCTGTATGTCGACAGTGGGCAAATCATTACGTCGGCAGGCAGCGCTGCGGGCATCGATGCCTGTTTGCATCTGATTGGTCGCGATTACGGCACGCATATAGCCAATATCGTGGCGAGACGGTTAGTAATGGCGCCACAGCGCGCCGGCGGGCAAATTCAGTTTATCCCCTCTCCCGTCGCGCAAAAGCCCCGGAGCGAAATTGCGCCGTTGCTCGACTGGGTGCTTCAGCATTTGCACTCTCCGTTGACGGTCGGGCAAATGGCGCAGCGGGCGCTAATGTCGGAGCGAACCTTCCTGCGGCGGTTCAGAGAGGCGCTGGGTATCACGCCCAAAGCCTGGCTGCTTCAGGCGAGAATGAACCTGGCGCGCGAGCTGCTGGAAAATAGCCAGCTCGATAACCAACAGATTATGGCGCGCTGTGGATTTGCATCGATGGAGAGTTTTCGCGCCGCATTCCGCAAGTCGGTGGGAGTCTCGCTCTCATCCTATCGCAAGAGCTTTGGCGGCACGCGCCGCGAAGTGGCCCGCTCGCTGGACGCCAGCGAAGCGATCCTGGCTCCAGAATGAGCATAGAAAAGGTTAAAGCATTTCCCTCGATCGGCCGATAGCGCTATACACGACGTTAATCCGCTCTGGTACCCTTTGTGACCGTGAAGAACGGAAAACATAACAAGGATGAATAATGACCGACGCCCCTTTTAAATGGACATGTATCAAGTGCGATACTGAAATCTCTCAGTATCAGGAATATTGCGCTGAGTGTGAGAATAAGCAGTTTCGCAAAATTGGCGGCTTTTTATACCTGCCATTGTTAAATCTGTTTGTTCTCGGCTACAGCTACTTCTCTTCGCTGCAGATAACGTTACAGGCAGGTTTCTATACGGCAGGCCGCGCGCCGCTCGCGCAATCGAGCTATTTCTTTATCGCCTCCGGCGTTAACGTAATCGCGCTTCTGTATATTATCTACACGGGCTCTCTCTTCCTACGTAAAAAGAAATCATTACCTCTGGCCTATACGCTGTTGCTCGCCGTCGGCGTGGCGATCATGCTGATCGATCTGGCCTGCACAAAATCCCTTTTCCCGGAAATTTCGCTTGGTTATCAGCAGATAATGCCTGTTGTCAGGCATATTATTCACGCCTGTATCTGGATTCCATATTTTCACTATTCGGTACGCGTTAAAAAAACCTTTATTCGCTGACAGCAGAGTATGTACAGGCTCGGAGTCTCAGCCTGTGGGCATATTGCATCCCTGCGCCGGTTCGCTACCCTGTGTGTAGCAAGAGGCGACAGGAGCTGGAGAGGCTCAGACAGCGCAAAGGCGTTAAGGCAGCGATTCGCAACGCCAGAAGATGCCCGATAAGGCTTTCGAGCGGATTGCCGGGTATGGCGCTGTCGGAATGAGGCCTTGCCGTATTGCCGCCTCACCAGTTAATTCGGGAGAGACGATGAAACGAGAGACGCTATTTAAATACGCCCGCCAGCACTACCAGGCGGAACCGGAATATTTATGGCGCAACCTGCCTGGCTACGCAGTTCTGCGGCATCACGACGGGAAAAAGTGGTTCGCTGTCGTAATGAACGTGCCCGGCAGCAAGCTGGGGCTTGCAGGCGAAGAGGACATTGACGTGCTGGAGGTGAAGGTCCGGCCAGAACATATCGGTTCCCTGAGGCAAAAAGAGGGCATTCTGCCGGCTTACCATATGAATAAAGCGCACTGGATAAGCGTCGTCCTTGCCGGCCCGCTCTCGCCAGAGGAGATTTACGATCTTCTGTCCGACAGCTATGCGCTAACCGCGGGCTGAAGGTTCGGTGTTGCGCCTGAGCGGCATCTTCTCGCGGACTCAGGCTCGCACTGAATGAGGCGCTTTTCCTGAAGCGCGTATCTTGCCGATTTTCGAGGCCAGACTCGTTAATGGCGTAGCGACTTTTTTTTGAAAGCCTCTGCCGCTCTCTGCGACGCCTTAATTTTTAAAATAATCCAATTTTATCAACAAACTACCTTTAGCAGCCGCTTATATTACCTGCACTATCCTCATTTTTTCAGAGGTAAACCAGGCAAGTAATCGACTTTCTCATAAACTAATGGGGGCTGATCCACTTATCCTCAGATAGCCGAGATGACAACGGCTACTGAACTTTACGACTTATCTGACAACATTGTTGTTAGCTGAACATAAGGGAAAAGAATGCCTTTACTATCTGGTGAGTTATCTGACATGCCGACATGGGTGCCTGCTGTATTACTCGTCATCGTCTCGCTAACCGCAGGTTTTCTCGCGCGATTTTTGCTGTTAAGGTTTATTCGCTACTGGCAGAGCCGCGACAGAAAATTATTCAAATCCCTTGAAAAACACCTGCGCGGCTCGATGTTTCTGTTTATCCCGCTGCTTATGATTAATGTTGGCGTGAATTATATTAATATTCACCCGGAATCATTTTCGTTTGTCACAACCACGCTAAACATATTTATTATCTTGTCGGTGTGCTCGGTTTTAATTCGCCTGACTAACGTTGCGCAAGATATGCTTTTCATCCGCTATGACATTAATCTTTCCAACAACCTGCGCGCGCGTAAAATTCGCACGCAGATAATCTATGTCAAAAAGGTCGCTATTGTCCTGCTTGTCTCGTTTTGTCTTTCACTTATTTTGCTCAGCTTTCCCGGCGTGCGAAAATTTGGCACCACGATCCTTGCCGGAGCGGGCGTAGCGGGAATCATCATCGGCTTTGCTCTGCAGAAGTCGCTCGTCAACCTGTTTGCCGGTATCCAGATAGCCTTTACCCAGCCGATTAAAATTGATGACGCGGTGGTGGTTGAAAAGGAATGGGGCTGGATTGAAGAGATCAATCTGACCTATGTGGTTGTTCGCCTCTGGGATCTGCGTCGGCTGGTGCTGCCAATTACCTATTTTACTGAAAACCCTTTTCAGAACTGGACGCGCAATAATGCGCAAATTTTAGGCTCAGTCTTCCTCTATCTCGATTACTCCATGCCGCTGGAGCCGCTGCGTAAGCATTTTGAACACGTTCTCAGCGAAACCCGGCTCTGGGATGGGCAGACTCAGGTGCTTCAGGTCACCGATGCTACGGAAAAAACCATGACCATCCGACTACTGATGACGGCGCAAAACTCGCCCACTGCCTGGGATCTACGCTGCTACGTGCGGGAAAAGATGATTGAGTTTATCCAGCAAAACTATCCGCAGGGTCTGCCTCGCGTGAGAGCAACGCTGACGGATTCTGCGCTGGAGAGCCAGGAAGGCGATTCAGCAGAGGCTGGATGGAAGGCCTAGCTCTTTGCCAGCAGCCCACTCCGCCGCAGCGTGGACTTTTCATTAGGTGCGCGCCCGCCACAGGCAGGCGCGCCGGTATATCAAACCTGCGCGCGACAGATCGTTGCGAGAATAATTGACGGTACTTTTACCGACTCATCGCGCGTTAAAAAGCCCCGACACCCAGCTGAGCGCATCGGGTTGGCACTAGCGCCAGTGAAATTCGCGACTTAGAAAAGTACGCTTTGCTATTTTATCATAAAACGCTGCACACAGACGTAAGCGGCAAACCTCCTGGCGCCCGCGCTGCCCGAATCAGGTTCAAACCACATCAATACGCCGTGCGCGTCATCTACCGGCTCATTACGCCGTTAGCCAGGCGCGATTATGCTCATCGTCGCCTCGCTGTTGCGTTCCCTCAGGCGAGTTAACGGAAATAGATTTACTGCCGATAACCTCTTTGACCTCTCTTTTGCGGACCTACAGCTATGTTCAGAAATCTCAGACTGACGACCGGCGTTATCGCAGTACTTATTATTTTTACAGGCCTGCTGGCCCTTACCGGCGCGCTTTTTTACGCGTCGGCGCTAAAAGCAGACAAAAATTTTATCCGGGCCCAGCAGCTTACCCTGCAGCAGCAGTATCTGGGTGACACCGTCCAGACCCTCATTAAGACCCGGGTGACGGTTAGCCGGGTAGCCATTCGCTTTCTGAAAAACCAGAAAGATCCGGCTTCGCGTGCCGCGATGGCTGCGCTGCTTGATAAGGCGGAGCAAACGGCGGCGAATGCGCAAACCCTGTTTCAGCGCTGGCAGGCAGTTCCCGTCTCTCCCGGCCAGAGTCAGGCTGACGCTGAAAAAGTGGTCGGCGCATACCAGCAGATGTACACCACTATGACGGCGTCAATAGGTTTTCTGAGGCAGGGTAACTATCCGGCCTACGGCAACCTGGATGCGCAGAGCGCGCAGGATCGTCTCGATCTGGCCTATGAGCGCTGGCGCGCAGTTAACAACGATCTGATGAAGAAAACATTTCAGCAAAACCAGCAGGGCCTGACGGATGCGCTACGCACGCTGCTGGCGATCGCCCTGTCAGCCTGCTTGATCATTTTTGCCGTCTGGCTGGGACTGAAAACGCTGCTGCTCGGCCCGGTAACCAGGCTCACCGGTTATATGCGCGCCATCTCCGCCGGCGACCTTACGTCAGATATCAAAAGCGAGGGGCGCAACGAGCTAGGGTTGCTGGTGGCGGAGATGCAGCTGATGCGGAATGCGCTGATCGCCACCCTCAGCTCAGTGGGGAATGCCACACGGGCGATTTTCACCGGCGCGTCAGAAATCTCTTCCGGCAGTACCAACCTGTCATCGCGTACCGAGCAGCAGGCGGCCGCGCTGGAAGAAACCGCAGCCAGCATGGAACAGATTACTTCCACGGTGAAGCTGAATGCCGAAAATGCGCAGCAGGCATCAGCCGCCGCGCAGGAGGCTTCAGGCATGGCATCGCACGGCGGAGAAACCGTGGACAGAGTGATCGCCAATATGGCCGAAATCAGCGAAAGTTCGGCAAGAATTGCCGGCATTATCGGCATCATTGACGGGATAGCTTTCCAGACCAACATACTGGCGCTGAATGCCGCGGTTGAAGCCGCGCGCGCCGGCGAACAGGGCCGCGGCTTTGCGGTCGTGGCGGGAGAAGTGCGCTCCCTGGCGGGCCGCAGCGCAAGCGCAGCCCAGGAGATAAAAGCGCTGATCGAACAGTCGGTGCAGCGTATCAGCAGCGGTACCGAACACGCCTCTGAGGCTGGCAGGTCGATGTCGGGTATCGTGACCTCGGTCAATCGGGTGACCATGCTGATGCAGGAAATCGCCTCCTCATCGGCCGAGCAGACGCGAGGGATTGAGCAGGTAAGTAAAGCCGTGTCAGAAATGGATGGCGTAACCCATCAGAATGCCTCGCTGGTTCAGCAGTCGGCCAGCGCAGCAGCTTCCCTTGAAGAGCAGGCGATTCATCTGCGCCATGCCGTAGCGACATTCAAAATAGGCAGCGCGCCGCAGCCGGTGTTTTAACTACAACGCAGCGGCTGCCGAGCGCAGCCGCCTGCCTGAGAGAGCGTTACAGCTCCTGTAGAGACTGAATCACCATCTGGTTCATCTCGCGCACCGCCTGTTCGCGCCGCCGGTAGTAGGTCCATTTTCCCACCTTGCTGGCCTCCAGCAGACCGGCGTCATGCAGCGCTTTAAGACATAGCGATGTGGCGGGCTGCGACAGGCCCGCCTTGTCCTGAATGAGACTGGCACATACGCCATACTGCTCGAAGGGGTAGAGCTGAGAGTAATCAGCAAAGGCTTCATCAGGGCTTTTAAGCCATTTCAGCACCGCAACCCGCGTAGGGTTGGCCAGTAATTTAATGGCATTTTCTGGTGACATGCCGTCTCCGAACGTCAGGCGGAATAAAAAGGATAGTCAGTATATCCTTTCCGGCTCCCGCCATACAGTGAGGCGGCGTCTACCTTGTTCAGGGGATGGCCCAATTTAAAACGCGCCGGTAAATCCGGATTAGCGATAAAGGTGCGTCCGAAGCCGAACAGATCGCCCCAGCCTTTTTCCAGCATGCGTTCAGCTTTTTCTTTGGTATAGCGGCCGGAATACATAATGGGCGAGCGGAAGGTTTCCCGCAGCGCTGTGCGAAACGACTCCGGCATCTCGGGGCTGTTATCCCAGTCGGCTTCAGCGATGGATAAATAGCCGACTTCAAGCTGGTTTAGCATCTGCGCGGCGCGGACGTAAGTAGCATGCGGATCGCTTTCAACCAGCCCCAGATAGACGCGCTCTTCATCCGTGCTCGAGAACAGCGGCGCGAAGCGTACCCCGACGCGATGGCTGCCGAATACGGCGCTGACCGCCTCGGTGACTTCGCGCAGGAAGAGCAGGCGGTTATCAAGGGAGCCGCCATATTCGTCGTGACGGAAGTTGGTATGTTCAGAAATAAACTGATTGATGAGATATCCGTTAGCCGAATGAAGTTCGACGCCGTCGAAGCCCGCTTTTTTGGCATTCTCTGCCGCAGTACGGTACATCGCCACCAGCGCTTTCACCTCTGCCGTCGTCAGCTCGCGCGGCATGCTGGGCTCAGTGAGCATCCCGGTTCCCGGCCCGGTTTCGATAAACACCCTCACGCCGGTCGCGGCGACGGCCGAAGGCGCGACCGGCGGCTGCTTTCCGGGCTGAAGTTCATGGTGCGACACGCGGCCGACGTGCCAGAGCTGACAAAAAATAGTCCCACCCTCGGCATGAACGGCATCGGTCACTTTGCGCCATCCCGCAATTTGCGCCTCGCTGTGAATGCCAGGCGTCCAGGCATATCCCTGACCGCGAGGTTCAATCTGCGTCCCCTCGGAAATCATAAAACCGGCGCTGGCGCGCTGGCGATAATAGTCCACCATCATCTCTCCGGGAACGTTGCCGGGCTGCTCGCTGCGGCAGCGGGTTAACGGCGGCAGTGCAATACGGTTGCGCAGCATAAGATCGCCCAAAGCCAGGGGCGCGAAAAGAGACGACATAACAAACTCCTTTGATAAATAAGAGCGGGCATTATATTTACACATTTAAATTTGTAAATGCGTATATCGTGCGGTTTCTCTTTCTGCCATTATTCAGCGCTGGCGGGTTTAGGCTGCGTCTGGCCAGAGGGCTCCCGCATCAGCGCGGCATGCGCCGATGCGGACTGCTATCGCATGCGATATCTACTCGGCGCAATGTTGCGCCATGCCTGCGCCCTATGCCGTCATGCCGCCATCGATCACCAGTTCTGCGCCGCTGACGTAAACGCTGTCGTCTGAGGCGAGAAACAGGGCCGCAGCCGCCACCTCATCGGCCTTTCCCAGGCGACCGGCCGGTATGCGCGCGCTAAGCGTCTGCCGGACGTCGTCGCTGGCCCGGTCGAACATCGGCGTGTCGGTAGGCCCCGGACTGAGCGTGTTGACCCGGATGCCGCGCGGCGCCAGCTCTGTACTCCAGGTGCGGGCATAAGAGCGTACCGCGGCCTTGCTGGCGGAATAGGCGCCGTAGCCCGGATTGGCGATATTACCGGCAATCGAGCCAACCAGCACGATAGCGCCGCCCTGATTCATATATTGAACCGCGTGCTGTACCGCAAACACCATAGCCCGCACGTTCAGGTCAAAAGCGCGGTCGAAATGCTCCTCTGTGGTATCGACCAGGCCTGCGGGCTCGGAGACGCCTGATGAATTAACGAAGATGTCGAGACGGCCCGCCCTGTCATTGATAGTGTCGAACAGGCGAACACGATCGCTGGCGCAGGTAAGGTCGCCTGCTATGGTCTCGACCCGGCCGCCGATGAGCCTCGCCGCTTCCGTCAGCGGCGCCTCGCGTCGACCGGTGATAAAAACGTGGGCGCCTTCTTGCACAAAGCGGCGCGCGACCGCCAGACCGATGCCGCTACCGGCGCCGGTTACCAGGGCGATCTTACCTTTAAGTTTTAACATGGCTACTCCCGAAACAGGGTGGAAGCCCGATAGTATATTTTGTATATTTAGTGTCAATTACGCACTTAATCTATATCAGATATACAGAAGGAAACTTCATGGCGACCGATATCCCGACCCTGCTGGCGGAGATCAACAGCACGCGCCCTATCCTGGAACAGGTGGCAAACAAGTGGTCGGTATTGATCCTGACCGTGCTGTGCAGCGAACCGGCGCGCTTTAACGCTATCAAACGCAGGCTCGATCCCATCACGCACAAGGCGCTGACCGAGGCACTGCGTCGACTGGAACGTAATGGTCTGGTCAGCCGTCGCGTGATCGCATCCTCTCCCGTGGCGGTCGAATATGCCATTACCCCGCTGGGTCGCACCCTGCAAGAGCCTTTTGTCGCGCTGGTGGGCTGGGCCAGGCAACATGGGGCGGCTATAGCGCAGGCGCAAGGGGCATACGACGAGCAGCGCGCTGCCGATGAGCTGGTGTAAACGGGGCCGTCTGCGGATAGGCTGAATGGCGGTAGTAACAGGATGCCGGCGCTCGCCTCGCCTGCCTGTCAAAGCGCCGCGGACTTTTTCTGGCAGCAGATGACCCGTTTTTAAATCGGGCCATCTGCTTAGCGTGAAACCGCCGTTTTGGGCTAACGCTAATTAATCCAGCAGTGGCTTGCGGGTTTCTTTCGGCGGCTCGGGCTTGAGCCTTTCAACCGGAATACGGCACATACGCTCCGCTACGATTCCCAGCAGAGAGTCTTTCGGGTAGGTTTCCCATTGCCCTATTTCCGGATCCGCATGAATCAGCTCTCCTTCCGCGAACGGTTTGGAAAACAGAGTATGTCCCATAACGGCACGCTGATTTGTGTCGCAGTTAATGACATCGATGGCCCGGGAACTGGAGACGTAGATCGGGGGGTCTTTGATAATCAGCGTTCGTTCGGCGAAGTTATTGATGAAATAGAAGCGGCGCAAATGACTATTGCCCTGGTAGGTTGAGATAATCCTGGTATCGATATAGGAAGTTGCCTCGTTGTTTTCCAGAATTTTTATCAATCCAGGCGGTGTTTTAACGGGCGCAGGCGGCGCTGGTTTACTGGTCGCGGCGCAGCCCGTCAGCATCATCAGCGATGCCAGCCAGATAAGCCTTCTCATTTGGCTACCCCACCGGTTAAATCAGGACGTAATGCCGCAAGCATATCGGAGGTGACATGTCCCTGAACCGAACAGAGCAATAGCGTTCCCTCTTTGCCCTTATCGAGCATTAACAGCTTTTCAGCGCTTTCTTTGGCCGGCGCAATGCCCGACACCGCCTGCCTGTTTATTTCCCATGCAGCGTCTGGAGTGGGTTTAATCATCGCCTGCGATGCGTAACCCTCTCCAGATTTGCTCCAGCTTAAGCGATCAAGCCGGGACATGACCTCTTCAGGCGACTCTTTAAAAATCAGCCCCCAGTAGTAGTACTTACCGTAGTTAATTTCATCAAGGTTGCTGGTTTGTAGAAAGTATCCCGTCACCGTCAGATTTAACTCACGAAGTGGCTGAGCAAACCAGACGGCGCCATTCCCTTTAGCTGGCGCGTTGAACCAGGCATAATGCTGCTCCACCGTTAACGGCGCTACGCGACTTAGTGTATTTCGCTGACGATAAATCTCGCTAAAAAATGTTGTATTACACTGCGTCAGGCTCTGCGTCAGCGTGCTGGCGGAAACAGGCGATGTTATTCCCGCCATTGCCAGCATAAGCCCCACAGAACAAATAATGTTGCGCATAAAATATCCCTATAGTTAAAAGACACTCCTTTATCGGCGCGGAATAATAAGACTTTATGCCTGCTGTCGCGCACGCCGTAGTCAGAGAAGTTAAAAGCCGGGGCGTCATATCCTTCCGCCGCATAGCGGCTATTCGCTTTTTGCGGCCTCTCAGATCTTTAGGGTATCAATAACCACCCTTAATGCCGGAGAGACATTGCGGTGAGGATAATAAAGAAATAATCCCTCCATGCGCAGGCTATAACGCTGTAAAACTCTGATCAATACGCCGCGCTCGAGATCGTCGGCAACCAGCTCGACTGGAACATACGCCAGCCCAAGACCAAGTCGCGCCGCCTCAGCCTCCATATAGCTGTCTGAAAAGACCCATTGTCCTTGAGGTCGATGAGTCACTTTTTTATCGCCCTGAGTCAGTTCCCATTGATAGAGATTGCCGTCGCCAAACTGATAGGCGATACAGGGATGGGCCGTTAAATCCGCGGGCGTTTGTGGAAAACCGTAGCGTCTGAAATGGTCGGGGGTCGCGACTACGGCCATTTCCATATCGGGGGTAATGCGAACGGCGATCATACCGCTCCCCACTTCCGGTCCGAGCCTTATACCGGCATCAAATCTCTCCTCGATAATATCGACGAATCGACTCTCATTCATCAGCTCCAGTCTGATGTCCGGATACCGCTGTTTAAACACCGCAAGCTTCGGCAGCAGACATTTATCGATTGCATGCTGGCTGGCATTGATGCGCACCGTGCCGGAGGGGGTCTGGCGGTAATGCGCCAGCGCGGCGAATCCCGCGTCCAGCGCATCGAATCCAGCCTGTGCCGTCTGGTACAGCTGTTCGCCGGCCTGAGTTAATGAGAGCCTGCGCGTGGTGCGAACCAGCAGCTGCACCCCTAGCCGCTCTTCCAGCTCGCGCACTGAATGGCTAACGCCAGACTGCGCGACGCCAAGCCGCTGAGCGGCGGCGGTAAAACTGCCCTCGCGCACCACCTGCAGAAAGAGATAAAGCTCATTGTAGTTTTCCCGCTTCGCCATCGATATGCCCTTCCGTTTTCCGCTCAGCCTCCCAAATGACCGGATGATTTATAACAAAATAATATTAATTCTAGCAATTATCACCCACTAATCAGCACTTACATTGCTGATTATAATTCCCCCCATGGCAACCCTATTCGGCCGCGTTAACCGTATGACGCCGCTACCCGCAACCTGTAAGACAGGGAAACACGCTATGCATTTCTTCACCAGAAAACTGGCAGCCGTAATACCTACGATGCTGCTGTGCGCATCATTAAGTGGAGTAACAACCATGAGCTACGCTGAGACAAATAACCCAAACGCCCCTCTATCGATGACGAATAAATGGGATAAGACTTTCGCCGAAAGCACCCGGGTTGAACACCGTAAAGTCTCATTCGGCAACCGATATGGCATTACCCTGGTGGGCGATCTCTATCTGCCAAAAGATCGGGGCGATCGTAAACTGACCGCTATCGCGGTTAGCGGACCTTTCGGCGCCGTCAAAGAGCAATCGAGCGGCCTGTATGCGCAGACGCTGGCGGAACAAGGATTCGTGACGCTGGCCTTTGACCCATCTTATACCGGCGAGAGCGGCGGCTATCCGCGTAATGTAGCTTCGCCGGATATCAATACCGAAGACTTTAGCGCGGCGGTTGATTTTCTTGGGCTGCAAAAAGAGGTGGATCGCGAACGCATCGGCATTCTGGGCATCTGCGGCTGGGGAGGCATGGCGTTAAATGCGGCAGCCGGGGATACGCGCATTAAAGCGGTCGCGACCAGCGTGATGTATGACATGAGCCGCGCTATGGGCCATGGCGTGGGCGATGGCAAAGATCGCTATTCAAACGCCGACCGCCGTGCCGTCTTGCGCTATCTCAACGAGCAGCGCTGGAAAGATGCCGAGAGCGGCGCCTTCGCCCACGGCGGGCACGATATTAATGTCGATCAGAACGGCACGGTTAGCGCCGCTGAGCGTATTCTGCCGGAAACGTTACCGGCCAATCCGCATCCGATTTTGAAAGAGTTTTTTGATTATTACCGCATGCCGCGCGGTTACCATGCGCGCTCCGTGAACTCGACGGGAGCGTGGACGGCAACCATGCCGCTGTCATTTATGAATATGCCGCTGCTCAGCTATGCGAAGGACATTACGATACCCACGCTTATCGTAACGGGTCAGAATGCCCACTCACGCTATTTTGCCGAGGACGCGTTTAAAGCCGTCGGCAGCAAAGATAAAGAGCTGATTGTTGTTCCGGGCGCAAACCATGTCGATTTATATGACAACGTCGCGGGCAAAATCCCTTTCGCGCAGTTTGAAGCTTTTTTCGCTAAAAGCCTGAAATAAGACCATAGCTAACAACTGCTTAAAAGCCACCGGCATGATGCTGGTGGCTTTTATGATTATGGCTGCTTAGCCTGCAGTTCAGCCTCCAGCCTTTTCGAATCATAGTAGTCGCCCTGCCAGGCGATCTTCCCGTCGCTAACCCTGATAAAACTGACGCCTTCAAACTTGATGTTGTTGTTGGTGGCAGGCGCGCCCGCCCATTCACCTGAGTTTTTTCCCGTAAATTGCCACTGAAAGGCGATGGTATCCTGGTTGAAGACGGGTTTGCTGGTCATCTTCCACTGCAGGTCGGGCACTGCGCGGATAAACGCGCCGATCACCTCTTTTTCCGCGCGCTCTTTGCCTTTAACCGGCGAACCGGTCGCCGCGTCATAGTAGACAACGTCTTTCGCCAGATACTGGGCGGCCTGTGACGCGTTATGAGCATTCCATGCGGCCATATAGCGGGTAACCACGGCCTCTGGCGACGCTTCCGCCATGACGCCGCTCGAAATTAGCGCCAGAGAGAGCGCCGCGATCCGAATCGATTTCATCTTGCTTCCTTTAGTCGTTAATGTCGCACATGATATGTTTTACGCGGGTGTACTCATCCAGTGAGTATGAGGAGAGATCCTTGCCGTAACCCGACTTTTTAAAGCCGCCGTGCGGCATTTCCGCACACAGCGGGATATGGTTATTGATCCACACGGTGCCAAAATCGAGTTCGATGCTGAAACGCTGCGCGCGGCCGTGATGGCGGGTCCAGACGCTGGCCGCCAGTCCATATTCGACATCATTAGCTTTGTTCAGGGCATCCGCTTCGTCAGAGAAGCGCTGGATAGTCATCACGGGCCCAAAAACCTCATGCTGGATAGCTTCGTCATGCTGGTGAAGGCCAGAGATGATAGTGGGCTCAAAGTAGAATCCCGGCCCTTTTCCGGCGTGACCACCGGTTTCGATTCTGGCATGCGCAGGCAGACGCGCGATAAAGCCGCTCACCTGTTCCAGCTGGCTACGGCTGTTCAACGCGCCGTAAAGGGCATCGCGATCGTCGGGCGTGCCGAATTTGATCTCGCGCGTCCGGGCAACCAGCCTGGCAAGAAAATCATCATAGGCTGACTCCTCAACGAGGATGCGCGTTGCCGCCGTGCAGTCCTGACCGGCGTTAAAGAAACCGGCCGTGGTGATTGTCTCGACCGCCTTATCCATATCGGCATCGGCGAAGACAATCACCGGCGCCTTGCCGCCTAGCTCAAGATGCGCTTTGGTCAGGTTTGCAGCAGCGGAGGCCGCGACCTGCAGACCTGCCCGCACCGATCCGGTAATCGAGACCAGCGACGCGACGGGATTTGAAACAACGAGCGAACCCGTCTCCGCCTTGCCCAGCACCACGTTAAACGCGCCGGCGGGGAATAAAGGCGCGGCCAGTTCAGCCAGCAGCAAGGTGCTGATGGGCGTCGTGTCGCTGGGCTTCAGAACAACGGTATTACCAGCGGCCAGCGCAGGCGCGATTTTCCACACGGCCATCATAAAGGGATAGTTCCAGGGCGCCACCTGGCCGACGATGCCCAGCGGTTCCCGACGGATGACGGAGGTGAAGCCGGTCGCGTACTCGCCGGCAGCCTTGCCCTCCAGGCAGCGAGCGGCCCCCGCAAAGAAGCGGATTGCGTCGCAGGAGGCGGCGATCTCCTCTTTCTCAATAAAATGTTTGAGCTGCCCCGTCTCCTTACTTTGCCATTCCGTCAGGCGGGCGACGTTTTTTTCAATTTCATCCGCTAAGCGGAGCAGCGCTTTCTGTCTCTCTGCCGGGGTAGATTTTCTCCAGACCCGAAACGCTTTTTCAGCCGCCGCGTAGGCGAGATCGACTTCTGTCTTGCCGCCGTTGGGCGACTGCGCATAGATTTCACCATCAACCGGGCTGATCAGCTCGAAAAAATCACCGCCCTGACTGGGTAGGTACTGCCCATTGATGAAGTGCTGTAGGGTTTGCATCGCCTTCTCCGCTCACATTAATACATAAAAGATATTATGTAATATATTATAAGGCGCTGTTTCAATGCTCGCGTCCCTACAACATGAAGCGCATCGCATTTCTAACAAATTGATTACAATCCGCTCAGCCGCTGGCGCGCGCTGATTAACACTACCCAGGTAAAGGCGCTACGCGCCCGGCGGCACGGGCTAGCAAGGGCAGCAGGATGGCCTGCTACTTTCGGCATCTTTTAACAAACTATTGACGTTATTTACTTCTTTCGTGACAGGTATGTTTATGCTAAGTATGGCGGCCTGTATAAGGGACTTTCAGAGAAGATTATGATTACTCACGCGGTTATATTCGCCCCCATTGGCCAGGCCAGCCGTTCCGATCAGATCGTGCAGCGCCTGACCAATGCCATCGTTACCGGCCTGCTTGAACCGCATGAACAGCTGCCAAACGAATCGGATCTGGCCAGGATGATGGGCGTATCCCACATTACCATCCGCGAGGCGTTGAATACCTTGCGCGCAAATGCGCTGATACATACGGTGCGCGGCCGCAACGGCGGCAGCTTCGTCTGCGAAACCGTTCCCGAATCGGGCAAGAATCTTCACCCCTTCCGCAGCATCAGTACGGATTACCTGGCTGACCTGGGAGAGATGCATAGCGCGATAATCAGCCACAGCGCAAGGCTCGCCTCGCGCAGGATGACCAGTGCGGATTTGAATCGTCTTCTGGAGTTTACTGAGGTGCTGGCGAAGGCCGAAACGCCAGAGCAGCGCACCCAGGCAGATATGCGCTGCCTGCTGACCATCGCAGCAAGCTCGCAGTCCGCAAGACTGGCCAATCAGGAACTGCAGCTACAGGCGGAGTGGGCTTCTCTCGTCGCCGCGCTTTACCGTTCCCACGAGATTCATCGCGAGGTCATAGCGCTTTACGCTGAGCTGACGGATGCGCTTGCCGCCCATTCAGAACAGCCTGCCGTTCAGGCCGCCGCACAGCTTATCGACACGTTCACCGAACATTTATTAGAAAAGAAAATGAATTATCACTCTGAATAATCACCGTATAGGCAGTGTAGAAAATGAATCACTCAGAGCACCTTAGCGCGCTAACCCGTAAAATTGACGACATCATTCACTCCACTGTCGAAAGTACTGGTTTATTAGCAGACGAGATCAGGCAATCTCTAAACGTTCATCAGGAAAGCCGCCCTGAAATGTTGCTGGAGCCGGGCGTAAAAGCGGCAATTCAGTCTTACATTAAAAAAACGCTGAACCATCACCAGTACTGTTCAGGAACGGGCTTTGCCAGCCACATTGAAAGCGCCGGTGCGGTGCGGGAATACTGGCTGCTGGAGTGGTGGTATAAAAAAGATAAAGGCTTAAAACAGGTGAGTCTCGATCTCGATCAGGCAACCCAGCAGCGTCTCGATTTCCGCACCTTTGAATGGTTTCAAACCCCCGTCGCCGAAGGCAAAGCCTATATCCACGGCCCCTACGTTGACTATATCTGCAATACCTCGCTGACGCTGACCGCCGCCGTTCCCGTGCTGATTGAGGGCCAGGTGCTGGGCGTCGCCGCGCTCGATATCCTCGTCAGCCGCGTTGAGGAGGAGCTGTTGCCCCTGTGCGGCAAAGAAAAGATCATCCTCACTAACCTTGACGGCAGGATCATTTTTTCAACCAGCCCACGGCTGCGCATTGGCGAACTGTTCAAGGCGGACGATCGGGAGCTGGTTTACCAAAACAGCTACGCGCTGCTCTACCGGCTGTAGTTCAATCCGTCAGCGTTAAGAGCGCTGACGCCTTCCCTGCGAATAGACATGGCAATAAAAAAGCCGTCGTGGTTAAGCGACGGCTCAGGGTCATGCCCTTAAGGCAGCGCAGCGGCGAGAGTTAACCTTCTAAAAACCCTCTTTTGCCCGAAGCCTTGTCGCGTGCTCAATGGCGTCATTTTCCGGCGCGCTGGAGCGCCCGAAAGGTTTGGCAATCACCATATACAGCAGACCGGCGATCAGCACCACCGCCAGGCCCACCAGCACCGTCCAGCGATCCAGGAAGCTGTTGCCGTCGGCAGGCTGAGCGAGCAGCCAAATTCCGCAGATGCCATAGATCAGTGCGAAGACGTTGACGATGAAGCCCCAGGATCCCAGCGTCCACTCTCCTGCCGGCTTCCAGCCTTTCAGGCGCTGGCGCAGCGCGGCCAGCACCACCAGCTGGAAAGAGATGTAAATGCCGATCACGGCGAATGCGGTGATGCGAGAGAGATTGTCCGGCTGGAAGTAGACCCAGACGCAGATGATAACGGGCAGGATGCAGCTGACCAGCATGGCATTGTCCGGCACGCTGTTTTTGGAAATTTTCGCCATCCACTCGCTGCCGGGCAGCATCTTGTCGCGCGAGAAAGAGAAGATCAGACGGCTCAGGGCGGCCTGAAGCGACAGAATGCAGGAGAGCATGGCGATAATAGCGACGACGATAAATACCGTGGCGCCGGTGCTTCCCAGCGCTTCGTTAAGAATGGCCGGAATGGGATCGGCTATTTTACCGGTCACGATATTAAGCAGATCGGGCGAAGAGAGCAGATAGCCCATGACCGAAATCACGGCGGAAATAGCGCCGAAGACAATGCTCAGGATCATCGCTAAGGGGATCTTTTTGCCTGGGTTTTTGACCTCTTCCGCCACGTTGCCGCAGGCTTCGAAACCAAAAAACATAAACAGGCCCATCAGCGCGGCGGACATAAACGCCGTGGTATAGCTGCCGTCTTTCGCGATGACGCCCATAGAGTCAAAGAGCACGGAGAACGGCTGAGAGCGATGGAAGATCAGCAGATAGATGCCCAGCGCGATCACGCTGACGATTTCACACCAGAAGCCGACCTTCGCGACGCGCGCAAGGTTTTTCGTGCCCGACATATTCACGCCCATCATCAGCAGCAGCAAGACCACTGAAGTCATCAGCAGATTGAGCGGCGTTTGAGCAAAGTGAAACAGCGAGGCGACGAAGGTTGAGGTGTATTCAGCTATCGAGGTAATGGTGACCACCAGCGCCCACAGATAGATCCAGGCGGCGATCCAGGCAAATTTCTTGCCCCACAGGCGTCTCGCCCAGGGATATAAGCCGCCGGTGATCGGATACTGAGAAGCGACTTCACCGAACACCAGCGCAACCAGAAGCTGTCCGCATGCGACAATCAGGATCCACCAGACGGCGGGTGGGCCAGCCAGAGTCACGGCTAAGGCAAACAGCGAATAAACGGCCGTCAGAGGTGAAAGGTAGGTAAAGCCGAGCGCAAAGTTCGAAATAAGCCCAATCGATCGGTTGAACTGTTCTTTGCTTTCAGGCTGATGATTATAGCGATTTTTTTCAGGTGTCTGTTCCATATGTCGTTCTCTTTAATGGCATAATCGCAGGCGATAGAGACTAATTTATAAAACATATTAAGTTATATGTATATTGTGCATGTCACAATTTTGTTAAACATTTACAGGTCAATGAGAGAGGGTCGATGGCGCAGCCATGCGCCAGAAAGAAGCCGCCCCGCGCGGCGGGGCGAAGAGAGAAAAAAAACGACGATAGTGGCTATCGTCGCTGCTCGTAAGAGCAAAGTACTACGGCAGACAGGCTATAAAGCAACGCAAACATATTTGATTTCGAGGTATTCATCCATGCCGAAACGCGATCCTTCGCGTCCTAATCCGGACTGCTTGATGCCGCCGAAAGGCGCAACCTCATTGGATATCAGACCGGTATTGACGCCTACCATGCCATACTCCAGCGCCTCAGGAACCAGCCACTGACGGCGGGCATCGCGCGTAAAGATATAGGCCGCCAGACCAAACTCCGTGTCGTTGGCATACTCGATCGCCTCTTCATCGGTGCTGAACTGGAAAAGCGGTGCCACCGGGCCAAAGGTCTCCTCGCGCGCAAAGCGCATCGACTGCGTGACGTTGCCGATCACCGTCGGCATAAAGAAATTGCCGCCCAGCGGATGCCGCTTTCCGCCCGTCAGCAGCGTCGCCCCTTTCGCAAGCGCGTCGCTGATATGCGACTCGACCTTGCCAATCGCCCTCTCATCAATCAGCGGTCCCTGCTGGCTGGCCTCATCCAGACCATTGCCGACCTTAAGCGACTGCACGGCGTTGACCAGCGCGTCTGCCAGCGCGGCATAAATACCGCGCTGCACATATATCCGGTTAGCGCAGACGCAGGTCTGGCCGCTGTTGCGAAACTTCGAGGCCAGAATGCCGCTAACGGCCTGTTCGATGTCCGCGTCATCAAAAACGATAACCGGCGCGTTGCCACCCAGCTCAAGAGAGAGCTTTTTAATGCCCGGCGCACACTGCGCCATCAGAATGCGGCCCGTCTCGGTCGATCCGGTAAAGCTCAGTTTGCGAACCGTCGGATTCTGACAAAGTTCGCCGCCGATCGCCCGCGGATCGCCGGTAAGCACCTGCAGCGCGCCAGCGGGCAACCCCGCCTCTTCGCCCAGCTTCGCCAGCGCCAGCGCCGTTAGCGGCGTCTGTTCGGCCGGTTTAACAATGATGGCGCAGCCTGACGCCAGCGCAGGTGCCACTTTGCGCGTGATCATCGCCGCCGGAAAATTCCACGGCGTAATCGCCGCGCAGACGCCGACAGGCTGCTTAGTCACAACGTAACGCTGTGAAGCGTTGACCGGCTGCAATAGGGCGCCGTCCACCCGCCGGGCTTCTTCCGCGAACCACGTCAGGAACGAGGCCGCGTAGCCAACCTCACCCCGCGCTTCAGCCAGCGGCTTTCCACCCTCCAGGGTCATCAGGCGGGCGATATCCTCACGGTTCTCCTCGATCAGGGCAACCCAGCGATGCAAAACCTTCGCCCGCTCGCCTGCCGTGCGACGCTTCCAGTCGCGCTGCGCCTTTTGCGCGCACTCAATGGCACGCTGCGTTTCAGCGGCCCCCATCAGCGGCACGCTGGCGAGCGCTTCGCCCGTCGCGGCATCCGTCACGGTGAATGTCGCGCCTGAATCCGCGCTGACCCACTCGCCGTCCACCAGGTTTTTCTCGATAAGCAGCGTAGGATTATTCAGTTTCATCACCTCGGCCTCCTACATTTTCGTCGCGGATGCGATGATTTTCAGCGCCGATTCAAACTGCGCGTCTGGAATCGTCAAGGGATAGAGGAAGCGGATCACGTTGCCATACTGGCCGCAGGTCAGCAGCAGCAGCCCCTGCTCAAGCGCCAGCTTTTGAATTTTTTGCGCGGCGGCGGCGGACGGCTCGCCCGTCTGCGCATCGCAGAATTCCGCCGCGATCATCGATCCCAGACCGCGCACCTCCGCCAGTTCAGCGCACCAGGCCTGACAATCTCTCAACGTTACGCGCAGGCGCTCGCCCAGCGCATCGGCGCGCTGACAAAGCTGTTCATCCTTAATGATATCCAGCACGGCGTGCGCGGCAGCCACCGCCATGGGATTTCCGGCGTAGGTGCCGCCCAGACCGCCCGGCGCCGGCGCGTCCATAATCTCGGCTTTGCCCACGACGCCAGAGAGCGGCATGCCGCCCGCCAGGCTTTTCGCCATGGTCATCAGATCGGGCTGATGCTGATAATGATCCATGGCAAACAGTTTGCCGGTGCGGGCGAAGCCGCTCTGCACCTCGTCCGCAATCATCACGATACCGTGCTTATCGCAGATGCGGCGAATAGCGGCAATCAGCTCTGGCGGGGCCACGTTAAATCCGCCCTCGCCCTGTACCGGTTCAAAGATAATCGCAGCGACCTGGGTCGGCTCAATATCGCACTTAAACAGGCGTTCAATGGCGCTGACCGCATCCTCGGTGGTCACCTTGTGCAAGTCGGAAGGATAAGGCACGTGAAAAACCGAACCAGGGAAGGGACCGAAGCCGATTTTATAAGGCGCGACTTTACCCGTCAGCGCCATCGTCATATAGGTGCGCCCGTGGAAGCCGCCGCCGAAGGCGATGATGCCCGGACGTTTGGTATGCGCGCGCGCAATTTTTACTGCGTTCTCTACCGCTTCGGCGCCGGTAGAGAAGAAAGCGGTTTTTAGCTCGCCTTCTATCGGCGCGACGGCGTTGATTTTTTCCGCCAGAGAAATGTAGCTCTCATAGGGCACGATCTGATAGGCGGTATGGGTAAAGGCCTTAAGCTGCTGCTCCATCGCCTGTACCAGACGGGGATGGCGATGTCCCGTATTGAGCACGGCGATGCCGGCGGCAAAATCGATATAGTGATTCCCTTCGACATCCGTCAGCGTGCTGTTTTCCGCTGAGCTGGCGTAGAAGTTACACATCACGCCCACGCCGCGCGGCGTAGCACTCAGACGACGCTGCTGAAGATTGTTATTACGCATAGTAAGCCCCTTCCCTTCACAATTTATTTGAACGATGAGAGACAATCTGTCAGCGTTTGGTACCTTATTCGAGAGCCAAATCATTTTATTTGCAGGATCCAAATGCACTCACTTGCCGGAGATGTGATCAGACAGGCATTTTTTGACGGCGCCGAGGGAAAGCTGCATAAGCGCCTCTATGTCGCCATCTGCAACGCTATTCTTTCAGGCGATTTGACGCCCTCTTCGCGCATGCCGCCGACGCGCGATCTGGCCAGCGAGCTTGAGCTGTCGCGCAATACGGTATTGCGGGTTTATGAACAGCTCCAGGCGGAGGGCTATATCTCTTCCCGGACGGGCAGCGGAACCGTGGTAACGCACAGCGTGCTGGATAATCTGGACTGCCGACCAGCGGTCAAAAAAGACAAGGCGCCAGCCGAGGACTATTCCATGCTGTCGCAGCGCGGATTGCTGCTGCTTGAGCACGCCAGCGCCAGCCCCAGACAGTGGGGAGCCTTTTTACCCGGCGTGCCCGATGTCGCCAGCTTTCCTCACCGCGTGCTGAAAAAATTCTACGATCGCCAGGCTCGTCAGCTTTCACCGGCGCTTTTAACCTATGACACAACGGGCGGTTCAGAGGAGCTTAAAGCCGCCCTGACTGATTACCTGCGCACGGCGCGCGGCGTCCAGTGCACGCCGGATCAGATTCTGATCACCGAAGGCATTCATCAGGCGCTCGATCTGGTCACGCGTTCGCTCTGCAATCCTGGCGATCGGGCCTGGACTGAGGAGCCGGGCTACTGGGGCATTAAAAATATCCTGCGTATGAACGGCGTAGAAATCGTCACCATGCCGGTAGACGAACAGGGGCTGATCCCCGACGGCGAAGCTGGCACGCCGCCCGCGCTGATCTTCGTTACGCCCTCTCACCAGTATCCGCTGGGTTCGGTGATGAGCCTGAGCCGCAGGCAGATGCTGCTGGCGCAGGCGCGGAAAACCAGTAGCTGGATCGTTGAAGATGATTATGACAGCGAGTTTCGCTTTGCCGGTCAGCCTATTCCCGCACTACAGGGTTTAGAGGCCGACAGCCCCGTCATCTACGTCGGTACCTTCAGTAAAACCCTTTATCCTGCGCTTCGGCTAGGCTATATGGTGTTGCCGGCGCGGCTAAAAACGCCGTTAAAAAGGATGCACAGCGAACTCTATCGCGGAGGACATCAGCTGACGCAGGCGGCGCTGGCTGATTTTATTAAAGAGGGCTATTACGCGGCGCATATCCGCAAGATGCGTCAGTTATATAGCCGACGCAGGCAGGTGCTGGTGAATTTAATAACGGAGGTGTTAGGCAGCCGTTTTTTAGGCCGGTACAACAGCAACGCCGGGCTACATCTGATTCTGCAACTGCCCGCAGATGTTGATGACGTCGCGCTGGCGCAGCGCGCTAATAGCCAGGGAATTCTGGTGCGCGCCCTGTCAAGCTATTATGCTGGCAGCAACGGCCAGTCAGGTTTATTGCTGGGCTTCGCCAGTATGGAAGAGGCCGAAATTAACGCCCAGTTTCACCGGCTCGCCTTGCTGATCAAAGAAGCGCAATCAGCGTCTCTCTCGACAGACGAGCTTTAGCTGAGCGCAGCAGCGCAGCGCCCGCCCTCTTTATGCTTCAGCATTCCTTACTCTCTGCGCCTGAAGCCGCGACCGCGTTTTCTGGCGCATGAAGCGCACCGTAACAGCTCAGCACTCTAACCCATTGAAATGTAGGCAATCAGGAAAGAGCCGGCTCGCCTCCGGGCGCTCTCAACATAAAAAGTGTTATATAACACCGCCATAAGACAAATTTAACATTTTTGTGACACAAACCGTATACATATATAATATTATGTTTTATATATTACCTCAGCGGATTGAGCAGCCTGCTCAGGAAAGCAATGAGAAGCTGAGCGCTCAGATAATTTTTACCCCCTGCAAATGGCACTGCTCGCCCATCGCGATCGCGCTGGCAAAGCAGAGATGATGAATCTTTAAAACTTCAAGCTGGACACGCCAGAAAGCAGGCCCGGTTCATAGCGTTGCACATCTTTTTAATTGCCTAAGGCAGCAGAGGTTAACCGTCATCTAACTGAACTTTCGAGTGAGACATTGCTATGAGATTAAAAGAGACAAATAGCGCCTGCCTTTCACTCTGGCAGGTTGTGATTATCGGCATCGCTTATATGACGCCGATGACGGTATTTGACACTTTTGGGATCGTTTCAAATATAACGCAAGGACGAGTACCGCTGGCCTATCTTCTGGCGCTTGCCGCCGTTTTATTAACGGCAATAAGCTATGGCAGAATGGTACGCCTGCACCCCTCTTCAGGATCGGCTTACACCTACGCCAGGAAAGTGTGCGGCAATAAAACCGGCTTTCTCGTCGGCTGGTCTTCACTGCTGGATTATGTTTTCCTGCCGATGATAAATTCACTGCTGGCAGGCATATATTTACAGACCCTGCTGCCTGAGGTGCCGGTCTGGCTCTCAATTTTAGTGTTCACCTCGCTGGTTACCTTCGTCAACTGCTGCAATATTAAGACGCTGGCAAATGCTAATTTTATTTTTGTCGGTATCCCGGTCATACTCATGGGCGTTTTTATCTATTTTGTCATCCACAATCTGCTCAGGGATTATGGCGACAGCCACATCTTTACCACCCAACCCCTGTTCAACGGACATAGCAGTATTATCCCGTTGATAAGCGGCGCGGCGGTACTGTGCTTCTCTTTCCTTGGCTTTGATGCCGTGACCACGCTGACGGATGAAACCAAGAGCCCGGTCAGCACCATCCCTAAAGCGGTCTTTTATACGGCGCTTAGCGGAGGCTGTCTCTTTTTTATCGCCGCATGGTTTATTCAGCTCTATTTTCCCGACAACTCGCAGTTTAAAAACCCGATGGAGGCGCTGCCGGAAATCGTCTTGAATGTAGGCGGAAAATTATTTCAAACGCTGTTTCTGATCGCCATTTTGCTGAATACCTTTGCCTCAGCGCTGGCGTCCCATGCCAGCGCCGCCAGGCTGCTGCATATCATGGGTAAAAACAACCAGCTCACCCACCGTTTTTTCGGCTATCTGCACCCGGAAAATAAAAACCCGGTTTATTGCATTCTCTTAATCGGCCTGATATCGCTGACCTCAATATTCATTCAGCTCGATACGGCCGTTTCATTAATTAGCTTTGGCGCGCTCGTCGCCTTTAGCGCCGTCAACCTGTCTGTTCTCATTCACTTTGCCATTATCAAAAAGGATAATGTTGGCATTAAGAAAATAGGCCGCAATATCCTTCTGCCGCTGGCGGGCCTGGGCTGCGTCGCCGTGATGTGGATAAACCTGAGCTTTGATGCCTTTATATTAGGCCTGACCTGGGCAACCTTAGGTCTGGGCTGGATTGTTTACTGTAATTACACCAAAAAAGAAGTCGCGATTTCAGAATAAACAGGTTTTGCGTTCACAGTGAGTTCTCCTGTGGTACTGGCTACTTACCGAGAAAATATATGAGTGGACATAAAAATTTAATTAAGCCGCAGTTAATCTCTGACGCACAGATTTCAATGATGAGTCAGGCCGCCCCGGATGCAGACTGGAACTGGGTGCGAAATAAAGATGATACGCAAATCAGCGATCCTGGAAACCCAGCAAATTACTACGAGTCGACACTTGCACCCTGGATAGACTTCCCCTCTTTGCATAAAGAGGAAGAGTGTGAACTCGTAGTGATCGGTGGCGGGCTGCTTGGCGCGTCAACCGCGCTTCACCTTTCTGAAGCCGGTATTGATACCATTCTGCTGGAAAAAAATACGATTGGCTCGGGCGCGTCTGGCAGAAATGGCGGCCAGCTCACGCCCGGTCTGGCGCGCTGGGAAGCGGAGTCGATGATTGAGCATCTCAGCTACGACGAGGCAAAGCGCCTGTGGCATTTTACCTCTACCGAAGCGATGACGCTGATTGATGAAATCGCCCAGCGCTACGCGTTAAATTTTGACCGTCACCACGGGCATATCACCGCCGCCGTTCATCCGGGACATATGAATGCGCTGGTGCAGGGCGTCGATGCCAGGAAGTTCCTGGGCGAAGATAACGTTAACGTGCTCGGCAGCTATGAGCTGCAGGAGCATATCAATTCAGATTTATATTACGGCGGCGTGTTGGATAACCTCGGCGGTCAGGTGCACTCACTGGCCCTGAATCGCGGCCTGGTTTATGGCTTCCTGAAAAACGGCGGAAGCGTCTATGAACATAGCGAGGTGATTAAAATTGAGAAAACCAGCGGCGGTACCCGGGTTATTACCGCTGAAGGCGTCATTCTGGCGAAAAAAGGCGTAGTGATTGCCGTCCATGACGCCACCCATAAGCTGCTCGACGAAAACAAAGAAACGACGATCCCGTTTTATACCTATGTCGGCGTCACGTCGCCCGTGGCAGGCGGCTCGAAAACGCTGCTTCCCACCGGCAAGCCGGTTTACGATACGCAGCTGCAAATTGATTATTATCGTCCCGTACGCAATGAAAGGATCCTTTTCGGCGGTCAGGGAACAGGCCTGCGCTGGGATGACAGCAGAACGGTGGAGTATTTAACCTCGCGGATACGCGCCGTTTTTCCTGAGAGAGAGGATATCGAACTCGATTTTGCCTGGAGCGGCACCACCGACTTAACCCTGAACGGCGCAACGGATTGCCGGCGAAACGGCAATATCTATTCGGTGCACGGCTGGAGCGGCCATGGCATAGCGCAGACGGTCCGAATCGGCAAAGCGATTAAGGATGATATCATCAAGGCGAATAAGGATTTCGCCATGCTGACCACGATCAAGCACACGCCGCTCATGATTGGTCGCGCGCTGGCGCCGGTCGCTATCCCGCTGGCGAAGACCCTGTTAGGGATTACCACAAAGATTGCCCCAGGCAAGATGATCTCTTTCTGAAATGCACCTGCCGCCTGTGCGGCAGGTTTCTCGGGCGGCATCGCGCTGAGCGGCACCTGTCAACGCAGCGCGTCTCGCTTCCCCGCCAGCCAGGCGTCCAGCGCCTTATCGGCCATCGGTCGCGCATAGAAATAGCCCTGCGCCTGATCGCTGCCGTATTCGGTGAGTATCCGTCCGGTTTCCGCGTCCTCTATCCCTTCGGCCAGCACCACGTAATCCAGCGCCTTCAGCATGCTGATAATGCTGCGCGCGATTATGCGTGATGCAATATCGGTAGAGAGATCGCGGATCAGCGATCGATCGAGCTTGATGACATCCAGCGGCATCCGCCGCAAATAGCTGATATTGCTGTAGCCGGTGCCAAAGTCATCCAGCGAAATGGTAAATCCACGCTGCTTAAGCCGCTCCAGCCCGCGCATCGCCAGTGCGCTCTCCACGATACGTTCCGTTTCCAGACACTCAATGCCCAGCAGCGAAGGCGGCAGGCGATACTGGTGCATTTTCCTCTCCAGATCGTCGGCAAACCCTTCGCTGGCAAAATCATTAAGGCTGACGTTAACGGTAATCGGCAGCTGGATGCCGCGTTCGCGCAGGCGCGCCAGGCGCATAATGGCGCGATCGATAACCCATGACGTCATCGTCGGCAGCTGGCCAGATTTCTCAGCCAGCGGCACAAACGCTCCAGGCAGTAGCTCGCCATGGACGGGGTGACACCAGCGAATTAGCGCCTCCAGCCCTACGGGCGCGCCGGTTCGCAGGCAGATTTTAGGCTGATAGACCAGATAGAGCCCCCCTTCTTCACGCAGCGCGGCGGCAAACTCATGCATAAGGTCAAAGTCGCGGGTGTGCTGCACATCCGCCGATACGCTATAGGCCATCGAGGGGAGACCGTTTCCCGTCGTCTCATGCAGCGCGCAGGCGGCACGACGCAGCGCGTCCTGCGCGGTCACGTTGCCCGCGGTAAAATCAGCCTCTCCGGTTTGGATAGCCAGCGCGAGCGACAGGCCTTCGCCCATATCGGCGCGCATGTCCCTTAACCGCTCCGCTATCCACGCCGCGCTAAGCCGACTATCGCCGTGCGCCAGCAGCGCAAAGCGCCCGGTGCCAACGGTATAAAGCCGTTCATCGGGCGCAGGGCGCAGCCGTCGCGGCAGCTGCGCGGCGACATTTTTTAATAAGGCCTCGACCGGTCCCATTCCCATGGCGCCAGCCAGCTCGCAGGCACGCGGCACGTCGATACAGTCGATCAATACCAGCCGACGCGAGGAGAGATCCCCTGCGGCCGCGAGGTGTTGCAGATCGCGCATCAGCCGCTGCCGGTTCGGCATGTCGGTAACAGGATCGGTAAATCCTGCCGCATGCCAGGCCTCCAGGAAAGAGATCGCCAGGTTAGCCAGCATCTTCAGCGTCAGCAGCTGCTCGGCGCTGAGGGTGCGCGGCTCGCTATCCGTCACGCAGAGCGTCCCGAGTATCAGGCCATCGCGATCCTTCAGCGGCACGCCAGCATAAAAGCGGATGAACGGCGCGCCGGTGACATAGCGGTTCGCCGCAAAACGCGTATCGAGCAGAGTGTCCGCTATCACCATCTCGGCGTCGTCATCCACCACGTAGCGGCACAGCGCGTCCTCGCGCGCGGTCTGTTTCAGCGCGAAATTATGCGCAGCCCGGATATATTGATTGCTGTCGTCCAGCACTGAGACAAAGCTTCCGGCAATACCCAGCACCTGACTGGCCAGTTGGACAAACTGATTCAGCACGCCGTCACGGCACGCATCAGGTTCGCGCAGCGCCTGCGGCACGCCGTGACGGCGGCTGTCATTATCAAGATCTATCAACGCCTGTCCTCCGCGTCAGACAATTTCTTGCAGTAAACGTAACCATAGAAGAGTCGGCACGCTTATCACTCATGCGTAGCGATCGCTGCATCGGGCAACAGCGCCTGAAAGGCTTCGGGGCTGAGAGGCTCGCCCAGCGCGTTGCCCTGAACGATGTCGCACTGCGCCTGAGTAACGAAATCACGCTGCGCCTCGTTTTCTACCCCTTCAGCCAGCACCGTCAGGCTCAGGCTTTTTCCCAGCGCCGCCAGCGCCTGGAACATCATGCGAATGCGTCCGCTGTCGGCCAGCTGCGCCGTCAGAGACTTGTCTATTTTTAGACCGACAACGAATTCGTGTTGCAGCAGGCTAATCGCGCCCAGCGCGCGGCCGTAGTGGTCAATAATAAAACTGGCGCCGGTTTGTCTGATGGCATTGAAGCGCGACGGAATCTCCTGCACCAGCGTGGTCAGCATCGACTCATCCACCTCAAGACTGACGAAACTGGCATCATTCGCCGTCAGCTCCTCCAGCAGCCGGTCCAGACGCGTGTCGCCCAGCTGGCGCGGGAAAAGATTGATGCTCACGCGCAGCGTGGGCAGGCGTTGACGCCACTCGCCCACCTGACGCAGCGCGCTGCGCAAGATCCACTCGCCCAGCGTGATAGAAAGCGAACTTTTCATCAGGATGTTGATAAACGCGCCGGGCAACAGCAGGCCGCGCGCCGGATGCTGCCAGCGCAGCAGCGCCTCGCAGCCGGTTAATTTGCCGCTGACGGCGTCAAACTGAGGCTGGTAAAACAGTACGAACTGCTGCTGACGCACGGCCATCTCCAGCTCGCGTTCGAAAAGACGGCGCTGCCGATCGGCCTCAAGAAAGCCCGGCTGAAACAGCACGCTGCAGCCTTTGCCCGCCGCCTTGGCCCGATAGAGCGCAAGGTCCGCCGCAGACATCACCGCCGAGCCGTCGCGGCCATGTTCCGGGCAGGAGGCGATGCCCATGCTGGCTCCGACGGTGACCTGAGTTCCCTGATAGCGAAAAGGCGTTTGCACCGCCAGGATCAGCTGCTCCGCAATCTGCTGCGCTTGCTCGCCCTCTTGCGGCAGCAGGATCACAAATTCATCGCCGCCCAGCCGCGCCGCCATAATTGCCTGCGCGCAGACGCGGCGGATTTGCTCGGCCACGTGACAGAGCAAGGCGTCGCCGGCGGCGTGACCAAGCGAATCGTTGACCTCTTTAAAACCGTCCAGGTCGGCCATCACCAGCGTAAAAGGCACGCCGGCCGCCGTCAGGTAATCGAGCTGTTCCATGAATGCGCGGCGGCTTGCCAGCCGCGTCAGCATATCGAGCGAAGCCAGCTCGCACAGGCGCGCCTCGCTCTCGTGACGCTCGGTGACGTCGCGAACGATCATCCCAACCAGCCGCTCGCGATCTTCATACCAGCCTGAAAAAGAGACCTCCGCCGGAAATTCCTGCCCGTTGCGTCGTCTGGCCCAAATCTGAATTCGCCGCGGTTGCGAAACAGCCGCCTGATCGGCCATCATGCGCGCCAGCTCCTGACGATAGTCAGTCTGTGAACGCTCTGATACCAGCCCGGCGACATATTCACCCGTCATCTCCTGTGCGCTATAGCCAAACAGGCTGGTGGCCGCCGGGTTCCAGAAAATAACCCCCTGCTTGAGATCGGTACAGATAATGGCATCGGAAGAGGTAGAGGATATCGCCTCCAGGCGCTGCTGGCTGCTGTGCCGCAGCAGCTCCAGGCGATGCACCTCCATACGATCCATCACCAGCGAAGCGATCGACGCGAGATGGCGCCGATCGGCCGCGCTTAGCGGCGGACGCGGCTGGGTATCCACCAGGCACACCGTTCCAATACGGTGTCCCTCCGGCGTCACCAGCGGAATACCGGCGTAAAAACGAATATGCGGGTAGCCAAGCACCAGCGGATTATGACGAAACCGACTGTCCAGATGGGTATCCGGCACGCAGAGGATGTCGTCCTGTTCCAGGGTGTGATGGCAAAACGCGACGCTGCGCGACGTCTCGCAAATGTTCAGCCCATGGCGCGCCTTGAAAAACTGCTTTTCGCTGCCGATCAGCGAAATAAAAGAGACCGGCACCCGAAACAGGCTGGCCGCCAGCAAGGTAAGGCGGTCAAGCGCGTCGGAGTACGGCCTGTTCATTAGCTGATACTGTTCAAGGGCGCTAAGGCGCGCGGCTTCCGTATGGATAGTTGATTTCAAATCGCTCCCCTCCTTAAACATGCTGGGGCCGGCATAAATTAAACGGTGGACCGGGAAGAAACTCTCGTAGCGGGATCTCTCCTGTCACACAAGCCAGAGCAAGATGCGCTGACATATATTGCTTACAAGCGATTGCGGCCCCCTCGCCGCTCGAAAGGGCTGCTTTCACCGCCGCTGCGGAGCAGGCCCGAAGGTTGCTCCGCCGCGCATACGCGTAGGGCTGAACTTAATGCTCGGGAGGCGCATCGGTGCGCGTAGCGGAGTTCCTTATGCGCATCTGAAGCCGGGAGATTTGCCCGGTAATATCCGCAGTTCTTTCAGCCAGTCCCCTGATCGCGCTGGCGATAACGGAAAAGCCTCGCCCGTGCATGCCCGCTCTTGCGGCTTCGATACTGGCGTTAAGCGAAATGAGTTTAATCTGGGCGGCGATATTGCCGTTCTCGGAAACCAGCTCGGCTATCTCTTTGGCGGTTTCGGCGGTCTGCACGTTGCGTTTGACCTCGTTTTCTTCATGAAGCAACCGATCGCGACGGCCCTGAATGTCAATAAGCGCGCCGACCGCACGAAGCGGCGTGCCGTCCGCGGCGCGTTTCGTTTGGCCGCGCGCCTGAAACCACCGATATTCGCCGCTGCGCAGCTTGAGGCGATATTCAATATCGAAACCGGTTTTACCGCTGAAATCCATCAGATGGCTGACGAATGCGTCCAGCGCAGCCTGCTTGTCTTCCGGATGGAGGCGCGACGCCCAGCTCTCCATTACGTCCGGGAACTCTTCGATCGTTTCAAAGCCCAGCAGCTTTCTGAACTGCGGCGACCACCAGAATACGTTGTCGGGATTAAGAGGATTGCCGCCGATGATATCCAGGTCCCAGAGCCCGTCGTTAAGCATTTCCCGCGACAGGTCAAAGCGCGTCGAGACGATATCAAAAAGGCGGGCCTGCGCGGTCTCCTCCTCGATATTTTCTACCGTGGCGATCAGACGCGGCGGCGTAAACGCCGTGCTATAGAGGGCGCGCAGGCGAAACCACTGAAAAGCGGCGCCGTCAGTTTTTATCCGGCAGCGCAGCGGCTGCCCTGCGTCGCCGTGGCTAAGCGCATATCGAATAAAATCGCTGAACGCCTCCCGGTGATCCGGATGAATCCGCTGCAGCAGCGAAGCCAGCCCAATCTCTTTTTGCGCAGGCAAGCCCAACAGACGGCGGGCAGAGGATGAGAAAAAAGCGGGCGCATCGCTTTGCAGATCGGGCGACTCACTGTACCAGACGCCTTTCTGACCGAGCGTCATCACGCACTTCAACAGCATGGTATCGTTGTGGCTGATGTTCAGCGTTTCACTGGCCGACGGTTCAGCTATAGCTGACTGGTCCCACTCTGCGGCGGGCGCTTTTTTTAGTAATTTTCGAAACATGGTTTCTCCTGGTGAAGCCAGACAGACACAAAATATGCCCGCAATGATTTATCGGCCCGAGGAGAGGGAAATTCAGGAAATAATCAGTCCGTTCCGGTAAGAGTTGTAACAAGATAATCTTAGCGATGCGCCCTGCCGCCAGCCGGCGCATGTGAAAGGTATCGAACCGGTCGAAAAATAAATATTTCATTGAATTTATTGAATAAATAACCAGACAAAAGGGCAAGCGCGATAGTGACGGATGCTGGTTAAAACTTCAGAAAAAAGGGCGTCATGGTAAACATGACGCCCTTGAGTGATGGTTTTGCCTGCGGCCGGTCTGGCCTGAAACTGGCGCGACAAAACTATCCTTACGCCGGGATGGTTTGCGCCTTCTGGCTGCGCGACCAGACGCGGTGCGCCTTCATCGCCTGAGTGAACTCAGACATCAGCGCGCTTTCGGCTTCGTCGCCCTGCACAATGCCCTCTTCCACGTCCGCATCCTCAAGCCCGAACTGTCCCTTGAAGCGACGCGCGCCGCCTACCAGACCGATTACCTTCAGGTGTTTATAGGCTTCCAGCAGGAAGTAGCGCGCATCGCCGCTCTGCAATAAGACATCGATGTTGCCATCCGGCACGATAACCGCGTCAAAGGTCAGCGACGGCAGGCCGGCAAAGGTGGCGTCGACCGGCAGCACGGAGCCGTCGTCTGCGCGAACCTGGCCCATATGCGGTGCCAGCAGTTTAGCGTGCACGCCGGCAGCCTTCAGCGCCTGCAAGATATTCAGCACATCGGCGGCTTTGACGCCGTCGCTGAGCAACAGCGCAACCTGACGCCCTTTGATTTCGCCGTCTGGGACGGCATACAGGCTCAGGCTGTCATCTTTAGTGAGGCCGTTAACCGCGGCTGGCGGCTGGATATTAAGCTGTTCGTCGGTCAGGGCAATGCCGAGGTTATCCGCTACGCCCTGCGCCAGCGCGATGTCGATGCGCGCCAGATGATCTACCACGCGCTCACGAATATAGGCGCGCGCCACTTTACTCAGCTCAAATGAATAGGCGCCGATAATGTGCTGCTGCTCGACCTCGGTCTGGCTCAGCCAGAACAGACGCGGCTGGGCATAGTATTCGCCAAAGGACGGGCTGCGTTCACGCACCTTATGGCCCTCAACGCGCTCCTGGTAGCTTTCAAAACCGCCGCCTTTTGCCGCCGGCGGCGTTTCACGCGGCCAGTTGTCGTTGATTGAGTTCGGCTCGTAGTTGGCCGGGTTAGTGTCGATATCCTGGCGATGCATGCCCTGACGCTGGAAGTTATGGTAAGGGCAGGTCGGGCGGTTGATCGGGATTTCATGGAAGTTCGGTCCGCCCAGACGACTGATCTGGGTATCGGTATAGGAGAACAGACGGCCCTGCAACAGCGGATCGTTGGTGAAATCCAGACCCGGCACGATGTGGCCTGGGTGGAACGCGACCTGCTCGGTTTCCGCAAAGAAATTGTCCGGGTTACGGTTGAGCACCATTTTGCCGACGATCTCAACCGGCACCAGCGCTTCCGGGATCAGCTTGGTCGCATCGAGAATATCGAAGTCAAATTTAAACTCATCCTCTTCCGGGATCAGCTGCAGACCGAGTTCATATTCCGGGTAATCGCCTGCTTCAATGGCCTCCCACAGATCGCGGCGATGGAAATCGGGGTCGCGTCCGGTCAGCTTCTGCGACTCATCCCACAGCAGCGAGGCTTTGCCCGCTACCGGCTTCCAGTGGAAGCGAACAAAGGTCGCTTTGCCCTCGGCGTTGATCAGGCGGAAGGTATGAATACCGAAACCTTCCATGGTGCGATAGCTGCGCGGAATACCGCGATCGGACATCGCCCAGATAACGTTGTGCATGGTTTCCGGCTGCAGCGAGACGTAATCCCAAAAAGTGTCATGGGCGCTCTGCCCCTGCGGAATTTCGTTGTGCGGTTCCGGCTTAACGGCATGCACGAAGTCAGGGAATTTATGCGCATCCTGAATAAAGAAAACCGGCGTGTTGTTGCCGACCAGGTCGAATACGCCCTCTTCGGTATAGAACTTGGCGGCGAAGCCGCGAATATCGCGGACGGTATCAGCGGAACCGGCCCCGCCCTGCACCGTGGAGAAACGCACGAACACCGGCGTGGTCTGCTCTGGGTCGCTTAAAAACTGCGCTTTAGTGAGATCTTTTAGCGAGCGGTAAGGCTGAAAATAGCCATGCGCCGCAGAGCCGCGCGCGTGAACGATTCGCTCTGGAATACGCTCGTGGTCAAAGTGCGTGATTTTCTCACGCATAATGAAATCTTCCAGCAGCGTCGGACCGCGAGAACCGGCGCGCAGCGAGTTTTGATCGTTGGCGATGCGCGTACCCTGGTTGGTGGTCAGCGCGCGATCGGTACCGTTTTTACGGTTGGCTTCAAGCTGGTCAAGTTTGGCGTTATGCGTCTGTGGGGCTTTCAGGCTGCCTGGCGCGGTGGGCTGTTTGCCAGGCGGCGTCGGTTCGGGTAGCGGCTGATGTGATCCATCCTTCGGCGCCAGCGAACCCAAACCGGCTTCTGACGTTTCCGGGCCAGTGTGGGGCGCGCGGTGGCTGAGTGATTTCTTTTCTGTTTCTTCCGACATTAACCCTTACTCCAGCGGTTGTTTTATTTTCGACGACATTAAGGATAGAACAACCTGAGCAATAGTGCGGCTTAATCCACGCACTTTGCGCCACTCGCCACAGTTAATGTGTGCGCATCGGCTCGCCGCTTAAGGCCGGGGAAGCGAACGCATAAGCGCCGCTGCGGCTTTTCGTCACGGGGCGAAGCGGACAGTTGCCTGCCTGTTCCGCCTGGCCAGTTACATCATTTTGTGACGCGAAAGCGATCTGGGTCATCTCGAAGCAATAGCCTGATAGCCGGAAACGCAAAGCCGAACAGCAGCGGACGTTAAAAACAACTGAAGGCACCCACACCGTGATGTTAATAAATGAGAGCTGGGCATATTCCGCAGAAAGAGGCCGACTCATGTCATCAGCCAGCAAATTACTATAAAGGAGATACGATTTGGACGTTATGCTGAAAAACGTAAGGATCGGATAACAGCTGAAATTGTTCATCGTCTGGATAAGTAACGGCAAACTGGTCAATGGGACGCGATAGTTGTTCGCCAGAGGCGCAGTCAGCCATTGCTGTATGGCAGCTTTATCAGATGCAAAATCTGCTGCCGCTTCGTGAATGTTCTTCAGCGCTTGAGCTGCAGCGGCGAGGGTTTAACGGAGATATCGCTCTTTGCCTTGAAGTGGATACCGCTAAGCTGGCGTGTCAGCTGTATGGTGATTTTTATGCACCGGTTAAACGCATACATGATGGCTGGTAAGAGTGTTACCGGCGTAGCGGTGAATCATTAAAGCGGGTGGTTCGCCTACAGGAGGAATATTTTCTGTTCCAAACCAGACTGGATTGGCCGGGCAGACGGAACCGCAGATATACGCTGGAACGCCCGCGAACGTGCCAGCTACCGGTCTGTGAACATGTCCGGCACAAATGGCCAGTACTCTGGCCGGGGTACGTTCAATGAGCTCTTCTAACTTATTCAGACCTCTGCACATTGATTCATCCAGCGTAGGTATACCTGATTTAAATATGTGATGATGAATAAACAGCAGTGATGGCAAGCTCTCAGCTCTACTGAGTTGTTTATCCAGCCATCCGAGATGGTCAGTCACGCTGCCATAATCGTGCGTATCAACCGTCGAATCCAGACCTGTTAATCGCAGACTGCCAAAATCGTGTCTGAAGTGCAGGTTTTTTTCAGGCGTATCTGACGCCCAATTCTTCTCTCCCCATACCGAACGCATTAAACAGCGATCGTCGGAATTACCCGGCAGCACGAACGAAGGATAACTCTGCTGGCTCAGGCGCGCAGCTATCTGTTTATAACCTTCTTGCCAATGTCCGTCAGTTAGATCACCAGTAAGTACCAATGCGTCAGGCCGCAGATGCGTAAGCCACATTAGCACCCGGTCAAACCGTAGTAAGTAGTCATTTTCAGGTGACGCATGAATGTCTGAAACCTGCGCTATTAACATAAAGCCCTCGGCGATTAAGGTGCGGAGATCAACTCAGGGGTAACTCAAACGCAAGGTATTAATCAACATCATGACGCTGAATATGATTTAGTTGATTCTTCAACAGTACAGCAGGCAACGGGAAAATTTTAAGCCCGGCTGACAAAATATTCAGCATCAACACTGAATCACGGCTTTAAATTGCCACTGAGCCAGCCCAGTGCTGCCGAAGATATTTCCAGGCGGACGAACGTTCGCTTTTCGCTCTAAGCAGATCCTGTTCTTTCCACTGTGAAAGTCAGACCCGACAAGTCCCCTTCTCCCCGACTCTTAACCCATCGGATATCGCATAATCCCTGTCAGTACCCCGCGTAAAATATCGCCACATTCTATAGCGCTTTAATAGCGGCGATGCTCCTCCTCTCTAAACGTGCCAGCCTCGGCTTTCACACTGAGTGGATGTCGTCAAAGAACGGCGTCAGCCAGTGCCAACAGGGCGGCTACAAGTACGCTTATGCAAGATCAAGACTGAATATGACCCGTTTTAACTCAGTAAGCTGGTCCGTCCGAAGCGGTAATAACGGCCGGGGCAGGCAGTTTTCATCAGCCAGCCCCAGAACGCTGGCAGCGGCCGACATAACCCTGAAGCTGCCGCCATGCTGCCGGAAAAGTGCCCAAAGCGGGCTGAGGCGATCGCTTTGCGCGCGGACCGAGGCGTAGTCTCCTGCCGCCGCCGCTTCTGTGATTTGTTTTGCCACAGCGGGAAACAGGCCGCCACACACTGAATACCAGACCTCACAGCCGGCAATCAGTGCCGTAGCAGCAGAACCGTCGCCGCTGATGCCGATTGTTACATCCGCTGGCAGGCCGCTGCGCAGGTTCCTGACCCTGGCCGCTGCAGACTCCATATCTGCGGGAACGCCCGGAATCTTGATCGACCGTACGCCAGGCAGAGCGGCAATTCGACAGTGCAGCGCATCTGTAAAATTAAAATGGGTTGTGCCCGGATTGTCATAGACGCAAAGGGGCACCGATACGTGACGGGAGACCGTTTCAAACAGTCCGTATACCTCCTCGTCATGCAGCGACTGGTAAGCAATCGGTGGCAGCAGCAGCGCGCTGGCACCGGCAGACTGTGCGTCATCAGCCAGACGGAGTACTTCATCCGTGCTGACGGCCCCCACGCATACCATAACGGGAATATCGCCGGCATGGTCTACGGCCAGTCTGGCAATCTGCCCGCGTTGTTTACGCGTCATATAAGCGTAGCTGCCTGTCGATCCGAGTACGCCCAGGGAGTCAACCTTTGCATCGGTCAGCCTGCGCATAATTCTCAAAAAGCCTTTCTCATCAGGCAAGCCGGCGATAAACGGAGTGAGTGGAAACGCGCTAAGCCCTTTAAACATAACTTGTCCTCTATTGTGCGGCTAAAAGTCGTATTGCTGAACGGCCCCCTCGCCCTGCGAGATTAGCCTGCAGCCTGGGTTATTGGCTTATCGGCATGAATACCTCAGGCAGATTAGCGCCCCCCGGTTTCAGCGGCCTTTCTCATTCACCGTCATGGTAAACACGACAACCTCTGTGCCATTGTTCATATAGGCATGCGGCGCGTCGGTTCTTGCAACGGCGGCGCATCCGGGGCTGATCGTGTAATGAGTGCCGCTGAGGACGAGCGTCAGGGTTCCGCCTGACACATAAATCAGTTCTCCGGTGCCTTCCGGATGGCCGGGAGATTCAAAGCTTTCGCCAGGGTAAAGCACCCACTCCCACAGCTCGACCATGTCGGGCCCGCTCGTTCCCGCAAGCAGACGCGCGCTGCCTCCATTTTCTCCCCTCCACAGCACGGGCATTTTACCCGCCTCAATGAGGTGAACGGCAGGCTTGCCGGCCACGTTGACAAAGTCCGCGACGGAGAGGCTCATAGCAGAAGCAAGGCGGCAGAGCAGCGCAATGCTGGGGTTAGCCCGGCATCCTTCTATCTCAACCAGCATTCCCTTACTCACGCCCGATCGGCGTGACAGCTCATCAAGCGACATTTTATGCTGGCGGCGGTAAAGCTTTACCTGCGCGGAAACGGCCTCGTTGACCCTGGCAGCGTCGGCGTCGGTCGTTATATTGACTTTACTGGTCATTGGTCATTATCATGTAATAAATCAGTCATTACAGGATTATCGTATGCCCGCCGTGTCACCGTCAATCAGTCCAGAAATATACCGCATCGCGCCGGGCTTCCGTGCGCTTAGCATCTATGTAGAGGCGGCCCCCGTGGCTGATGAACAGGTTGGCGAAGTTGCGCTACGAGAAGCCTGCGCGGCCGTCATGGCAGGTCAACCCGTTTGGGCAGAGGCACACCTTAACGCATGGGCAGAGGTATTCCGGGCCTTCGGTGCAAAACCCAGCCGCACGCCCTGCTCAGCTGCGGCCCTGAGAAAGCGCGTCATGAAAGATGGCACAATGGCCAGACTCGATCCGGTGGTTGATCTGTATAACGCCGTCAGTATCCGCTATGCCGTTCCAGTAGGCGGTGAAAACTTTGCGGCTTACGCAGGAATGCCGCAGCTGGTGGTAGCCGATGGAACCGAGATTTTTGACACGCTCAAAGACGGTCAGCCAGGAAGTGAGTCGCCTGAAGCGGGAGAAGTCGTCTGGCGTGACGAGACCGGCGTAACCTGCCGCCGATGGAACTGGCGACAGGGTGTCCGAACCCGGCTGAGCGCGGCAGACAGCAGCATGTGGTTCATCCTTGAAAGCCTGCCAGCCATGCCGCTGGAAGCGCTGCACGCGGCCGGCAAAATGTTGACAGACGGCCTGGAGAAAATGATGCCCGGCGCGCGCTGCCAGACTCTTTTCATCTCCGCAAAATCGTTTGACGAGAACTAACCGTTTCTCACCCGGCACGCCCCGGCATGGCTGATTTTTACCTTTACCTGAGAGGTTAACGCTATCCGACTGCAATGCCGCCCGTTTGATAAGCGGATACTTCAGACATACCAGGTAGCGTTGCAGTGACTGCTTTATTAGCGCTGCCTTTCTGGGGACTTGTGACTTACTCTGGCAAGGTGTCCGCTCTTTGCTGCGGGCTTTGCCTGACAGCTGTCCATTTTGTAACAGCCTCCGTTACTCCCCCCTCCCTAATGACTTGCCGAGATCATACTTTGAGGACGAATAACGGTTAAGGACGATTTGGGCGCGTTGCCAACAAGACCACCGCGGCTCCGAGAGCGACAATGAGCGTATCCTCAATCAGGCCGCTTCTGGTCTGTCCCATCCCTGCTATGGCTTTTTTGCGTGCCGCAAGCGTGGCATAGGCAAGTGGCACAGCGGCAGAAACAGCCACGGCTGCCCCGGTTTTTTCTTTTCCGCTGGGTGCCAGCGCGGCGCCCGCAATCCCTGCACTGGCGACGCGTGCAGACAAGCCCAAAAACACGGTGCGGTCTGGCGCTGACTTCATCTTGTCACCAAATAGTTCGCCCACACCCATCGCTAACGCACCGTATTTGAACAGGGGACGGTCCAGCAGCAGAAGCCTGCCCGATGTGTCGCGTCCGGCAACGCGTGCTGCAGCGAGGGCGGCCATTGGCGTCATAGAACGGCAGCTGGCGACAAGGCCAATTAAGGCGGAATAAACAAACTGAGTTATTTTCATCGGGTCTCTTCCGGATAAAAGAATTTCTACAGCCGCTGCGCGTCTTACTCGGTCAGCAAAATGAAAATGTTGACTACGGCGCGGCATCTTGTGCGCATGACTACTGCAATAGTCAGTATAGATGAACGGCTTGAGGCAGTAGAAAGGGTGAAGGTCCAGGCTGAAGGATGAGAATCGCATTTAATTGCCGAGCCATACCTCAGCGCTAATTATCCTCAAATATGGCCGTCAAAACGGGCGGCTGTGTGCTTACTCCATTCACTGGCATGACTTGTCGCCAGGCAGAAATTATGATGATTGTCCGCTTGTCGCTCATAGCGGACCTTCAACGCCGACCGTCCGCTTTGTGCCAGAAGCGGACATTTTACTGGGATGCAGCACGGCCCTTTGCCAGAGTTGCTCCGTTGTTAACGTAATTTTTTCCGATACCAGCTGGTGCTTTTAAGACGACATATCGGCGATTGATTAGTGCAGAATGTTTTGTGCGCAATGATGCTGATTCTGATGGAGTTGATTGACTGCGTCATTTGCTGAATCGTTCTTTACCCATTGACAGAAAATTTTTCACTGCGCATATTGTTATGTTATAACATAACTTTGAGCATAATGATGAAACTGATCTCCCCTCTAATTATGTCTGCAATATTGCTATTCCCTCTGATCAGCCTGGGCGCCACTAACTACCCGCTCACAGTTGAAAACTGTGGGTTTAAAGAGACGTTCAGTCAGGTACCCTCACGTGTTGTGACCATTGGTCAGCATGAAACAGAACTGATGCTGGCGCTGGGACTGGAACAGAAAATAGCAGGCACATCCGTCTGGTTTGGCGCACTCCCCGATGATCTTAAACAGCAGGGTGAAAAACTGAAACGGCTGGCTGAGAATGCGCCTGGATTCGAAGCAGTGGCGGCACAGCGCCCCGAGATTGTACTTGCCCAGTACAGCTGGCACGTTGGGCCGCAGGGCGAAGTCGCCACACGCCAGCAATTTGAACAGCTGGGTATCAAAACCTGGATATCGCCAGCTGACTGCACAGCAAAAACAGTCACCGCTACCTCGAACAGTGATGGCGCACGTTCTGAACCTTACTCTATTGATATTATTTTTGATGAAATTACCGCGCTGGCGCGCATTTTTGATGTACCTGAACGTGGCGAAGCGCTGAAGCAGACGCTGTCTGAGCGCATCGCTGCCGTGCAGAATCAGAATCGTGTAAAGCCATCAACACCGCTTAAAGTCGTGTACTGGTTTTCAAGCACTCGTCTGAAAGGCGACCCGTGGGTAGCCGGTAACAAAGGCGCACCAGGCTGGATCAGTAAAACCCTTGGTCTGTCTAACATCATCGATTCAGACGAAGAGTGGCCTGCGGTGACGTGGGAATACATTGTTAAGGCTCAGCCAGATGTTATCGTCATCGCGAGCATGGACAGGCGTCTTTACCCCGCAGATGACGTGATGACAAAAAAAAGATTTCTGGAAACAGACCCTGTCACGCGCGAAATGCCCGCGGTGAAACAAGGCCATATTGCAGTGGTTCCGGCTATGTCGCTCAATCCGTCATTACGTAATGTAGAAGCGGTGGAGCTGATTGGGCAACAGATCCATGCTTTCGATCACTCCAGATGACAAATCATCCTTTTTTTTACTGGCGAAACGGCCTGATAATTTTTACTGGCATACTGAGTCTGCCTGTAATGATGGTGCTGGCTGCTGCGACCGGCGATATACCAGTGAGTTTTGCCACTACTGCTCGTGCAATAACTAATGGCCTTGGTTTAACCCACTTCAATCTGCCCTCTGTCGAAGCCGGAATTATCTGGCAGTACCGTATGAGCCGGGCGCTGATGGCAGCCAGCAGTGGTGGTGGCCTGGCGTTATGTGGCTTGGTTTTGCAGTCGTTATTGCGTAATCCGCTTGCTGATCCTTATTTACTGGGCATCTCTGCCGGAGCCTCAACCGGTGCCGTCAGTGTCATGCTGCTTGGTATTGGCAGCGGCGCACTCACCACAGGAGCCGGGGCATTCACCGGGGCCTGTATTGCTTTTTCGCTGATCGTAGTGTTGTCGGGCGGCATGCGCGAGAACGCGTCACGCATCATCCTGGCCGGTATCGCCGGTACACAACTGTTCAATGCGCTGACATCCTACATTGTCAGTACGGCGGCAAACGCCGAACAATCGCGCGGCGTAATGTTCTGGTTGCTGGGTAGCCTGAGCGGTGTACGCTGGGCTGATGCACTGCTGTGCCTTGTCGTAGTGGCGACAGGCTTACTGATAGTGATCTGCTATGCCCGCTCACTGGATACATTCAATGTGGGTACCGACGTCTCTGCAACGCTTGGCACACGGGTGCTCCTGGTACGTATTATTTTGCTGCTGACCACCGCTTTGATTACCGCAGTTATCGTCAGCGCTATTGGCGCTGTAGGCTTTATCGGGCTGGTCATCCCGCATATAACGCGCATGATGGCCGGGCACCGGCACCTTATCACGATACCAGTCGCCTTTCTTGGCGGATGTCATTTCATGATCCTTGCAGACCTGGTATCACGCACCCTGATTAGTCATCAGGTTTTACCCATTGGCGTGGTAACGGCTCTGGTCGGCGCCCCTGTTTTTGCCCTGATTCTGTACCGAAACCGGGAGAAATGATGATGCATGTCGTGGTTGAGAAACTGAGCGTGACACTTCAGGCTCGTAGCATTTTATCTGATATCAGTTTTAGTGCGAAACGATCGCAAACAGTGGGGCTGCTTGGCCCGAATGGCTCCGGTAAGTCCACGCTGATTCGCGCTATGGCTGGCGTACAGGCCTGCGCTTACGCGGGCGTAAAAATTGGCGGTACGCTGACAAGTAATCTGAGCCGACGTCAGCTTTCCCGCAAGATTGCTTTTGTGCCGCAGCATGCGGAGTCTGAGGCGGAGATGAGCGTTATTGATATTGTGCGTCTCGGCCGTACGCCGCATCGCAGTGCATTCGCGCCATGGCGTCAGGCCGATGAGGAGGCTGTGCAGCAATCGCTTTCGCTGATGAAGCTTAATGCCCTGGCGCACAGACCCTGGCATCGCCTGTCAGGCGGGGAACGTCAGCGTTGTCAGATAGCCCGCGCCCTCACACAACAGCCGGATATCCTGCTGCTGGACGAACCGATCAATCATCTGGATATACAGTTTCAGCTGGAACTAATGCGACTTATCTCCGCATTGCCCGTTACCGTGTTTGTGGCACTGCACGATCTCAATCTCGCGGCAAAATATTGTCAGCATTTGGTGGTATTGCATGAGGGACAGATCGTGGCCACGGGTGCTCCGGCTACCGTGCTTACTCCGGCGCTCATTCGGTCGACCTGGCAGGTCGATGCCTCCATCAACCGAACCGAACAGGGAATGATGAACATTCAGTACGCCTGAGGCAAGAAGGCTGAAAAACCGTTATTAACGGGCTGATAGCGCCGTCGATATCCTGAGAGACCAGGCGGCGACTGGTCTGCAATTTCAGCCTGTTCTCATCTGATCCCTGTCTAAGGAGTAGTTATGTCCGTAAAGTCCCCCTGTACTGATATCTGTATCTTCAGTAAAACAAAAGGCTGGTGTGAGGGCTGTGGTCGTACGCTGCAGGAAGCGCGTGAATGGCGCAAGCTTTCTCCTTTCCATCGTAAAAAAATCGAACGGGAGTTGCCTTCGCGACTAGAAATCCTTTCCGCAAAGGCGGAAGAGTAGCGATCATTTTCCTTCGTTTAAAGAAATGTGGCCATTGCGCTATGGAATTGCTCAGCGTGCCAGTAAGCCGATGATAACAGTACACAAAATTTTAGGCTCGGGACGCTTCGGTTAAGCCGTCAGGCTGGTATTTACCCGCCTGAAGGCCTGAATTTGAAAATGTTATTTCAGCTAAGCTTTCAACTGGCTTTTATATTGTTATTTCAGGAGAAAGCGGTGACACATGCAAAACCATGTCTCAAACCAGACCTGAAGCGTTCATTAAGGGCTGCAGTCCCTCTCGGTATCGGACTAATGGCGGCTGTTGATGAAATCATTTTTCATCAAATCCTTGCCTGGCATCACTTTTTGACTGGGGCACGCCAGCGTTCAGCCTGTTTTCGGACGGTCTGCTGCATTCGGGCGAGCTGATCTTTTTTATGCTCGGCTTTTTTATGTTTATCGATCTACGCAGCCGAAAACGACTTGATCTCACTGCGGCATGGGCGGGCTTCATCCTGGGTCTGGGCGCTTTTCAGCTGTTTGACGGCATTGTGGACCATAAGCTGCTCAGGCTGCATCAGATCCGCTATGTCGATAACCTGTGGCTGTACGACCTTGTCTGGAACGCTTTTGGTCTGCTGTTCATTGCGGCAGGCATTTTCCTCTATCGCCACGCGCGGGGCCGCGCGTCTTGAGACGGGAAGGTAGCCAGTGGATTCGATGATACATCATTCAGGGGAGCACCCTTCAGCCGCATTGTGGCTGCTGCTGGGCATCCTGCCTTTCATCCTGCTCTGCTTTTATCTGCTGGCCGCGGTGCGGCTGCGGCGTACCACCCGATGGAGCCTGTGGCGCCTGGCCAGCTTTACGGTCGGTACCCTTGTGCTCGCGGCCTCCGTGTTACCGCCCCTGGCTGACTGGGCGCATCACGATTTACGGGGTCACATGCTGCAGCATCTCTGTCTGGGGATGTTTGGACCGCTTGGCCTGGTATTCGGCGCACCAGGTTCGCTTTTGCTGCGCAGCGTCTCCGCGCAACGGGCGCGCGGCATCATGACTATTCTGCGTATCCGGCCGGTGCGATTGTTAATCCATCCGGTTACCGCTGCCTTTTTAGATATTGGCGGTATGTATCATGTATCTGCTTTATCTCACCCCCTTTTACGCCCTGAGTATGGCGAATTCCCTGCTGTTTGTTCTTCTTCATCTGCATTTTGTCCTCTCTGGCTACCTGTTTACCTGGTCGGTCGCCGGGCCTGATCCTGCGCCCCATCGCCCGCCGAGATCGGTACGACTTTTAGTCATTTTCCTGGCCACGGCCGCTCATGCCATTCTCGGTAAACTGATGTACGGCTACGGCTACCCGCACGGCACCGCAGCCAGCCTTGCGGAGATACAAGCGGCCGCGCAGTGGATGTATTACGGCGGCGATATCGCCGAATTCTGCATTATTATCGGTTTTTTCGCGGCGTGGTTCCGGCAGCGCAGCACGCTGCCGGATGCGTTGGTCGATAAAAGTCCTCAGGCCAGATAGCCACAGCCTGCGTAACGGCGTTTCAGTCCGTTATTTTCAGTCGCCGGGAGCCATGTGGCCCTGCCCGGCGGGCGTTTTTTCGCCGTTGGCGATCCGGCCTGTCCTTACAGCCAGATGCTGTCCAGGGACATCGGTCCTGATTCATGAGGTTCAGTTAAAACGGCAAGCGCACGGGGAAACAGGAATTCTGAGCGGTTCGGGTCAGGAGCAGACATCGACAGGCCCTCAGCCCGCTCCCACAGACACACTCAACGCATCAGATAGCGGCGTTCAAAATCGCTGGCTAACTCTGCCAGGGTCAGGCTTTCGAGTCGTTTCAACAGCAACGCCTGCGCCGCGTCGAACGCTTCGGTTAATGCGGCGTTCACCGCCTGCTCGACCAGGCACTCCGGATGATCGGTCGACAAGCCGATCGCGAACAGTGAGGAGGAGCCCAGCGCCTTATGAATATCCAGCAAGGTGATACCCGCCAGCGGTTTCGCTAACGTCCAGCCACCCCGATGGCCTTTTTCCGAACGCACATAGCCCTTTTCTTTCAGCAGTGCCATGGTGCGCCGCACTACAACTGGGTTGGTATTAAGCATCTCGGCGATGGTATCCGACGTGGCGGGCCGGTCATGCCGGGACATGTGGATCAATACATGCAGCATACGGGAGAGACGGGTGTCATTTCTCATGTCGATCGCTTCCTGAAGAACTGGCGACGAGCATAACTTGAAACAGCATAAGTTACGAGAGTATTGACACTCCGTTATTAAGTAACTTATGTTGTTTCGATAAATACCTGGCCGTTACCGATTTCAAGAGAGCAAGATGGTTTATGACACGATTATCGTCGGCGGCAGCTACGCCGGAATTTCCGCAGGCCTGCAGCTCGCACGGGCGCGCCGGCAGGTTTTGATCATCGATGCAGGGCAACGCCGCAATCGCTTTGCTGAGAGTTCTCACGGCTTTCTGGGGCAGGACGGAGAGCATCCCGGCGCGATAGCCAGCAAGGCGCGCGAGCAGCTGATGGCCTATCCCACGGTCGAATGGGTGACGGACACCGCCATCCATGCAAAAGCGGAGCCAGAGGGCTATGCCATCGCTGTCGGATCCGGGCTGGCGTTTGCGGCGCGCCGCCTGATCCTGGCGACGGGGGTGAAGGACGAGCTGCCGGCGCTCCCTGGACTGACCGCGCTGTGGGGAAAGAAGATTTTTCACTGTCCCTATTGCCACGGCTATGAACTGAACGGCGGAATGATCGGCGTACTGGCGTCATCGCCGCTGGCTATCCATCAGGCGCTGATGCTGCCGGATTGGGGGCCAACCACACTGTTCCTCAATGAGGCCTACACACCGGATACCGCGCAGCTCGCCCAGTTAGCCCGACGTGGCGTAATGGTAGAAGCCGAGCCGGTTTTATCCATCGGGGAAGATCAGGCTGATATCACCCTCGCCAGCGGGCGAATCATCAGGCTTGCCGGGCTGTTTATTCAGCCCCGGACACGCCTGAGTTCTCCTATAGCCGTTCAGCTCGGATGTGAGATGGAAGCAGGGCCGACCGGAGAGTTTATTAAGGTAAATGTTATGCGCGAAACGAACGTTTCCGGCGTATTTGCCTGTGGGGATGCGGCGGTTGCCGCAGGCAATGTGGCCATTGCCGTCGGCGACGGCGCACGCACAGGCGCCGCCGCTCATCAGTCTCTGATATTTCGCTAAAAGCGAGGGCGGTTATTTCTTGAGCGGGAAAGAAGGAGAAATCACAATTTTTTCCTTTCCAGCCAGGTGACTCCACGTCAGGGGATATTCAACGTTGATAACGACTTTGCAGGTTAGCGGAGTGAGACTCAACGATCAGGCAACGGCAGAGAGCCGGAGGCGCCATCAGGATACTGATTCTAATGTCCGCTCTGTGCCATAAGCGGACGTTTCCTACATCTGCATGCATTAATCTTTGGAGAAGAGCTCTCATTGCATAGCCATGCAGCCGCGCAGAAATCATCAGGCGTGTTTTTTTACAATATGGACAGGGAAAGGTGCCTGAAACGGCCATCCCGCCGAAGAATCACGCTGAGGGTCTCTCAAGGGGTACGCTCAAGAACTCTTATGTTAAATCGCGTGTTGTTGTGTGCCTGGTTGGTTGTTTATCAAAAGTGACTGAGAGAGTCTCTCTGGTAATGACAATCAGGGAGGCAGCTGTGAAGATAACGAAGATTGACCACATATACGTATACGTCGAGAGCATCGAACTGGCAGAACGCTGGTACCAGGAGGTTCTTGGTTTTTCCCGCGATGACTCGCTGTACTTCTGGTTTGAGCAGGGAGGGCCGCTGGTCATCAAAAATCACGGCGCATCACTGTCCCTGTTTCCCAGGAAAAATCAGCATCCCGGCCATACGGTGGCTTTCTCTGTAGAAGCGGCTGCGTTTCTCAGTTTTGTGTCTGCTCTCAATGCCAAAAGCATCCCGTTTACCGTATGCGATCACGATGTATCTATGTCCGTATACTTTAACGATCTTAGCGATAACAAGATTGAGCTGACCAGCTACGAATACCTTCAGGCAAAGCAGCTACTGGAGAGCGTTGTATAGCTTTCTCCCTTAGCCGCACTCGGATCGCAACAGGGATGTTATGTCTAATGTGGCATAACATCCCTACCTCATAGGTTTGACGTCCGCTTCTCGCTTTTAGCAGACGTTATCCTGACATCACTCAGTTTTGTGCCAGAGACGAACTTTGTCTCATCAATCAAATTTGATGGGGGCTACTTGCGTATTACCGGCAATAAGCCAGTCCACCTTTTCACTGACCAGTTTAGCGATCTCGCTCACCGCCTTTGGTTAGCGATAAGATGAAAGAAGGATTTTACAATCGCCTGAGGTGCTGACGTCGTCATAAAATGTCACTCCTTTTAACTGAAGCCCTGACCCTCAATAGTAATTTATTGTTCCTGCAAACGGCTTATCTGCAGATGCGGTCAAACGGTGTAGGTCAAAACGAGAATAACTGACATGATCTTGTTTCGAATAGCAAGTTGCATAACGCGGACTCTTTCCCTTTTATCCCGTCACTTGAGATAATGCTGCGATCATTAATGCGGTTTTATTTAGAAAAAATGAAAACTAACCGCATTCCAGACCTATTCGATTTCTTCTGAAAAAATATTCAGGCATGCCGGGCGATTAAGTCTCGATATCCCCTCCATAAGGTAACGCGGCATAACCGCTTTGACAGCTATTTCTCAGATAAAATGCAGCTCATTGTAATAGTGAACTGACGGACATCACGGCAATGTAATGCAAGCGTATTCCACCACAAAAAAGTGAATTGCGCCAGCCATGTACTCATAACCAGTGCCTATACGAGAAGCCCTTTAATACCGGGAAGTTAACGCCATCTGGTAATTTTATCCTGCTTAGTACACCATTTTATTTTCGCTAGTGAAAAATATAATTCTGTTACTTACCAGTTATTACCCCTCCTCTTTCCAAAGGTCATAACTTACAAATAAATCATTAATAATAATGGTAAAAATACACCTGTTAACTTGTTAATGGTGGATGCAACCCGTTACTAATGAAAAGCTACGAAACAGTTATTTACACTTTTATCTGTCTAGCTCTGAATATAAAATCATTTATTAAACCTGTTTTATCAGCCGATTTTGAAATACGCTTTAGTCACTCGCGCTTTGAACATGTTGCCATATACTTCAGACGTATTCTCATTCGGAATATAAAGACTCATTTCAATTTATGGCAACACAAACGGTCCTGTATAGGCGTTTGTGCAAGGAGACAGTATCATGGATCAAACCGCATTTTTGATCGGGTTTTCGGTCATGGCAATTGCGTCACTGGCGATTTATGCCACCGGCAGTAAAAAATTTCCCTCCCGTCACCACACACTGATGCATGCATCAGTGCCTTTTATTGCCGCTACGGCATATCTGGCAATGGCGTTTGGCTATGGCAACCTCACCCTGGACAGCGGCACGACGGTCTATATGGCGCGTTATGCTGACTGGTCTGTGACCACGCCGATTCTGCTGGCGGGGCTGGTTATGCTGGCCTTTCATGAGCATGGCAAGCCAGGCGAGATAGGCGGCTTTCTGACCGCTATTATCGTGCTGGATGTGATGATGATTGTGACCGGTCTTGTCTCCTCGCTGGCGGAAACCGCAGCAGGAAAATGGGTCTGGTATCTCTGGTCCTGCGCTGCATTCCTCGGCGTGATCTATCTGCTGTGGGGACCGCTGCGTACGATGGCGGCGGAGCGGGGCAGCGCACTGGCAGGTGCCTATAACAAAAACGTGGCGCTGCTGACGGTGGTCTGGTTCATCTATCCGGTGGTATTTCTGATCGGGCCGGAAGGGTTGAAGATCATTTCTGACCCTGCTTCAATCTGGGCATTTCTGATCCTCGATATTATCGCCAAAGTTTTCTACGCCTTTTACGCAGCGGCAAATCTGGAAAAAGCGTTGCGCTACGCAAAACGCGATGGTGCCGTGCGGGTATGATCCTGCGGCAGCATACCGGCTGGCTGACACTCTGGGGGGCGGCTCTGGCTGCCTCTTTCAGCCCGCTGCCGGTTCAGCTGTTGTTTGCCGTCGTGGCTATTGGCATTATCGGCATGGCGCACGGTGCAAGCGATCTTGAGATTGTCAGGCGCGAACAGCAGTGCGCTTTTCTGGCGGGTTACGGCCTAGTGATTGTGCTGTGCGTGTTCTGGTGGCACTGGCATCCGGCAATCGCACTTCCGGGCTTTCTGCTGGCCTCTGCCATCCATTTTGCACTGGAAGATGCGCCGCACGGCTCTCTGGCTGAGCGACTGGCGCGCGGCATCAGTCTGATTGCAACGCCTGCCGCGCTGCATCTGAAAGAGTACAGAACGATTTTACATAAGGCCGGTCTGGCATCTGCCATGCCGAATAGCGTGACTGCGGGTCTGGCTATAGCGGGCGGCCTGACCGCCGCAGCGCTGTTGCTGACAGGCATTTTACGGCGCGACAGGCGTCTGCTGGCCGGGACGCTGGCATTGCTGCTTCTGCCGCCTTTTGTCGGCTTTTCCGTGGGCTTTTTGATCCTGCATGCGCTACCGCAGACCCGCGAACGGCGCGATTTGCTGGGGTTCAGACATTACGCTGACTACCTGCGTGCCGTCTGGCCAGTGCTGACTGCGGCTATTTTGCTGGCGGTACTGATAATGTTTATGATGCATCCCACTGATACCGCCGGCGTGCGTTCACTGTTTGCCGCGCTGGCCGCGCTCGCTATCCCGCATTTACTGATCACGCCGTGGTTTGAGAAACTGCCGCGCAGTAAATAATGGGTAATGACTCCAACGTACTGATAATGCTTTATGTTCAGATAATGTCCGATGACTTTGTCACGCAGCTCCTCCGATTTTGAGAATGACAGTGACTTCCTGCTCAGCCTTGCCAGAGGCTGCCTCAGATTCAGGTTATGCCGCTCAATTCGCTGCGTATATCGCTTGCCAGTCGCCTGAACAGTTATACCCCCCAGTCAGCAGCTGCTTGATCGAATCGGTCTTTCAGCTCAGTCAGTTTGTCCGCTTTGTGCCAGAAGCGGACGTTGGTACTTTGGACGAACCCATAATGAAAGTAAGCATCATTTGTGGGTTATAAAAATATTTCTTAGGGGTTATAACTGAAACCTGACGGAGCAGAAATGAGAACGCAGAAGCGATGCATGGGATATGTGGCCATCGTAGTAGATGACTATGATCGGGCAATTGAATATTACACGGAAAAGCTTGGTCTTACCCTATTGGAAGATACACCGCAGCCGGGTAAACGCTGGGCGGTAGTCATTCCTAACCCGGAAAGCGATTGTAATCTTCTCCTGACCCGCGCTTCAAATGAGAGACAGGAAGATTTTATTGGCAATTAATGCGGCGGAAGATCATTTATTTTTCTACAAACTTATGATTTTGGCGCGATTACAATTCTATAAGATCAAAAGGCGTTACATCCTATCAAGAGCCTCGCGAAGAGGAATACGTGACAGTAGTTGTATTTGAAAACCTGTACGGCAACCACTGGGATCTTTACCAGAACAAGAAAAATAAAAGCTCTTATGCGGTTAAGTCGTCAACATGAATCGGCACTAATTCAATGTATTAAGGGACATTCGCCAGTCAAATTGCCGGTCAGATTTGGAACCATAAATCCCCAAAAAGTAATTTTAACCGCTCTGACATTCAGAGGCGAATGACGGGCATTCAGATAAGTCGCTGCAATACGTTGCGGCTCTGTAATTATGGCTGTGTCAAGATTGGGCATAATTCTGACCAATTTCTCTTTATGAATGCCTTCTCCATTCAGTCAGCCTGGGAAGATAAGCTCAGCATATGACAGGCTACGCTGATAATAAGAAAGTCATCTGAACTTGATAAATCCATTTTCGTGAGGGATTCGATTTTTTTAATCCTCTGGTAAAGTGTGTTTGTGTGGATGCCTAACGATTTTGCTGTGTTATTCACTGAGCAACTATTACCTATATATTCATTTAATGTTTTCAGTAGAACCTGACTTTTTTCACTGTCACCAAGTATTGGCGAAAGCACATCATTAATAAACTGTTTCATTTCTTCTTTTTCATGATTAACAAATAACCTCTCTATCCCGGTCTGATTAAAACGTAAAACCCCCGGTTTGTTTCTTTTTTTAATGACTGCTAGAGTTGTTAATGCCTGTTCCAGAGATTTTTTTATCCTGATGGCAGAAATAACACTACTTAATCCTGCCTGATAAAACCCAATATTAACAACTTCTTTTTCTAATTTCATAAAGACTGAGTTTATTTTTTTTGGCGAGTTATCAGACAGGTAAATAATAAAGTTGCTTTCGTCTGAGTAAATGAATGCGTTGCATCGTTCTAACAAATATTTTAGTTTATTGTGCATGTCTAATAGTTTAACATTTTCGCTTTTATTTGTTGTATTCGCTAAAGATAAAACTATACATCCAATCCATTCCTGGATAATAAAGCCATTTTCAGACAGTGTAGTAGTAGTATCTTCATTAATTCCATCAAGTATAACCTTGTCCATTACTAATGATTTTCTTTTATTTTCAATGAGCAGATTATTGACCTTTTTCATGATGTCCATAATCAAAAAATCGCTCAATCGGGATAGCATCACACGGATGTAATCACTGGCGTCGGATTTAGCAACGATTACGAATCCTACCGCCTGTTGATTTTGTATCATAGGCTGGATGTAGAGTTCATTTCTGATAAAACCTGTTTCTCCACTCCACTCATTACTTTTCTTAGCAGTCAATACGACCCAAAGTTTATCAATATCAAGCAACGTACCGTGAATCGCTCCTGATATATCAACATAACCTATCTCCAAATCCATCTTATCAGACATCGCCTTTAAGAATGAAGACATCTCATTGTTTTTTATAGATATTTTAATCATTTCATTATGAAAATTCAGGCTACTCCTTAGCATTTCGTTCTGATGTTCGAGCTGCTGTTTGAGAGAGTTTACTTGATTAAAACTTTCAACCTTTTCGTCATATTGTTTTGCGTTCCGCCATGCAAGTGCAACCTGTGAAGCAAAGGTCTCCAGCAATGAAACTGCCAGAGAATTAAAAACAGAACGGCGCCCAAGTGAAAGAATCGTTAACGTTCCATAGCAATAATGCTGGTCCAATACCGGAACGCATATTAGTGCATTTGCTATTGGATTATCTTCCATAACAGATGCTCGGGTTGCTGAGTAATTCTCAAATGAGGCAATAATATCATCCCTAGAATTTAAAATAATTGGTTTTCTGCTCCCAAATACTTTACCAGATATTGATTCCTGAGGTGAGACGGAGTATTCATAATAGTTATCCTTAAATCCGGATACGGCTACAGGGCAGAGTTTATTTTTTCCTTCGTCATAAATCCTAAAAATAACAGCATCGCTGAATGGGATTGTTTTTAATGCACCGTCCACAACATGTTGAGTGATACGCTCATGAGAAAGTCCTGAAGCCAGGTGCCATGTATTTTCACTGATACGTTGAAAAAGCCAGGTTTGCTGTTGAAGAATTTTTGTATAAAGATGGTTTTTAACATCGGCGGTAATCGATTCTATTATTACTGATTCAATTAGTCCCTCAGGCGCTTCAATTTTTATTGTCATAGAAGGGATATATAAACAGATTGCATCCAATATTACAGAGCTATCAATACTGCGCAGGTTGATTATAAAATAATCATTATGGAAGCTTAATCTATCGGAAGAATCACGGATAAGGTCATCATAACGTGTTTGTGAGTCAATGAAATTTAACGTTAAGTGAGGGTGTTTTGCCGTCAGAATATTTTTTAATGCCTCAAAATGTTCGCTCATATATACCTGTGTGTTTTGATCCATAAAATCAACTTTTTTAATGTGAGTTCGCATATAGATATATAGCATTTTTTTTGCAAGGGTAGCAAGACAGTTACGCGACACATCATCATTCCTTCCGGAGAAAGTGCTATGGCCAGCTTGAAAGCGAGTACCAGAAATAAGCTGATTATCTTCATCTTGTTTTTATGTTGGGTTGTGGGATTCATTGATAAAACAGCAATAAATATTGCAATTATTCCTATCAGCGCGGATTTCAATCTTGGGAGTGAAGAAACCGGTCTGATTATCAGCGGCTTTTTCCTGGCTTACTCGCTGACTCAACTTGTAGGTGGTTATATGGTCGATCGATTTGGTAGCAAGGTGATACTTACTGGCGCAGTTGGTATTTGGTCGCTTGCAACCGCCTACACGGGGATGGCCGGAGGTATCGTTAGCCTGGTGATTGCACGCTTTTTTACCGGCATGGGGGAAGCTGTATTCCCTTCAGGAAGTTCAGTGGTTATTGCTCAGCAGTTTGATAAATCCAAAATGGGCCGGGCAAAATCATTTTTACAGTCAGGTGCTTCCGTTGGATTTGCACTGGGTGCTTTAGTTGTCTCAACACTGATTGCGTTTTTAAACTGGCGCATCATGTTTATTGTATTGGGCGTAACAGGACTGTTGCTTGCTTCAGCACTTTGGAAAGTATTAAAAACACCCAATAATCCGCAAGATACCTCTGAGACAACGAAAGTTCAGCGTTCCAGGGGCTATGAGAAGCAGCGTCTAAAAAACATCATCTCACGACGTCTTACCTGGCAAATCGCCACCTGTTACTTCTTCACCAATATCGTATTTTGGGGATTACAGTCATGGCTTCCTTCTTATTGGGTCAAAGTGAAAGGAATGAGCATGATCTCCATGGGAGCATGGTCAATGCTACCTCCTACCCTTGGGTTTATCTCCTTCTTAACCTGCGGCTGGCTTTTGGACCGTTTTTTTAGCGGCCGCGAAAAATATCTTATTGCTATCGGCGCAGCAGTATCAGCAGTGTTTATCTGGCTGATGTTTAATGCAACGTCAATTCCTGTTGCTTTTGCATGGCTATCACTTTCAAACATTTTCCTTAATGCGATCAGCATCAGCGTGTTCGTCACCATCATCAAGCAGTTCCCTAAAGATTCGGTTGGTACCGCAACTGGCTTAATAAATTCTTTCGCACAGATTGGCTCACTGCTTTCACCCATCGTTATTGGTTACATGCTTAAAGCGACAAATCAAAACTATTCAAGTGCCTTCATGATGATCATGGCCTGTGCAGTTATTACATGCCTCATCGCGCTGACAATCAGACATTCCAGTGCTTCTGCAAATGCGGAGCCTCACCCAACCCCTACGCATTAATGAGAGTTATATATGGACTATCTAGAAGTTATTAAACAAACCTTGAGTGAAGAAGCAACACGACTTATTTCTGTAAGTGACAAAATCTGGGATTTCGCTGAGGTGCGCTATGAAGAAAAGCATTCAGCAGCGTTGATGGCGCAGACGCTTGAAGATTACGGGTTTGAGGTTGTAAGAAATGCGGGCGGAATTGAAACCGCGTTTGTTGCGACCTTCGGAACGGGGCAACCTGTTATTGCATTTCTGGGCGAATATGACGCGTTGCCCGCCCTGAGTCAGGAAGCTAATACCAACTGTTATACCCCTGTAGAGAATGCGGGCAATGGCCATGGCTGCGGCCACAACCTTCTCGGAACAGGAGCGCTGGCTGCTGCATTGGCCACCAAAGCATGCATAGAGAAACTGGGCCTGCACGGGACAATAAAATACTACGGTTGCCCTGCAGAAGAAGGTGGCGGCGGTAAGGCCTTCATGGCGCGAGCTGGGCTATTTGAAGGTGTTGACGTTGCGTTCACCTGGCATCCCTGGGATGAGAACCTCGCATACAATGCCCGTATGCTCGCAACAAACCAGATCAAATACCTCTTTAAAGGTAAGAGCACTCATGCAGCCTTCAGTCCTCACATGGGCCGAAGTGCGCTGGATGGTGTTGAGTTAATGAACGTTGGTGCGAACTTCCTTCGTGAGCATATTATTCCAGAAGCCCGTCTCCATTATGCAATTACCAATGCCGGCGGCAATGCTCCAAACGTCGTGCAATCTGACGCGCACGTACTTTACAAGGTGCGCTCGCCCAAAATGCATCAGGTGCGTGAAATTACGGAAAGAGTCAAAGATATCGCTCGCGGCGCGGCCCTCATGACCGGCACTCAGGTCACAATGGAATTTGATGCGGCCTCCGCGGACCTGATTCCTAACGTGACGCTGGCCAGCATGATGGATGAGGAACTGAGTAAGTTTGGGCCTGTTACTTTTACCGATGAAGAAAAAGCCTTTGCGCAGTCCATTCAGGCAACTTTCTCGGATGAAGAGAAGCGCCGGGTTGAGAAAAGTGGGAAAATTCTTTCAGAAGATTTAACGGCCTTCCGCAAAGAACCTGATTTTCTCAATGGCTCTACAGATGTGGGCGACGTAAGCTGGCTGGTTCCAGTAGGACAGGTCTATATCGCAACCTGCGCCTGGGGTACTGCCCCTCATTCCTGGCAGATGGTTACCCAGGGAAAATCATCATATGCTCATAAAGGCATGCTGCTGGCCGGAAGTGTCATCGCGGCTTCTGCTGTCCGCGCACTGACCAATCCTGCATTAATTTCTGCGGCTAAAGAAGAGCATATTATTCAGCTTGATGGAGAGACGTATATTTCGCTTTTACCTGAAGAAGCGCAGCCTCGCCCATTAAATCGCTAATATAAAAACTCTAAGTGGAGTCTCTCTCCACTTAGTAATCATAAACACTTGCTAAGTAAAGAGATTGATAATGAAAGCAATAAATTTACCCATTCTGATGGCAGGATTGCTATTGGCTAACTTTGTGAGCGCCGCTGAAATATATAATAAAGACAACAACAAATTAGATTTATTTGGTAGTATGCGCGCGCGTCATTATTTTAGTGATGATACCATTGTAGACGGTGACGCATCCTATGTCCGGATAGGTTTCAAAGGCCAAACTCAAATCAATAATAAACTGTCGGGATATGGTCAGTGGGAATATAACATTCAGGCTAATAACTCTGAAGCTGATGGAACGCTGGGCAGTAAAACCCGTTATGGTTTTGCAGGAGTAAAGCACATTACTTTGGGTTCACTGGATTATGGCCGCAACAACGGAATCATGTTTGATGTTGGAAGTATCACGGACTATGCGCCTATCTTTGACATCATGACCGATATCTATACTGATGGCTTTATGACAGGTCGCTCGAGTGGTCTTCTTACCTACCGCAACAATGACTTATTCGGGCTTGATGACAATCTAAAATTTGCTCTGCAATATCAGGGTAAAAATGGTGAAGGGAGTAATAACAGCAGCCGATCAGTTTACGCTTCAAACGGCGATGGCGCGGGTGCTTCGGTAAACTATGCGTTCGATTGGGGCGGCACCATGCTGGCCGCTTACAGTAATTCAAAACGCACACAGGCCCAGCAGACGCTTGCTTACGGTGACGGTGATCGTGCTGAAATGTGGGCCGTTGGTTTTAAGTACAATCCGAATCAGTTCTATGTGGCGGTCAAATATTCTCAGGGAAGTAATATTACCCCGATCCGGGGTTATGGTTATGCAAATAAAACTGAAAATATGGAGATGTATCTGAGATATGTTGCGCTAAATGGGTTTGCCCCAGGTATTGGTTGGTTCCAGTCTCAGGGTAAAGACATTGAAGGGTATGGTAATGTTTATTTAGTGAAATATATTGACGTAAACATTTCTTACTTCCTCAATAAAAATATGTTTACCTATGCGGATTATAAAATAAACCGACTTAACGATACGACACCTTTTGGCATTTCAATAGATGATACTTTCGGCGTTGGATTGACATATCAATTTTGATAAGTTATGCAGTAGTACATATGACACCCACGAAATAGTATCGCATGCATTTTCTCTATTAAAAATTATTTTGAGAAACCATAGTTACACTTTCAGCTTGTAAAGCGAAGCCTATGTGACTTTATATATTTTTCACAGTTGAATAATTAGTGTGGCAGAATTAATCATCCTGAGTTTAGTCGGTTTTAATTTATTAGCATTTCTGAAAGCAGCTTAAACATAAAGGAAATCTGAACGATTTGAAGTAGCCATAGAATCCAGGTGAAAATCCAGTGATAGCGTTCCTTAAGCGAATCCTAACTCCATCGACATGACGTAACGCCCTATGTCCTGGCGTTACGTCATGCTTGTCTCATAGGGGCTGCCAGGCTTTTCTCTATTCTCGTGATTTTCGAGTTGCTGGACAAAACCTAACAACGTTGTTGTAACCTTCA